>ERZ773235.239-NODE-239-length-79122-cov-8.952167_pt1 | contig 79122 bp, 74 predicted proteins | sample MGYA00580522_ERZ773235 | MGnify/ENA primary metagenome ERZ773235 (study PRJEB29015, sample SAMEA2737797) | human gut metagenome | biome: human gut; feature: human-associated habitat; material: faeces | place: China | collected 2012 ... | reverse complement strand
ACTAGGGTTTAAATAAATATCTTTTTATTGTCTACTTTTTATTGACAAGTTCAAAATATATATTATTATCTTTTTTAATAGTCGTATTTATTATAGGTTTTTCTTTTTATCAATTTTATAAAGAAAATTTTTCTTATTCAAAAGATTACTATATAATAAAAGAAAATTGTTATAAAAAGAAAAATGTACAACATGAATATTGTAAAGTCTTTACGAAAGAAGAATATTTAGAATCTTATATAAAAAATAATGATCCTAAAGAAAAATATAAGCAATTAGATACCATCACATTGACTTGTTCTATTGTAGAAACAACAATCTTTAGTATATTACAATTTTTTTCTCCATTATTAATTATTCTTGCCATCATAGGTACAATTCAATCGGATTTTTCAAGTGGAATGATAAAAAATTATTTATTACGAATGGAGTATAAAAAGTATTTAACACGAGTTAAAAAACAAATTATTAAAATTTCTTTAATTACACCTGTGTCTTTATTAATTATTTTTATTGTTTCTATGTTAATAACTAATTTTAATTTTACTATCCCTACATCCGTAGATTTTACTAATCTTTCTGTATACGAGCCATGGAAATATTCTCACTTTTTATTATATGGAGTTGGAATATGTATAGCACAATTCTTTTTAAATATTTTATATTGTAATATTGGTTTATATTGTTGTAGAAAAAATAAGAATAAATTAGTAGCAATTGTAATGGGGTATATAATATTTTTAATTGTTGATATATTTATTTATATTATAATTTACGTTTTAATCATAAATAAAATTTTAGGATTTCATAATTTAACTGATTTCTTTAATATAACTGGATACTGGTTCTTTGATAATGGTCCCAAGTTTCTATACATTATATTAATATCCTTTATATTACAATTTATATCCTCAATATTTATATATTTATATTATAAGAATAAGGAGGGAGTGATCATATCAAGTGAAAGCCAAAATGCATAATCTAATGAAAATTTTAAATTATATTTCTTCAACTAATAAATTTAAAGTTATTTTTATGATGATGATTATATTGTCCTTATATGGTAGCATTGTTCTTGGAATTTCTGAAGAAAATTTTATTGATTCTATTTTAATTCCTTTTCAATTTCCGATATTTAATGTATTTATGTTTGCTTTATTATTTTTTAACACCTTAAATACATGTGCGTGTTTTAATAAAGAATTTAATTTTTACATTATTCGGCTTAAAACAAAAGCAAATTATATAAAAGAGTTATGTAAAGCCACTTTAGTCTTAAATGCTTTTTATTATATTTTATTTTTCTTGTTTTATTTCATTGTGTTAAATATTTTTAAGATGGGAAATATGAATATACATTCTTATCAAAATTATTCAGTAAATAATTTGTTTTATATAATTTTTTATTTATTAAGATATATTATTATATCTTTATTGGTAACTATAATAACAACAATTTGTTATATTAATTTTAAAGAAAAAATAACAATGTTTGTTAGTTCAATTTTTATTGCAGGATTTATTGTGATGCCACTAGATGTATCAGTAAGAAGTAATTTTACAATAGTTCCTTGGAATTATTTTATTAATGTAAATTATGCTTCTTTTGTTACCGAAATAAGTTTTTCAATTTTATTTATTTTAATATTAGAATTGATAATATTTATAATTCATCATTTAACTTTAGCTAATAAAAGATGGGTGATTTCATGAAATATCTATATATGAATGATATTGAATATTTAATAAGAAAACGAAAAAAAGTATTAATAGCTTTATTATTAATCCCTATAATAGTGATGTTGACTAATGCTAATTCAAAAATGTCGTTATTGGAAATTATAAATAATAGTATGGGTACAAATTTAAATTTAAATGATAGTAATATATTAGAATTAATAATGTTTTTATTTAATAATGCTATTTATTTATTTTTGGTTATTGATATTTATATAAAAGATATAGCTTATCAGCTAGATAATATATTTTTAAGAATTTTACCTTCGAGATGGTTGTTAAGAAAAAATATAATATTTATATCAATAATTCTGATTATAAAGGTTTTGCAATATTTTGTTTTACTTTTTTCATTATTGCTTTTAACTAATCAAAATGTAAGTAATATTCTGATTTATAAATTAATATTTTCAGATTTTATTTATGTTATTTTTATACAATATTTATTTCTTTTTACTTATATATCTACATTAGTTTTAAAAAAAATTAAAGTGGTTCCATGTTTTCTCTTTTTGGTCGTAATAATTTTATTACCAAAAAGTATATATGAATTAAAAAATAATCAATTATGTATTTTATTTATATTGTTATTATTATTTTTATATCTATCATATCGTTTATTTAAATATCATAGTAAAAAAATTATAGAAAAGGTTTAGGAGGTGTCTATGGAAATTTTATTAAAAAATGTCTCAAAAAAATTTGGAGATAATGAAGTCTTAAAAAATATTGATTTAAAATTTGTTGGTGGAAAAATATATGGTTTTATTGGTAGAAACGGAAGCGGTAAAAGTGTGCTTCTTAAAATTATTTGTGGATTTTATAATGTTACTGATGGAGAAGTATTATTAGATAATTTTAATTATTTGAAAAATAATAGTTTTCCTGATAATACAAGAGCATTAATAGAAAAGCCAAATTTTTTACCAGATTTGACTGGATTTGAAAATTTAAAACTGCTTGCCTCTATTCAAAATAAAATAGATGATAAAAAAATTAAAGATACATTAAGTAAAGTTAATTTATCAGAAGAATCGGATAAAAAATATGCAAAGTACTCATTAGGGACGAAACAAAAACTTGGTATTGCACAAGTTTTAATGGAAGATCCAAATATAATAATTCTAGATGAACCATTTAATGGAGTTGAAAATGAAACAGCAGATAATATAAGAAAAATATTAAGAGAAGAACGTGATAAAGGAAAAATCATAATTTTGGCTTCACATATCAAAGAAGATATTTATGGATTAGCAGATGTTGTATATGAAGTTGATGCTGGTAAAATAACTAAAAAAAATAATTTATAAAAAAGAAACTACATATTATAAAATGTAGTTTTTTAGACTTTTAATAAGATGAATAAAGCCTAGGGCTTTAAAAGTTTCTTAGACACATCTTGATAAATGATACGCACTATTTTATTGTATATTGTAATAATTTTTAATATATTTTTTAAATTTGATAAGATTATTTATAATTTCCTATAATAACATTTTTGAATTAACATTAATCAACATCATCTATTTTAAAATACTTATTAATGAATCTTTTAATTTAAGAACTATTCAATTTTTTTCATATTTTTTCTCTTGAGTTTTGTATAATATCATTTTTTATTATCTATATTTGTCGAATATTGTAAAATTTAAAAAAATTTTATAAATCTTCTCGAACAATACAGCTGTTCGCGATAAACTGAAGCTATATGTTAGTAGATATAAATTATGAGTAAAAAAATGATTTTATAAGTGAATGCAAAAAGTTAATAAGTAAGAAAGTTAGGATTACACTAAAAAATGGTGTTAATTTATATGGTATCTTATGTGATTATATTCCACTAGTAAAATTTGAAAATAGTGAAGAGGAAATTTATATAAATTCTAAAGGTAATATAATGGGATTATTAAAACATAAAATTAATAAGATGGGAGAAAATGTATAAAAAAACGACTTTAAAAAGTCGCTTTACTTTCAAATGGCAGGGGATGAGAGAATCGAACTCCCAACAGTGGTTTTGGAGACCATTATTATACCATTTAACTAATCCCCTAAATGGAAACAAATAAATTATAACATAAAATTGTATTGTTTTACAATAAATAATTAAAATTTTTTCTATTATTACATATATTTAATTGGTGATGATAGTGAAAGTTAAATTAGACATACCGTATCCAAAGGTACGTGTAGAAGAAAAGAATCCTTATTATGCAGATTTATTAAGTGAAGATTATGCTGGAATAAAAGGAGAACTTACTGCAATTACTCAATATTCTTATCAACATATGGAGAAGTTTTCTAGTAACATTGAGTTCTCTAAAATAATGGAAGAGATAGCAAAAGCTGAAATGATACATCTTGAATTATTAGGTAAAACAATAAAACTTCTAGGAAAAAATCCTATATATTCAACTTGTGAAGCATCTAGGGGAGACTGCATTATGTGGAACAGTAATTTTGTTAATTATTCTACTGATTTAAAAGATATGTTAAAGATAGATATATCATCTGAAGAGGCTGCGATTAAAACATATACTCTTCATAAAAAATTAATTGATGATAAATACATTAAAGAAATGTTAGATAGAATAATTATGGATGAAAAAAGACATTTAGAAATATTTAATTATTTGTATGACGGACTTTGTAAAAGTAATGTGTAAAGTTTATAAAAACATAGTTAATTTAATATTATAATTTAAGTTATTTTGATAGAATTATAATAGGTGATGGTATGACAAATTTTATAATTAACTTTGGGAAAACTGAACTTTTAATTTTACTTGCTATGCTACCATCCATAGTAATAGGATTTATCATATATAAAAAAGACATAATAGAAAAAGAACCGATAAAATTATTATTAAAACTATTTTTATTTGGTATTTTATCTACTGGAGTAGCTTTATTTTTAGAGATATATGCTGAAAAAATGTTTCCTTTTTCTTTACAAGGCAACATAATTGGTATTCTTTTTAGATCCTTTATAATTATTTCTTTTTGTGAGGAATTAGTTAAATGGTTATTTACTTATGTAATATGCTGGAAGGATAAAAATTTTAATTATGTTTATGATGCAATTGTTTACTGCGTTTTTATATCACTAGGTTTTGCAAGTATAGAAAACTTAATTGCTATTTTATCTAATTCTGGTGGTTTTACTCTTGCACTTCAAAGAGGGTTAATTACGGTTCCTGCTCATGCATTTTTTGGAATAATATCAGGTTATTATTTAGGGCTTGCCAAAAGATATGAAGCAAGAAGGTGGAATAAGAGAAAAAGAAAATACATTATTTTAAGTCTTTTAATTCCTATAATAGTGCATGGAATGTTTGATAGTTTATTATTCTTATCAAGTACGGCTTCTCTTTTGTTTGCTACCGCACTAATAGTTTATTTATATTTATCTAGTGCTTTAAAGGTTGTAAAAACATCTAGTGAAGCTAAAAAAATAACAAGAAGGTAATATTTACCTTCTTGTTTCATAATATTCTTCTAAAGTTAGATTGTTTTTCTTTAAGTATTTTGCAAGTTCTTGACCAACATATCTTAAGTGCCATGGCTCATAATTATACCCGGTTATTTCTTCCTTATCCTTTGGATATCTTATTATAAAACCATAAAGATACGCTATGTTTTCTAAGTAAAAATACTCATCGCTTTCATAATTAGTCTTAAGTGAATTTTTATTATTTGTTATTATAAAATCAAATGCAAGACCAGTGTTATGTTCGGAAGTTCCAGGCTTTGCAACGTATTTTTTAGCGTAATTTAAGCCTTTTTCTTTTACATAAGAATTATATATGTTACTTGAGTCATTAAACGTTCTAAAACCGTTTCTTATATTAATATAATAACCACGCTCTAATAAATTATTTTTAAGTTTAAGGTAGTTTAAGTAAGTTTCTTCTTCAAGCTTAATGCCTTTAATTGCGTTATCGTAAACATCAACTATTGTGTATTCTTTAATTATATCCTGACTTACAGAGTTAGCTTTGTTAATTATTATTTCATATTTATTATTACTTAAGTTATTAACATAAATTAATTTATTACTTGAAGAATTCATTTTTTCATCAAGTCTAAGATTATTTTCTTTTTCTATTGCTGAGGCCTTTAACTTGTATATTTCAGCCGTTTGTTTTGTGTTTATAACATAAACTGTAGTTAATAAGAAAACGGATAATAAAAGACCATTTCTAATTATTTTTTTATATACTTTGGGCTTTTTTCTCATTGCTTCATTAATAGCGGCTTTTTCAGCATCACTTTCAAATAAAAACTCAGTCTTTGATTCATTTAAATCATAGAACTTTATATTACTCTTTTTCATCAGAACTACCTTTCTATCATTATGCATTATATCATAAGAACATAAAAAAAGAAAACACTTTCAAAGTGCTTCTACTCCTCATCAGAATCCTCATTATCAGACTTAGATATTTTTTCATGTTCCCAGGTTACACTTACAATTCCAGGATTAGTACTTATTTCATTTATTACCATTTCAACTTTGCTTGGTGTAGATGTTATCATAATGGCTTTAAGTTTTATTTCATCTTCTGTTATTTCACTACGTTCTAAGCTATTTAATACTAAGTCATTATTATCTATTATTTTAGCAAAATTAGTTCTAACTTTCTCTTCCTTAGTCTTTTTACAATTAATTTTAATTGTGTATTTTTCTTTTTCTGTCGCTTTTAATTTGTTCATTATAAATAGTGAAACTAATCTTAAAATAACGTTTGACAAAAGAACGAATGCCGTTCCTATAGTAGCTTCTACAACAAGTCCTGCGGCACATAAAGTACCAATTGCTGCAACACACCATAAAGTAGCGGCGGTATTAAGTCCCTTTATTTTGCTTCCATCTCTAAGTATTACACCAGCACCTAAAAAACCAATACCAGAAACTACTTGTGCTGCAATTCTAGTCATATCAGAATTTACTATATTAACGCCAAATGATAGGTAAACGAATAAAAATGCACCAATACAAACTAGTACGTTAGTTCTAAGACCTACCATACGGTGTCTTAATTGTCTTTCTAGACCTATTAAAATACTTAGTGCAAAGCATATTGTAATTCTAATTAAAAAAGTTGTTAAATCCATAAAAATCATTCCTTTCTTTGTGGAAACTAATTATAACATATGTTATAATTTATGTACAGGATGTGAATATATTAATATGAAAAAAGATTTATTAAAAATAAGTAAAAAGAAAATAGAAGATAAAATAAATGAAATTTTAGATAAAGAAATAGAAAAATATAGTGATAATGAATTTATTAAAGAATCTATAATTGAACTTAAAAGATTATCTAGTGGTGGTAAAAGAGTAAGAGGGTACTTAGTTAAATTAGGTGCAATGTTATTTGGAAAAGACGATGACAGCTATATAGATTTAGCAGCAGCTCTAGAAATATTTCAAACGGCAATTTTAATACATGATGACATAATTGATGAGGCTGATAAAAGAAGAGGACTTGAAACTATTAATGCCAAATATAAAGGTCATATTGGAGTTTCAAAGGCTATATGTATTGGAGATTTAGGCTTTTTTATTTCTTATAGAATAATTAATAATTCAAATATTAGTAAAGAACTAAAAGATGAGATAACAAAGATTTATTCTAAAACTCTTCATAATACGGTAAATGGCGAGATAATAGATGTTGAATTACCTTTAAAAGATATTGATTATCATAAAAATATGAATGATAGTATTATATATGATATATATCTTAATAAAACGGCCTGGTACACAATAATAGGACCAATACTTATAGGTGCAGCATCAGCTTCTGCAAGCACAGAAGATAAGGAAAAGCTTACTGTAATGGGCTCTTATCTTGGAATAGCATTTCAAATAAAGGATGACTTGTTAGGATTATATTCTACAAGTAGTAGCATGGGTAAAACTTTAAATGATGTAAAAGAAGGAAAACAAACAATTATTTATAAATATGCAATAGATCATGCAAATTGTGATGAGTTGAAAATTATAGATAAGTATTATGGAAATCCTAATATAAGTGCTGGTGAAACAAAAATGATAGCAGATTTGTTTGAAAAGTTGGGAGCAAAAAGAAATGCTGAAAAATTAGAATTAGAATACACTAATAAAGGTATTCAAATAATAAATAGCATGAATGTTCAAAATAAAGATTTATTTATGGAATTTGCAAACTATCTGCTTAAAAGAGATAAGTAACAAGAAAAGCTATGGCATAAGTTTATGCCGTAGCTTTTTTAAAATTATTTTCTAATTTATAGGTAGTAAGCATTAAACTTAAATCACTTACATATTCTAAAATGAATTTATCGTTTCTTTTTGATACTATTATACCTATTGTATTTTTATGATTCTTTTCTTTTAATGTTTTATCTATTATTTTAATATAATTTAGAGTTTGACCTATATCTCTTGCATTTACACTGTTAAGCTTTAATTCACAAACTATAAATCTGTTTAGTTTGTAATTAAATAGCAGTAGGTCTACATAATAATTTTTATTATCATAAGATAGTTTGTATTCGCTCCCTACAAAGGTAAAACCAGTACCTAACTCTAAAAAGAAATGTTCTAATTCTTTTAATATGTATTTTTTTAAAATCTTTTCACTCATTTTTTCCTTGTTATCTATATTTATTAATATTGGGTCATGTATCATATCTTTTATATCTAAACTAGTTTTTTTGTCTGCTATTAGTTTTATGTGTTTCTTATCAGCGTAAGATAACCTATCAAATGATTTTGTTTTTATTTCATTTATTAATCCTCTTACGGATAGGTTGTTTTGAATACATCTATTTATGTAATAATTACGTTCGTTTTCATTATCAAACTTAAGTAAATACTTATAATGCGACCATGATAAATTAGATTGTGAACACACTGTGTTCACTTTTTTAAAATAAGTATAAAATTTTCTCATGTAATTTAAATTTCTATATGAATAATTATCCCCATACTCTTTAGTTAATTTTTCTGACCATTTCTTTATTAATCCGTCACCATATTTAGCTTTTTCTTCGCCACCTTGTGCTTCGATTAAAAGCCTTCCTATTTCATAGTAAGTTTTAATGGTTTCTTTATTACTTTCTAAGTATCTAACCTTATCGTTTACTTCTTTTTCTTCTATTAAATTCTTTATTTCTTTATAATAGTTCATAACTTTTTCCTTTCTTAAGTCATCTATTATACGAATCATTTATAAAAAATCTGTCGAATAAAAAAGATGATTTACAAAAAATTGATGATAAAATGCAAACAACGGGTGGCAAGTTAGGAAACTATTTTCAACATTATAAAAAAGAAATAATAGAGAAATAATATGAAAATAGTGATGCAAAATACATATGTGAATACTTTAATTGGGTAATGTATAGTGATTCTGAATATAATTCTTATGATGATAAATATAAAAATACACAGGAGAATATTATTGATGATAATATTAAGTAATTAAGAAGGAATATAATGTTCCTTTTTTTAGTTCTTTAAAAGTTTAATATAAATGAATATTAAAAAATGCAGATAATTTAAATAATTAAGCTTATATTAATGCGTAAACATAATATTTTTTATAATAATTAGCACTCTTACTTGACAAGTGCTAATTATAGATATATAATGTATCTAGTGCAAATAAAAGATGCATAATATTATTTATAAGGGGTGATATTTATGTTTAATATGAACGAAGAAAAAGAAGAAAATGTTTTAGAAAAATATGGTAGAGATATTACTCAATATGTTAAAGATGGAAAGGTTGACCCAGTAATTGGTAGGGATGATGAGATACGTTCTATAACACGTATTTTATCTCGTAAGACGAAGAATAATCCAGTTTTAATTGGTGAACCAGGTGTTGGTAAAACCGCTATTATAGAAGGCCTTGCAGGTCGTATTATAAAAGGTGATGTGCCAAGTAGTTTAAAGGATAAAACCATTTGGGAACTTGATATGGCAGCTTTAATTGCGGGTGCTAAATATCGTGGTGAATTTGAAGAAAGACTTAAAAACGTTTTAAATGAAGTTAAAAAGTCAGAAGGTAACATAATTATGTTTATCGATGAAATTCATATGATAGTAGGTGCTGGTAAATTAGACGGTGCAATGGATGCTGGTAATATGTTAAAACCAATGTTAGCTAGAGGAGAAATCCACTTAATTGGTGCAACAACTTTAAATGAATATCGTAAATATATTGAAGATGATGGTGCCTTAGAGCGTAGATTTCAAAAGGTGCTAGTAAAAGAACCAACTGTATCAGATACAATTACAATACTTAGAGGTTTAAAGTCTAGGTTTGAAGTTCATCATGGTGTATCTATTTCTGATGCTGCATTGGTTTCTGCTGCAACACTTTCAAACAGGTATATAACAGATAGATATTTACCTGATAAAGCAATTGATTTAATAGATGAGGCTTGTGCAACAATTCGTGTTCAAATGGATTCAGTTCCAGAAAACATAGATAGTTTAACAAGAAGAATTATGAAGCTTCAAATAGAAAGAGAAGCTATTAAAAAAGATAAGGATGATATTAGCCGTGAAAGAGTAAAAGAACTTGATTCTAAAATAAAAGAGATGAAAAGTGAAGAGGCTTATTTAAGAGGTAATTGGGAAAAGGAAAAGGCTGTTCAAGTAGACATCAAAAAGACTAAAAAAGAGTTAGAAGAAGCAAGATTTAAACTTGAAATGGCTGAAAATAATTATGATTTAGAAAAGGCTGCTGTATTAAGACATGGTACTATTCCAGAATTAGAGAAAAAACTTGATAATTTAAAGAAATCTAATAATAATAAAATACTAAGTGATAGAGTAACTGAGGAGTTAGTTGCATCTGTTATTTCAAGATGGACTAATATTCCAATTTCAAAACTTACTAAGGGCGAAAAAGAAAAAGTTTTAAATCTTGAAGAAAACATGAAATTAAGGGTCAAGGGACAAGATGAGGCTTTAAAATTAGTTAGTGATGCTATTATAAGGTCAAGATCTGGTATTAAAGATGAGAATAGACCGATCGGTTCATTTATGTTTTTAGGACCTACTGGTGTTGGTAAAACAGAAGTTGCAAGAACACTTGCTTATGAATTATTTGATGATGAAAAACACATGGTTAGAATTGATATGAGTGAGTATATGGAAAGTCATTCTGTATCTCGTCTTATAGGAGCGCCTCCAGGATATGTTGGTTATGATGAAGGAGGACAATTAACTGAAAAAGTAAGAAGAAATCCTTATAGTATAGTTTTATTTGATGAAATAGAAAAAGCACATAGAGATGTTTTAAACATTCTTCTTCAAATACTAGATGACGGAAGAATAACTGATGGACATGGAAGAGTAGTTGATTTTAAAAACACTATTATAATAATGACATCAAATATAGGCAGTCAGTATGTCTTAGATGGTAAAGTAGATGAAGATATGATGAATGCTGAATTAAAAAACTACTTTAGACCAGAATTTCTAAACCGTATTGATGAAATAATTGTCTTTAATGCATTAAGTAAAAAAGTTATTTATGAAATATTAGATAAGTTAGTAGATGATTTAAATAAAAAAATAAAACATCAAAGAATAAGTATATCTTTAACAGAAAAAGCTAAAGAATTTATTGTTGAAAACGGATATGATCACAATTATGGTGCAAGACCACTTAAGAGGTATCTATCTAAAAATCTAGAAACATTACTTGCTAAAAAACTTATTTCAGGTGATGTTATATCAGGTGATAATTTAACGATTGATATATCAAATGATGAATTAGTTATAAAAAAATAAGAGTTGCTTAAAAAGGTAACTCTTTTTTTGAATAGATTTTTATTATCTAGACCATAACCTTAATAGTAAAAGCAGTGTAAAGTAATTTTTAAAAAATGTTTTAATTACACTTTTTTATGTTATTATTATAATAGTTATGATAAAGGAGTTGATAATATGGCTAAAAAGGAAGAAAAAAATCCAGTTGGAAGACCAAAGTTAGCTGATTCTGAATTAATAAAAGATTCTTGGTGCAAGATAGCTGCTAGTTTAGTAATTGTTTTTGTACTTACAATATGCGGAGTAGGTGTTCTAACAGCTAGAACTCCACTACAAGTGTTAACTTTTCAAAATCCAAATAAATTACAAGGCAGTGTAGCTAAAACAATAACTTATAGAAAAGTTATACCAGCATCTAAGGTAAAAGTTATACCAGCAGAGCATGCAGAAACTAAAAAAATAAATTCAGACGGAACGGTAACTAGGGTAATACCAGCTATTAAAACAAAGACTATAAGTGTAAGTAAATAAGCATCATTGATGCTTTTTTCTTTTGTATATAAAAAATAAATGCTATAATATACAAGGAAGTGATATTTTTGAAAAGCGTTAAGAATATTTTATTTATTTTTATTTTTTCATTAGCATTGTTTTTTTCGTTTAATATAAAAGCTTATGCAAAAGAGGCAAACGTATATGTATTTTATGGAAAGACTTGTCCTCACTGTGAAGAAGCAATGAAATATTTGGATAAGATTAAAAATAAATATGATTTAAACATCATTAAATATGAGGTTTGGTATGATCAAGATAACCAAGCATTAATGGATGAAATAGCAGACTTTTTAGATGTTAATGCAAGCGGAGTTCCGTTTGTTATAATAGATAATACTCCTATTTTTGGATATTCTTCTGGCGTTACAGATGATACATATAAATATCATATTAAATTAGCTAAAAGAAAAAATTTCAAAGATAAAGTTGGAATAAAATTAGGCATTGTAAAGGGAAGTTTAACGGAAGATAAAATAACTCGTACTAGCACGCAAAAAAAGAGTTATGAACTTTCCATTTTTCAGGATAAAACCATAGATTTTGAAAATATAAACATTTATTTATCAAGCATTATATTAGGACTAATAGACGGAATAAATCCTTTAATGTTGTGGATTTTTGCTGTCATACTAGCTACTATACTAGATGAAAAAAATAATAAAAATAATAAAAATAAGATTATTTTATCAGTCGTTTTATTATTCTCTTTAAATGCATCTTATATTATATTTATTAATAATGGTAGTTTTGATAATGTTATTAACTATGCTTCATTAGCAAGACTTTTATTATCCGTAATACTAATTTGTTTTGGTACAGTAAAACTTATACTTTATGCAAATTGTTTAGATGAAAAACCAAACGTAAAAGAAAGTAAGATGAAAAGCTTTTTGAAAAATAATGGTTTGTTAATATTATCTATCATCATGATAATATTTGGTGTATTATCTAATTTTGTTAGAATATTAAACGTAAGTGATGCATCCATTTTATTTAGTGATTTATTAAAGTTAAATGGTTCGTTAAATAAGATGTCAGCTATATCTTTATATGTATTATTTTCGTTTATTGTAAATATTATGATGTTTTTGATATTGTTATTATTGGTAAAATTATTTGATAAAACTAAAATATCTAAAGCATCTAAATTAATTAGTGGAATACTATTTTTCATAATAGGAATTCTTATGATTGTTAAGTATTAAAAATATGTTTAAGGAAGTGATTTATATGGGAACTTTATTTGTTGTTGCAACTCCAATTGGGAATTTAAATGATTTTTCAAAAAGAGCAGAGGAAACATTAAGACAAAGTAATTTGATATTAGTAGAAGATACAAGACAAACTATAAAATTACTTAACCATTTTGATATTAAGGTAAAAATGCTTTCTTATCATAAATTTAACGAAAGAGAAAGAGTATCAGAGATAATAAATCTTTTAAATGAAGGTAATGATATATCATTAGTTTCTGATGCTGGAACACCTTGCATATCAGATCCAGGCTATATATTAATAAAAGAAGCTTTAGAAAATGATATTAAAGTAATTGGCATTCCGGGTTGTAGTGCTGTTATAACATCTTTATCAGTAAGCGGACTTGATACTTCATCGTTTGCTTTTTATGGCTTTGTTCCAACTGAAAATAAGGCAAAAAAAGAATTATTTGAACGTATAAAACACGCATCTGTTAAAACTAAAGTAATTTATGAGTCACCAAAAAGAATAATAAAGTTATTAGAGTATATAAAAAAAGAAATACCAGGATGTGTGGTTAGCGTATGCACTGAACTTACTAAGGTTCATGAGCACACTATTCATGGTAAAATTGAAGAAGTATATGAAAAAATGAAGGATGATCCTAATAGTCTTAAGGGTGAATACGTAGTTTTAATTAATAATGAAAGAGAAAAAGAAAATGAAAGTGACGTATCAGTTGAAGCATTATTAGTTGATTTAATTATTAAAAATAAATGCTCATTAAAAGAAGCAATAAAACTTTTAAATGAAGAAAATAAAGATTTTAGCAAAAAAGATATATATAATGCAAGTTTAAATTTAAAAAACATACTAAAAAGATAGCAAAAAAGCTATCTTTTTAATACATATGCTTTATAAAACATATTATTTAAATTGTCGTCAATAAATCCCTCTTCGATAGATAACTGATTATTTTTAACTAAACTATCCATAAATTTTTGGACATTTTCATCTCTTTTTAATGTTTCTTTATTATTTTCGCCAGAAATTAAAAAACAACAAGGAACACCAATGCCAGCCCAAGCTTTAAATCTTTTGTCAAGACCATTTAATTTTTTAGTAGTTATAAAACATCCTGCATTATTAATCTCTTTTATCATTTTTGGTGTTATTAAATAATCATATATGCCATATGGATTATTATATGTGGTTTTAGTAATTGTTAATCTACCTAAAGTTTTATCTTCTTTTATATTAGGTGTTATTATATTAGCAGTCCTATCTTTATCTGTATAGCATTGTGAAATGGTAGGTGATAATACCCATTTTCCGGAACTATTTACATATCTTAATTCATCGTTAAATTCAGTTATCATATCAGTTTCAATTATGCTATATAAAAGATTTGATAAAATGATTTTTTCTTCTTTTGATTTTTCTAATTCAGATTTATTTAAACTTCCTTTAAAATATTTACTACACGCATTTGTGTAAGACACTTTTGTCATCTCCTTTTTTAGGCGAACGTGAAAAATAATAACACAATTATACTAACACTGTCAAGTTATTTTTTTTGTCATATAATGTAATATGAGAAAATATATTTTATTTAATTTTTTAGTTCAACTTATTATTCTTTTTATATCATCTAATTTATTCTTTGAAAGGCAAGATGTTAAATTTGTTTATTCACTTGGAATAATCAGCTTAATTTTTGTTCCGACTATTATAGAATTTAATTTAAAAATTAAAATAAAGCCACTACTTCATTACTTCATAACTACATTTTGTTTACTATTATTCATAATTTTAATTGCATTTTAATAACTTTGTTATATAATTAAAGTATAAGATTAAGATAGGAGATATTATATGAACAGTAATTACAATGATATAATTGATATTATTTTAACGTTTACAAGTGATGAGGAACTTTCAGGCGATATTGCGGTATCAGGTAGTATAGTGCCTTACTTAGTAACTAACAAGGAATCTATGGAGTATCACTCTGATTTTTATATACTAGTTAAGAACAAGAAAATAAACTTAGTTAGAGATAAGATAAAAAAATTAACAAAGGAGTATGAATTTGACTTTATATCTGATTCTAAAAAGTATTCAAAGGAAGATTACGGTTTTAAAGTTAAGTATCAAGGTACAACGGTTGGATTCTTCCCATATTCTTTAATTGATAATAATTTAACTATAAAAACATATGCAATAAATAAGGATAATACGAAGATAAGTCTTAAGAAGAAAATTATTCCTGACGTTAAAAAAAGTAGTGTAATAAGATTAATTAATTTTTCTAAACAAAAAATAAGAATAATGAGCCCAGAATTTATTTTAGCGGATAAAGAAACTAAAGAAAAAAGAATTGGTAATCCAACAGATGAAACGATGTACTTATTAAGCAAAATAAGTGATGAAAGTGTTTTAAAAGTTATAAGGGAAAGCATAAGTAATATGGAAGTTAAAATAGATACGAAGGAAACTAAGAATAACGATTATATATTAGTTATCATTTTAGCAGCATTATTTATTCTTCTTTTAGTAGTTGCGTACATTTGTTTTAAAAAATAGTCCCGAATAGGGATTTTTTTAGTATAATAAGAGTAGAGGTGATAGAAATGAAAAGAATAATATTTCACATAGATGTTAATAATGCATTTCTATCTTGGTCTGCGATTGAAATGCTAAAAAATGGTAGCAAATTAGACATAAGAACCATACCCGCGGTAGTTTCTGGTGATGAGAAAAAAAGAAGAGGGGTTGTTGTTGCAAAAAGTTTTCCTGCAAAAAAGGCTGGAATAGTATCCGGAGAGCCACTTTATATGGCAAGAAGAAAGGTTGATAAGCTATACGTTGTAAAATCTGAAAGGCAAAACTACATAAAATATTCTGATGCTTTTTATAATATACTATGTAAATATACTCCGGTAATAGAAAGGTATTCAATAGATGAATGCTTTATGGATATGACAGGAATGGAAATGATGTTTGGTGATCCTGTTAAATTGGCTTACAAAATAAAAGATGAGATTTATGATACACTTGGATTTACGGTAAACGTAGGTGTTGCAAATTCTAAAGTATGTGCAAAGATGGCTAGTGACTTTGAAAAACCAAATAAAGTTCATACTTTGTTTGATTATGAGGTAAAGAAAAAAATGTGGCCTTTAAAAGTAGATGATTTATTTATGGTTGGTAAAAGTTCTAGTAAAAAGTTGCATGAACTAAATATTAACACAGTAGAAGATTTAGCAAAAGCAGATATAAACATGCTTACTAGATATTTTAAGTCTATGGGACGCATGATGCATGAGTACGCAAATGGTATAGATGATTCACCGGTTGAAAGACCACTTCCTAAAAATAAAGGAATAGGAAACTCGACGACACTTCCTAAAGATGCAACTGATATTATGACGCTTAAGAAGGTAGTAAAGAAATTATCTTATATGGTTGGAATAAGGTTAAGGGAAGAGGAAAAGTATGCAACTGTTATAGCAGTTCAACTTAAAAATAATAATTTTATGAATTTTGTTCATCAAAAAAAATTGGTTAATCCGGTATCTTCAGATGATGATATATATGAAAATGCTTGCGTTTTACTAAAGGAAATGTGGAATGGGGATCCTATAAGGTTAGTAGGTTTAAGAGTAAGTGATTTTACTGATAAATCATATGAACAAGTATCGTTATTTGAAAGGGTAGGAAAATCAAATGAAAGAGATAAGGTTCAAAGGGCAATGGATAAAATCAATAAAAAATATGGTAATAACACGATTAAAAGTGCGGCTTTATTTGATGAAGATGATTAAATTGGTATAAATATTTTAACTTATACTTGATTTTATCTTATTTGTTTGTTAGAATACTATTAGCGTTTTAGAAAAAAATGCTAACAGTTTATATTTTGGCGGAGTTGGTGAAGTGGTTAACACACTGGTTTGTGGCACCAGCATTCAAGGGTTCGATTCCCTTACTCCGCCCCATTGTGTTTATAAGGTACCGTTTTGGTACTTTTTTTATGCCACAAACCTTATAATATATTGCAATTTATTAATCAATTATTTGATATAATATTTATAACAAACCTAAAGAAAATCGAGAAAAAGTATTGACTTAACCATTTGAAATGATACAATTAAGGTACTTTAGATTGTTGCAAGTGCATTTATACACTTGGTAGGTAGTATTTCAAAAGGAGGAGTTTATCTCTTCCTTTTGCTTTGTATAATGAAATTATTTATTTAAACCAATTTTACTTTAGAATTATTTTTTTAATGAACTTTTTATGTCATAAATCTTACAATAAATTTGTTACATTTTAGAGTAAATTATAGAATACTATAACCTTATTAAAATATAATTTAATGAGGTGTTTTTTATAAAAAAAGTATTAATACTGTTTGGGGGTAATTCAAGTGAACATTATATTTCGTGTAAATCTTGTGTGAGTGTATTAAAAAACATAGATAGAAAAAGGTATGATATAGAAGTTGCTGGTATTTCAAAGAATAATATTTGGTATAAATTTAGTGATGATCTCTTTTATTTGGAAGATGGTTCTTGGAAAGATTCTAATATATTAGAAATAGATAATATTATAAATTATTTAAGAAAATTTGATGTTGTATTCCCCGTAATGCATGGAACAAATGCTGAAGATGGCAGGATGCAAGGCTTTTTAGATTTATTTAATATTAAATATGTGGGATGCAAAACATTATCAAGTGCTTTATTAATGGATAAGGCTATAACTAAATTAATCCTTAAGTCTCTTGATATACCAAGTGTTCCATTTAAAGTAATTAAAGATAATTATGAAATATGTGATTTAATAGAAAATATTAAATTTCCAATGATAGTAAAGCCTTCTAATGGAGGCTCATCTATAGGAATAAGTAAAGTAAATAATAAAAAAGAGCTTATAAAAGCAATAAAACTTGCAAAGAAATATGATGATAAATTATTGGTAGAAAAATTTATTAATGCTAGAGAACTTGAAGTTGCCGTACTTAAAGATAATAAAAATATAATTTGTTCTAATCCAGGTGAAATAAAATCTGCAAATGAATTTTATGATTATGATGCAAAATATGATAATAAGGATTCATATACTTTAATTCCTGATGATTTACCAGAAGATATATTAAAGAAAATAAAGGAATATTCACTTAGATTATTTAAAAGCTTAGATTGTTCTGGTCTATCAAGAATAGATTTTTTCTATGATGAAGAAAATAATGCTTTATATTTAAATGAAGCTAATACTATGCCTGGCTTTACAACTATTAGCATGTATCCTAAACTTATTGAAAGTATAGGAATAGAATATAAAGACTTAATAAGCATTTTAATAGATAATTCGTTGTAGATTTTAAAAAAATGTGCTATGATATTACTAGTTAAAGGGCTAGTACAGACTTTAGTTTGTATTAGCTCTTTTTAGTAGTGTAAAGGAGTAATTGAAGTGAAAAAAGTAGTAATAGGAGTATTTATTTTTATCTGTATATTTTTTAATATAGATAAAGTTCTAGCGGGAAGAGGTTGTTGTTCACACCATGAAGGTCAGGCTTATTGTAGTGGTGGAAGATGGGTTTGTAAGGATGGAACTTATAGTCCAACTTGTACGTGTAGTGGTGGTGCTGCATCAGGTGGAAACTCATCTTATAGAAGAAGCGTTACAACAACTGCTAAAAAAGTTTATGGATGTACGAATAGTAGTGCCATTAACTATAATTCATATGCAAACGTATCAGATGGAAGCTGTAGATTTGAAAAAACTGAAACATCAACGGAAACGATTGAATATGAAACAATAACTAATGGTGATAAGACAAACGGAAGAAAAAAAGTTGTAGCTAGTGGTAAAACAGGAGAAAAGAAAATCATAAAAAAAATCATAACTGATGAGGCCGGGCATGAAGTATCAAGCGAGGTAGTTAAAGAAGAAGTTACAAAAGAACCAGTAAATGAAGTTATAGAATATAAAGAGGTAAAAACAACTACTACAAATAAAAGTATTTCTGATAAAAAAGATACTGATGAATCATCAAATAAAACAATAATTTTTGAAATAATTTTAATTATAATTTCTGCTATTTATAGTAGTAAAAATAAGGATGCTAATACAATTATAAATAAAATAAAGAAAACTAAGTCTTGGCTTAAAGTAGTTTTATATTTCTTATACTTTATATTTGTTATACCTCCATTTATAGATATAGTGTTAATAATAATTAGCGAAATAAAAAAAGCAAAAAAGTAAGGTTCACATTAAGTGAACTTTTTTGTATAATAAAAAAGGTGAAATAAATGAAATCGGATGTTTATAAAATAAATAATGCTGTGGAAAAAATCAAAACAGGTAAAAATACACAGTTTTTGGATGGAAGAGAACTTAAAATAGTAACAGGAAAGTTAAAAAAAAGTGAGTATAACGTATATTATCCTTATAAAGATAGTGAAAAAGTAATGTTATACACAGGAAAAGTTCCAAAAGTTAAGTTATTTAAAATTTATACTGTGGAAAATATTAGACATCAAGATATTTTAGGTAGTTTATTTGCACTTAACATAGATTCATCATACTTTGGTGATATAGTACTTTATAATGATTACTATTATATTTTTGTTAGCGAAGATTTGGCATTATACATAAAAGATAATTTAAAAATGGTAGGTAATAAAAAAGTTTCATTAGAAGAAGTAGATTTAAGTGTGTTAGATAATTATGAAAGAAATTATGAAGAAAAAGAAATAATAGTATCAAGTTTAAGAATTGATAATATTATATCAGGCATAATTAACACATCAAGAAAAGTTGCACTTGATAAGATAAAAAATAAAGAAGTAATAGTTAATTATGATGTTATGAATAAAAACTCATACATATTAAAAGAAAACGATATATTTAGTATAAGAAGATACGGAAAATATAAATTTGTTGGAATAGTTAAAAGTACTAAGAAAAATAACTTTATCGTTAGATATTTAAAGTATATTTAAAAAAACTTACACAAAAATAAAAAATGTGTTATAATTAACTTCGCAAATGAGTTGCTAAAAAAGCGTAAATCCGGTTTGTTTAGCAACTTTTTTTATGTAAAGGAGGAAACTATTTTGAAAAAAGAATTAAATTTAGGAAAGGACAAAATTGGTAGTCTTTTACTTGCGTTTTCAGTTCCTTGCATAATAAGTATGCTTATAAACTCTATTTATAACATAGTGGATCAAATCTTTATTGGTCAAGGAGTTGGATACTTAGGAAATGCTGCAACTAACGTAATATTTCCAATTGTAATTTTTTGTAACGCAGTAGCAGGTTTAATAGGAAATGGATGTGCTGCTAACTTAAGTTTAAGACTTGGAGAAAAAAAGGAAAAGGAAGCTAGTAAGTCAGTTGCATCAACAATTGTATTTACAATTATATTAGGAGTAGTAATAAGCTTAATTTTATACTTATTGCTAGATAAATTAGTTTTATTTTTTGGATGCACAGAAAAAGTACTTCCATATGCTATTTCTTACGGTAAAATAATACTTTTAGGTGCTCCTTTTATGATTATATACTCAGTACTATCACAAATAATAAGAGCGGATGGTTCTCCTAAATACTCAATGGTATTACTAGTTTTAGGAGCGGTTATAAACTTAATATTAGATCCAATTTTAATAATGGGATTTAATATGGGTGTTAAAGGAGGAGCTATTGCAACAATAATAGGTCAGATAGCATCAGCTATTATGGCACTTATGTATATTAAAAGATTTAAACAAGTAAAAATAGATAAAAAAGATTTTAGGATAAATAAAAGTATATTTAAAGTAATGGGATATGGATTATCTAGTTTTATTACTCAAATGACTATCTTAGTTTTATTTATATTCATGAATAACATAATGACTAAATATGGAGCATTATCTAAATTTGGTAGTGACATACCACTTTCAGCATACGGAATAGTATCTAAATTAAATAGTTTATTTGTCTCTTCTGTTCTTGGCGTTTCAATAGGTGCACAACCAATTATTGGATATAACTATGGAGCAGGTAACTATAAAAGAGTTAAAGAAACTCTTAGAAAAGTACTAATAATTAACTTTTTAATAGGAATTATATTTAATTTATCATTTCAATTATTTCCAAAGTTTTTAATAGGAATATTTGGTAGTGCAAATAATAGTTTATATGTTACGTTTGCATGTGATACATTAAAAATATTTCTTATGGTGTGCTTTTTAAATGCGTTTGAAATGACTACTAGTATAGTTATTCAGTCACTTGGAAATGTAAAAAAATCAACTGCAGTATCATTTATTAGACAAATTATGCTTTTTATTCCGCTTGCCATTTTGTTAACTAGTAAGATAGGTTTATATGGGGCTTTATATGCTGGACCAATTGCAGATACTATATGTTTTATATGCGTTATATTTATATTTTTTAGTGAGTATAGAAAGCTTGGCAATATGAGCGAGGAATCAGAAAAAGATACAAATGAAAAAATTACATCTAAGAGAAAAAGCAAAATAATTATTACCATAAACAGAGAATATGGTTCTGGTGGTAGATTTGTAGGAAAAATAATATCAGATAAGTTAGGTATACCATTTTATGATAAAGAGTTGATAAATGAAATATCAAAGGAAAGTGGACTATCTAAAAAATACATAGAAGAAAATGAACAAAAGAAACATTCTCTAGGAAGCTCTATATATAATAATGAAGATGCTTTATTTATCGCGGAAGATAAAGCAATTAAAAAGCTTGCTTCAAAGTCATCTTGCGTAATAGTTGGTAGATGTGCAAATTACATATTAAGCGGTAAGAAAAACGTTTATAAAGTATTTTTATATAGCTCTTTAGATAATGAAATAAAACGTGCAGTTAAATATTATGGTTTATCTAAAGATAAGGCAGAAAAACAAATTAAAAAGATTAATAAGCAAAGAGAAAAACATTATAAGTATTATACTGAACATAACTGGAAGGATTTTTCTAACTATGATATTTGTTTAAACGTAGATGAAATAGGTGTAGAAAATACTGCAAACATAATAATTGATATGATTAATAAAAAATAATAAGATTTTATATATAAGAAGTCTTTTGAATAAGGGCTTCTTTTTTTGTAAACTAATGAAAGTAAAAAGTAGATAATAAGTAACAAATTTGCTATAATTTATTTAGAAAGGTGTGCAAATTATGGAAGAAAAAGTATTAGCACTAACATATGACAATAAAATAGTTAGAATACCAAGAGAAAAATTAGAAGAGTTTAAAGAAAATCAAGTGAAAATAAAGAAATTATTAGAAGAAGGAAAGACGCAAAAAGAAGTGCTTGAGGTACTTAAAAATGACAAATAAAGAAATAGAGGCCTTTAATAAAACATTTGGTATTGAAACAGTATTTTATTATGATGATAAAAGTATTTGTGGATATGAAGAAAATAATATAATATACCTAAATTTAAATAGCAAAAAAGACTTAAAAAATGTAAATATGCATGAATTATTACACTTTTTTGAAGAAACAGAAATGTTTAGTAAAATAAAAGAAAGAGTAATAAAAAGGTTAAAAGAAAATAATGTGTTTGATGAATTAAAAGAAGAATACGAATTAAAATACTTTGGAATATATAGTCTTGATGAAATAGAAAAAGGAATAATAGATAACGAAATAGTAATAGATGTGTTAGTAGGAGACTTTCCATACTTTAAAAAAGAAGAGTTAGAAGACTTATGTAAAGAAATACTAAAAGCAGAAAAGAAAGAAACTGATAGTAGAAGATATCTTATATTAAATATGAATAATAATATAAGAAATATGAACATATCAAAATGGGAAAAAATATTTGCATCAAACTATTATAAAAATAAAAATTATGACGGAAACACTCCAGCATTTCCAAGCAATAATAAAGAACAAGTAATAAAAGAAGATATAGAAAAAGAACTAAATAAACTATATAATTTAGATAAAGATACATTTAAAATAAGTTTAGATAGCCAATCACTAATAAGAGAATATGAAAGTGAGTTAAAAGCATTAGAACAAAGAGGAGAAAAAGATAAGGCTAATTATATAAGAAATAATAAAATAAAGGCTTTAGAAGAATTATCTAATATTTATAGTGAAAAATTATATGAAGAATATAAACACATAGTAGACTTTATAAAAAACGCTAATTATGAAGATGCATTTAAAGCGTTAATGCTTAGAGAAACATTATTAAAAGTATATAAAAAAGATGATGATAAAGTAATAGTTAAACAAAGAAAATTAAATGAAACAATAGAAGGACATATGCTTTTAAATGAAAAAGTATTAAACGTAATATATAATAATTTAGATACATATGAAAACTTTAAAGAACTATATTATGCAGGAGTATCAGAGTTTAATAATGTGGTAAGAGAAACATCTGAAATAACTCTTAAAAACGTAAATACATATGGAATGGGAAAATGGATTAAGTTTGATGGTAGAGCAAGTGATAACAAGAATTACGCAGAAAACGTAATAAAATTAAAGACTCTAGTTCAAGATACACCATGGTGTACAAAAACACTAGCATCATCGCAGTTAGAACAAGGAGACTTTTACGTATTTATAGATAATGATAATAAACCACATATAGCAGTTAAGATGAATGGAAATGAAATAGATGAAGTAAGGGGAATAAAAAACGGAAATGCGCAAGAACTAGAAGAAGAATATAGAGATGTTGCAATATCATTTTTAGAAAATAATAAAGATATTAAAAATGGAGAAAACTGGCTAGATAAAGAAGAATGGAATAAAAGATTAATAAGATATAGTAAAGAAATAGAGGATGGTACATTTAACAGTGAAGAGACTCCAAAACTCATAGAAGATTTATTGCATTCTGATTATAGAAGTCATTTTGGTACAAATTCTAATTTAGAAGAGTTAAAAAAACTTCCTAAGATAAAAAAATACTTAGCAGAATATTATAATTGTACTGAAGAAGAAATATGTGTAGGTGATTATATTCCAAAAGAAGAAACAAGATGTCCTTATAAAATAATATTAGGTGCTGCAGGTTTTAGTTATTCTGGAGTAACAGACTTAGGTGATTTACGAATTATAGGAGAAAATGCATACCTTAATGATTCTAAAATAACAAACTTAGGTAAATTACAAATTATAGGAAGAAGTGTAAACTTTAGAAATTCAGACGTAATAAATTTAGGAAAATTACAAAAAATAGGAGAAGATGCAAGCTTTAGAAATTCTAATGTAACAAATTTAGGTAAATTACAAATTATAGGTAGAGATGCAGAATTTGTCTTTTCTAAAGTAACAGATTTAGGAAAATTACAAAGCATTGGAAGAACCGCATACTTTGCCTTTTCTAAAGTAACAGACTTGGGTAATATAGAATATATTGGAGGTGAAATAATGACCGACGAAAATAATAGTTACTTAAAAGAAGAATATGAAAGAAGGATTAATGGAAAGTCATTAAAGTAGTATTTGATAGGTTAAGCAAAAAAGTCTAATTTGACTTTTTTATTTGTTTTTGCTATTATACCTAACATTAAAAAAGGGGTGTTTTTAATGGAATTTTCAAGAAATATGGATAAGGAAGATATAGAATATGTTAAGTTTATAATGGAATATAGTGATGGCTATAGTCCACTTCTTTTACAGAATTTAGGTATGAGTTTTTCTGATTCTAAGCATAAGAAAGATGACTATGTAGCTTGTGTAAGATCGTTTTTAAATCTTGATTTAGAAGAGAAAGATAGATATAAAGCATATTTTAAATTTTTAAAGGAGAACTTTGATCTTACTGGTAATATTTTAGAGATAGGAGCAGGTACGTTTCCTACTTTAGCTCACTATATAGATAAAGAACAGCAAGTAAAAGAAAGTGGAAGTATAGAAATATATGATCCACTACTTGTTACAATGAATTTAGGTAATATAATTGCTAACAAATCATTATTTGAAGATGATAAAAAGACAAAAGATAAAGATTTATTGATAGGGATGGCTCCTAGGGATGCTACTGAGGTAATAGTTAGAACTGCTAATAAATATAAAAAGCCATTTAGTATTTTAATGTGTCCTAATATTAAAAAAAGTAGTAAGTATGATGAAGATTTGGATGATCTTTTAGAATTGATTAATAGCACTAAAAATGATTCTTATAACGTAGGTGTTTCATATTTAGATAAAAACTGTTATTATCCTTATCCTATAGTATATAAAAAATAATAAATTAAAAAAGGAAATAAATTTGATTATTTATTTCCTTTTACTATGTCTAAAATTATTTTACTTACATCATCTTTTGTTGATATGATATTTATTTTTCCGCCTTTTTCATTTAACTTATCTTTTATAAGGTCATATACTCTGTTTTTAATACCATGACTTCCATCAACAAATGTAACATTACCTAAAACCTTTGTAATAGCATTTTTTGCAAGTGGGAAATGAGTACATCCCAAAACCACAACTTCATATCCTTTGTAGTCTTTTAATAAATCATTTAAATAGCTATAAGTATCCTTGTTATTTTCTATTAATGAAGCAAGTAGTGGAGCTTCAACTAAAACACAATTTTTTGTTTTATAATTTTTAAATAACTCTTTAAATCTTTTACTTTCTCCAGTACCTTTAGTAGTTAATATAATTGCTTTTTTATCTTTGTAATGATCATGAACCACTTTAACAGCAGGTTCTGTTCCAACAAAAGTTATGTCCTTATATTTCTTTCTAATATCATTTAATACAACTTCGGTTGCGGTATTACAAGCACATACTATTAATTTTGGATTATACTTAAGTAAATTATCCACAGCACAACATACTATATCAAATAATTCTTTTTTAGTTTTATTACCGTAAGGATTATTTTTGCTATCTGCATAATAAATATAGTCTTCATTTGGCAACTTTTTAATTACTTCTTTTAATATTGTAGAGCCACCAATTCCTGAGTCAAAAAAACATATTGGTCTATCATCCATATTTACACCTTCATTTATTTGTTAAAATTAAATAATTAATCTATGCTATAATTATAGATGAAAATGAACAATATATCAATGTTTTAGGAGGATTATATGAAAGTATTATTAGTAAATGGAAGTCCACATGAATTTGGTTCTACAAATAGAGCATTAGAAGAAGTTAAAAGTTCTCTTAGTAAAAATGGCATAGAAACTGAAGTTTTTTGGATAGGAAATGATGCTATAAGAGGATGCTTGGGATGCGGTTCTTGCATTAAAAGTAAAAGATGTTTTATAAATGATAAGGTAAATGAGTTTTTAGAAAAGGCTAAGTGTGCGGACGGATTTGTTTTTGCAAGTCCCGTTCATTATGCTGGACCTACTGGTTTTATAAAGTCATTTATGGATAGGTGTTTTTATGCTAAAACAGATATCTTTAAGTATAAGCCAGCAGCAGCGGTTGTATCAGCAAGACGCGGTGGGTGCGTAAGTTCTTTTGATGATTTAAATAAATACTTTCTAATGTCTAACATGATAGTTGTTGGAAGTAATTATTGGAATCAAGTACATGGTAATAATAAAGAAGAGTGTGAAAAAGATTTAGAGGGACTTCAAACAATGCGTATTTTAGGAAACAATATGTCTTGGGTGTTAAAGTTAATAGAAAATGGTAGGAAAAACAACATAGATATGCCTCTTTTGGAAGAAAAAATTAAAACTAACTTTATAAGATAAAAGAATTCTAACTATTTTAGAATTCTTTTTTGCTTCTTAAAATAAGCTTCTTATTGTTTAGTAATCTTTTATTATTAGGTTCCATCTTTATTGCTATATCAACCCATTTTAAAGATTCGTCTATTTCTCCTAAGTAAAACGTACTTATAGAAAGTAAGTCATATATTGTGTAATCAAAACTAAAGGGTTCATTTATGTATGTTTTTTCATGAGTTTTAATATTTAGTGCCAAAAGGCAATATTTTTTAACAGCACTAAAGTTATTAAGCTCATACTCTAAAAATGCCATTTCAACATATGCATCTCTTAAATAAGGAGCTTCATTAATTGCCTTATTAAGCCACATTTTAGCTTCTTCATATCTTTTTAAATATTTGTAGCATCTTGCTATAAAACGCATAGAAGCTGCTCTTTCATCTTTCCATGTTGCGGACTTTAGTGAAAGATGATAAATAAGTGTATCTATTGCTTCATTTAATTTTCCATAATACATATATTCTCTTCCTAAATAATGAACGTTTCTATCATTATAAGGATCTTCTTTTACAGATAATTCTAATAAAGGAAGATAACTACTTCTTGATTTAGAACTATCTGGATAATGATCAACTATTATGTCATTTGTAGTAGCCCAAACTTCATTGCTTCCAGTATATTTTAAAACTTCGTGAACCGGATTTATCCATTTAAAATTTTTTCTCGCATGTATTTTTTCATAGTAAAAACTTACCTTAGGATTCTTATTTTCATCATGACTCCAGTTATAAATATATCTTACGTGATTTACTTTTTCATTTTTTAATATTTCTTCTAGTTTTTCTCTCCAATTAGGACTTATTACTTCATCAATATCTATACATACACATATATCAGCATCAAGTGGTACTAACTTTAAAGATTCATTTCTTGCAACATCAAACCTCCAAGGTTTTATTTCTTTAGTAGTTACTTTAGCGCCTAACTCTTTTAATATTTTAACAGTATTATCAGTTGAACCTGTATCTAAAACGTATATGCCGTCAGCACTCTTAACTGACTCATACCATCTTTTAGCAAATTTTTCTTCATTTTTACTTATTGCATAAACATATATTTTTTTCTTTTTCATAAAAATATCCTTTCTTTTATTTTCCTAAATATTCTATGATTAATGTTAAACTAGAGTTTGTAAAGTAAGAATCAGAATCAATGTTTTGTAAATCTGGTGTATTAAGGTAAATATTTCTTTTTGACAAATTAGATAGTTCATATAAGTCATTAGTACTATCTATAGATAAAATTCCTTCGGCGTGAATATGTGAGGTCTCTTCATTTCTATAGAAGCTACTAGCGCCTACATAAATATTATCAGTTCCAACCTTTCTAAATCCAAGGGTTGCAAAATCTATCTTTGGATCAAATTTTTCATTAAAATATGGAACTCTTACGTATGCATTAAAAGATACTTTATAATATCCTTCTTTGTTAAACTTAATGGTATTATTATTAGAATCTAACTCTACTATATTATTTGTATCAATTTCTTTTCTTTGAAGAGGAAGTCTTTTTCCTTTTAAGATTTCATATCCATCATCTGGGTAATCTTTGTTAAAAGCAACTATGTATGCAGCATTTATTTTATTTGGAATGTTTTCACCATTTAATCCATCTTTTCCTTTTGGAATCATAAAGGTTAAAATATGGTTATCATTAACTTTATTATCAATTACTTTTGCACTAGTATTAGAATCTACCGTTATCGTATCTTTAATTGTAATTGTTTCTGATTTAGCTAGAACGTATCTTGGTCTATTTAATTTATTTTTATTAATTTCATTAATAGCATTATTTAATATGTTGCTACCACAATTACTTTTTTTTATAAAATTTTCATTCATATTAATTATCTCCTTTCTTTAATATATTATTAGTTAACAAAAAAAGTAATAATTTTATATTCCTATATATTGCTTTAATTTAAATATAATAGTTTTTTTGTTATAAATTAATTACACTTATACTTAAATAATTAATAAGCTATAATGATTAATTTAAAAAGATAAGGAGGATAATAATATGTATAAATGTAATGACGATTATGAAAACATAAAAAGAAAAATAGAAGAGGAAAGAAAAAAATACAAATTCTGTTATATTAAAGGTCCGACAGGGCCAAAAGGGGATAAGGGTGATATGGGACCTAAAGGAGAAAGGGGTCTTCCAGGTCCTACTAGTATTGATGTTGGAATAACAAAAACAGTAGAACCTTACGAACTTGCCAAAGTAGAAAATGTTGGAACAAAAAAAGATGCTATTTTAAACTTTAAAATACCAAAAGGGGATAAAGGAGATACAGGTCCAAAAGGAGAAAGAGGACTTACCGGTCCAAAAGGAGATAAAGGAGATACAGGTCCAAAAGGAGATATGGGAGAAAGAGGTGAAAGAGGAGAGCAAGGACCTTCTACTATACAAATTGGAAATATAAAAACAATAGAACCAGATGATAAAGCAGAAGTTATTAATGTTGGAACACCAGTAGATGTAGTTTTAGATTTTAAGATACCAAAAGGAGATAAGGGTGATATGGGTCCTAGGGGACTTCCTGGTGAAATTGGAAGAACAGAACATATTGCAATAGATGAAACAGAAACGTTAGAACCTGGAGAAGATGCAACTGTTATGGATACATTTGAAAATTGGGTACATCATCTTTCTTTTTCAATTCCAAAAGGCCAAAAAGGTGATACGGGTCCTAAAGGAGATATAGGTCCAGCAGGCCCTCCAGGAAAAGATTTTACATCTTCATATGGAATAAGATATTCTAATACAGAAACACAAATAAATTTACCTCAAGCTGTTGATACAGCACTTCCACTACCTGAAAAAGGAGCAGCATTATTTACCGAATACATAAATGATAATTCAATCAAAATAAAAGAAAATGGTGTTTATTTAATATCGTTTTCACTGTGTGGTGCAACAAATGAAGATTGCTCTTTAACTACTTCTGTAAGGGCGAACGGTTTATTACAACCTGCTACTAATATTACTAGTGAATTTCAAGCTCAAATAATTAATTGTATGAGTGGTTCTACCATTGTATCTCTTAATCAAGATGACCTTATTACATTAAATATAAAACCATCTATGACTGTTAATATGATATTTAATGGAAGTACAAGTGCAATGTTAAGTGTTGCAAAAATACATTAAGAGTAGATTGATTCTATTCTTTTTTTATGCAAATTAATTATTTTAAAATCGATTTAAAACATAACTTATAAAGAAGGAGGAAGATAAAATGCAAATTATAGATGATAATACGGTTGTAGTTTATAGTAGCAGCGAACTAAAACAGGTTTTAAGTGAATCAAATAATTATAATTATGTTTATTTAGGAAATGATATTAGTCTTGAAAGTGGTTTTACAATAAATGCTAATAAAATAAACATAACAATAGATGGAACTTATAATAATGTTAAGCATACTTATACTAATTATTTAACTGATAATGCAGATGTAATAAACGTTAGTACCACAAACAAAAAAATTACTTTAAAAAATATGAATATAATAAGTTCACATACTTATGGAGTAGTTTATGTTCCATCTCATCCAAACTATTCTAACTTAACTGTTTTTTATAATAACGTTAATTTTAATGGTGTAGAGCTTTCCTGTAATTATTATGGAATAACTAAGATTGTTGACTCAAATATAACAGGTGAAGATACAAATTCAGTTACCGTAAGAAAAATATGTGATTCTAATAGAATTATAATAGGAGGAAACACAACAATTGCAAGTAGTTCAAATACTAATACTATTTTCTTTTTTAATGATGTTATTCCATCTTATATTAAAATAGTACCTAATAGTAATGTTAATATTACAACAAACAGGGAACTTATGAATGGTACTAATAGACTTGATTTAATAGTAGGTCATGGCTCAACTTTTCTATTAACTACTGGAAATGGTTTTGCAATAACAACAACACATGGTGCTAGAAACGTTTTAATAGAAGAAATGGCTAATTTTACCTTTATAGAAAAAAGTCATCAAAGAGTTCCAATGTGGAATGTATTTGGGGATTTTAAGGTTTTAGAAGGTGCTAGTGTATCAGTTATAAATACGTATATGAATACACCAACAGATAATTATAATATTTATTTTAAAGGAACAAATCAAAAGTTTATATTAGATAATCCAAAATACATAAATATTTATACTAAAAATGCAAATGTAGTTTATACGAATAATCCGGTTGAGTTTTCATTTAAATTTAGCAGGATAAACATGTGGATATATGCTCTTGATTATAATTTGGCATGTACACTTGATGATGCTCCAGCTTTTTCTTGGTTTAAAGAAAATACGCCTTCAAAAATAACAGGTACATTAAATAAAGATAATACGGTTATTTCATCTCATAATTTTACGGATAGTGAGTTAGCTCTATTACCAGATATAAGTAATTTCTCATTTCAAAGCAAAAAAATATTAACGATAGGAATGCTAAAGATGAACGTTCATCCACTTACTGCTACTACAAATGCTATATCAGGCCATACAATACCTTATTCTAATGTAAAAATAGAGTATGATAATAAGAGTTTAACGCTAGAAGCAGATGAAAATGGTTTATTTGAAGCTAATATTAATGATAACATTTTAGATAATACAAGAGTTAAAATAATTGCTTGTTTAAATGCTTGTTTTTCAGAAAGAAAGGTAATAACTCCTTTTAATGGTGAATTAACACTTCTAAACGTAACAGATAACATTCCTTTTAGTATGATGCCATCATCTATAAATCCCGTTATTTTACCTAAAAAAAATAAAACAGTAATAACTGTAGTTGATAGCAGAGTAAATAGTACTAGTTGGAAACTTTACATAAATTATTTAAATCCTATGATTGAAAAGGAAGGAAAAGTATTAATAGATTCACTATTATTTAAAAAATTTGATAATGAAAAAGTTAATATAAATGTAAATAAAAAAATGATATATCAATCAAATGATAATGGTGGAAATATTTCAGTAAGTAATGTTACTTTTTCTACTGATAAAGGATTGCTTTTAAAACCTAGTAAAAGTTTGTTAGAAGATGAAGATTATTCTACTTTAATAATTTGGAGTATAGAGGAGTAATGCCTTTACAGAAAGGTATAATTATTCATAAAATATACCGTGATGAGGTGAATTATGGCAAAAGAATATATTTATGTTAAACTTTATAATAATAATGGTCTAAGTTCAAATAATGTAAGAGTTAAGTTAAAGAATAAATGTAATAAGATTGTTTTTGATGGAAAAACAAATTATTTTGGAAAGATAAAAATACCAGTTTGTAATAATAAAGTATATAAATTAATTGTCTATTATAATTTAACAAAAAAAGTAATACCTTTAATTGCAAGAGCAAATGAGGTTTATTGTATAAATATTGGTAGTAATAAAAATAAAAAACATCTTATTGCAATTTTATTAAAGGATAAGAATTATCCAAATATAAGAATAGAAGGAGGCATGATGACATTATGTCAAGACACACAATCCCTATAACGAATGGTAAAGGAAGTATTGAACTTGTTACTGGAACTTATAATGCACAAGCAGTAGCAGGAGGATATGACGCTTCAACGTTAGATCCTAAAAGCGTTACCATAATAGATGGAACAGATACATATGCTTTTACAATAAGTGCAAAAGGTACGTTAACACTTCATGTAACAGATACAGGAGAAGCTAGTACGGGAGTACAAATTGTTGGTGCAAAGTTCATAAGAACAGATAGTACTGGAACAATAGTAGGAAAAGAAATAACAACTAATGATGATGGTAATGCGGTATTTGAAAATGTTCCGTATGCACAAACTGGAAGTAATGCAATTTATTATAAACAAATATCTGGAGATGGTGGACATACATTTGATGATACAGTAAAATCAATTACAATGACACAAGAAAATGAAACGGTTGAAATTAAAAACCCAGATGCACCAATTAGAAACTTTACTTTAATGGATGCAAGTTTTCCAAACATCCCAGTTATAGATGGACAAATAATACTTGATGATAATTAAAAGAAGCAAATTTTTTAAAGTATAACCTATAAAGTGGCTCTAACAAAATAGACTCACTTTATAGATTTTTTTAATCTATTATTATATAATATAAAAAGATAAAAAGGTAAGTTAAAAGCTTCTAAATGATATTAATGAAAATAATTTTGTTTTTATGTTATCAGAAGAAAATTAAATATGAAATTGCAAATGATAATTCTTTTATGGAGTAATAAATTATGAAAAGATGTGCGTGGTGTAATTTAAATAATGAAATTTATGTTAACTATCATGATAATGAATGGGGAGTTTTAAATCTTGATGATACTTATTTATTTGAAATGCTTATATTAGAATTATTTCAAGCAGGATTATCTTTTGAATGCGTTTTAAATAAAAGAGAGTATTTTAAAGTGGCATATGATAATTTTGATGTTAATAAAGTTTCTTTATATAATGAAAATAAGATAAATGAACTTATGAATAATAAAAATATAATAAGAAATAAACTTAAAATAAAGGCTAGTATAAATAATGCTAAAATATTTAATAATATAAAAAATGAATATGGTTCATTTCATAATTATTTAAAGATGTTTACTAACGATAAAATTATATATGAAAATGATAAAACAACATCTAAATTATCGGATGCTATTTCAACTGATTTAAAAAGAAGGGGTATGAAATTTATTGGAAGTACAATTATTTATGCTTATTTGCAAGCAGTAGGGATTATAAACTCACATGATAATGGTTGTTATAAACATGCAAAAAAGGCTTCTTAAAAGCCTTTTTAATTATGCTAATTTTACTATGTTTAAATAAGCACTTGTTCCGCTTGTTGGAGTTACTGTTGCGTTAGTGCTAGATTCAAGAGCTAGAGCTATTTCATCACCATTTTGAAGTGTTACAATAATACTTCCTTGAAGTGATTCATCACTATTAGCAGTTACTTCTTTTGTTATTGTAGAACCTGCTATTTGTGTTGTATTTTTTGTTACGTCAAGTGTTAATGTTGCAGCTGCATTAGATGAGCCTTGGAATAGATAATCTATTTTATAAGTACCATCAGATGTTATTGTTAATGTATTAGCATTATTACCTGTTATGTTTTTTAATACTCCAGTTGTTGCAAGAGGTACTACAGTTTGTGTACTTGCTGTTAAGTTTATAGGGTTTTCAGTTGCATCATATTTACTTGCAAATGCATCAAGTGCATTTGATGCAGCAGGCCCAGTAGGCCCAGTAGGACCAGTAGGTCCGGTTTCACCTTGCGCACCAGTATTACCTGTTAAACCTTGAGGCCCTATAGGTCCAGTAGGCCCAGTAGGTCCAGTAGGTCCGGTAGGTCCAGTTGCTCCAGTAGGTCCAGCGGGACCTCCTGCAGGCCCAGTAGGCCCAGTTGGCCCTGGAATGTATCTTGGACAACAGCAACATTTGTTTTTTTTCATTTCTAATAAGGCAGCATTTAAAATATTACCTTCATAACATTCGTTATTCATATCAATTTTCTCCTTCCAAAGTATAATATGAACTTAAAGAAATATTGCTTATTATGTTTGCTTTAGAATGTATTTTACTTTTTTTATATAAGATGTTATATTAATAATAGATTGTAGAAGAGGTAGTGTATGAAAAAAGGTAAAAAGATATTCCTAATAATTTTGGCTATAATATTTATAATTATGTTTTTAATAGGTGTTATGGTAGTAAAGGACTTAAAAGAAGAAGATAAGTTAAGAGATGATATTTCTAGCATAAATGAACTTATAAATAGTGATAATCCTGATGATAAATTAATTAATAAAAAACTAAAAACTTATGTTACAACAGGAGACAACTTATCACTAGAAAAAGCTGTTAAAAGGTATTATTTAGATTCTTATGACTTAGTTAAAAAATATAATAATATAGTCAATGTAGAAAAAATAAGTAATCTTGTATCAATAAATAATTTTATGTTTGATGGAAAAGATTTTAATATTTCAAAAAATTATATTAATGATATAAATAACAATTTAGATGAAGTAGTAAATGAGGTTAGTGAACAATTATCAGACAAAAATAGAAATAAATATTTTAAAAAATATAAATTAGATTCATATTATAAAGATTTATATAATGAGCTTACTTTATCATTTGACTACTTTGGTTCAGAAAAAAGCTTCAGAAAAAATGTTAATGAACTAAAAGAACTCGTTAGTTTAATTAGTGATACGTTAAATTATTTATCTGATAATAAAAGTCATTGGTTGATATCAAATGATACAATTATTTTTGATTCAAAGGAAAAACTAAGTGAATTTGGAATACTATTATCAAAAATAGAGGATAATAATGAGTATATAAATCAAAAAGAAATCACTAAGCAAGATGAAACATTATAGGCATAAATCGATTGGTTTATGTCTTTTCTTGATATAAAAATAAAATTGTGATATTATCTAGTTGCAATAAAAAGGAATGATTATTAATGAAATATATTATATTAGATACTTTGTTAGATTCTGTTAAATTATTACCATTTTTGTTTATTACATTTTTAATAATGGAGTATATAGAACATAAATTTAGTAAGAAAAGTAAAGAAAAAATTTCTAAAGCAGGAAAATATGGGCCTGTTGTAGGAAGCTTTTTAGGAGCTATCCCGCAGTGTGGTTTTTCTGTTATGGCAACTAATCTTTATGCTACTAGAATAATAAGTGTTGGAACACTTATTTCTATTTACTTATCAACTTCTGATGAGATGCTTCCTATTTTAATATCGGAAAAGGCGGACGTGCTTATAATAATTAAGTTTTTAATTATTAAGATAATAATTGGTATGTTATGTGGTGTATTAATAGACTTTATTTTAAGGAAGAAAAAGAATTATAAAAAAGATAAAATTAAAGATTTTTGTGAAGAACATCATTGTAATTGTTCACATAGTATAATAAAGTCAGCCTTAAAACATACTGTTAGCATAACGCTATTTTTGCTTGCTATAACATTTATTTTAAACTTAGGATTTCACTACCTAGGTTATGATAAAATAAGTAAATTATTTTTAAAAGATAATTTGTTTGGATCATTTATATCTAGTCTTATTGGACTTATACCAAATTGCGCATCTAGTGTTATGTTAACTAAACTTTATTTAGAGGGTGTTATTTCTTTTTATTCTTGCTTAGCTGGACTTCTTACGTCGAGCGGAGTTGCATTACTTTTACTATTTAAGGTAAATGAAAATAAAAAAGATAACCTTAAAATATTATTAACCGTTTATTTAATTGGTGCTTTATCAGGTTTTATAATGGAATTGGTATGCTCTTTATTTTAACTTCTTTATATAAGAAGTTTTTTTATGCTATAATAACTATAGGAGATGATACAAATGAAATTAGTATTAGTAAGACATGGTCAAAGTGTTTGGAATTTAGAAAATAGGTTTACTGGATGGACTGATGTTGAATTATCAAATAATGGTATTAAAGAAGCTAAAGAAGCAGGAAAGTTATTAAAAGAAAATGAATTTACGTTTGATGTAGCCTACACATCCGTTTTAAAAAGAGCAAATGAAACTCTTAATATAATACTAAAAGAATTAGGAGAAGAAAACATTCCTATACACTATAGCTGGAAGTTAAACGAAAGGCATTATGGAGCTTTACAAGGGTTAAACAAGGATGATACAAGAAAAAAATATGGAGATGAACAGGTTAAAATATGGAGAAGAAGTGCATCTATAAGGCCACCATTGTTAAACGAAGAAGATGATAGGTATCCGGGTAGGGATGATAAATATAAAGATTTGAAAAAAAGTGAGTTACCACTTGGGGAGTGCTTAATGGATACCTTAAAAAGGGTAATTGACTATTATGAAACAGAAATAAAAAAATCTCTATTAAGTGGTCAAAATGTTATTATAGCAGCACATGGTAATAGTCTTAGAGCTTTAATTAAGTATTTAGAAGACATATCAAACGATGATATTATGAACGTTGAAATACCAACTGGAAAACCTTATGTTTATGAATTAGATGATAATCTTAACATTATAAATAAGTACTATTTATAGTATTTGACAAATTACATTTAACTGTTATACTTTATAAAAGAGGTGGAAAAATGGCTAAAGCTAAAAATGATAATTTTAAAAGCACAAAGAAAAAAAGTAATAATAAAAAACAAAATGTTAAAGTAAAAATGAAAAAAGATAATAGTAAGATGTATCTTATGATAGGAATAACACTTATAGTTATTGCAGCAGTTATTTCTGTTATAACTTTTAGCTTTGAAAATACTAAGCTTACTTGTAAAAAAGAAAATAATAAAGATGGTGTTTCCATAAATAGTCACGTTACTATAAGTATGAAAAAAGATAAAATAGAAAACATAGAAGTTACTAAAACAATTGATTTAAAAGATGATAATATTGATAATTATTTAGATGCTATTAAAACAGCTTTAGAAGAAAGCTACAAAAAAGATGGTATTACTTATGAAATATCAAAAGAAAATGAAAAATTAGTGTTAAAGTTAAAATACACTGATAAGAAAGAATACATACTAGATAATTTATCCATAGAAAAGAAAAGCGATGGAATAGGTATTAACTTATTAAGTGAGGATAGGGAAGGTAATTATGCTACGTTTAACTTATCTAAAAGATATAGTGATAAAAATATCAGAAAAATATTAGAAAAAGCTGATTATACTTGTGAAAAATAAAAAAATGCAAAAAAATCGAAAAAAGTCGAAAAAAGACTTGATTTATTGTTCGAAATATAGTATCTTATTAGTGGAAGTACTCAATAAGAGCTTCCCTTATTGCTTAAAGGACATGGATCTTACCCACTGTGTCCTTTTTTTGTTTCTATGGAGGCTTTATGAAAAAATTTAGTTTAAAAGAAATATTAAGCATATCTTTAGACGTTGGTGAAAGAATGCTAAAATGTGGAGCAGAAGTATCACGTGTTGAAAAAACAATAACCATTATATGTGAGAGTTATGGTGTTAAATATAGGGAAGTTTTTGCAATGAATTCTTTAATTGTTGCAACCTTAAGGGATGAAAATGATTCTGTTACAGAATCAAGAAGAATTGCTTATCACGAAAATGATTTAGGACAATTAGAAAGATTAAATGATCTATCAAGAAGTATATGTAAGAAAAACGTTTCTAGAAAAATTGTTTTATCAAAAATAGATGAATGTAAAAGAAGAAAAAATAACAAACTTATTATTTTAGGTCAAGTACTTGCAGCATCTTCATTTACTTTGTTTTTTGGTGGTAACTTAAAAGATTCTTTAGTAAGTGGATTTATTGCAATCGTTATATTCTTTCTTAATTTGTATGCAAGCAAAAACAAAATCAATAATTTGATAATAAACTTTATGAGTAGTTTCGTAATTGGAATTATATCCATTTTATTTACTAAAATTAATATTGGAAATAATTATGATAAGATAATAATAGGTGATATTATGCTTTTGATCCCCGGGTTATCTATGTTTATATCAATTAATGATATATTTAAAGGAGATACACTATCAGGACTTGGAAGATTTACTGAAGGTATATTTTTAGCACTTACCATCGCGGCAGGTGTCGGATTATCTCTTCTTATTGGAGGTACGTTATGATTAAATTATTATGGGCTATGCTAGGTACACTAGGGTTTGGTATTATATTTAACGTTAATAAAGATAAATTATTTCTCGTTATGATAGGTGGATTCTTAAATTATTTAGCTTATTATATTACTTTTAAACTTACCAATAATATATTTTTATCATCAGCATTGTGTGCTGTTACAACTTCTTTATATTCGGAACTTTTAGCTTTGTTTTTAAAATGTCCAACAACCATTTTTATACTAACAGGATTAATTCCATCAGTTCCAGGAAGTAGTTTGTTTTATATGATGCAAAACCTTGTATTAAATAATAGTAAAGAAGCTCTTAATCAAGGAATAATAACGATAGAGGTAATACTTGGAATAGTTTCTGGTATGTTATTTGCATCTGTTATAATGGCAATTATTAATGCAAATAAAAAGAAAAGAAATTACATACATTAATTTGTATGTTTTCTTTTTCTTTTGTAAACTTTACTTTCTTTTAATTCTTTTTTCTTTCCTACCATAAAGTTTATGGTTCTATTTTTCTTTGAAGCATCCATAACGGTAAACGTAATAGGAGATCCTAAGGTGTAAGTGTTACCTGTATTTTTACCTACTATCTTATTTTCTTCATAATAATATACATAGTTGTCATCAAATAAATTTGAATAGTTTATTGTGCCGGTTATACCATCACTTGTTCTAACATTTAAATTTCTTGCACCTATAGAAGTTACAACACCATCAAATTCTTCACCAATATGATGCTCCATATATTCTGCCATACGCATGTTTTTTGCTTCTCTTTCTGCTTTATCGGCTTCTAAACTCATTTTGGTACACTGATTAGCTACTTCACCAAGAAATTTATCTAATTCATTATAATCTATATTAGGAAGGTTTAGATATAAGTCTAATAGTTTATGAATTTGTAAATCGGCATATCTTCTAATAGGAGATGTAAAGTGGGTGTAGTTTTTAAGAGCAAGTCCATAGTGCCCTAGATTACAATTAGAATACTTAGCTCTTTTCATTGTACTTATTAAAAGTAATTCAGAATATATACCTTTATCTAAATCATCTCTATTCATTAGTTCATCAACTAAATTTTGCATATACTTTTTACTTGTTACGTTCTTACAAGTTTTAAAATGAAATCCCATTTTATTAAGCATTTCAACAAAGTTTAATACTTTATCTTCATCTGGGCTTTCATGCACTCTATAAATTGATGGAAGACCTCTATATGTCATATATTCTGCAACAGCTTCGTTTGCAAGTAACATAAAGTTTTCAATTAGTTTTTCGGCATCTTGTTGCATTCTTTTTTCAAACTCGATATTATATCCTTTTCCCTTAGTCTTAATTTCCTCTCTATTAAAGTTCAAATATCCTCGTTTTTCTTTTTGTATATTTAATTTCTTTGATAATTCATTCATTATTAATAAATCATCTTTAAAGTCCTCATAACCACAAACATCTTTACCATCTATTAGGATTTTATTAACGTCTTCATAAGTCATTTTTTTCTTAGAATGAATTATACTTTTATATATATCATAGCTTAGTACTTCTCCTTCAGGTGATATTACTAGCTCACAAGTTTTAGTAAGTCTATCAACACCAGGGTGCAGAGAACATATCCCGTTAGATATTTTAGGATGAAACATAGGAATACAAGTATCATTCATGTATACGCTAGTAGCTCTTCTAAACGCTTCGTTACATATTGCGGTATTATCTTTAATATAATGAGATACATCTGCGATTGAAACGTATAACTTATAATTTCCATTAGGAAGAACTTCTATTCCAACAGAATCATCTATATCCTTAGTATCTTTACCATCTATTGTAAATAAGTTTTTACCTCTTAAATCACGTCTTTTTTTAACTTCTTTTTCACTATCTACTTTAGTTGGTATTTGTTCCAATTCTTTTAAATATTTATTTGAATAATCAGTTTCAAAACCATGATCATAGGCGATTGTTTTTTCATCTATGTCAGGTTCATCTTTGTGACCTAGTTTTTTAATTAAATAACCGTCATATAATTCTTTTTCGTCTAGACCAATAAGTAATATTTCACCAACACCATATTTATCAAGTGTTTTTTGATCAATCTTTATTTCTGATTTGCATTTTGAATTATATGGTATAAGGGTATTTTTGCCATTTTCAAAAACAACCTCACAAGAAATTTGTTCCAAATTCCTTTTAACTATTTTATATAAAATACCATAAATATTATTTTTCTTATCCATCCTTAAATTGTTTACTAAAACTATATCTTTTTCTAGTAAACCTTTTGCATTATCTTTGCTTATAAAAACCTCTGTATTATCACTTGATGTTATAACGGCATCGCCGCTTGTTAAAAAGTGAACCTTTCCCTGAATTAAAGATGGAGATTTGCTTAAAAGAGAATATCTTCCTTTATCATCTTGAAATATTATTCCACCATATTCTAGAGCTTTTAAACACCTTTCCAATAGTAACTCTTCTTCGTTACCATTTATTTTCAATTCCCTTTTTATTTCTTTTAAATCAATGTTAGACTTCTTTTTTAAAAAGTCAGTTAACGCTTGTTTTAAAATTTCCATACTACTACTTTACCTTTCACCAATATTATACTATTTATAAAATAGAATTGCTATATATTTTACGTAATATGTTATAATATTTTTATAGAAAGGAAAATATTTATGAAAAAGATATTTATAGCATTATTAACACTTATAATCACGGCTTTAATATGTTTATTATCAGTTAGTTTTTGTATTAAAGATATAATAGTTGATACTTTATCCAAAGAAGTTGTTTCTTTAGAAATAAAAGAAAAGGTTACAAGTGAAATAAAAAAGGAATATACTGATATAGATTATGATACATTAAGCAAGGTAGGAGACTCCATCCAAACTAGTAGTGAGGTATATAATATAACAGATAAGTATTTTGATAACATAATAGAATCTGTTATTAAAGGTGATGATGTAGACGTTCCTAAGACAAAAGAAGAAATATTAAACTTAATAAATGAAAATGAGGGTATACTAACAAGAAATGGTATAGAAGTTTCAGATTCTAAAAAAGAGGAAATTGCAAGTGAGCTATCTGATGGTGGAAAATTAGATAAGATATATAAAAACGTTAGAAATAGTGTTAAGAAAAACTTAAGTACTAAGGAAATAGAACTAGTTAAAATGTATGATAGGATGACTAAACCTTTATTTAGATGGATTATCATAAGTATTATCTTAATTGCAACCATCTTAATTGCAATTTTAAAGAAAACTTATTACAGATGGACTCTTAACCTTGGCGTAAGCTTCCTATTATCAGGTATAGTTTTAGCTCTTTTAACCCCTTTAATAACAGATGATTTATCTTATCGTATAACTGAAAAAGTAATAGGAAAAGCATCTAATATAAACGTAAATGCTTTAACTAATATAGGATACGGATTTTTAGCTATATGTGCTTTATTAATAATAATTTATGTTGTTGGAAATAAAATAACGGGGTATAAGGAAAGGAAAGAAAATTATTAAACGAAAAAGATGCTACAAATTAATTATAGCATCTTTTATTTTCTTAAATACGTTACCTAATTTATCATGGATTACTATATCTGCTTTATAATCACTTTTTGTTTCTTCTTTATTAATTAAGATGATATGTTTTCCATTAAAATAATTAATTAAAGAGGCTGCCGGGTATACCAAAAGACTAGTTCCTCCAATTATCAACGTGTCAGCCGATTTTATCTCATTTATAGCCTTATCTAATGTTTCATAATCGAGTGGTTCTTCATACAAAACAACATCAGGTTTGATTATGCCACCACAGTTGCATAATGGAATTTCTTTGCTTTCTAAAACGTATTTTAAATCATATTTTTTATGACATTTTGTGCATGTATTTGAGTAAACTGTCCCGTGAAGATTTAAAACGTTTTTGGAGCGTGCCATCTCATGCAAACCATCTATATTTTGAGTTATTATAGAAGATAGTAATTCCTTTTCTTCCATAAGTGCAAGTGTTTTATGAACTACGTTTGGCTTATATCCTGTTGGGTTTAGTTTTTCTCTATAAAACTTGTAGAAATATTTTGGATTAGTATAAAAGAAATGATGGGATAACATTTCTTCTGGAGGGAAGTCATATTGTTCACTATATAATCCATCCTTACTTCGAAAGTCCTTAATTCCACTTTCTGTTGATACTCCGGCACCACCAAAAAATACCGTTTTTTTAGATTCTTTAATTATCTCTATTATTTTTTCTATATCATTCATAATTATCACTACCTAATTTTATTATATAATTTAATAAATTATAAGTAAAGCGTTTAGATATAAGACAAACACCAGGAAATGTTGGTATAAATGAAATGCATAATTTAAATTAATAAATACAAAATTAATTGACTTAAATATTTAAATATGTTAATTTAAATTCAGTAAATGAAGAAAGGTGTGTGATTAATATGAAAATAAGATTTACTAACAAATTTATAATATGCAGGGTTAATCACGCACTATTTATGTAACTTTTTTATAATATGAGTGTTTGTTTAATCTTGCTTAGAAAAAGAAAGCAAGATTTTTTCTTGCCTAAAAAAGGAGGGTGATTTTAATGATGGAAAATAAAGATAAGAAAAAAAGTATAAAAGAATTTAAAAATATATATAAACTTATAAAAGAAGATAAAGGAAAGCTGATATTTGCATTTATTTGTGTGTTTTTAAGCTCTATGCTTTCAATAACAAACGGATGGTTGCAAGGCAAGGTAACGGAAGAAATAGTAGCTAAAAACCTAAAAACATCACTTATTTTCTTGCTTATATATTTTATTATAGACATATTATTTAATAACTTTTTAAGTAATATAGGTGTTATGATTTCAAGCAAGATAGAAGCTAAACTTTCTAAAAAATTAAGTATCATGGTTTACAAAAAATCTCTTAACTTGCCAGCTTATGCTTTTGAGGAAAAAACAAGTGGTGAGTTAATAAATCGTATAACATCTGATACAGAAACTTTATCAAATACGTTTAATAGTATTATTCAAACTCTTATAAATGCATTTGGGTGTTTGCTTATATTGATTTATATATTCTTTAATTCAGTTGTTGTTGGAATGGAAATAGTTATATTTTTAATAGTTATTTTTGCAATAACAAAAATATTTAATCCTAAGATTAAAAAAATAAATCAAGAATTAAAGGCTAAAAAAGATGATTATACTGCACTTTCTGCAGAATCTATAAGAGGTATTAGAGAGATTAAAACTTTAGGTATAAAGAAAAATTTAATAGGTGAAATATCATCTTTAAGAGAGTTGATTTATAAGAAAGATACTGAAGATATAAATTTACACAGAACTTATTCAATTATTATGTGGGCAATCAAAATATTATTAGAGTCACTTGTATTTGCAACTTGTGTTATTGGTATTTACCTAGGTAAAACATCACTTGGATTTTTTATGGCTATGACTTGGTATGTTTACAAATTTACTTGGCTAATTGATAATTTAACTAATATGAATAGAATGTATCAAAGATTATTTGTATCAATAAGAAGAATAAATGAGATTATAGATAACACGTTATACGAAGATGATAAATTTGGTGCTTTATCTTTAAAAAACATAAAAGGTGAGATAAGGTTTGATAACGTATCTTTTGGTTATCCTAATGAAGAGGCTACTTTAAAGGATTTTTCTGTTTCGTTTGCGCCTAATAAGAAGATAGCGGTAGTAGGTAAATCTGGACAAGGTAAGTCAACACTATTTAACTTAATAACCAGAATATTTGATGCAACAAGTGGAAATATATACTTAGATGATGTTAATTTAAAAGATTTAAGTGAAGAGTCCTTAAGAAGAAACATATCTATAATAAGACAAGAACCATTTTTATTTAATAGAACTATTAAAGAAAATTTTTCAATTGTTAAGCCTGATATTACGCTAAAGGAAATAAAAAAATATTGTAAGATGGCATACTTAGATGATTATATTGAAAGTCTTCCTGATAAATATGATACTAAGTTAGGTGAAGGTGGTGTTAACTTATCAGGTGGTCAAAAACAAAGGCTTTCGATTGCAAGAGCACTTGCTAAGGAAAGTAAAGTAATCTTATTTGATGAAGCGACAAGTGCACTAGATAATGAATCACAAGGCTACATAAAGAAAGTTATAGATTCTTTAGTAAAAGATCATACGATAATAATAATTGCACACAGACTATCAACAATAATTGATTCAGATATTATATACGTTGTTGATGATGGAAGGGTAAGTTGCTTTGGAACGCATGAAAGTCTTTTAAAAACAAGCAAAATATATAAGAGTTTATATGAAAGCGAAGATAAAAATTAATCTTCGTTTTTTTGTATATTTACGCTTTATTTTACATAAAATAAAATGTATAAATATTTTTAGCACTCACTATTGACAAGTGCTAAGAATAGTGGTATAACATAATTAGAAAGGAAGATGAGATATATGAGTTTAATCCCAAGAAATTATTTCGGTGATATTTTTGAAGACTTTATGCCAAGTACAAAGGAAGATAATATGAAGTGCGATATCTATGAAAAGGATGGTGCTTACAATATTGAAATGGACGTTCCAGGTTTTAATAAGGATGAAATAAAAATCGAAGCTAAGAAGGATTATTTAACTATAACTGCTGAGAAATCTGATGAAGTAAATGATGAAGATAAGGATAAGAATTACATTCATCGTGAAAGAAGTTATGGTAAGTATCAAAGATCTTTCTACTTACATGATTTAGATTCTGATAAAGTTGATGCAGAATTTACTAACGGAGTACTAAAAATTACCGTTCCTAAAAAAGACGAAGCAACTGAAAAAAAATACATCGAAATTAAATAATAACATGAAGGTGCTAGAGGTAGCATCTTTTTTTGTTGTAATTTGATAAAAACTATGCTAGAATATGTAGCTGATGTAGTATTAAGCAGTAAAAATATATAAATAAAGTGATTTTTTATGAAAAGTGAAATAAATAAAAATGGTGCTAAAGTTAGAAAAAAATTTCATCCCTTATACTTGAAACTTATGAATTTAGTTGAGGATAAAACTCCTATTTTAGTGAATCCAGAAAAACTAGATGAAATAAAGAAAAATTATTTTGATAAAAATATTCCGGTTAGTTTTTGTGCAAATCATACTAATTCACATGATATTCCAGTAGCTGCAAAGGCGATTAAAGAGCATTTTTATGTTATGATAGCAAAAGAAGGATTAACATTAATTCAAAAGATAGGATTTTTATTAAATGGTCCGGTATTTATAAAAAGAGATGATAAAAAAAGTAGAAAAAATTCTCTTTTAAAACTTATTTCGGCTCAAAAAAATAAGTTGTGTACACTTGTTTTTGCGGAGGCATCATGGAATGTTAAAGAAGAAAAACTAATGAATAAATTATATACCGGGATTATAGAAGCATCAAAAGTAACGGGTACTGATATTGTTCCATTGGTATTTATATATGTTGATGATAAATGTTATTGCAAAATAGGTAATCCTATAAAGGTTGATAAAAATAAAGATTCAAGATTACAAGCTGATGAACTAAGAGATATTATGGCAACCATGATGCAGGAACTTTTAGAAGAAAAGACTGATTTTTATCCAGAAAGAAAGATTTTAAAAGAAATAGAACTTTTAGCAGATAATTGGGATAAACTTCCAGCTTCAAAGATGAAAAGATTAATTAATCTTAGAAATGAGTTACGTAATGTAAAAGAAAACGCAAAAAAAGAGTTTTACGATAATGTTGAGAAAAACTGGAATGAGTGTCCTGGTTTAGATAAAGAATTCGAGGCAAAATGTATTTATAGAGATAAAGATTCACCAGATGAAGTTTTTGAACATTTAAACAATATAAAGATAAATAATAAGACAATGTTTTTATTTAATCCTAATATAACAGGATATAGAAGATAGTAATTAAGTTGTTACTATTTTTTTATTGTGTTATAATTATTTCGTAAAGTAGGAGGCTTATATGACAAATTTATATTTTCCTGTGTGTGGTTTTTTTATAGCAAGTTTACTTGTTACAGTATTTTTTAGTAAAAAAAGAATTAAAAATGATGAAACAAAATGGTTTTCAGGTTTACTATTAACGAGTTTTTTTGATTCTATATTAATGGTTGCAATAATATACATTGCATATGTTAACCCATCTAGTAAATCATTATATATTTTAAATAGGCTTGATTTTTTACAATATGTTTTTTGGGCAAGCTTTTTCTTTCTTTATTTTTATGAAATTACTTTTAGAACTGGCAAGAAAAAGAAAAGTAATATGCCGTTAATAACTTTTATATCTAATATAGTTGTATTCGCTTTTATAATTATTATGCCACTTCATATCCACACAAAAAATGATATTATGTTTGCGTCTGGTGAATCTGTTAATATTTTGTATGGTGCTTGTGCATTTTATTTTGTTATGATTTTAATTTGTGTTATTTGTAATTTAAAAAGAATTAGAGATAAGAAATTTTTGCCATTATTAGCACTAATTATACTAGTTTTTATCATTTTTATAGTAAGGAGTGTAACTCCTGGTTTATTAATTATTCCAGCTATGCTATCATATATTGATTTGATTATGATATTTACAATAGAAAATCCAGATTTGAAAATGATATATGAACTTAACAGAAATAAAAAATTATTAGAAAGTATGAGTGAGGAAAAATCTAACTTTCTATTTAGTATGACTCAAGATACTAAAAAGCCTATTGATAATATTTTGGAAGTAAGCAAAATACTTTTAGATGATAAAAATAAGGAAGATATGAAAACAGGTATTAAAGTTATAGAAAATAATGCTAGAGGTCTTAAAAACATCATTAATAACGTATTAGATATTTCAAATATATCATCTAGTAAGTTAGCAGTTTCAACCGAAACTTATAATGCTATTTCGCTTTTAAATGAATGTATAAAGAAAATAGAAAAAGATGTTAATAAGAACGTTACAATAGAAACAGAAATAAGTAAGAACATACCAGGTGAGTTATATGGTGATAGCGTTAAGCTAAAGCAAGTAATAATGAGTATTTTAATTAATGCTTCTAAGTATACTAAGGAAGGTTACATAAAGGTAAGTGCTAATGAAATAGTTAAGTATGATGTATGTCGTTTAATTATTGAGATAGAAGATACTGGATGCGGAATGAGCGTTGATAAATTAAATGAACTTTTAAAAACTAATACTGATTTAGAAGATACTGACCTTTTAAAACTTAATAGTTTGGATGTAGATTTAAAACTTGCTTTTAAAATAATTAGAAAATTAGGTGGTTTTATAAATATTAGAAGTGAAAAAGAAAAGGGAAGTACGTTTACTATAATTTTAGACCAAAAAATAAAAGTTAGTAAAGATTATTATAGCGAGTATATCTTTAATAAGAAAAAGGTAATGGTTGTAAGTGATAAATTGCAAACTTTAAAAGATATAAATACTTTAGCTAGCAAGTATGACATAGAACTTTTAACTACAATGCATAGTAGTGATATTATAGAAAGAGTAAAAGATGGTGAGAGTTTTGACTTAATTCTTTTAGAAGATGATATGAAGCCTATAAGCGGTTTTGGTACGCTTGGAAAACTTCAAGAAGCAAAAGAAGGATTTAATGTTCCAACAGTTATAATGCTAAACAAGAACAAAGAATCAATAAAGGATCATTATGTTGAGGATGGATTTAGTAATTACATAAGAAAACAAAATCTAGAAGAAGACTTCGATAAAGTAATAAAAAAATATATATAAATAAGGTGCTTTTAGTATCTTATTTTTTCTTTTGTTATGATATAATCATTATAGAATAGGAAAAGAGGTTAGGTTATGACAGAACTAGAAAGATTAGATGGTTATTTTAGAGCGGCTAATTATATATCGGCTTGTCAACTTTATTTACTTGATAATCCACTTTTAAAAAGACCGCTTAAAGCATCAGACATTAAAAAGAAAATAGTAGGTCACTGGGGAACTGTTCCAGGACAAAACTTTATTTATACTCATCTAGACAGGGTAATTAATAAATATGATTTAGATATGATTTATATATCAGGTCCAGGTCATGGTGGTAACTTTATGATTGCTAATACTTACTTAGAAGGTAGTTATACCGAAAAGTATCCTAATATTACTCAAGATGAAGCAGGTTTGCAAAAGTTATTTAAACAATTTTCATTTCCAGGTGGAGTTCCAAGTCATGTTGCACCAGAAACTCCAGGTTCAATTCATGAAGGAGGAGAATTGGGTTACTCACTTAGTCATGCTTTTGGAGCAGTTTTTGATAATCCAAATTTAATTGCAGCGTGCGTAGTAGGAGATGGAGAAGCAGAAACAGGGCCACTTGCAACAAGTTGGCACGGAATAAAATTTTTAAATAAGAAGACTGATGGTGCAGTACTTCCTATACTTCATTTAAATGGTTATAAAATAAGTAATCCAACTATTTTTTCTAGAATGAGCAACGAAGAACTTGCTAGTTTCTTTTATGGATGTGGATATAAAGCTTATTTAGTGGAAGGCTCTGACGAACTTTTAATGCATAAAAAAATGGCATCAACAATGGATGCAGTAATTAATGATATTAAAGAAATTAAGAAATCAAATGATGATGAAAAGCCAAGGTGGCCAATGATTATTTTAAGAACTCCTAAGGGTTGGACGGGTCCAAAAAAAGTTGATGGTAAAAATATAGAAGGCTCTTTTAGAGCACATCAAGTTCCTGTTTCTATGGACAAAAAAGAACATATTAAAATACTTGAAGATTGGCTTAGAAGTTATAAACCAGAAGAATTGTTTGATTCTAATGGAAAATTAAAAAAAGAGTATGAAAGTGTTTGCCCAAAAGGTGATAAACGTATGGGTTCAAGTTTATATACTAATGGAGGTTACTTAAGAAAAGATTTAATTATGCCTGATTTTAGAAATTATAAAGTTGATGTTCCTTATCCAGGTAGTGTTAAAAATCAAGATATGCTTGTATTAAGTTCATTTATAAAAGATATATTTTCTCTTAATAATGAAAACAAAAACTTTAGAATTTTTGGACCAGATGAAACCATGTCAAACAGGTTATATGATGTTTTTGATGTAACTAATAGAGATTGGCAACTAGACATAAAAGAAAATGATGAATATTTATCTAAAGATGGTAGGGTAATGGATTCAATGCTTTCAGAACATATGTGTGAGGGAATGCTAGAAGGTTACCTTTTAACTGGTAGACACGGATTTTTTGCTAGCTACGAAGCGTTTATAAGGATTGTTGATTCAATGGCAGCACAACATGCTAAATGGCTTAAAGTATGTAATGAAATTTCTTGGAGAAAACCTATTTCATCACTTAACTTTTTGTTAGCATCAAACGTATGGCAACAAGATCATAATGGTTTTACTCACCAAGATCCAGGCTTTATGGATCATATTGCAAATAAAAAGGTAGATGTTATTAGAATATATTTACCACCAGATGCTAACTGTTTGTTATCTTGTATGGACCACTGTTTAAAAAGTAAGAATTACGTAAACGTTGTTATAGCATCAAAACATCCATCTTATCAGTGGCTTAATATGGATGATGCCGTAAGACATTGTACTAATGGTATTGGTATTTGGAATTTTGTTAGTAACGACGCTAATCCAGATTTAATAATGGCTTGTGCAGGTGATACACCAACTATTGAAGCAATCGCAGCAACAAAGATACTAAAGTCTTATTTACCAGATTTAAAAATAAGATTTATAAATGTTGTTGACTTAATGAAGTTAGATTCTACAACTAATCATCCACATGCTTTAAATGATATAGCATACGATTATTTATTTACTAAAGATAAACCAATTATTTTTGCATTTCATGGTTACCCTACATTAATTCATGAATTAACTTACTTTAGACATAATCATAATATACATGTTCATGGATATATTGAGGAAGGAACTATTACAACTGCATTTGATATGAGAGTTAAAAATAAGATAGATAGATTTAACTTAGTAATAGATGCCGTAAATAACCTAGATTTAGGTAATATAGGTGAAAAAATAATTAGTGATATGAATAAAAAACTAGAAGAACATAATAATTATATTAAAGAGTATGGAGAAGATTTAGAGGAAATAAGAAATTGGAGATTTTAACACAAATGTTAAAATAAATTGACAAAATTCCACCTTAAATTGCTAGACTTAAATAAGACTAAATGGTAATCTATTGTCATCAAATTTAAATTTGAAAAAAGGAGAAAGTGTTTTATATGAAATTTTATGAAAAGTTAATTATATTAAGAAAGAAAGCTTTGTTATCTCAAGAAGAACTTGCTGAAAAACTTGATGTTACAAGGCAAACCATTTCAAAATGGGAACTTGGTCAATCAAAGCCTGATATTGATAAATTACAAATGATGAGTAAGTTATTTGAAGTTGATGTTAATACACTTACTAATGAAGATATATCTTTAGAAGATAAGGGTGAAACAAAAGAAGATAAAAATAATAAAAAAGAAGATGGTGATAGAAAGTTTATTCTCTATATATTAATAATTATTTTTATAGCATCACTAGCACTTTTAGCATATAGAGTAGGAACTGATATAAAAACTAAAAAAGATGAGATAAAAGAAGAATTAAGAAAAGAAAAAGAAAAGGCCGAAAAAGATGAAAAAGAATTTAAAGATAAATTTAATAAAGATATGGAAGAATCAGATTTAAAATTTGATAAAAATAGTTTTAATAGTAATTATACTTTTTATTCGGGAACTCAGCCAGGACAAAATGTATCAATGTTAATCGATAATATAATAAATAAAAATAAAACTGAGAAAGATCATTTAGTCGAACTTACATTTGATAATACATCATATGGAACTGATTCAGATAATATTAAACAGACAAAAAATATGATTCAAACCTTTAAAGGTTATGATATTCAGTATTATGAGGTATCTATGGATTATGATGATAATGGTTATGTAAATAAAGTAACCATAGAAACTAGATAGCGAGGTGGAATAGCAATGATAATAAATATATGTTTAATAATAGTTATAATAATAACAGGAATTCTACTAATAGATTATAACCGTTTTGTAAGAAAGAATAATAAGGTTAAAGAAAGACAGTCACATATTGATGTTTTACTTAATCAAAGATTTGATTTAATACCAAACATAGTAGAAACAGTAAAGGGCTATGCAAAACACGAGAAGGGTACTTTAGAAGAATTAGTTAACTTAAGATCGTCGTATAACAATAAAGAATTTAGTATTGAAGAGACAGAAAAAGTAGATAAAAAATTTAATAACATAATGATGCTTGCAGAAAGTTATCCTGATTTAAAGGCTAATACTCAGTTTCTAAGTCTTCAAAATAGTTTAAACGATATAGAAAATAAGCTTAATTATGCTAGAACTAGTTACAATGATGCTGTAACCTCATACAATAATTTAGTTGAATCTATACCATCTAACGTAGTTGCTAAAATGTTTTCTTTTAAAAGAAAAGAATTATTTAAAATTGATGAAGAAAAAAGAAATAATGTGAAAGTTAATTTCAATGATTAAAGTTAAGTTTATGCTTAACTTTTTTAAGTTCTATTATATAATATTAATAGGAGAATGTTATGGAAAAGATATTTGATTACGTTAATAAATACGGAAATTATGATTTTGATGAAAAAGCACTTGGTGAACTTGATATGCTTATATTTTCTCATCTTTCTTACATTGACTTATCAAACTTTAAGGATGGATTAATCTATGATATAGGATCAAGTTTAAAAAATTATGATGCAAATAATTTAGGCGATTCGGTAAAGACGGCCTATAAGTTGTTATCCTTAATATATGATAAAAAAAGATATAAAAACATAACCATGTTTAACTATAAATACATATTAACAGATGATGTTCAAGTTGGCATATTATCTTTAAGTCTTTTAAATAATGATATTATAATAAGTTTTGAAGGAACTGATAACACATTTATAGGTTGGAAGGAAGACTTTGCACTATCTTATGAATATCCAACTAAGTCACATCTAATTGCAAGCAAATACGTAAGTGATACATTAAATAAAAATAATTGTAACATTTATTTATGTGGACATTCTAAAGGCGGGAATTTAGCATTGGTATCAGCACTTAGACTTCTTCCGTCTAAAAAGGGTAAGGTAAAGAAAATATACTCATTTGATGGACCAGGGCTCCCAGATGACATATTTAAATCCATGGATTACAATATGATTAAATATAGACTTATTAACATAATACCTAATTATAGCATAGTTGGAGTTTTACTTTATCAGGAAAACTTAAACGTAATAAAAAGTGATGCAATAGGAATTATGCAACATGAAATATCAAGCTGGAAAGTGGAAGATGACCACTTATTAAGATGTGAAGAATCTAGTTTGAGTAAGGAACTTGATGTTTCAATAAAAGCTTGGCTTATAAAAACAACTCGTGAAGAGCGAAGACAAATAATTGATGAAGTATTTGATATCTTTGTTAAGTCTGGTATAAAAACAACTGATGATATAAAAGAAAATAAGATGAAATCTGTAAACATGCTTTTAAAAAATTTAAATGGTTTTTCAAAGGAAACAAGAACTTTATTTAATAATTATATGAAGATGTTAATTGGTGAAGTGGGTACGAATATAATAAATGATCAAAAGAAAGTTATTAAAGAAAAAATAAGTGAGTTAAAAGATAAATACGATACTTAATATAAATGATTTAAATGGTAAATACACTTGTAAATAGTGTATTTTTTTTCTATAATATCATTGAGATGAGGTGTTAACTTTGAAAAAAACGGTACTTATAACAGGAGGTTCTAGAGGAATAGGTAAGGAAACAGCTAAAGAATTTGCAAAAAACGGATATAACGTTGTAATAAATTATGTGAGTGACGAAAAGTCTGCACTTTCCTTAAAAGAAGAATTAGAAGAAAAATATGATTCTGATGTTATGCTATGTAAGTGTGATGTATCAAATGAGATAGACATAAAAAAAATGGTAAATGATGTAATTAATTATTATGGAAGGATAGATGTACTTATTAATAATGCTGCTATTGCTTTAGATTGCATGTTTGAAGATAAAAAGGTAAGTGATTTTAAAAAAGTATTAGATGTTAATTTAATTGGCCCATTTACTTTATCAAGAGAAGCTGGGAAAAACATGCTTGAACATAAAAGCGGTGTAATCATAAATGTATCTTCTACCAACGCGATTGATACATATTATGAATATGGCTTAGATTATGATGCATCAAAGGCAGCACTTATTTCTCTTACTCATAATCTATCTAAGCATTTTGCTCCTTACGTAAGAGTAAATGCAGTAGCACCTGGTTGGGTTAACACTGATATGAATAAAAACCTAGATGAAGACTACATAAAAGAAGAGGAAAAAAACATTTACTTAAAGAGATTTGCAGAAGCCAAAGAAATAGCTAAAGTTATATACTTTTTAGCAAGTGATGATGCAAGTTATATAACAAACGAAGTAATAAGGGTAGATGGCGGATATAATCACGGGTAATATTTTTAGTAAATTAGTTTGCAGTATTTAACTTTTTTACTCCGAAAACAGTAAATTTAAGGAGGATTTGAAAATGAATGAAAGTAAACTAGAAACAGTAACCAAATTGTTTGAAGGTACTGAAATAAGAAGTGTATGGGATAGCAAAAGGGAAGATTATTATTTTAGTGTAGTTGATGTTATTAAAGTTTTAACAGGAAGTCCTCGTGCGAGAAAATATTGGAGTGCATTAAAAAATAAATTAAATAAAGAAGGAAGCGAGTTGTCCTTTAATGTGGGACAACTGAAATTAACTTCTCAAAAAGACGGAAAAAAATATATGACTGATGTATTAGATACAAAGGGAATATTTAGACTTATAGAATCGGTACCATCGCCTAAAGCAGAACCTTTTAAAATGTGGTTGGCGTCACTTGGTAAAGAGAGAATAGATGATGTATTTGATCCTGAAAAAGCTATTAATAGAGGGATAGAATATTATCTTAATCATGGATATTCTGAAGATTGGATAGAAAGAAGATTAAAGGCTATATTAGATAGAAATAAGCTAACTAAAGTATGGAAAGACAATGGTATTAAAGAGAATTATGAATTTGGGATTTTGACTAATGAAATTTATAAAGCTTGGTCTGGCATGAAGGCATCTGAATATAAAAATTATAAGGGAATTAGGAAGGAATCTCTGAGAGATAATATGAGTGATTTGGAACTTTTGTTAACTGATATAGGCGAGGTTACCACAAGAGAACTTGCTAAAGAACATAAACCATTTGGATTAAAGGCTAACAAAATAGTAGCACAAGCGGGCGGTGAAATAGCCAGTAATACCAGAAAAGAAATAGAGAAAAAGCTAGGGAAGAAAATTATTAATAATGAAAATAACTTAGATATTAAATATATAGAAGAAAAGATTCAAAATGAAACAAGTAGATAAATTATATAAAAATAGGAGTTGATATAATATGTATAATGAATTTGGCATAAGTGATAAAGCAAAAAACTTGGTATTAAAAGCAGAAAAAAGCCTAACTGAAGAATTTAAAAAAATAGATGATATGTGTGATATAAATAGCTTGAAAGTTTTAAAAGCATTTAGTGATAATAAGATATCAGAAGCACATTTTGGAAGTACAACAGGGTATGGTTATGATGATATAGGTCGTGATGCAATAGAGCGTGTTTTTTCATCCGTATTAGAATCAGAAGATGCCATTGTTAGAAGTCAGTTTATCTCTGGGTCACATGCACTATGTGTTTGTTTATTCGCGTTTTTAAGGCCTGGGGACTTAATGCTAAGTATAACAGGTACTCCATATGACACTCTTCATGAGGTAATAGGAATAAAAGAAAATAAAAGTTCTTTAAAATCATTTGGTATTAAATATGATGAAATAGATTTATTAGATAATGACTTTAATTATGAAAAAATAGAAAATTATATCAAAAATAATAAAGTAAAATTAATAGAAATTCAAAGAAGTAAGGGCTATTCTACTAGAAAAAGTATCGTTATAGAAAAGCTTGAAAAAGTAATTAAATTAATAAAAAAAATAGATGGTAACATAATAATAATGGTTGATAATTGTTATTGTGAGTTTGTTGGTGATAAAACGCCAACAAAAGTTGGAGCGGATATAATAGTTGGTTCGTTAATTAAAAACTTAGGTGGCGGAATAGCTCCTAATGGAGCTTACGTAGCAGGAAAAAGGGAACTTATTGATTTGGTAGGCGAAAGACTAACACTTCCTGGTGAGGGAAGAGAAGTTGGCCCAACTCTTGGAATAAATAAACAAATATTACAAGGTATTTTTATGTCTCCTTCTATTGTTGCATCAGCTCTTAAAACGGCTGTTTTAACAAGTAAAGTACTAGAAGATTTAGGATATAACGTGGAACCTAAATACAATGAAGAAAGAGCAGATATTGTTCAAAATATAATATTTAATAATGAAGATGACTTAGTTAAATATTGCACTGGCATTCAAAGTGCGTCTCCAATTGATTCATTTTCAAAACCACTACCTTGGGATATGCCCGGATATGATGATAAAGTAGTTATGGCATCAGGTTCATTTACGCAAGGATCTTCAATAGAACTTTCTTGTGACGGACCTATAAGACCTCCTTTTATAGCATATCAACAAGGAAGTCTTACATATCAATATGGTAAATTAGCAGTTATGAAAGCAGTTACAGAGTTATTAAAAAAATAGCAGTTTTAAGGAGAAAATAACTTATGGAAGAACAAAATAAATGGTTAGATATAATAGCAAAATTATATAAAGAATTGCATATGTCAAAAGGTGCAATGAAAGGTATGAAAGATAATGATAAAAAAAGAGATAGAATATTAAATTATTTTGAAAGATTAGAAGAAGTTCATGAAAAAGTAGCTAAAAGTAAAAGAGAAAATGACGTAAAAATACTAAAGAAATTTTATTATGATTTATATATAATAAAAAAAGAAAATATACCTGATAGTTATTTTGAAACCCAAAGAAGAATAATGAAAGAAAGAGGATATGGAGATATTGAAATAACACCAGATAGAAAAAATATGCTAATTAATCAAATAATAGAAGACCAAAAAAAGTCAATAGATCCTTGGATAGAATATTTTTTATTTGATGAAGAAGCAAAAAGTTATGAAATATGGGAAAAATACTGGGTATTTGAAGGCCTACAAAAATTAGGAAAATATAATAAAGAAACTCTTACGTTTTCAAAAAGAGATAAATCAACATCATATCCATTTCCTCCAGTAGATAAAGAAGCAATATTTGAAACAATAAAACTAATGGAAGAATATATAAAAAATAAAACTACTGATGATGAAATAAAACAAGCTTTAGGAACCGGTAATTTTAAAGCATTGTATGAATATTCAATAAAACAAATTATGAATAAAAAAGTAAGTAGGAAGTCAAATAAAACAGAAGGAAAATGGATAAAATATGAACAAGGAAGCGATTATAATAAATTAAGAGATTCACTTCAAACATATTATACAGGATGGTGTACTGCGGCAGGGGAAAACTTTGCTAAAAATCAATTAGAGAATGGAGACTTTTACGTATATTATTCATTAGATGAAAAAGGTGATGCTAAAGTACCAAGAATTGCAATAAGAATGAAAGGAAAAAATAAAATAGGAGAAATAAGAGGAATAGCAGATAACCAAAATATGGAACCAGAAATGATTCCAATATTAGAAGAAAAATTAAAAGAATTTCCTGATAGAGATAAATATCTAAAAAAGGAAAAAGATATGAAAATGTTGACCTTAATAGATAATAAAGTAAATAAAAATGAAGAATTAACAAAAGAAGAGTTGATGTTTTTATATGAAATAGAAGAAAATATTGAAGGTTTTGGATGGGAAAAAGATCCAAGAATAGATGAAATAATAAGTAAAAGAAATATTAAAAAAGATGGCGCTACAATATATAATGTAGAAGAAAACGAGGTTGCCTTAAGAAAAGAAGAAATAAATAAAGAAACAAAACTATACATGGAAAGTTTATATTTAGATTGGTTAGAACAATCCGAAAATTTAATATTGCCAGAAATAATAAATGGAGATTTGTATTTAAATGGATTTGAGATAGCCAATGATTTAGTATTACCAGAAAAAATAAATGGAAGTTTGTATTTAGATGGATTAAAGACAGCTAAAGGTTTAGTGTTTCCAAAAGAAATAAATGGAGACTTGTCTTTAAATGTATTAGAAATAGCCAAAGATTTAATGTTTCCAGAAAAAATAAACGGAGATTTGGATTTAGGCAGATTAAAGACAACCGAAGGCTTAGTATTACCAAAAGAAATAGATGGAAGTTTGTCTTTAGACGGATTAGAGACATCCAATGATTTAGCATTACCAGAAAAAATAAATGGAGATTTGTATTTAAATGGATTAAAGACAGCCGAGGGTTTAGTATTGCCAGAAATAATAAATGGAGATTTGGTTTTAAATGGATTAAAGACAGCCGAAGTCTTAGTATTACCAAAAGAAATAAATGGAAGTTTGTATTTAGATGGATTAGAGACAGCCAAAGATTTAGTATTACCAGAAAAAATAAATGGAGATTTGTATTTAAATGGATTAAAGACAGCCGAAGGTTTAGTATTGCCAGAAAAAATAAATGGAGATTTGGGTTTAAATGGATTAAAGACAGCCGAAGGCTTAGTATTACCAAAAGAAATAAATGTAAGTTTGTATTTAAATGGATTAAAGACAGCCAAAGATTTAGTATTACCAGAAAAAATAAATGGAAGTTTGTTTTTAAATGGATTAAAGACAGCCGAAGGCTTAGTATTACCAAAAGAAAATGGAAGTTTGTCTTTAGACGGATTAGAGACATCCAATGATTTAGCATTATCAGAAAAAATAAATGGAGTCTTGTTTTTAAATGGATTAAAGACAGCCGAAGGCTTAGTATTACCAAATGGCTTTAATTTAAATTTATTGTTATGCAATAATAATATTAAATTAGAAATAAAAAATAATCCTGAAATATATTTTAGAGAATCATTAGATACCGAAGAAAATAAAAAAGTAAGATAGATATATAATTATTTAACACTAAATAGTAATTTATTTTACGATTTTATTTATAGTTTCAAAAACACGTGTTATAATAAATTGTAAGGAGTAAGAAATGAAAAATAAAAATGATATTATAAAAAACAAGGGATTAATCTTAATAATTATTTTTTCTTTTTCTTTGATATTTTCACTTGTATACGTAAACTTTTACGCAAGTAATATTTATGTTAAAGACTTTAAAAGTACCGAGAAAATAGAAGTGTTTAAAAAATATAAAAACAGTAAGATAACCGCTTGTTATGGAACTAGAATAAGATGCAAGAAAATTACTTACAAAATAAAGGGGAGCGTTAATACTAAAAGAATTGGTACTTATAACGTAACTTATAAGATTGATTATAAAGATAAGCACGTATCTAAAATTAAAAAAGTTACCGTAGTTGATACTAAAAAGCCAGAATTAGTAATTGAAGGTTCCTTTTTAAACGTTTGTCCAAACGGAAAAACAAGTGATGTTAAGATAAGTGCAACTGATAATTATGATGGTGACATAACAAAAAATGTAAAATATAAAATAGAAAAAAATAAAATTAAATATAGAGTATCAGATTCATCTGGTAATATGGCAAGAAAAGAGTTTGATGTTAATATTATGGATAATGAAAAACCTAGTTTAATTTTAAATGACGAATCTATTATATATTTAAGTGTGGGTGCAAAATACGTAGAACCAGGCTATGTTGCAATTGATAATTGTGATGGAAACATAACGGATCAAGTTTTAGTAAGTGGTGCAGTTGATACTAAAAAGCCTGGAACTTACGTTTTGACATACAGCGTAAAAGATGAAGAAGGAAATTTAAGTGAAGCAAAAAGAACCATAAAAATTTTCCCTAAAAATAACTATAAACCAGGAGTTAATACCGCTAAAACAATTTATTTAACGTTTGATGATGGACCTGGAGCACATACGGCAAGACTACTTGACATACTTAAAAATTATAATGTTAAGGCAACCTTTTTCGTAACGGGATATAATAACAATTACAATGATTTATTAAAAAGAGAAAAAGAAGAAGGTCACACGATTGGTCTTCATAGTTATTCACATAATTATAGTCTTATTTATACATCAATTGATGCTTATATGGAAGATTTATTAAGTATACAAAATAAAGTTAAGGAATATACTGGCGAGGAATCCAAAATAATAAGATTTCCAGGAGGTAGTTCTAATACGATAAGTAGAAAATATAGGACCCATATAATGAGTGATTTAACAAGTAAGGTAGAATCCCTTGGATTTAGATACTTTGATTGGACAATTGCATCAGGTGATGCTGGAGATACTAAGGATTCAAATAAGATAGTGTCAAACGTAACTGGTGGAATTACGGAAGATGGGTTAAACGTTGTTTTAATGCACGACATAAAACCTTATACGGTAGATGCTATTGAAAGAATAATTACGTTTGGTCTTTCTAATGGATATACGTTTGCACCTCTTACGATGGATAGTCCAGTTGTGCATCAAAAGGTTAATAACTAAGAGAATTTATTTTATTCTCTTTTTTTGTGGTTTAATAATTATTCATAAAATGATTAATTGCATTAAATATTAGTGAAACAAGGGGGGAAAATTTTATGCAAAAAAAAGGAATTGACATAAGTCACCATCAAGGAGACATCGACTTTGACAAATTAAAAGGAAACATAGATTTTGCAATGGTAAGAACAAGTTATGGTTCATTTTATGAGGATAAAAAATATAAAAGAAACATAAAAGAGTTAGAAAGAGTAAAAATTCCGTACGGATTATATCACTTTTCTTATGCAACAAATATAGAGTCTGCAAAAAAGGAGGCTACAGGTTTTATAAACATAATAAAAAAATATAATCCTTTATATCCGGTTGTAATTGATATAGAAAGCTCAAGTAGAACATCTAACGTTAGGAATGATACCTTAGTTGATATAACATCTACCATATGCTCTATGATAGAAAGTGCTGGATATTACGTAATGATATATGCTAATAAAGATTATTTTACTGGTAAATTAAATAGTTCAAAATTAGATAGATATGATAAGTGGCTTGCTGAGTGGAGTAGTAAACCTACGTATAATAAAAACTTTGGCATCTGGCAGTATTCATCTAAGGGAAGCATGCCTGGAATAGTAGGAAACGTTGATTTAAACATTGCTTATAAAGACTATCCTAGTATAATTAACAATAAAAAGTCAGATACATCATCTAGTTATAGAAATGAAAATAGTCGTCATGTTATAAATTACGTGGTTAAAAAAGGAGATACGCTAAGTGCTATTGCGGGTAAATATAACACTAGTTATAAATCTTTAGCAGAGTATAACAACATTAAAAATCCTAATAAAATTTATCCTGGACAAATAATAAAAATACCAAATAAAGAGGCTTCTGCTCCAACAACTTACATTGTAAAAAAGAAAGATACGCTAAGTGCTATTGCAAGTAAATATAATACTACTTGGCAAAGGTTATATGAAAAAAATAAAAACGTAATTGGTAAAAATCCTAATAAAATATATCCAGGAATGGTATTAAAAATATAAGTTTGGTTAACACTATTTAGTGTTAACTTTTTTGTTTTATATTGACTTTGATGAAAAATAAATGTATTCTATATTTAGATAATAAAGGAGAGGAGATTATAATGAAAAAGCAAAGTATAGCAATCATTGGTGTTATAGCATTCGTTTTAGCTGTAGCAGTTGGTTATGCACTTTTTAGTGAAACTTTAACTGTTACTGGTACTGCAACAGCAACTGGTGATTTTGATGTTGAATTTACTAAGGTAGGAACAATTACTAAGGTAGGTTATACAGGTACTGGTGATAGCGAAATAGCAGCAATTTCAACTGATAAAAACACTTTAACTGTTACAGTAAACAAGTTAGACTATCCAGGTGCATATGTTGAAATACCTGTTACTATAACTAATAAAGGTTCAGTATCAGCTAAGTTAAAGAACATTAAAGAAACTGGTCTAACAGCAGATAGTAGAGCTATAAAGGTTACATATACTGGTGTTGCAGCAAGTGATACCCCAATTGCTACAAATGGTACTCAAGAGATGAATATCAAAGTAGAATGGGATAAGACAGTAAATACTGGTTCATCAGACGTAACTTTCCAAATTCAATTGGAATACGAACAAGCACAATAAAAATAGGATTTATCCTGTTTTTTTTGTTTATACTTTTTTAATTAATTATAATAATTCTTTCTTCATTTATTTACTAGGAAAATAAAAAATGTTATTATGTTATTGTTATAAAAATAGAAGGGAATATATTTATGAAAAAACAAAACATTATAGTGGTTGGAATTATAGCATTTATTTTAACTGTAGCGGTTGGTTACGCACTTTTTAGTGAAACTTTAACAATTAGTGGTACAGCAACAGCAGAAGGTACTTTTGATGTTGAATTTACTTCGGTTGGAACTCCTACTTGTATTGGTTTTACAGGAACTTGTGACGCAGCTTCATTAACCAGTATTTCATCTGATAAGAACACGTTAAATGTAACAGTTAACAAATTAGAATTTCCGGGAGCTTATGTTGAATTTCCGGTTACGGTAACTAGTAAGGGCTCTATTCCAGCAGTTTTAGAAAGTATCTCAGAATCTGGATTAACAACGGATGATACTGTTAAAGTTACGTATACTAATCTTACAGAATTAAAAAATAAAAGATTAGAGCAAAACGGTACTCAAACATTTACAATAAAGGTAGCATGGGATGAAAACTCTAATAAGTCATCAGAAAACGTACAATTTTCTATAAAGATGAATTATAAACAAATAACGTCATAATAAAACATGGGTAGGTTATAAAACCTACTTTTTAAATTGAAATTTTTATGTATTTATGATAGTATTTATATGATAAGTGAAGGGGTATTGTTATGAAGAAAGTTTCTAGTAATAAGAAAATTTTAAAAATAGTAAGTGTTGTAGTAGCAATATTTATTTGTTTAGTAAGTGTTGGTTACGCATTTTTTAACGATTCTTTAACAATTAATGGAGTTGCATCAACGGTCGATTATTATAGCGGAACAATGCTTCCTACAAATCCTATTATGTTAAAACCAAATGATAACTTATATAGTACTTATGATACTTCAAGAAGTAAATTATCATTAAGAGAAGAACACTGGGTTGGTGATACTTTTATAGCAATATGGAATAAGGGAGCCGGAATAATGGCTTCTAGAAAAACAATTACTTATACTATATCATTTTCCAATCCAACGGAACTTGCTTATACTAATGGAAAAGTTACTACGAAAATAGAAAATAATGGATTAGGATATATAAAAAGTGCATCTGCATCCGTTTCAAAAACAACTTTAAATCCTGGCGAAACAGTAGAAGTTAAACTAACTATTACATCTAATTTTTTATCTAGATTAGATGATCAAAATATAACTGCTACCATTTCATATGAACTACAGGGAGAAACTAAATATTTTTACTTTATAATAAAATATAGAGGCTGGGATAATGAATAATAATTTAAAAGGGGTGAAAAAATGAAAAAGAATTTAAAAATAATTATACTTTCTATAATTGTTTTAGCAACAATGACTTTTGAAGTTATTGGTATGTCAACTTCATTTGGCTCTTTTTATTCATATGTAGTAAAACCTCTTATTTGGATATTTATTGGAATAATAACTTATTTCTTTTTTAAAGGTGATGTTATTCCAAATTTAAAGCATAAAAAGGAAGTTTCATTTTGTGTTATAGTAACTACCCTTATTTATTTTGCTATATATTTTTGTATGGGCTATGTTAAAGGTTTTGCACATAATCCATATGATTACACGCTTAAAGGCATAATAAATAACTTATGGATATTTGTACCAATAGTTATTGTAAAAGAATATGTAAGATACTACATGATTAATAATAGTAGTCAAAAAAGAATTTTACTTAATGCTTTATTAATATCAATTTTATTTACTTTAATTGACCTAAATATTTATAAATTTGGTTCTTACTTTTCTAGCTCTTTAAACGCTTTTGAATTTGTAATTCAAACACTTATACCAAGTTTAATAGCCAATTTATACTTAACTTATATTTCATATTATGCAAGCTATAAAGCAGCATTAATTTATACTTTTATACCTCAATTTTTAATGTATGTTTTGCCAATTCTTCCGGACCTTGATTTAGCAACCATATCATTATTAAATTCCATAATACCATTTTTTTCATATATTTATATTAATTATTTAATTAATAAGCTTGATAAAACCCTTGATAGAAGAGATAATAAAACCGTTGGAATAAAAGGGTGGATTTTAATGATTTTGTTTATTATATTTATGGTTTTATTTGGACTTGGAGTATTTAATATTAAACCACTTGTTATTGCAAGTAATAGTATGCTTCCTAAAATAAGAAAAGGAGATATTGTAATAATTAAGGATATAGATGTTAACAAAATTAAAAAAGGCGATGTAATTAGGTATAAAATGGATGGTTATTATGTAGTACATAGAGTTGTTTTAATTAGAACAGATGAAAAAGGAAAAAGAGAATTTGTAACAAAAGGAGATAATAATAATGATGTTGACCTTTTTTCAGTAAAAGAATATCAAGTAGATGGTATTGTTAAATTAGATATACCTTATCTTGGATATCCTACTTTAATATTTAGTAAAATTTTGCATACCGATGTTGATAAAAAAGTAACGATAGATAAAGGAAGAATAAACTGATTGTCAAAAAATGACAAATATTGGTTTATTTTGAAGATGTTTTATGAATAGCATTGAACTTTATTTTATTAATTGTTATAATTTTTAAATGGGAGCGTAGGATAAAATATGAAAAAACAAAGCTTGTTAATAGTAATTGTTATTTTGATTTTACTGGGCGTATCAGTTGGGTATTCTGTGGTTAGAATAAGTACTAATGTTATGGGAAAAACATCTATTGTAAAGGATTTAGACGTCGAATTTGAAAGCATTGGTAAGTTAGAAGAATATGGTAGTTATGGCGCTACTGCAGAAATATCCGATGATAAAAAAACGGTTTTAATAAACGTTCCAAAATTATCTTATATGGGAGCTTATGCGGTTGTGCCAATAACGGTTAAAAACGTAGGACAAATGCCTGCTAAGTTAGAGTCTATATATGAATATGGAACAAATGATAATGAAGCTATTAAAATAACTTATGATGGTATTGCTGTTACGGATAAAGCTTTAAATCCATTAGAAGAGGAAAAGTTTTTCATTAAAGTATCCTGGGAAAATGAGTTAAAACAAGATTCTAGTGAAATAGAATTTTATATAAGATTTAATTACGTTCAAGAATAAGGAGGTATAAAGTATGAAAAAGTTCAAACTAGAAGTTAAAACAGTTAAAAAAATAATAATTTCAACTTTATTAGTTATTGTTTTAGTTGTACAGTTTGCTTTTTTAAGTTACTTATTTAAAGCAATATCTCCAAATAAAGATAAAAATAACGTAATAATGGATTATACATCAAGTGGAAATTTAGATTATAAAGTATATTTAAAACAAAATGATTTTATTGATAATGATCAGATAGAAACAGGGAAAGCTTATATCTTGGATTTAATTGATTATATAAAAATAACATCTTTATATAGTTTTAAATCAACAGTAAAAACAAATGTTGCAGGAACTAATAAATTAGTTACAAAATTAAAAGTATATTATAAAGAATCAACGGATAAAAATAATAACCCAGAAGTTATGACTAAAGAAAAAGTATTAGATGAGAAGGCAATAAGTTTTAATGATAGTAATTATGCTAGCGTAGGATCTTATGACTTATATTTAACTGATTATTTAAATATTATAAAAGATTTTCAAAATCAAGTTAAAATAGCAGTTGATGGATATTTAGAGGTGTCACAGGTAAGTGAATTTTCTGGAACTGTTGGTGGTGCATCTTATAATGATAACTATTCTAATACATTAAAGATTCCTTTATCAAATTCTGTTGTAAAAATTGAAAATATAAACTCAAAACCAAAAACAAAGTCTGTTTATGAAAGTGATTTAATAAAAACTAATAAAACGGTTATGAGTTATATCGTAATAGCAAATATAATTACATTTATTATAATTTGTTTCTTACTTAAAAAGCTATTTACTTTTACTAATAAAACAGAATATGAAAGAGAACTTAATAAAATTCTTAAAAATTATGATGATATAATCGTAAACACTAGTACCATTGTAGATGTTAGCAAATATAAACTAATAGAAATAAATGAATTTAAAGAGATTCTTAATTTATCAAGAGAACTTTTATTACCAATAATGAATTATGAAATGAAGAAAAATGAAGAGACTTGGTTTTACGTAATTAAAGATGATATTTTATATAGATATATAGTGTCTAAAGAAAAATTAGAAAAGAAAAAGGTTGATAAATAATCTTTTTCTTTTTTAATCGATATAATATTGTTAAATATAAAAAAATGTATTATAATTATTCTTGTAAATTGCCCTGTAGCCAAGTGGTAAGGCATCTGACTCTGAATCAGACATGCACTGGTTCGAATCCAGTCAGGGCAACCAAATATGTATGGCCCGTTGGTGAAGGGGTTTAACACATCGCCCTCTCAAGGCGACATTCACGAGTTCAAATCTCGTACGGGTCACCAAATTTAAATTTTAAAGGTTAGTTTTTATAGGCTAGCCTTTTATTTATTTTAAATTTTTGATATAATTTAGGTGCTTAAGAAAGGAATGATTTTATGACTAATAAAGATTTAGCGGACTTGATATTTCCTAATATTACCAAAACAATAGAAGATTATGAAAAAATGTATCCAGAAAGAAACTTGCCAGATGATGCGATAGTAACTCGTGCTGCGCCATCTCCAACAGGATATACTCATATGGGAACGTTATTTCAGGCCTTTGTTGCAAGGAAAGCTGCAAAAGATACAAATGGTGTGTTTTATATAAGAATAGAAGATACTGATAGAGAAAGATTGGTTAGTGATGCAGTAGATGTTATCACAACTGACTTAAAATATTTTGAGGTAACTCCAGATGAAGGAGTAATATCAGGCAGTGAAGAAAAAGGTGCATATGGTCCTTACACGCAAAGCGATAGAAAAGAAATTTACCAAACATTTATGAAATATTTGGTTGAACAAGGTCTTGCATACCCATGTTTTTGTACTAAAGAAGAAAAAGAAGAGATGACATCATCTCAGGAAAAAAGAAAAGATAGAATAGGATATTATGGAAGATATGCTAAATGTCGTAAGATTCCTGTAAATGATGCTTATGAAAGGGTAAAAAATGGGGAGGCTTTTACGTTAAGATTAAAATCTCCAGGTGATTTTAATAAGAAAATAATCGTTAATGATTTAATAAAAGGAAAAATATCTTTCCCAGAAAATGATATGGATATTGTAATAATGAAACAAGATGGACTTCCAACTTATCATTTTGCACACTTAGTAGATGATCATTTAATGCGTACAACCCATATTATAAGGGGAGATGAATGGTTATCATCACTTCCAACTCATATACAATTATTCCAAGTATTTGGTTTTAAGCCTCCTAAATATGCTCACATATCTCCAATTTTAAAGGAAGATAATGGAGTTAAAAGAAAGCTTTCTAAGAGAAAAGATCCAGAAGCGCAAATGAGCTATTATAGAGAAAAGGGAATTCCGGTAAAAGCAGTTGAATTATATTTAATGACACTTGCCAACACTAACTTTGAACAGTGGTGGGATGCTAATAAAGATAAATCATTAGATGATTTTAAATATGATTTTAAGAAGACTAGTAAGTCTGGTGGTTTGTTTGACGTTGAAAAATTGCATAACATTTCAAAGAATTATTTAGCAAGAATAAAAGCAACGGAGTTTTATGATATGTTAGTTAATTATTCTAAAGAATATGATAAAGATTTTTATGAATTAATAACTAAGTATAAAGATTTTACAATAGGTCTTTTAAACATCGAAAGAGAACAAAAAAAGCCAAGAAAAGATTATGCCTCTTTTAGTGAAGTAAAACATCTTGTTTGGTATATGTATGATGAATTATTTGAAAAAATGGAAAAAAATTATGAGTTTAATGGCATAACTGATAAAGATGAAATACTAAAAATAATGAATACATATATGAATGAGTATTATAATGAAGCAGATGAACAGTCCAAATGGTTTGAAAAAATAAAAGATTTATCTGAGGCTTTAGGCTATGCAAGAGAAGTTAAAGAATATAAAGCAAATCCTGATAAATATAAGGGACATGTAGGAGATGTTTCAATGGTAATTAGAATCTCTCTTACAACAAAGAGTATGACACCTAATCTTTATGATATTATGAGGCTACTTGGAAAGAAAAGAATATTAAATAGAATAAAAGAATTAGAAAAAAACATCTAATTCTTTTTTCTTTTTAAATTTTATAGTTTTTTAGCTTTTTTTAGGGGGTATTTTAAAAAAAGTGTCTAACTATAGATATGAGAGGACCTAATGGTTTGGGTAGTTATGCTTTCTGCTTTTTATTTTTTAAATAGAAAGTGGGGTGATAATTATGAAGAAAGAAAATAGATTTCTTAAAATAATTCTTCTTCTTTTACTATTAATATTAGTACTACTAATATTTAAAATATAAAAGAAACAGCATATGCCCAAATAGTTAAGGGGGATATGCTGTTTCCATTAACAAATTATGGAAAGCAAACTAACCTTTATTGTTAGGTTCTTTCACTAATTAAATTATACATAATTAGTTTATTTATGTAAATAAGAAAGTGTGTAATATATGAAAAAAAGAAACTTAAAAGAATTTGAAAAATTAGATAAATATCAATTCAAAGCGGTAACTTCTAAGAGAAATGTCACTCTTGTTTTAGCGGGTGCGGGTTGTGGTAAGACATATACAATAACATCTAGGGTAAAATACTTAATAGATTATTTAAATGTTAATCCAAAAGACATTTTATGTATTTCGTTTACTAATGATGCGGTTAATAAACTAAAAGATGACTTAAATCATGAAGTAGAAGTACTAACGTTTCATAAACTAGCACTTAAAATAATAGGAAGAAAAAAGGAAGTTTTAGAAGAAGATATGTTAACTGATATAATAATTAATACTTTTTCTAATGATAAATTATTTGGATTATATAATATGGGTAAACAAGATATGTACACTCTAATTAAAACCTTTATTAATCTTTTTAAATCAAATAATTATAAACTAGATAAATTTTATTCATTTATAAATAAATCTAATGCGAAAGATAAGATTTTGTTAAAAGAAATAATGAAGTGTTATATATGTTATGAGTCATATTTAAATAAAGAAAATTTAATGGACTTTAATGATATGATAAATCTTGCAATAGAAGGGTTAGAAAACTCAAACTTAAGATATAAACATATTATAGTAGATGAATATCAAGATACATCCTATACAAAATTTTTATTATTAAAAAAATTAATAAAATTATCTTGTGCTTCTTTTTTTGCAGTTGGAGATGATTTTCAATCAATCTATAGGTTTGCGGGTTCTAACATAAAAATGATTACGAATTTTAGAAGATACTTTCCATTTTCTAAAATAATAAAACTAAAAAATACTTATCGTAATTCTAGTGAATTAATTAAAATAGCGGGAAAGTTTATTATGAAAAATCCATTTCAAATAAAAAAGAAGTTAAAATCTTCTATAAGTGTTAAAAATCCGGTACAAATAGTTTATTATGATAACTTGAATAATTCTTTAAAAAATGTAATTTCAGAAGATAAAATAGATGATTTATATATTTTGTCTAGAAATAATAAAGATTTAGATAATATTAAATTAGATAATGTTAATTGTAAAAAAATTAGTGTACATAAATCTAAAGGCTTAGAATCTGAAAATGTTTTTTTAGTTAACGTAAGCTCATCTAATAATGGTTTTCCTAATAAATATGTAGATCATAACATATTGAAATATGTTAATAACTATAAAGATTATTATCCTTTTGAAGAAGAAAGGAGACTTTTTTATGTTGCACTTACAAGATGTAAAAATAAAGTGTATTTATTTGTTCCAAAGTATAAAGAATCTATTTTTATTAAGGAGATAAAACGGTATAAAAATGTGATTATAAGAAAAAATAGTTTAATTTGATTTAGAAATATGTTTTTAAAAATTATAATTTATAACATTGAAATAAATAATAGAAAATCTAGAACTTTGTTAGATTATCTATTATTTTCTTAATGCTATCTTTGTTATCATCTAGATAAAATTCATCTATAATTTGGTTACTATCTTTATCCATAAAGAAATTTTCATCTAATGCTTTTGTTACACAATTACAATCATTTAAATAAGTGATTAATAAGTTAATACTTCTATAAAAATCTAACATGTAAGATAATGCATTACTATTTTTTGTTCTTAAATATATGTTTGCAGCCTTTTTAGCTTCACTTATTTTATAATTTAAAACAGATTTAAATAGTATATTATCATTGATTTTTAATGCTAATAAAATTTCAAAAAACGTTGGAATAAATTCATTTTTACTTTTATGATTAAGTTTTTCATATACATGGGCTTTTTCATGCATTAAAACGGGCACTCTTCTTATACTTTCTTTATCTGATACATCGATATAACTTTTATAAGTTCCAAGCCTTGATAAACCTTCAAATGAATTTAGGTTTGAGCTAATATCATATTCTATTTTAGTTTCATAAGTTTCTAGTTCTTTGTTTCTTTTATACATAAAAAACATTTTATAAAAATCATTCGAAAATTTATTAGCGGTTATAAAGTCCATTTTAATATCATAAAAATCATTTTCCATTTTATTTAAATTTAATATATCACGTGCTAATTTTTCATAATCATTCATAATAATTTCTCGCCTTTCAAAAACATAAGTATTATACTTATAAATTAAAAAAAGTAAATAATTTTGTCATACGAAAAAAATTATATTTATTAAACATACCTACTACTATTTATTAGGAGGTTATTATGAATAAATATAATAAAAACGGACTAAGTGATAAAGAAGTTATTGAAAGTAAGGAAAAATATGGTACTAATGAAATTAAAAAAGGTAAAACTAATAGCTTTCTATCTTTATTAATAGAGTCTTTAGGAGACCCTATAATTAAAATATTGTTAATTGCACTTGCAATAAAAGTGGTTTTCTTATTTAGAGACTTTGATTGGTTTGAAACACTTGGAATTTTAATAGCAATTTTCTTAGCTTCTTTTATATCAAGTATTTCAGAGTATGGAAGTGAAAAAGCTTTTGAAAAATTAAAAGAAGAATCATTAAAGTTAAAATGTAAAGTTAAAAGAAATGGAAAGGTAACAGAAATTTCGTTTGATGAAGTTGTGGTAGGAGACGTTGTTTTATTAGAATCTGGTGATAAAATTCCTGCAGATGGTGTTGTTATAGATGGCTTTTTATACGTTAATGAATCATCCATAAATGGTGAATCAAAAGAGGTACATAAAGAAAAATATTCATATGGAAACATAAAAGATAAAAACAAGTTATATAGAGGTTGCATTGTATGTGAAGGTGCCGCATTATCAGTTATAACGAATGTTGGAGATAATACTTTCTATGGCAAGATTGCTAGGGAGCTTCAAGAAAAAAAGAGCGAAAGTCCTCTTAAAATAAGGCTTAGATCACTTGCTAAAGTAATTAGTACGTTTGGTTATATAGGAGCTTTTTTAGCATCTATTTCATATCTTTTTTCCAATATAATTGTTAGAAATAATTTTAATTTAGGATTAATAATGGATACCATAACAAACATTCCACTTATGATGAATTATGTTATATATGCTCTTACGCTTGCGGTTACTATCATAATTGTTTCTGTACCAGAAGGACTTCCAATGATGATAACCCTTGTTTTATCATCAAATATGAAAAGAATGCTTAAGAATAATGTTTTAGTAAGAAAAATGGTAGGTATAGAAACAGCGGGATGTATAAATATATTATTTAGTGATAAGACAGGTACAATAACAACTGGTAATTTATCTTGTGAAAGTATATTAGATGGTAACTTAAGTGTATATAAAAAAGAAAATGAACTTAAAGATAACACATACTCAAAAATATTAAAAACATCTATGGTGGTAAATAATATGTCATCATACGATAATGATAAGGTAATAGGAGGAAACATAACTGATAGATGTTTATTATCTTTTTACAAGCCATTTAAAATAGATGGTGTAAAAATAATTAAACAGATACCATTTAATAGTAAAAATAAATATATGATTACCGTTATAGATGATAAAAAAATGAAAAATCTAATAAAAGGTGCTCCAGAAGTATTATTAGATAAATGTAAATACTATTATGATAAAAATGGTAGAAAAGAATTATTCTTAAATAAAAGCAAAATAGAAGATAAAATAAAAAATGCTACATCAAATGGAGTTAGGGTAATTGTTTTAGCAAGTAGTGATAACATAAATGCTACTATTTTTAATGACTTAGTTTTTGTAGGGGCAATATTTATTAAAGATCCAGTAAGAAAGGAAGCTAAAGAAGGAATTAGATTAGTTAGTAATGCTTCTATTAAAACGGTTATGATAACTGGTGATAATAAAAATACGGCAGAGGCTATTGCAAGGGAAGTAGGACTTGTAAATGATAGTAGTGATGTTATTATTACGTCAGATGAGTTAAACTCTTTAAGCGATAGTGAAGTAAAAAAGATGCTTCCTAAATTAAAAGTTGTATCACGAAGTCTTCCGCAAGATAAATCAAGACTAGTTAGATTATCAAAGGAAATGGGACTTGTAACTGGCATGACAGGGGATGGGGTAAATGATGCACCAGCACTTAAAAGAGCGGATGTAGGTTTTGCCTTTGGCTCTGGTAGTGAAGTTGCTAAAGAAGCAAGTGATATAGTAATACTTGATAATAACTTTTTATCAATAGCTAAGGCGGTTTTATTTGGTAGAACCATATTTAAAAGCATTAGAAAGTTTATTATATTTCAGTTAACCGTTAACTTATGTGCACTTAGTATATCAATAATAGGTCCTTTTATCGGTGTTGAAACGCCTGTTACGGTAATACAAATGCTGTGGATAAATATGGTTATGGATACGCTTGCAGCTCTTGCATTTGCATTTGAACCTCCTTTGCTAGAATACATGAATGAAAAACCTAAGAAAAAGGATGAAAGTATAATTAATTCTTATATGGTAAGTGAAATAGTTATAACCGGAATTTATACTACATTACTTTGTATTTTATTTTTAAAACTTCCTTTTATTAAAGATTTATTTTTAAATGATAAATCATTTATGACAGCATTTTTTGGCCTTTTCATATTCGCGGGCATATTTAACTGTTTTAATGCTCATACAAGTAGAATTAACATACTTGCACATTTATATAAGAATAAGATGTTTATAATTGTTATTTCATTTATTGTAATAGTTCAAATCGTTCTTATGTATTATGGTGGTGATATGTTTAGAACAAGCCCTCTTACGTTAAAAGAATTTATAATTATGATATTAATATCACTTTCGGTAATACCGGTTGACGTGCTAAGAAAGATTGTTTCTAAGAAATATGGTAAAACTGGAAGCGTGTGATTTTGACTAAAACATGAAAAAATGATAATATATGCACGTAAGAGGTGATTTGTTATGTTTTTGGAATTAGAAGGAAAAAATACCTTTAAAGACAATTATTTTGAAATGTTAAAATATAGGCTTGCATTTGGAAGTTTGGAATTAGAAGGAATTGATGGAGATTTAGCAGATATAAACCAGTCAATAAAAATATATAATCAATTAAATGCTATTAATTATATATTTGAAAAGAATCCAAAATCAAAAATGCACCATTCAGATTTTACAAATTTATTGTGTGAGGTTGCAGATCATGTAAGTGGTGGTGAAATAACAAATTTTAGAACTACAGATGCAATTGTTAGTGGTTCAAAGGTTACAAGAACAAAACCACAAATGATAAGAAATTATTTGTGGTATCTAATTGATGACTATAACTATCAATTAGATAATTGTAAAAACGAGCAAGATGTATATATGGCTGAAGCTATGTTTCATATAAGATTGCTTCATATTCATCCATTTGAAGATGCTAACGGAAGAACTTCTAGAATAATTTTAGCTTATAATATGTGTAAAAATAATTTAGCTCCTTGTATAATTACAAAAGAAGTGAAAAAAGAATATTGTAACTATATTGAAACAGGAGATTATAAAGGTCTTGCTAGTTTATTTGAAAAATTATCAAAACAAGAGTTGCAAACAATGATAGCTTTATATACTGAGTTAAATGATAAGGGCTTAATTGAATCTAATAATATGAGTGATGCCCAAGAAAATGAATATAACAAAATTAGGAGTAAAAAATAATGAAATTATTGTTGCATACTTGTTGTGCACCTTGTAGTGTGTACTGCATAGAAGAATTAAAAAAAGAAAATATTGATATAACAAGCTTTTGGTATAATCCAAATATTCATCCATATAAGGAATATGAAGCAAGACTTGAAACGTTAAAAAATTATGATGAAAAAATAGGTATACCACTAATAATTGATGATTATTATGGACTTAGAGAGTTTTGCAAAAACGTAGTAGATAAGTTGGATAATAGATGTGGCTATTGTTATTTATGTAGATTAGAAAAAACTGCTAAATATGCTAAGGAGAATGGCTTTGATGCTTTTTCAACAACCCTTTTAATTAGTCCATACCAAGACCATGAATTATTAAAAAAGACAGGAGACATGTTATCTAAAAAGTATGGTATAAAATTCTTATACAAAGACTTTAGGCCAGGATTTAGATATGGTCAAAATAAGGCTAGAGAATTAGGACTTTATATGCAAAAATATTGTGGATGTGTATTTAGTGAAGAAGAAAGGTACGAAAAATTAATAAATAAAAATAAAAAAATAAATGATAGTTATAAATAACCCTTAACTAAAAATAAAATATTTGTTATAATTAAATTGTAAGAGGTATTAATATGATAGTAAATGAAATATTTAAAAATTATTTTGTTATGAATTTATCATCTAATACTATTACTATATATTTTGATTTAAAGAACTAACACTTTTTTTGTGTTAGTTTTTATATTTTGGAGGGAGTAAAATATGAGTAGTAAATATGAAGATGAATTAGGTCTTATTGTAATGGATAATTGTAAGGAACTTGGCAATAAAATAGACCAAAATATTATGCAAAGAAGGAGTAAAAAAGATAGTTTTATAATACCTACAAACTTAGTTAGGTTTAATAATGGTGAAGGTAAAGCAGTTATAGAAGATTCTGTAAGAGATAAAGATTTATATATTATATCTGATATAGGGAATCATAGTATGACATACAAAATGTATGGATACTTAAATCATATGGGACCTGATGAACATTTTATGGATATTAAAAGAGTTATATCCGCGGTTAGAGGACAAGCTGATAGAGTAACTGTTGTTATGCCACTTTTATATGAATCAAGGCAACATAGAAGAAAGGGAAGAGAATCACTTGATTGTGCACTTGCACTTCAAGAATTACAAAATTTAGGAGTAAGTACAATAGTTACTTTTGATGTTCATGATCCAAATATTCAAAATGCTGTGCCTACTAGTATGTCATTTGAAAATTTTTATCCAACAAACACTATCTTGAAGAAGTTTATAAAAAATGAAGATTTTGATCCGGAATCAGTAAAATTTATAAGTCCTGATACGGGAGCAATGGATAGAGCTAAATATTATGCTAATATGTTTCAAGCAGATGTTGGTATGTTTCATAAAAGAAGGGATTATAGCAAGATAGTAGATGGTAAAAACCCTATAGTTGCGCATAACTATTTAGGAGGTAATTTAGAAGGTGAAACAGCAATAGTGATAGATGATATGATTGCATCTGGTACATCTATGCTGGAAGTTGCCGCTGATTTGAAAGAAAGAGGAGCAAGAAAAGTGTTTTTAATATCAACTTTTTCTATGTTTACTAATGGACTTGATGGTTTTAATAAAGCTTATGAAGATGGATTATTTGAAAAACTTTATTCTACTAATTTAACATACGTGGATGATAATGCTATAAAAACTCCTTGGTATAAACAAATTGATTGCTCTAATTATGCATCGGATATAATTAATACATTAAATACAAGCGGTTCTATTTCAGAACTTAAAAATGGTAAACAAAAAATACTTACTATGTTAGAGAATAAGAAAAATGGAGAATTATAATTTGAATTCTTCTTTTTTTGTAGTATAATTAAAAGGTAGGAGGAATATTATGACATTATTTTTATTGATTTTAATCGCAGTAATGACATTAGTTACTATGGTGTGTGCGGTTATTGACACAATTATTTTAGTAAAGGATAAAAAAGCTAATGAATTAGTTAAAAAAGCTCTTGGAATAACTAGTATTGTACTTTTAGTAGCATTAGTTATAGGAGCTTCTGTTGGAGTTTCACATATGGATAAGGGAAAAGGAAGTACTAAGACAACTACTACCGAAGAATCATCTGATTCTAGTCAAACTGCTTTAGAGCAAGCGGGATTTAACAAGGTTAGTATTGATGAATACTTAGAGTTAATTAAAAGTAGTGATAAACAAATTATCTTAATTGCAAGACCTACTTGTGGATATTGTGAAAAGTTTACACCAATATTAAAACAAGCTATGGAAGATATGAATTTAACAGTAAACTATGTTAATACTGATAACTTCTCTAGTGACGATTGGACTAAATTCCAAAATTCATTTGATTATCTAGCATCTGACGAATGGGGTACACCGCTTACTTTAATAGTTCAAAATGGTGAAATTGTAGATAAAAACAATGGCTATGTTGAATTAGATGCAATTAAAGAATTCTTTAATAAAAATGGACTTGGTAAATAATTATGAAAAATGAAGTTTATGAAAGTTGTAAAAGCTTCATGAAGAAGTATCCTAAAACGGTTGCTTTTAGAATAAAGAAACACTCATCAGTTGTAGAACAACATATAAATGATGATGAAGTTGTTTTGTATAGTTTTGCAGGTCAAAAAAACTCTAATTTGTTACAACCATTTTTTACAACAGTAATAGTATTTACTAACAAAAGAATGCTACTTGGTCAAAAAAGATATTTAGGCAGGTATTATTATACTTCAATAACGCCTGATATGTTAAATGACTTTGAAATTAAAACTAGTTTGTTTTTTGGCTCTGTAGAAATTGATACAGTAAAGGAACATTTTTTCATAAATTGCTTAGATAAAAGGGCACTTCCATCAATTGAAGATGCTTTATCTAAGTATATGGTTAATGAGAAGTTAAAGTATTTAAAAAAGGACTAAATAATAGCCCTTTTGATTTACAAAAAATTAATTATATATTATAATTATCTTGTATTTGAGGTGGTTAAAAGTGATACGTAAAAGAAAAAAAGAAGAGGAATTTTTAAGTAAGAGTAAAAAAACATTAAAATTATTATGTGTTTTAGTTGCTATTTGTCTTACGATTATTTATTTGATTAATGGTGGTTTTTATTCTTTACTATTTGATTTAAAGGAATCTAAAACTGTTATTGTTTATGCGGTAATTATTATTTTATTATTGATATTACTTATATTATGTAATATGACGGATGAACCAGAAAATTTAACTGAAAAACAAAAGGATAAAAGTAGTTATATAACTGTTGGAATACTTGTTTTAATAATGTTTTTTGCAATTCTTTTAGTATTTACCCTAATAGACTTTTTCTTACCAATACTAGTATTAACAATTGTTCTTATAATTTCATATTTTCTAGCTAACAGACTTATAAAGGTTTTAGTTAATAAATACGGTATTAAATAATAAATAAAAGCATTCTTTTAAATTATTAGAATGCTTTTTTATTGAAAACATTTCACTATTAATTTTGTAAAATGTTATTTAAACAAATAAGTATATATACATAAGCTTAGTGAAAATATGTTACATAAATAATTTTTGCGTTGAAAAATAAAAAAATTAAATGTATAATAATCATAAATTTAAGGAGATAATTATTATGTTTAAAAATGGAAAAAGAAAGCAGGACAGTTTTTCAAAATTTGCAAAAAGAGATACGTATGATAGTATTTCGCTTTTTTATGATGTAATTTTATATGGTAGAAAAATAAAAACTTTAGAAGAAAAAGAAGAGATAGAGGCAAGTTATTTTGCAATGTGCTTGTTATTACCAACTGAAGAGTTTGATTTAGTAATTAAAAGTTTTGGTGGATTAGAATCGGCTTATAAAGAACATAGAAATATTGAAAGAATTGCAAAAATATTTAACGTAGAAGAACAATTAGTAAGATGTAGAATAAAAGAAAGGATGAACGATGAAAAGGACTTATTGTCTGAAGATACAAAATCGGTTGAAGAAGTAGATTTAAATGAAGAAAAATTACAAGAAACTTTTAAGACAATTACTGCTTGTCAAAGAGAAGGTGTAATCTACACTGATGAAGAACATATTAAAAAATCATTAGATGAAGAATCATCAGTTCAAACAAAAGCAAGATTTAAATAAAAATTAGTTAAATAATCTTATATAAAAAGATAGGTAGTGTGATTTAGATGAAAAGTAATAATTGCGATAATATAATCATTAATAACATAGATGGTTTAGAAGAAAAGGATATAAATAGAAAAAGAAATAAAGTAAGAGCAGTTATAATAAATAAAGATAAAAAAATATTAATATGTAGAAATAATGGCGTTTTTTTATTGCCAGGAGGAAAGTTAAAGAATAATGAAGATAAAATAAAAGGACTATATAGGGAATTACAGGAAGAAACTGGAAATGACTATTCAAATTTTGAAATATCTTATTTATATACATTAATAGATTATCAAAAAAACTATATTGATAGAAATAATAATATGTTTAACCGAAAAATTAAAACCGATTATTACATAATTTATAGTGATACTGATATTAATTATGATAATAGAAATTTAACAGAAAGTGAAAAAAATGATTTTGAATATTATTATGTTGATGAAAGTAGTTTAGAATCATTGATAGATGAAAATACTCAAAATCCTAGAAAAAAATATTTCGACAATGAATTAAAAATTACAATTGATATTTTAAATAAAAAATAATTTAAGTATAAATAAAAGAGGTTGCTAGAAAATTAAATTTGAACTTGTCAATAAAAAGTAGACAATAAAAAGATATTTATTTAAACCCTAG
>ERZ773235.217-NODE-217-length-82529-cov-63.726095_pt1 | contig 82529 bp, 85 predicted proteins | sample MGYA00580522_ERZ773235 | MGnify/ENA primary metagenome ERZ773235 (study PRJEB29015, sample SAMEA2737797) | human gut metagenome | biome: human gut; feature: human-associated habitat; material: faeces | place: China | collected 2012 ... | reverse complement strand
ACTTAGCGCTGGAAGTGCTTGGGCTTTTGCGGGTCTGACCGTTGCCGACGAATAAGCATCTGCCGCACCTGCCGCTCTTCTGTGTCCTCTTTGAGCAGTCGGGATGTTTCCTGCTTGGCGTTCAGCAGCAAACTGAGCGTTGGTTTCCTCTGCAAGATTTCCTCTAGCTGTTTTTCTGCCGCCTTTTCCTGCGCAGGGCGAATGACCTGCCGTGCTTTGTACAGCTCTACCGGGTCAAAATCCGCAGCCTGCGCTTTCAGTTCTGTGTATTCGTCCAAAGCCTTATCCAACTCGGCAGAATATTTCAGCTCCTGCGCCTCCAGCCTTTTCAGCCCAGCCTCCATGGTGGCAATATCCTTGCGGAACGCTTCTGCGCCTACATCCTCCGCATACTCAAAATTTTGCAAGAGCAGGGCCTTTTCGGAACGCAACTCCTCTAAATCTTCCGTCAGTTCTGCAATGTGGACAACCAGCGCCTTGTGGCGTTTCACATGATATATTGGCAATTCTTTTTTCTCGGTAATCAGCGCTTTGCGCTCCTTGCTTTTTTCCTTGATTTGTTGTACCAGCCCGGTATAACATTCCAGCTCAGGTTTCCATACGGCGAGAGATTTCTGAATATGAGATTTGCCGCTGCGAATATGAGAGAGCTGATAGCAGAAGATCAGGACACGGCTGCGCAGTTTTTCCAGTCCCTCTGCTATGGCAGAAACGGTGCGGGCAACTAATGCGGCCAGCTTCTTGATTTCGGCTTTCAGCTCCCGCAGAAGCGCATTGTCCGCCCTGATCTGCCGGTTCAGTTCGCAGCGGTCAGAGATGATTCCCTTGCGCTCCAACGCCTGTGCCGTTACGCCCTCATGGATAGTAGGAATCTCATCCAGTCCCCGTGCGGCGTTGCTGCGGTGGTCAATGCGTTCCTCCCGCCCGGCGCGTTCCAGATAGCGGTTGGAAACGTCAGCCCACGCCGCCCGCCATGCCGCAAGCTGTTCCTCGCTGTTCCAGCGCTCGGAGATGGGATTCTGCCTGCCGTAACGGGTGCTTTTGGGATGCTTGTCAGCCCGGACAAGCCCCTGCGCCTCAGCAGCAGACGGCGTCATATACACCTTCTTCTTGCCGACTTTATAGGGATACTGCTTCTCCCATCCCTCGTCCTGTGCCGCCTTAAACTCGGCGGCAGTAAAACCCCGTTCCTCGCCGTTTTTCATGCAGAGATATTCCTTCTCTGTCTTGTACTGCCACTTGCCTCGTTCATCCAGCGGGCGCACCGTCAGCAGAATGTGAGCGTGGGGATTGTGACCATCGGTGTCGTGGATGGCAGCGTCGGCGCACATTCCGTCTGACACAAACTGTTCTTGGATAAATTCTTGCAGCAACTCGACCTGCTCTACGCGGTTCAGCTCTATGGGCAGGGCAACGACAAATTCCCGTGCCAACCGGCTGTCCTTGGCAGTCTCCACTTCCTCTACGGCGTTCCAGAGTTGTTCCCGGTCTTTCCATTCCTGCGGGGCACATTTCGGCAGAAACACTTCCTGCCAGACCAGCCCCTGCTTTTTTGTGTAGTCGTGCTGTATTCCGTCGTAATCGTTGTAGAGACGGGAACAGCTCAGATAAGCAGAGGCGGCCACGGCGGAGCGGCCCGCGCCCCGGCTGACCACCTTTGCTTCCAGATGATAAATTGCCATCGTTCGTTCACCTCGTTTTCTTTTTCTGTTTCTCTTTCGCAAAAGAGAAAATGGGCGGTGCGAGCGCACCGTCCATCTCTGCGGCAAAGCTGCCGGTGGCAGGTTTGCGCAGGCAGGCGGCAGTGGAGGTAGAGAATTTCTACCCCCAATTCTCTGCGCTTGTCGCAGGGAATTTGCCGTCTGCGCAGACGATGACAGCAGCGCCCGCAGGTGCTGTGGCATTGTCTGTCGCTTTCCGCAGAAAGCGAAATCCCCCTCGGAGAGCGCACGATGCCGTAGGCATACCACCGCCCCTTCGGGGTGGTGAGTAAGTGCGCCCTTTGGGAGAAAAAAGAGGAAGGTCCCCGGTTTCCCGGAGACCTCCCAGCAGATTCAATCGTGCTGCGGCAGCTTCTGTATCAGATAATCCTCCAGTACAGTCGGCTCCATCGTCCGCACTTCTGGCAGCACCTTTTCCAGAATTGCGCCCTCCTGAATGAGCCTGCGTGTTCTGGCTTTGCGCTCCTTGACCCGATCCCGCGCCTGCGCTTCTTCCAACCGGTGCTGTGCCTGCAACAGTTTCTTTTCCGCATCTGTCATCATGCGAAAGCCCTCCTTATCTTCGTTTCTGCCAGACGATTTCATAGCCCAGCGCGTCGGCAAGCTGGACGGCCTCGACATAGCGCAGGGATTCCCGCTGGAGCTTATTGGACAGGTTTGATACGCTGTCAGACCAGCCGTGTTCATCCCGCAGTAGATCAACGACCTCCTGCATGGTCATGCCCTGACGGACGATGTATGACTTGATCTCATTTCTCAGATTGGATTTCATCAACTTTTACCTCCATATTTTCGTGATATTGGTTTTTGAGTAAGTGAACTGTGTGCGCTTTGTGGTGAAAAATCTGCTGTGCCGCAAATCCGCTCAGATTTCCGTCCGTGATGCCCTGTTCGTAACAGTACCCTACCAGCTTCATCGTTTTGTGCGAAAGCATACGAAATGGCAGGATATGCCACAGTCCAGTGCGGCGGCTTCACGCTTCGGTAAATCACCGGATGGTGCAGCGCGTTCGACCTACGGCGAAAATCTTCACGGATTTCACAAGCATTGATTTTGGGGCTGCAAGATTGAGCCGCCGGTGTACGGCTCGGTACAGAAGAGCCCTCTTGTGTACGCTTCTGTACGTCTGTTTTGCATACCAGCCGCCGATTCAGCGACAGATTTTACACGCTGCCGTGAAATGCTTCACGGTGCGCACAAGCAAAAGCGGTTTTTAGGATGGAATCAAAAATAGCCGTACAGAGTGTACGGCGTGTACGGCACTTTTGAAGTCCGGCTCTCATTTTCAGTATTGCAGTAGATTGACCACCTCAATGCCCACAAAACCACGCACCCGCTTGCCGCTGACATGGACATTGTTGGTGGCCTCCACGTTGTAAAACCGCTCATTTTGTGCAAGCTCAGAGCTGACCCGGTTGGCAGACATGGGCTTCTGCGCGTTATCGTCGCACCATCTTGTGTAGGCTTCATAGATCGCCTTGGAGCTGGCTTCGCTGTCTGCCCGAAAGCGGATATAGCCCTCAGATTGCAGGAACTCGATCACATTGTTGCTGCTGCGCTTGACCGTCTCCATGTTCTCTCTGGCTTTGCCCGAAATGCTGAACTGATAGTTGTTCCCGATGAGCCGGTGCAGCCCCTCCAGACACCAGAGGAAGATACCCTCCTTTTCCCGCAGCAGCTTGTCCACCAGAAACGGATCGTCCGCTCTGCCTGCGGGTCGGTCTTTGGTGGTCAGCACGATTTGGCGGCGAAAGAAACCGTCGGATTTGTCGTGCAAAGCCGTCAGCGCACCGTTGCCGAAGCAGAGAAAGCGCACATAGAGCTGGCTTTGGTAGCTCTGCACCCCCTTGCGTTCCATGTCCATCTTGCACTCGGACGTAACGATGGATTTGATATAGTTGGTCTTGGGCAGGGCGCTCATATCCATATCGTCATCCACCATCAGGAGCTTGTTTTCCAAATCCGCGCGGCTGAACCGGTTGCTCTCAACCTTCTGGATGCTGGTGGTATTCATGCTGTCGCCCAGCAGAGAGCGCATGACAAGACCGATTCGGCTTTTGCCCTCGCCGCCCTTGCCGATGAGCATGAGCATCTTCTGTCCCTTGGTAGTCGGCAGCAGGCAGTAGCCGAGAAATTCCTGCAAGGTGGGAATGTCCTCTGGTTGTAACAGTTCAGAAAGGAATTGCAGCCACTTTTTCGGGGTGGGCGCGTTGGGATTATAAGCGACGGTCAGTCGGTTGTTGCAGTAGCTCTTGTCGGTGATAAAACTGCCGTCCATGAAATACGTTCCGTTGGCAACATGGATGCGGTCCGTCTCAATGGGCAGCGGCGGCGAATAGGCTTGCAGCTTGATGCTGGCAAGCAGATTTGTCACGACTTTGGACAAGCCAGAGGTCAGCACTCCGGAGATTTCCTCCAGAATGAGATTACCGATCTGCCCCTCGTCCTCTATCAGCCCGTCTACCGTGAACAGCCGCCCTCGCACACATTTCATGGGATGCTTCTCCAAAAACTGCTGACAGAACAACACCTCATTGATGTGCCTGCCGTCGTACCACTCAGGCCACGCCTGCGGTGTCATATCCATCTTCCAATTCCTCCTTGTGAATTTCCTCCAATCTTTTTCTCAGCCTGTCCAGCTTGCCGTCCGCCATCTGGTGCTGCACCACTTCGGCACGTTCATGGGAATCCCCGGCACACAGAATATCCAAGTAATATTCCGTCTGGTCGAGGTTGTGGCAGGCTTCTGTAAATCGATCGTGAAGCGGCTCGTCCTGTGTGAGTGGTGCATATCGCGTCATCCAGTCCCGCAGCACATGGGCATAATCCGACAGAACAGAAAAGCACAGCCGCTCGTTTTCCATGAGCTGCTGTGCTTCTGTTCGGATGCATTTTGCGTGGAGCGCCGCTGCGCTGGGCGGTTTGTCCGGGCTGAGATGAAAATCTGCCATCAGCTTCCGTGCCGCATCATAGGGCAACAGCTGAAACAGCCTGCCTACAAAGTCGATCACATCCCCGTGTTCCCCGCAGGCGAAGCAATAATAATGATCGTCCGCCACATACAGGCTGGGGTGCCGGTCGTTGTGAAAGGGGCAAAGTGCTTTGCCGTACCTGTTCACATCGATCCCGTACAGCTCTACCGCTTCCCGCAGATTGATGTTTTCTTTTACGATTTCAAAAATTCGCATGATACCTCCATTTCTGCGCAAAAACGGCGGCCTGCCCGATGTGGGGCAAGCCGCCGTCTGCGTCTTTTCTTATGCTGTTTTTGTTTCCTCATTCTTAGCTTCTCGCAAGGCTTTCTTCCGTGCGCCCTGCCGCTTGATCTGTGCTGCATACCGACAATCGTCAGAGCAGTATTTGACGCTGCTTCGTGTCGTAGGAAACACCTTGCCGCAGTTCTCACAGGTACACTCTCGGCTGCGGCTCTCTGCTGCCTCCTGACGGTAGAATTTTGCCCGACAGTTGGGGCAGCAGAACAGAGTGTTCGTCCGCTTGGATGCAAATTCCTGCCCGCAGCACTTGCAGGTCAGTGTAACCGGGACACCCACGGCGCGTTCCCCGGATTTCAGCTTCTGATAGCGCTCCCGGCTGCGGATACGCTCTTTCTTCAAGAACTCCTGCCGCTTGATTTCTTCCTCGGTCAACTCCGGCGCGGGAAGCTCAAACTGCCCGATAAAGCGAAGGTGGATCTCCACCTCCTGCACCCGGTCGCCATCGATGCGCTCCGGGGCGTGGACGATGATTTTCTCAATAAACTCGTTGATCATGGGCGTGGTCAGCTCGGAAAAATCGGTGTACTTCCTTGCCAGCTCCAGAAACTGCTCCGCACGGGCGGTGTCCTCTGCGAAAGCGGACAGCTTTTCTTCCGCTTCTGCGACAGAGGCTTGCAGCGCCTTCTGCTCTGCTTCGTAATCCGCCAGCAGACTGTCAAAGCGTTCATCTGTAATGCGCCCGACAGCAAAGGATTCATAGAGCTTCTTAATGATGGTGTCCAGCTCGGCGATGCGCTTTTTGTCCTTGTTCAGCTTCCGCTTGGCGTCCTTGGCTGCCTCCGCCTGCCGAAGCTGAGAGGCAGAGCGAACCTTTTCCATAAACGCTTCTTGATTGGAAATTGCAAAGGTGCTGACCGTGCGGATGGTGTCCAGAATCAGGGTGCGCAGGGCCTTGGTGGAGATGTAGTGACCAAAACAGGCACTTGTCCGTTTCTGATGCGCCAGGGTATAGGCAGAGCAGTCGAAAAAGTCAGATGGGTACGGATTATTCTCTGTGCCGCCTTTGGAGCGATGGTTATACATCTTTTCTCCGCAGTCAGCGCAGTACAAAAGCCCGGTCAGCGGATTCGCTTCTCCTAGCGTGTCAATGCGCTTGGGTGTCTTACGGAGCTTCTGCGCAAGCTCCCATGTCTCCCTGTCCACAACGGCCTCGTGGGTATTCTCAAAGATCAGCCAATCCTCCTTGGGGTTCATCACGGCGTTTTTATCTTTGTAGGACTGCTTGTGGGAACGAAAATTGACCGTATGACCCATATACTCCGGCTTGGAGAGGATCTGTCCCACGACATAGCCGCTCCAGTTATAGGGATTGGAAAATTCCTCTTTGCTTTTCCAGATGCCCTTGCCCTGCTTGCCGAAGTACACGGCGGGCGTCTCCACCTTATCCTCAAAGAGAATACGGGCGATATCGTAGGGGCCTTTGCCCTCAATGGTCAATCGGAAGATGCGCCGCACCACGGCGGCAGCTTCCTCGTCGATCAGCCAATGATATTTGTTTTCCGGGTCTTTCTTGTAGCCATAAATGGCACAGTTGGTGGTAGGCTTGCCGGATTCTCCCTTGACACGAATGGCGGTTTTCTGCTTACGGCTCAGATCACGCAGATACCACTCGTTCATAATGTTGAGGAAGGGTGCAAACTCGTTGCTGTTCTGGTCATCGCTGTCCACGCTGTTGGCGATGGCCACAAAGTGAACGCCGTGCTGCCGGAAGAATACCTCCGTGTAAAAGCCGGTTTGCAGATAGTCACGTCCCGCCCGGCTCATATCCTTGACAATCACATGGGCAACCTTGCCCGCTTCAATGTCTGCAATGAGCTGCTTCCATGCCGGGCGCTCAAAATTGCCGCCGCTCCAGCCGTCGTCGGTATAGTGGCGGCAGTTGGTGTAGCCCCTCTGCTGGGCGTAGCTTTCGAGGTATTTTTTCTGATTCACGATGGAATTGCTATCCCCGGCGTTGTCATCGTCGCGGGACAGCCGCTCATAGAGAGCGGTAATTTTGCTTTCAGTCTGTTTCACGCTCATGATGCGCTCCTTTCAGACTGTCGGCTCATTTGTGGTGTCTCCATTATACCATAGGTTCCGTCGTTTGTAACCATATCATTGCGTACAATCCGCAAAATTTTATCCTCCATGGTCTCGCCGCCACTTTCGTTGAACACGACTCTGACCTTGTAGGTGGTGCCGCCGATCCGGCGAATGATAAACTGTTCTCGTTTGTTCTGCTCCATACTGTCCCTCCTTGAAAAACTCATCATATTTTGGTATACTGATTGTGGTTCCGACGATTGTAAGCCGAATGTGTCATATCTCTTTTCCATGGCGTTGCCGCACTCTGCGTTCCTCCTTTTCCTTTGTTCTGCGCCGAGAAAGTAACCTGAGTAACCGAGTGTCAAATTACTTCTCACTAATAGGAGAAATACGGGGTGTAAATCGGAACTGTTTTTGAAAAAAAGAAAATTCTTTTTCGGGGAGGTGAAGCTGTCGTGGAACCATGGGAGGATGAACTGCTGTGGGATGATGATTATTCCGATGAGGAAGAAGATGCCGAGGAGCAAATAGAGGAAACCGGCCTTGAAATGGCTGCGGACAGCTTTGCCGATTGGGAGGATTCCTCGGACGGTGCGCCGGTGGATGAGCCGCTGGAGGAAGCGCTTGCAGAGGAACGCACGCTAGAGCTGGAGAGCGAACTGGAGCAGGACGAGCATCCCAGAGACTATGATGCCGAGCTGGAGGACGAGGAGGAAGAAGCCGCGCCTACCAGTGAGAAGCGGCTCAAGCGGGAAATTCGCGCCGAGGCTCTGCGGCGGCTGGAGGAAGCAGCACGGACAGAATCGGATTTTTTGACTGTGGTAGACGAGTGGAACAAGCTGGACAGAAATCGGGAGCGCCGAGAGCGTGACCATGAAAACCTGCGCGGGGATGTTCCTTTGGAGTTTCAGGCGGTGCCTGATCCGAAGATTGCTCCCCTCTGGATGAATCTGCCGAGGTTCCGTCAGCTCTGTCAGGGAAATTTTCTTGACATCATCTTCTCCTGCCCCTACGAGCTGCATGAGCTGACAGCGAACCGTTTTCTCTCCAAGCTCTTTTTCACCCTCAGTGATGAACAGAAGGAGGTGCTGTACTACCTGTTCGTCAAGCAATACAGCACTACAAGGCTTGCTGCCATCCGTGGGCAGTCCGACCGGAATATCCGAAAGCTGCGGATGACCATTCAGAAAAAGCTGCAAAAGCGGATGTACGAGCATCTGAGCGAAAAACAGGAGAAGGACTACAGCATTACTCTGCGGGAACGCGAGTTTATAGAGGAATATGAGGCGTTGCTGCAAACCATGGGCAAGGATGCCGTGATCCGCCGAGAGAACAAAACCAAGCCGAGAAAAAAGAAAGCCGCCCTTGACGATGCCAAGGACGGTTGATACAATAGTAATATGGTTAATATATAGATAGATTACGAATTGAGAGGAACAGCGCCATGAACAATCTGTTTGCGCAGTCCCATTCCCATTGGGTGCGGTATGACCGCTATGAGATCAAGACCGGCAAGGATGGGAAACGCTATATAACGCCGGAGAACACAGCAAAGCCCGATGTCTATAACCCGCTGAAGGAGTCCTCCGAGATGGTGCTGGAGGCACTGAATGTTGGGATGCTGATGATGAACCGCGCCCCAGCAGATGAGGTTGAAAAGGCAATCATGGCCTTTGTGACCCATTACGGTCTGTTGGGGCTGATGACGGCGCTGCCCACCACGCCGTCCTTTATGGACTATGAGGCGGTTTATCTGCCGAAAAATCATTTTATCAAAGAGGAATCCATGGAGACAGAGGACTACCTTGATCTGTTCTATCCCTTTGACAAATTGGATGTGGTAAAGAGAGGCGTAGAATCCAACTGGAATGTCTCAGGCGACAGGACGATGATTGCCCTGACGATGACCTTCATGGATGAACCGATGGCGAAGAACATGAGCTTCCAGCGGGAATATGCCGAGCCGTATGATTGGGTCGCACAGCAGTTCAAGGATTGGGCGTTCACGCTGACCACATCCATCTTGTACTACAACGACTACAACCGCATTGACGAGGATACAAGAAATCTCTACCGCAAGGCCATGGCTGCCTTCGGCGGCATCGCGCCTACCTATCATATTAAGCTGCTGGATAAGCCCACCATCTATTGGGACTTCCATTCCCTGCTGCTGGGTATCCAGATGATGTTCAGCTTCATGCTGGTGGACGATGCAAAACCCTTGCGGCTGTGCAAGCACTGCCAGAAGGTGTTCCTCGGCAGCCGGGCTAATTCCGCGTTTTGCAGCGCCCGGTGCAAGAATCAGTATAATGTCTATAAGAGCAGAGGGAAAAATAAGGGACAGGACGGTGAGGATAATGATTGACCGCTGGATCGCAGAAGCGACCGAATGCGATTTCAAGGTCGCGCTGGAGGTAAAGAAGCCGAAAAGCTGGCTCAAAAGCGTCAGCGCCTTTGCAAATGGCATTGGCGGCACGCTGTTTTTCGGTATTGATAATGACAGAAATGTTGTCGGCTTAGCTGACGCACAGAACAATGCGGAGGCAATCAGCCGCTTGATCAAAGAGCGTATCACGCCTTATCCGAGTTTTATCCTCGCACCAGAACAGGAGGACGGCAAGGATATTCTTGTGTTGTCTGTGTCAGCAGGGCGCTCCACACCGTATTACTACAAAGCGGACGGCATTATGGAGGCGTATATCCGCATTGGCAATGAAAGCGTGATTGCCCCGTCCTATGTGCTGAATCAGCTGATTCTCAAAGGGATGCACCGCACCTATGACGAACTGGTTTCCGAGTATGATTTCAAGGATTACGCTTTTTCCAAGCTGCGCGAACGGTATAAGGCTTGGACGGGCAACAGCATGGAAGAAAAGCTGTTCGATTCCTTCGATATGCGGGACGAACACGGCAAGCTGACCAATGCAGGCGCTTTGCTTGCAGATGATTCTCCCATCAGGCATTCCCGCCTGTTCTGCACACGCTGGAACGGCCTTGATAAAAGCGGCGGCATGGTGGATGCACTTGACAGCGCAGAATTCTCCGGCAGCCTGATCATTCTGCTCAATGAGGGTGTCAGTTTTGTTAAGCGGAATATGAAAACACGCTGGAAGAAAACCGCCGATTCTCGTGTTGAGATGCCCGACTACTGCGAGCGGAGCGTTTTTGAGGCGCTTGTCAATGCGCTGATCCATCGTGATTATCTGATTTTGGGCAGCGAAGTTCACATCGACATTTACGATGACCGCCTTGCCATTTATTCTCCCGGCGGTATGGCAGACGGCACACGGATACAGGAACGGGATCTATCCAGCATTTCCTCCACGCGCCGTAATCCCGTCCTTGCAGATATTTTCGGACGACTGGGCTATATGGAGCGGCAAGGCAGCGGCTTTAAGAAAATCACGGAAACCTACCGCGCCGCTCACAATTACCGTGACGAACTGGAGCCAAAATTCTATTCCGATGCCAGTTCGTTCCAAGTTACGCTCTATAATCTGAATTATGGAGCGGCGGCAAACACAACCAAGATTACGATTGAAGATGAAAATGTTGCGATTGAGGTTGCGATTGACCGGCTGAACGCAAGCCAAGGTACGATTGCAAAGGCGAAAGCGGTATTTGCAAATATGGGTGTCGATGGTGTCTTTGGCCGATCCGATATAGCTGCTATCACAAAGGATTCTGTTACTGCCGCAGGGAATCTCATTACAAAACTGAAAAATGCGGATTTGATTGAGCCTGTCAGTGGCTTTGGAAAGGGCAAGTATAAGTTTATACCGCCTAAAGAATAAAGATAATGCCCGTTATCGGCCATGCTGCCAATAACGGGCATTTGTCATTCATATACAAGCTCGGTCAGAACGATTTCCTCCGCACGGCTGCGGATGTTGTTCATGCGGCACACCCATTCCATCTGGTCGGCGGCTTTGAGTGCTTCGGTCACACCTTCCCGCTTCGCCATTGCAGAAACGATGATTTCCATACGCTCATTGCAGGCTTGGTCGATCTCGGCAAGGTGACGATGCAGCGTTCCGCTTGTGAGCAAATTTGCGTAAAGAACAGGACGATGCTCCTTCAGATAGCTGCGGCGCATACACCCATACTTGCCGATTTGGTATTCCGGTTCTTCCGGCAGCGAGAGATTGGGAATAAGATAATCTCCCTCTTGTCGGTAAGTGACACCCATTTCCTCAAATAGAGATTTCATAAGAATCAGCTCCTTTTTGTGTTGATTTTCAGCGGTTAATAGGTTTTTCTACTCCTTTCCTATAACTGCTGTTCCATTCACCACAAATGAGCCGCAGTCATATGTATTAGGTGGGAGAAACCACCCTCTACATAGTATCTCTTGATTTACAATGCTGTTGCTGTCGCCCTGTAATTCGTCGTCGCGGGATAAGCGGCAATAAAGGGCGGTAATTTTGTTGTCAGACTGCCTTAACATAAGTTTGCTCCTTTCGTTGGCGGGCAGTCTGCCATACAGGATTGTATGTACTCATTTTATCGGCTCCCGTCCTTTTTATCAACTTCTTTCTGTAAATTTTCCTGTTCCATAAGGCGTAAAACTTTGCTCGGCAATGATTTCTGTCCATCATAGCTGCCTGTAAATCGGTAGAGCGTTTTCCCCGATTTTATAATGACTTCACGCTTCGGAAGTTCTTGATACAGGGAATTTTTTACGACGATTTGACCGTCTTTGATAATTCGTTTCCGTTCCATTCCTTTCCCACCCTTTCGTAGTTTGATAGAAGAAAAGTTTCTCAGCAAGCATAGGAAAGGGGTACCCTTTCCGTAAAATCGTCCGTTTTCTGTCTGCCGACAGCGGGCGATTTTTGCTTGTTGGGAAGTTTCCCAAACCCTCTGATTTTCCTCTCACTACCTATAACACCGTACAAGGCGATTTTGCCGAAGTTTTGAGAAGAATTTTTCAAATTTCCTTTTTCACTTCTTAATACGGAAAAGTTTTGGAAATGCCAAATAAAAACAAAAGAAAAACGCTGTAATCTTCAAAGATTACAACGCTTCTTTAACAGATTTTGTTATGACTGATGTTACCTGCTGTCAGTCAAATCAATGTTTTTCCGGTCTTGTATCTTCCGTCCATGTTTCTGGATTGCTGTCATCTGGGATAAGCCCAGACAAAATCTGTTCATAGTGCTTCACTTTTTCGTCCATATAAGCCGCTGTTGCTTTTGCTTCCTCTATACGCTTATACGCCTGTTCCCGTTGGCGCAGTATAATTTGATACCTTGCGTGGAGCGTTTCTTTGGATTCCGGCAAACGGCACAATTCACAGTATTCTTTAATATCCTCAATGGACGCGCCACAGCCTTTCAAGCAGGAGATTCCCTGCATCCAGTTGACGGATTCTTGATTGAAAATGCGGCGGTTTCCTTTGTCCCGCTGGCAAGGCAAAAGGTTAATATCTGTATAATAGCGGATTGTATGTTCTGTTGTATGGAACATTTCAGCAAATTGTTTCAATGTATAAATCATATATCCCCCTAATTTTTTTGAAAAAAGTATTGACTTCGAGTTACTCGAACTTGTTATGATTATTTTACCACAAGAGAATCTGCTTCTCAAGTGTGTGAATACGAATAAATGGAGGAACTGATATGAAAACAATTACTTTGAACAATAACATTCAAATGCCTATACTCGGCTTCGGTACATTCCTCATGGGCGGTGCAGAGTGTGAGGAAAGCGTTTTGACCGCACTTCGCAGCGGATACCGCATGATTGATACGGCAGAGGCATACGGAAACGAAGAAGCGGTTGGAAACGCGATTGTGAAAAGCGGTATTCCGCGCGAAGAATTGTTTATCGTTACAAAGGTAAACTTTCGTTCTTATGAGAATACGCGCAAAACAGTGGAAACATCACTCGAAAAACTGAAAACAAGTTATCTTGACCTTGTATTGCTCCACTGGCCATTTGGCAATTACTATGCTGCGTGGCAGGAACTGGAAAATCTGTACCAAGAGGGGAAAATTAAAGCTATCGGTGTTTCTAACTTTGAACCGGACAGGCTGATTGATTTAATTGAATTTAACGAAGTGATACCTGCTGTCAATCAAATTGAAACCCATTTGCTATGTCAACGCCGAGAAGAGCGTGAATGGCTGCAAAAATACCATGTTCAGCACATGGCATATGCTCCTCTGGGACAAGGACGAAAAAATGAAATGTTTGAAAATCCTGTTCTGTTAGAAATCGCAAAGGCACATGGAAAATCTGCCGCCCAAGTTGCGTTACGTTTTCTCATGCAGAATGGAGTGGTTATTATCCCGAAGTCCGTCCATGAGGAACGCATAAAGGAAAATTTAGACCTATTTGACTTTGAACTGAATATGAGCGAAATGGAACAACTTATGAAAATGGACATGGCAGCGCCTATGATTGGAACTTCTGAAAATCCCGCTATGGTTGAAGCTGCTATGAAATGGTAAAAGGAGAAAATGTATTATGAAAAATATTTTATTACTGGGTGCGACTGGTACAGCCGGAAGTGCCATTACAGAAAAGTTGCTGTCAGATACAGATTATCATGTTACCCTGTTTTCTCGCCATGCGAGAGATGTATTTTCTGATAGTTCCCGCATGACTGTTATCAACGGCAACGCAGAAAATAGGGAAGATTTGAAAAAGGCTATGCACGAACAGGACGTTGTATATTGTGCCATATCGGGAGAAGCGTTACCCCAAATTGCGAAAAATATTGTTGCGGTTATGTCCGAATGTGATACCAAGCGACTTATTTTCATGGGTGCAGTCGGTATTTACAATGAGATTCCAAATGAGATAGACGGCGAGGATAATCTGGATAATGAGCCGGCACAGTTACCTAACAGACAAGCGGTTGATGTAGTGGAAGCAAGCAATTTGAATTATACGATTATTCGCCCCGGCTATCTGAAAGAGGGCGAGGAAAACGATTTTGTCCTGTCCGTAAAGGGCGAACCGGCGAAAGGATATATTACAGCGATTCCATCTCTTGTGAAATTTGCAGTACAGCTTATTGCCGACGAAAATTTGTATTCGAGGGAAAGCGTTAGTATCACGCGGGACGCAATGAGCAAAAAGTAAATTGTTGCACAACGGTAAAATCAAAATCGTCGTGCTATAAATATGGGGTTGTATTTACGGCGGTTTTGAAAAATCAAAGCCGCCGTTTTCCTTTTTCAAAACAAGAATACGGAGGGCGTATTAAAGTCGCCCGTTTTTAAGGATATGGCGGTATCAAATGCTTGTAAGCGTTGGGAGGTATCGCCATGTCCTTTTTCTGTATCGTTGACATTCTTCAATCATCAAAAAAAGCCTATTCCATACAACGGGATATTTTGGCTATCAGTATGAACACACATATCAACATATATGCTTAAATAACTCATATTGCCAAACGCCTATGTGGTTTTGCGACTGCGTGGGCGTTTGCTGTAATAGCCCCCTACTGGGAAGAAAGGGGGTGAGTTAGATGATTTATTCGGAAGAATACAAAGAACATATCGAATACACTTTTGCTGCTTTTTGCAAGGTTGTTCTCCGTAATGCCGCAATGACTGCCTATCGTGATTTTGGACGAAAGCAGAAACGGGAAGTGTCGCTTGAATACTTAATATCCGAAACGCCGTTTGAGCCATTCACAACAGATACTTATTTTGAGCAGTACGACCAGCCGACTGTCTTTACTGTAAGAGGGCAAGAAATTATTGTTGCAAACAAGCGGTTAGCCGACGCACTATCAAAATTGACCGGGCCAAGACGGAATGTTTTGTTTCTGTACTTTTTCTTCGGTTATACCGACGCTCAAATCGGAAAAGAGTATGGGCGGAACAGAAGTACAGCGAATTACTGGAAATTAGCAGCCTAAAACAGCTACGAAAAGAAATGGAGAGATTAGAACATGAGGAACAAGAAGCTGATACCTTTTGAAGTCATTGAAAAAGCAGTCGCCGGAGAAGCAGAAGCGATTGACATTATTTTGAAACATTATAGTCCGCGCATTAAGTATCTGTCCAAATACCGGGGACATATCAATGATGATATTCAAGACCGTTTGAAAGCACAGCTTATCAAAGCTATCTTGCAATTTCGTTTTGACCGACAGTAAGTAGCAAAGCCAGAGAAAGCCGTCAAGGATAAACTTCGCGCTTCGCGTCCTTGACGGTTTTCCCTGTCCTTGCTTTGGGGTAGACAAGAGCGCAATCGGATAGACTGCTTGCGCCCTCTATGAATTATGGATTTTGTGAACGGATAATCATTTCTGTATTTCCGCTTCCTTTCACTTCCGTTCCGATAGCTTATGGGGAGAGGGAAAATTAAGAGAACGGAAAGGAACGGAATGGGTAATTGATTGAATCTGTATTTCTTTAATCTTTACTTTATATATCTTTATTTAATTGCGTTGGATTTTCCGACGTCGGATTACCCGATGTCGGAAAACCCAATATCGGGTAGTCCAATGCCGGAAGCCATAATGATATACAAACTTTGTTTCAGATAAATAACCACATGAATTGCCATAGTAATGTTACGCAATAGAGGTCAAAATAGCCTTGATTTAAGCGGTTTACAGACACGAATACATCAAGGGTAAGGGATTTATACCTTTTCCCTCAAAAATGGCGTTCTACTGCGTAACAAAATGAAAACAGCAAGTGATAGGCAATCAGCTTTCTCACTTGCTCTTTTCTACACCCTGTATGGCAGCTACCTTAATTCAGTTTGTTGGTTGATACTGTTTTATGCGTAGCTACCTTTTGCCCTTCTTTTTTGATTCGGATGACCCGTTCGCTTGCTTATTCCGAGAACAGGACGGTCACCGAACCGGACTCCAGGTCTTTCAGAAGCAGGGTGGTTTTCTTGCGGAGATAGCTGGTGCGCCAGCCGATAGAACCCTGCGGGTTTTCCGTGCCGTAGGAAAACTCACAATAAACCATCTTCCCGATGCGCTCGGCGAATTCCAGATTCAGCAGCGTGCTGCCGCTGCGTTCGCAAAGGCCCTCGCCGGCCGCGCCGTATTCTTCCGGGAGCATCACACATTCCGGCGCGCCGGTATCGGGATCAAAAATATAGATGGCGCCCTCGCCTACACAGGTCTTTTCCAAAGGATCGAAAAACAGCTTCCATTCCCCCACATCCTTTGCAGTTACGCTGCCATCTTCATTCACGGTGAATCCCGCCTCCTTGAGGCCGTCACCGCCGGCTGCAACATGGGCATCGGAACCGTCTTTATTTAACGCCATGACCTTGCCGCCTTGATAAACGAGGCCCGTGCCGCCCACACTGCCGTAAGCAAAATAGATCTTTTGATCGGTGACGACCAAGTGGGTTATAAAGGCTTCGCTCTGCATGGTATCGTTGTACAGATCCGGCGCGGTGGTGCAGAGGTCTTGCTGGCCGGAGCCATCCGGGCGGATGACGGACAGCGTTGCAGAGCCGGCCATTGCTGCACCCCGGTCTTCCAACGGCGGCTGATAGTAGATCAGCCCATCGTGCTGAGCCAAATACCGGCCTACGGCAAGCAGCGTCCGCTCGCCGCTGAGCACGTTAATGCGTTCCAACTGCTCATCGTAACCCTCGGAACAAAGCACCGTGGTGCCGCCGTTCATCACAGCCAGCAGGTCTCCCGGGCCGTAATTCACAAGATCTCCGCCGTCCCATGCACAGGAGCAGATATCGGTTCCGCCGAATTCGTTCGTAGGGGATTCAAAGAAAATACGGTCGCCCGCAAGCGCGATTTCGCCTGCACCGGCCGCTTCAAAAAGAACGGTTTCCGTGCCGTCCGCATTCCTGCGCACAAGCTGGTTTTGCGCCCCGACAACCGGAGGATACCAGCCCAGCACGCCGCTTGCGGCAAGGCTCTGCTTCCCGTAACGCCAGTAATAGACAGTCTCCTCGGTACCGACCACGTTGCCTACGCTCTGCCACGAAATGTATTCTACTTGGGTGACCCGGCTGGGATACCCAAGTGCATGACAGAAGAATTCCCCGAGGCTGTCTTGGTACACCCGGAACAGGGAGACACCGCTGCCGGCAAAGGCAAAGCGGTCGATGCTCTGAATGCCCAGCCCCAGCGTTACGGTGCGCAGGTTGCGGCATTCATAGAAGGCATAGGGGTGAATTGCCTGGTATGTGTCGGGAATGAAGACTTCGTTCAGGGCCTGATTGCCCTTGAAGCATTTTTGCCCCACAGCCGCCACGGGATAGCCTGCAATGCGTTCGGGCAGGGACAGGCTCGTTTCTGCGCCGCTGTATGAAAGCAGAACGGCTTGCCCATCCACAACGGCATATCGGTAGCCGTCCGCTTCTCCCTGCACTTCCATGTAAGTGGAAAGCACGTTGTTGTCCATGACGGAAATTTCGCGCCGGCTCACGGCGTCGTACGTATGGTCGGGATCCGTCAGGCTGTAATCGCCGTCTCCCATAAAGACAACCTGCGCGGGAGAATAAGGAAGGCCAAACAGGCTGTCGATCTCGCCGTGTTTCTCTTTTGCCCCCTGAAGGGCGTCGGCAAAGGAAGGAGAAGCGCCGCCTTGCGTGTCGTTCAGACGGTCCATCACCTCGGTCATGATCTGCGCATTATAAGCGATGGAGATGCTCTGTGTACTGCCCAGCACAAGATCGGCGCCTTTCTTCATCAGGGTATACCCGAGATCCGTATCCTCCATGGTGGAGCAGGCTCCCAGATAAAAGACGCAGTCCGCGAGGGCACCATCCTCATAATAGGTCTCGAAAAAAGCCGCTGTGACGCCGTAATGCCCATCGGCGCCAACGATCAGCCGCTTGCCCAGCAGGTCTTCCGCATAATAGCCGGTGCTGGCCAGATCCGCCTTTTCACCAAGAAAAATTATGGGGCCGTAGGGCGTAAGATAGCCGCCGTGGGATTGCCAGAATATGCAGGAGCCGGGCTTAAAGTTTTTGGCCGCGGCTACGGTGACATCGCCGTTTGCTGCGATCCCGTCATAGCGCCAAGCATCCAAATCTTTGTTTTTGCTCATTTGCTCCGCATAGTAAGAAACGGTGAAAAAGTCACCCGCGCCTGCAGCGATGCTGTATGCAAAATCCTGCTTGTAAGGCTCAAACGTCACGATGCTGCTTTCTCCGCCGCCGGCAAGCATCCCCTTTAAACGGGGAATATAGGCCACGCCATAGCCGCTGTTCAACGTAAACAGGACGCTTCCTTCTTCCCGCACACAGGAGAGCAGGGCGCCGGAATCTACGGCAGCCTTCCCATAGGCTTCCGCGGCGGCGAGAGCAGCCTCATGGTTTTCCGGTGCGACACAGCCGGTTTCGTCGGTCAGTTCCGCGACTGCGGCATTCACATCCGCAAGGCGCTGTTCCAACTCTGCAAAATCCGCTTGGTTTTTCTCTGTCGGCTCGTAATGGGCAACCGTGGTATCCATGGGTTCGCTGCATGCGCTTGCAAACAGCAGTACTGCCAGCACCATAAAAAGCACATAGTTTTTCATTTCATTTCCCTCAATCAAAAGCTGCCCGGCTGTTCTGCCAGCCTGAGCAGCTTCCTGTTTTGCGCTGCTTTTATGCGCGCAGGTTTTCAACAATGCGCGTTACGGCGGTTTCCACCAACGCGCGGGAGGTCGCAAGATTCATGCGCACACAGGAACCGAAGCGTTCGCCGCCGAACCAGTCGCCGTAATCGAAGGCAAGGCGGCATTTGCCCTGCATAAACGCTTTCATTTCATCAGGCGCAAGGTATGCGCTGAGGTCAATCCAAAGCAGATAGGTGCCCTGCAGCGGTGCAACCTCCGCCCGGGGCAGGCGCTGCGCCAGCGTCTCCTTCACAAAGCGGTAATTCCCTTCGATGATCGAGAGCACTTCCGTCAGCCAGGGCAGGCCGTGGGTGTAAGCGGCTTCGGCGGCGATATAGCCGAAGGGATTGCCGGACTGCATGCATACGCGGGAGGCATACGCATCAAACCGCTTGCGGATGCCTGCATCCGGAATGATGACAATTGAATTCTGGCACGCCGCAAGGTTGAAGGTTTTGCTTGGCGCGGTCAGCGTGACAAGGTTTGCATCATAACTGCCCACAGTGGCGCTTGGAATGTGCTTTGCGGGCGCGAACACGATATCATGGTGGATTTCATCGGAAATCACGAACACGCCATGCGCACGGCAGATATCGAGCATGCCTTTGAGCTCCTCTTCCGTCCATACCCGGCCGACGGGGTTATGCGGGGAAGAAAGGATGAACGCGCGCACATTGTTTTCCACGATGTCGCGGCGAAATTTGTCGAGATCCACGGTGTAAAGGCCATTGCGCTTGATAAGGTCACACATCACAAGCGTTCGGCCGTTGTCTTTTACCGCGTTGAGGAAGGGATAATACACGGGAGTGAGCACGATGACAGCATCGCCCGGGTCGGTCATGATTTGAATGAACCAGTTGAAGGCGGCCACCACGCCCGGAGAAAAGCGGATGTGCTCCCGCGCGACCGCGTAGCCGTGGCGCGCCTTTTCCCAGGCAATAAAGGCGTCATAGTAGCGTTCGGGCACTTTATAATATCCCTGTGCGCCCATGTCAAGGTAATTCCGCTGCGCTTCAAGCACGCAGGCGGGAACCTTGAAATCCATGTCCGCAACCCACATGGCCTGCAAATCCGCCTCGCCGAACATGGCTTTCAGGTTGTCCCACTTTGCGCAATCGGTATTGCGCCTGTCAACAAAGACGATCGGTTCGCTCATACTTCCACTCTCCTGTTGTGTTATACCGATGGTATCACCAGTATAATACAGTTTAAGCGAAAATGCGAGATGCGCGGATGCAAAAGGAAGGCGATGAGCCGCGCTCACCGCCTTCTGCTGAGGCTACCAAAAAGTATCGTATTCAATGAACCTTTGCTTGTTAATTGCTTGTTTGCTTCGATTTATTTACTTGATAGCAACGGATATACCTGTGATTCGTTCACAAAAACCTACTGAAAAAATGGCCCAATGGAAACACCCCTTTCCAATACGTCCGAAAAAACTCGTTCATAAACCGAATGGTGCGACAAGTTGGGTACAAATCATCCTGAATGGGGAATGTGGATCCACGTCTTTGTTATGTTATTATCATAACACACGCTAAACCGCCTGTAAAGAGGATTTGTGGAAAATTCAGGAAAAAAGTTTTTCCCCGAGCTGCGCTTCGAGAAATTCCACAAGCGCCGGAAATCCCCCGCGCGGATAACGGGAGATATCCACACCCGTTTCGTTTTCAAGATAATCCGTCAGCAAAAAGCCCGAAAGGCCAAGCTGCAATGCGGACATATCGTCCACCGGGTTATTGCCGATCATCAGGCATTCGCCGGGCGCTTTGTCGATGGCCGCAAGCGTTTCCCGGTAATACCCTAAGCTGGGCTTGCAGAAACGCGCTGTTTCGTAGGTGGTGACATGCGAGAAATCCGAGAAGGAAAGCCCGACCCAGGAAAGGCGCGTTTCCACCGCTACACGCGGGAAGACGGGGTTTGTTGCAAGGCAGAGCGTAAGGCCGCGTGCGCGCAGGGCATCAAGCAGCGCCCGCACGGGCTGCACTTTCCCTACCACGGTGCGCGCGACGTTGAATTCGTTTCCATAAAAGCCGACCAGAGCAGCTTCGAGCGAGCGAGCCTCTTCCCCCCAAACGGATGCAAACGCATCCCAGAACGCTTCCCGGTTGGTGCGCGTACCATCGTTTTGAAGCATTGCGCCCGTGCCTTTCCACATGGAAGCAAGGAAGGGCTCCTGCGCAAAGCCAAGCGGCGCAACTTTCCGGGCCAAAGCGCCGAAATAGGTATGGATAAACGCATTCTGATCCATGGGCAGAAGCGTACCGTCCAAATCAAAAAGAACCGCCGTAACCACGGGCTGATGATCCATAAAAAAGCCTCGTTTCAGATGCAATATGCAACATCATACCATGTTTGGGCATGAAACGCAAAGGATCACGGGAGCGGAAGGGCAAAATTAAGCGGCGCTTCCTGATGCAGAAGGAAGGTAACGACCCCCGCTGCAACGGCAGCGATGCGCTCTGCGCAAAGCCGGTCAGGCGTATCCTGCGGCATGTGGCAATACGCTCCGGAATCCGGATATTCCAGCAGCGTAATGGAAAGGATGCCGCGTTCGCTGAAAGAAAGATGATCGGAGCTGATCGTGGAATCGGTCCAGTACGGCGGGTAGCCCACATGCTGAAGATAGGGCCAGAGCGCCTTTGCAAACGCGTTGGATTCAGTCAGGAAAGCAAAGGAAAAAGGCTCTGCTCCGGCATATCCAAGGCAATCGAGATTTATGAGATTCATTGCGTCATACCGGGCAAGCAACTGCTCGGCCAGCGCAGCCGAGCCGCGCAGAGAATTTTCTTCACTGTTGAACAGGGCGAACACAACATCAAATGGAAGCTGGCGCTCCGCAAGAACGGAAGCGGCGCCGATGAGCGCAGCCGCGCCGGAGGCATTATCCAGCGCAGAGGGATACAGCACACCGCCCCAGGTGCCGGTACCGTCAAAATGCGCGCCGAGGATCATGGCCCGGCTGCGGTCCGCGCCGGGCAGCACGGCCACAACGTTATGCGCCGTTCCTTCCCATGCGGAAGCTTTGGCGGAAAAGCGCAGCTCGGCGCCGGGCGTTTTACAAAGGGCGGCGATTTCCGGCGTAACGTACAGGTGAAGGCCGTGCTCGTTCGCACGCACATGCTTTTGGACGGTGAGCGGATCGCTTTCTATGACGGCGTAAGGCGCGGAAGGGGAACGGTTCTCCGTCAGCAGGAAGGCGCTGCCGTCCGCCGCTGTTGCAGCGTCAAGCGCGAGGGGAAGCGCAAGCGAAACATCCTCCCACGGGAGGCGAAAGGCATAATCCGCACCGATTGCAAGGGAACGCATGCCGCCATTCGGAAAATGAAGTTCCGCCGTGGCCTCCAGCATGCCCGGATCGCCCAACGGCGCGGAATAAGGAACGAGCATGGAATCGCCAAGCAACGGCGCATAGCCGTATTCCGAAAGCAATCCGGCAAGGTATTCGCCCGCGCGCGCATTGGCGTCGCTTCCGGCAAAGCGCCCTTCAAATTCCGGCGCGCAAAGGCGCAGATACACCTCCTGCACCAGCGCTTCGGACACCGCAAGCTCCGGAGGAACGGCTGGCTCCGGCGTCCTTGTGGGCGCGGGCGTTTTTATAGGAGGCTCCGGCGTTTTGGGTGATTCCACGGGCATGGGCGTTGCCGCAGGCGGAGGCGTGGCACAGGCGGAAAGCAGAAGCAGAGCGGTGCAGAAGAAAACGAGGAGGCGTTTCATGGCGCAAATTCCCTTTCCGGATTTGAAAGATGGAGAAGCGGGGAACCTTAGTTTTTCGACAGCAAAGGGGCGCATGCGCGCCCCTTCATCCGTTTTTTTATTCCTCTACGCGTGCACCACACTCGGCGCAAAACCGCGCGGCAGGATCAAGCTTGGCGCCGCATTCCGCGCAGAACGCGGCCTTCGGCGGCTTTGGAGCTTCCGGCGCAGGAGCAGCCGAAGTTTCGGGCTTCCTGGCGCCGCATTCCGGGCAGAAGCGCATTGCAACGGGGTTCACCGCGCCGCAAGCGCACGTCCACTCCGTGGGTTCTGGCTTGGATTCTGGCTGGGGTTCGGGCTTTTTCGCGCCACACTCGGGGCAGAACTTTGTGCTCTCCGGGTTTTGCATGCCGCAGGCGCATGTCCAACCGCCAGACTTCGCTTCCGGCTTGGGTTCGGGCTTGGGCTCGGGCTTTTTCGCGCCGCATTCGGGGCAGAACTTCATGTTCTCCGGGTTCTGCGTGCCGCAGGCGCACGTCCAGCCGCCGGCCTTCGCTTCCGGCTTGGGCTCGGGTTTGGGTTCGGGCTTTTTCGCGCCGCACTCGCCGCAGAACTTCATGCTGGCCGAATTTTTGGTACCGCAAGAGCATACCCACAGAGGCAGGGCTTCTTCCTGCGGAGCCGCAGCGCGCTGCTGTTGCTGCTGATACATCTGCTGCTGGTTGGCTTGCGAAAATGCGCCTGCCATGCCTGCGCCCGCGTTCATGCCCATGCCAACGCCCATAAACGCCTGTGCTGCGCCTGCGCTGTTGCTGCCCGCAGCTTCCACGCCGCGCGCCATTGCGCCCTGCACATAGCCTTCGCGCACGGAAGGGTCGGAAAGCATTGCGCCCTGGTTGCGCATGTTGATGAGCTTCTGGGATTCCTCATCATAGGAGAGGCTGGCGATGCCGACGGCCTGAATCTCCATGCCGCGCATCTGACGCCAATCCTCATCCAGCGTGGTGGACATATACTTGGAAAGCTCGCGGCCTTTGGAAGGCAGGAAGCTGATGCGCTCGCCATCTGCGGAAAGCTGGTTGATGGCCGCCTGCAGCGCCTCAAGGAATTCGTTGAGGTACTGCTCATTGATGTCCGTGATGTCCACACGGCTCGCATTGCGCGGGACGGCCTCTGTGTAGAACTTCAGCGGGTCGGTAATCTTGATGGAATAGCTGCCATGCGCGCGCAGGAACAGCTCGGAATTATAGAAATTGTCGTAATATTGCAGCGGATTGCGCGTGCCAAACTTGATGCCCTTGATCTCCTGCAGATTGATAAAGAACACCTTCTGCTTGCCGGAGGGCACGCCGCCGTATTTCACGCGGGAGAACGTTTCCTTCACGGAGGCGCCGAGCTCCCCGTTAAAGAGCGAAGGCATGCTGGATTGATCGACCTTGTAGTAACCAGGTTCAGCCGTGTAATCCACGACCTTGCCGCCGTCCACAAGCAGCATGCACTGGTTGTCATACACGTGAATGATAGAGCCGTTGGAGACGGTATCTTCGGTTCCCTTTGTGTTCGAGCTGCGCTTGTCGCCCTGGCGAACCTTTACGCCCGTGGTGAATACGGTTGCGTCGTTCATGGAATCGGACTCGTATACCTCGAGCCACGAATCGGCCAAGCCGCCGCCGATTGCGCCTACAACTGCTTTGATGATGCCCATATGCTTTACCTCCGTGTTATATTTGATGAAAACATCTCGGTTTACGGATAAGATTCCTTTTTATTGTAAACCAAAAATCCCAGCCCTTCAATCCATAATTCGGCCAAAGGGCGGGGAATTGTTATTTTTTGTGGGGCACAGCCGGAGGAGACTGCGCTTCACGCTGCAGGGACGCATAGAGCATAACCGCATCCGGCACATAATTTATCATGCCGCAATGCGGGCACATCACGTGCTTAAGGCCGAGCGCAACAGTCAGCGGCGCCTGACAGGCCGTACAGGCCGCCTGAAGGAACGGCCCGGGGTATGTGGGCATCGTGGAAAATCCCCCCAAAATTCAAAAGTTAACATAAGGGCACGCGAGCGGTACACCCTAACACAAAAGAGGTATTTTAACGCATAATACAACATTTGATGTATTTTGTCAACAACGTATGTTGTACTGTGCGAAAATAGCCTCAGCGGATGGGCTTGTGAAAAAGGAAAGGGTGGCGTGCAATGCGGTATTATCCCAGGCTGCGCGATTTGCGCGAGGATGCGGACTTAACGCAGAACGAGCTGACAAAGCTGTTGCATATGCACAAAACCACATATACCAACTATGAACAAGGAAAGCGCGAGCCGCCATTTGAGCTCATTATCCGCCTGGCAGAGCTTTACAATGTTTCAATTGATTACATCGCGGGGATTATTTCAGATCCGAAGCCCCCGCAGCGATAACGCGAAAAATAAGCGGCCCGGAGCGTAAGTAGCTCCGGGCCGCGTTTTGTTGGTGGGACTTGGATGCTCGTGGGCGTTTATGCAGCGGGCTGCATGTACTTTTTGCGGTATTCCGCTTCATCGCCATAGACCGTGCCGATATAGCAAGGAACATCGCCCACCTTTTCAAGCAGAATGGGCTTATTCCCGTCGAGCGCGGGCAGCAGGATGCGGAAGGAGCCATCCTCCCGCGGTTCCGCGAAAAAGATGCGCTGCGTGCCGTCTGCCCAGGCCCCGGTGAGCGTGAAGGTGCCGTCGCCGTTGGCGACATAGGTCCCTTCCTCCACCATGCGGCTATCAAGATACAGCGTATACTTGCCCACGCCGGCTGCGTCCGGCCAATCGGCGGAAAGCTGAACGGTGACATTCGGGCGGCTCAGCGTAATGACGGCGCTCTCACCCCCTTCCTCCCAAGTGACCGTTTCTTCCGGTCGGGGGCTGATGTATGTTCCGCGCAGCACGGCGGACTGCTTTGCCCGGAAGAACAGCAGCGGGACGGCAATTAAAATCAGGATGCCGAGCGCGACTGCGAATGCGATGCGATCCTCCCGGCGCTTTCTGCGGCTTTGGGCGTTGGATTCCGTAAGCACGCCCGAAAGCAACGCTTCACATTCCTGCGGAAGCGGCTCTGCCGCGCGTTCGCCTGCGAACAGTTCGCCAATGGTCAAACCAAGCGCTGCCGCAAGCGGTTCCACGAGCGAAACATCCGGGAAGCCGATGCCGCGTTCCCATTTGGAAACCGTAGTATCCGAAACATGCAGCGTCACTGCAAGCTCTTTTTGCGTGAGCCCTTTTTCTTTGCGGACGGAAGCGATGAGCGCGCCCGTTTTTTCATACTGCTTCATGGTACCCTCCGTTTCTTGCCGGCCGGACATCCGGCCCGGTGCGATTCACCTTGCGCCAAGCATACGCGCAAATGCGCTCTTTGGCAACCGACGCTGCGTCGAGTTGAGCAAAACAGCCCGGAATCCGGGGAAAACCGGCATGTGAGCCGCAGACGGAGGCGTGCCGGAAGCCGCCTACTTTCCTTTTTTTCCGGCGATGCGGTTGAGCAGGGCAACGAAGCCCCAGATGACGATGATGACAGCGAAAATGCCGACCATGCCCTTGAGCATGATGGGCAGCGTGACGGCAAGGGTTTCAGGATTCCACGAAAGCATATGCATACCTCCTTACAGCAGGTTTTCGATGAGGGTAATGATCAGGCCGCCCGCGATGACGGAAGCGATTTGGCCTGAAACGTTTGCGCCCGCGGCGTGCATCAGAAGGAAATTGTCCGGATCTTCCGTACGGCCCATCTTGTGAACCACGCGCGAGGCCATCGGGAAGGCGGAAATGCCGGCCGCGCCGATCATCGGGTTCACCTTATTCCTGCTGAACAGGTTCAGGAATTTTGCAAACAGCACGCCGCCCACGGTGTCGAACACGAACGCGACGAGACCGAGCGCGATGATGAGGAGCGTTTCGGGCGTAACAAACAGTTCGGCCTTCATTTTAAACGCAACGGAAATGCCAAGCAGCAGCGTGATGAGGTTTGCAAGCTCCTTCTGCGCGCTTGCCGAAAGGCTGTCAAGCACGCCGCATTCCCGCACAAGGTTGCCGAACATGAGGAAGCCGATCAGCTCTGCGGATTTGGGTGCAATGGTGCCCGCGACGATGGTGACAAAGATTGGGAAAATGATCTTTGTGCCCTTTGAGACAGAGCTTGGCTGATAGGGCATGCGGATCATGCGCTCCTTTTTCGTGGTAATGGCACGAATGACCGGCGGCTGCACAATGGGCACAAGCGCCATGTAGGAATAGGCGGCGACCATGATCGGCCCCTGATAGTTGGACTTAAAGTAATTGGCGACATAGATGGAGGTTGGGCCGTCTGCCGCGCCGATGATGGAGATGGAAGCCGCATCCTTCAGATCAAATCCGAAGAGCATAGCGAGGCACAGCGTGAAGAAGATGCCGAATTGCGCCGCTGCGCCAAAGAGGAACATCTTGGGGTTGGAGAGCAGGGGGCCGAAATCAATCATCGCACCGATGCCGATGAAGAGCAGCAGCGGGAACAGCTCGCTTGCAATGCCCGCGTTGAACAGCGTTTCGATCGCCTCCGTATTTACGAACGGAAGGTTTACAAGCACCGCGCCAAAGCCCATGGGAAGCAGGAGCGCGGGCTCCATGTCATGCTTAATCGCAAGGTAAATCAGCACGAAGCCGATGAGCACCATCAGCCCCTGCTGCCACGTGAAATTGAGCACGTTGCCGAAAAGCTCGCCGAAGAGTTCCAAAGCGCAATCCTCCTGAAATATAAAATATGGGTGCGTTTTGCGGAAAAATGCGGTGATCCGTAAAGAACCACATCCTCCCCCTTTTAACAAATTTATCTTACCAAAAGCAAGCGCCTTGCGCAAGGAAAAAGAGAGAAAAGAAAAAAGCCCTGCAAGAAGCCTTTGCAGGGCGCCGGGAAATCATACATGCCGCGTCACTTCTGCGGGCGGGTTTCTTCCGCGTTTTCGCGGCGGTTCTTCAGCAACCCGAGAACAACACGCCAGAGCAACAGAAGAAGGGCGGGCGGAAGAATGCAGAGCAGGGCGAGCACATAGTCCGCATAGCGGTAAATGGGGTCGAACGCTCCGAAGGGAATGGTGCAGGCGGCGGCGCAGAGCACATAAACAAGCGCTGTAAGGAGACATTTTTTAAGGGACGGCAGGTTTTTCAAACCTGCCAGCAAAACCGCAAGGATCAGGCAGCCAACCTTTGAAACAGCCTGTGAAATGCCCAAAAGCACGTTGCGGACATCATGCAGAGCAAAGCGGGTTTTGATGAGCTGTTCCATGGATGGATCCGTTACCGGCGCCGGAACGCCCATCGGAACGGGGAGGCAGGTGTTCATAAACAAAAGCAGAGCGGAAGCGAAAAAAAGAAGCAGCAGCACAGCGGCGAAAACGGCGGCTGCAATGCCCCGCACGGTATGCAGTTTCCTCTGCGCGTGGCTGCTCCCATACAGAATGTCGGAAATATCCGCCTGATACAGCCCGGCAAGCCTGACGAGCATGTCGAGATCGGGCTCGGTTCTGCCGGATTCATAGCTTGAAATTGCCTGCCTTGTCAGGCCGACCCGGCTTGCGACCTCCTCCTGCGTCATGCCTGAAATTTGGCGGAGATCCCGCAGGTTTTTGTTGATTGTCATTTCGCATCACCTCGAATGCAGGGTACCAACAGACGCACTCTCCGTCAAGACACGATTTGTTGCGTGCCCGTTTGCGGGAGTTTTCAGGGTTCATGCAGCGCGGGAACAATGGCGGCACGGCGGGAAAAAGAACCCCGGGATACCTGATGTGCATCGGGCATCCCGGGGTTGCAGGAAGGCTTAAGGTTTATTCCCAATCGATTGCATCAACCGAGGCAAGGTACTCTTCCACGAAATCGAGATAATCTTCCGCAAGGCGCATGCAGTACATCTTATACTGCGGATAGGCGGCCTGGAGGCGGGTGAAGATGAGCTCATATGCGTCATCGTCATCATAAATTTCGCCCTCATTCGCACCGGAAGCGCGCATGTATTCCTCATCGAAGCCGCGCATGGCGTCCACGATGGCAGGCAGCTCGCCCTCCTTCAGAAAATCGAAATCCCCTTCCGCGGTGAACTTGTTGAGGATATAGTCGCGCAGTGCGCTTTCGTCAATTCCTTCGTACATGGCCGGCTCCTTTCAGATTTCCTTGAGCAGCGCCTCGAGCTCGTCGAGTGAGGCCTGGAACACATCGAGCGCGGAAAGCACGGCATCGGGCTTCGTGAGATCCACGCCCGCGACCTTGAGCTCCGCCAGAGGATAATCGCTGCCGCCGAGCGTGAGGAAACGCAGATAGTCCGAAGGATCGCCCGTTGTGAGAATGCGGTTTGCGATGGCTACGGCGCTGGAGAAGCCCGTTGCATACTGGTAGACGTAGAACGCATTGTAGAAATGCGGAATGCGCGCCCATTCGATCTCCATCAGATCGTTGACGACAGCGCCCTCATAATACAGCTCGTTCAAATCGCGGTACACCTTGTTGAGCGACTGCGCGGTGAGCGGTTCGCCCGCCTGTTCCATCTCATGCGCTTTGCGCTCGAATTCGGCGAAGAGCGTTTGCCGGAACACGGTGGTGCGGAACCCCTCGAGGAAGTGGTTGAGAATATACGCGCGGCGTTTTTTGTCCGTTTCGGTTTTCAGGAGATGCTTTGTGAGCAGCACCTCGTTCACCGTGGAGGCAACTTCCGCAACGAGGATGCGGTAATCATGGTTGGCATAATCCTGCGTTTCGCTGGATTTGTAGGAATGCATGGCATGCCCGAGCTCGTGCGCCATGGTGAAGGCATCGTCCAGCGTGTCGGTGAAGTTCAAAAGCACGTAGGGATGCACGCCATGTACGCCGCAGGAGAATGCGCCGGTGGTTTTGCCCTTGTTTTCGTAAACGTCCATCCAGTGTTCGGCATAGGCTTTATCAAGCAGCTTGCCGTATTCTTCGCCGAGCGGCTTGAGCGCCTCCTTTACAAGCGCCTTGCTTTCTTCATACGTGACCTTGAATTCCACGCTTTCAAGCATCGGGTTGTACAGGTCGTACATATTGAGCGCATCAAGACCCAACACGCGTTTGCGCAGCTCGAGGTATTGCCGCATGGTGCCGAGACGGGAGTGGATGGCCTCCACAAGGCTGTCGTACACGGAGATGGGCACATTGTTCGAGAACAGTGCGGCTTCACACGCGCTCTTGTGGCCGCGCACGGAAGCGAAGAACGTGTCGAACTTCACGGAGCCTGCATACATGGCGGCGAAGGTGTTGATGTAGCGCTTGAACTCGCCGAAGTATTTTTCAAACGATTCGCGGCGCACACGCTGGTCTGTGCTTTCACGGTATACGCCGAAGTTGCCGTGGGTGAGGGTGACTTCGTTGCCCGCTTCATCGGTGATGGCGGGGAAGGTCATATCCACGCTTTCAAGCATGGTGAAGCTGTTGTCCGGCGTCTGTGCGGCGTCCGAAAGCTGGGCGAGCATGCGCTCGCGCGCGGCATCGAGCGTATACGCCCGGGCACGGCACATATCTTCCACCATGTGGCGGTAGGTCGCAAGGCCCTCCTCCTTCATGTAGGCGGCAAGCGTTTCCTCCGGGATGGAAAGGATCTCCGGGGTCAGGAAGGCGGTCGCCATCTGGAAGGAGACATATAGCGTGGTGCAGCGTGCGTCCATCGCCTGATATTCCGGGTCACCGTTGTCGCCCGCCTTGTGCAGCATGGCGTAAAGATACACGCGCTCCAGCTTTTCGCCTGCGGCATTCACCGCATCAAGGCCCTTTTGCAGCGCGGCTGCGCTTTCGCCGAGTGTGCCCTCATAGGCGGCGAGGCCGGCCGTCATGGCCTCCGCTTCTTTATAAGCGGCTTCCCACGCTTCCTTCGTGGGGAACATGTGGGTGAAATCCCACATAAATTCGGGGTTCATATCCTTTCTGCTTTTCAGTTCCATGGGTTCCTCCCTTTATTTTTATGTATATTATGGTGTTGTTTGATTGACTTTCAAACGGGCGCGGCCGAGGCTCCCTCCCGCTTGCGGGAACGGGACAATCCCCGGCGACTGGGGATCGCCCCTTTGCCAAAGGAGCCTTTGGGGATGCACCGGCATGCGCGGCGAAGGGCGCACGCTATGCTTCCGGGGAATCGTTTTCCCACTGCGGTGCGGGTTCCTGTACAGGTTCCTGCCAGGCGGCCGGTTCCGGCTGCTGCGGCTGTGCGGATGGCTGCTCCGGCTCACCGAGCCAGGCAGTGCCTTCCATCCGGGTACGGGTATCAAAATACAGCACCGTTACAAGCGCGGCCCCATAAGGGCTCAGGAAGAGCAGCATAACAAGGTAAAGCAGCACGGCGAGGCAGACCAGCACAATGCCCGCCGCGCCGGAAAGCTCTATCGCGAGGAACACGCAGGCAGCGAAGATCAGCGCGAAGACAAGCACGATGCCGGAGAGGATGAGCAGGCAGCCGAACACGCGTCCGAAACGTTTCCACACAAGCTGGAAGCTGCGTTTGATGGCGGCGAAGTTCCTTATGGGTTCATTCACCGCAACGGGGTAAACGAACAGCAAAAAGGAGGTGCCGGCAAGCTCTGCAACGAACACGAGAAGAAAGACAAGAACGAGCGGCACGATGAGGCCTGCGCCGGCATGGAACACGCCTCCGCCCACAAGGGACGGAATTGCCCCAAGCGTTGCAAAGAGCGTGGCGAAAGCTGTGAATATGCTGACGAAAATGTTCAGCACAAAGGCGATGGCAAACGCGGCGAGCAGATAACACAGCGTAGTCGTAAAGAAACGCTTCAGGCTGAACTTGCTGCGGCGAAGCATGAGGCCGACAGAGCTTGCGCTGCCATAAATACGGGCGGACAGTTCGCCGTACAGCGTGCCGCAATAGATCGGCTGGATGAGAAGCGAAAGCAGCAGGGAGCCGAGGAGGGCGAGCATCACCGTCATGAGCGAACCGCCGACGATGCGCAGCGCTTCAGCATTGGACGTTTGGTAATCCGGCAGCGAAAGCAGGGGCTGCAGCATGGGCAGCATGGCGATGCCCACGATCAGGAGCAGGACAACAAGATACAGGCAGTTATAGCCGATGAGCGCGCCAAGGCGGCGGCCAAAGACCTTTCCTGTGATCCCGAACACGCCGCGCAGCGTGAGCGGGCGGATGCGGATTGGTTCATATTCATGCATAGAAAAGTACCTCCAGTCAATCGGGTGCGGCATGGGAAAACGCCTTTGAAATTCCAATCTTAGTATATCACGGATCGGGCGCAATGACCACAGGCACAGAGCGCCCGTTTGAGATACAATGCACACTATTTGCAGGAAACATGCCGTTGAATACGCACAAATGTTCTGGTAAAATACAGACAGTGGAACCTTGGGCAAATGCCCCGGCCACATGCGACGCGCGGGAACAGCGCGCCGCTTTTATTTTTTGGCAGGCGCCGGCCGAAACGGCGCGCCGCGCGGCGGATACGCGCGGAAGGAGGAACGATGAACGGAGGAAAACAGGGACCCATTGCCCGTGCTGCGGCCGGGCAGCGCATGCGTGAGCCGGACGCAGCCGCCCGCGTGCGTGCGGAATATGAGGAGAGCCCGGAATACCGCCTGGGCTGTGAACTGCTGGACGGGTTGACGCAGGAGTTCGGCATTTCCGCGGAGCAGGCGGCGGAGCTTTTGACGGATGGGGCGCGCCCGGAAAGCATGGATGTGCTCTCCCGAAGGGCAGCCGCGACGCTTTCCCGGCTGGAGCGCGCGGGGCAGCTCCGCCGCCCGGCGGAGGAATACCTTAGAGAGCATGCGTTTCAGCAGCTGCTGCGCGAGCTGCCCGCGACGGCTGCCGTACGCGTGTTTGAAGCGGAAAACATGCGCGCAGCGGAAGAGCCCGGCGCCGGCGCGGAGGAAGCGGTGCTCGAAAAAATGCGCGCGCGCCGCGCTTTGCCAACACCGCTTCGCAGCGCTGCGCCCGTGAGTGCAAAGGAGGACTTCGCCAACATGAGCAGCGAGGAATTTGAACGCTTCAAGCAGCGTTATTTCTCCCGCTGAAAAGCGGGCCACCGAACAGAAGAAAGAGAGGAACAACACAATGGCAGACATCACAAACACAACGAAAAACACCGTGGAAGGCACCGGCCTGAACAAGACTTTTTTTGACCGCCAGCTTTTGGAAGGCGCGCGCACCCGCCTGGTGCACGCGCAATACGGCCAAAAGCGCCGCATCCCCAAAAACAACGGAAAGCGCGTGGAATTCCGCCGGTGGAACCTGTTCGACATCGACGAGAACATGTGCGAGCTCACCGAAGGCGTGACGCCGGACGGGCAGACCCTTTCGCAAAGCACCGTGGAGGCGGAGGTGAGCCAGTACGGCGCTTATGTTGAAATTTCGGACCTTCTGGAGCAGACCGCCTATGAGCAGGTGCTTTCCGACAGCGCGGAGCTTTTGGGCGAGCAGCTCGGCACGGTCGTGGAATGGGTCACGCGGGATGCGATGTGTGCAGGCAACAACATCCAACGCGCGGGCGGCAAGAGCGCGCGCTGCGAGATTACCGCAGCCGACACGCTGAGCGTGGATGAGATCCGCAAGGCCGTGCGCACGCTCAAGAAGGCAAAAGCGCGCCCCTTTGGCGGGAAGGACGGCCGCAAACAGCATTTCATCTGCATCTGCTCCCCGGATGCAACGTACGACCTTCAGGAGGATCCGCTTTGGCAGGACGTTTCCAAGTATGCCGCAAAGGAGCAGCTTTACACGGGCGAAATCGGAATGCTCTTCGGCGTGGTGTTCGTGGAATCCACCGAGGCGAAGGTCATCCGGCAGGCGGTGCACTGCAAGGTGGCTGCACACAGCGCAAACAGCGCCGCCATCGCCGTGGACGAGCTTACCGCAGAAGCCGCGGCCTTCCTTTCCAAAGCGGGCGCAAAGGTGACCGTCGGCGCAACGGAATACAGCGTTGCCTCTGTGGACCGTGCGGCGAAAACAATTACCCTTGCAAGCGCAGTTCCTACGGCGATCAGTACGGGAACCTATGTGTACAGCACCGAGGCGGGCAAGCTGGACAGCACCACCCGCGTTGCGGACGATGTGCACATCACGCTTGTATTTGGAAAGGACGCCTATGGCGTAATCGACTTGGACGGCGGTGCACTCCAAACCATTATCAAGGGCCGCGGCTCCGCGGGGACGGACGATCCGCTCGACCAGCGCGCCACCGCAGGCGCGAAGGTGATGGGCTACACGGCCACGATCCTCAACGATCTCTGGCTGCTCCGCATCGAACATGGGGTAAGCGCGTAATGCAGTGCGAAGAAGCGGTGCGGGCCGCTTCTTCGGTTTCGGCTTTTGCTTCCCGCTTTGCCCCCGGGCGGCAAAAGCCGCAAGGTACGAACCGCCAAGGGTTTCATCCGTTTCGGCGCATGGGTCGCCGAAGCCGGATTGCAAGTCAAGGGTTGCGGCCCTTGACGATCCCGGGATTTTTGACATGCAGGGGGCAAATGCAAAAACATACGATTTTTTTGGAGGGAGAAAGAATGAAATATATGAGCGACCGGGAGATCGACCGGATCTCCGGCGCGGCGGGCAAATGTCTTGCTGCGGAGCAGAAGGTGCGCCTTGTAATTGCCCCTGTGGACGACGGGCAGAATGCGCCGTGGGAGGGCGGCCTCAACGGTTACTTTTTCCGCATCCCGCGCGGCGTGCCCGTGCAGGTGCCCGAAAGCCTTGCGCGCCTGATTCAGGAGAATGCGCGCGCGGCAGAGCTTTCCCGTGCCGGGGTGCGCGAATACAGCGCGGGGCGCGGCAAGCGCCTCGGCGCGTGAGGAGGAGAAACGGCATGACGCTAAACGACATCATCGTATCCGCGCTCGCACAGCTTGACCGCGGACACGATGCGCAGACGCTCGACACCTGGCGGGAAAAGCTGACCCGCTTTGCCAACGAAGCCGTGCTGGATCTTTCCGCAGCCTACTGCCCGCGCAGGACGGAGGAGCTTACGCTTGATGGAAAGCTGCTCCGCACGGAGCGGCTTTCCCGGCCCTGTATCCGCGTATACGGCGTGAAGCGGCTGGGCCGCTACATGACCTTTCACGAAACGGGCGATTCCGGCGTGCTTTGCGTGCCGGGGGCAAAGGCCGGCAGCACCGTTCAGGTAAATTACCGCTTTGCGCCGCCTATGCTTTCCAATACGACCGACGTGCCGGAGTTGCCGGATTGGACGCACGGGCTCATTGTGTGCTATGTGGTGGGGCGCGAGCGCGCAAGCGGCGAGGTGGGCGTGCAGCGCGGCGGCAACATCTATTTCCAGATGTATGAGGCAGGCAAGGCGAAGCTTAGGCCGCACATAGGCGGGGCGGACAGCTACCGCATCCTGAACAGGTGGTGAGCGCCATGGGCAGGAAATCCTACCGCATTGACGAGTTCTTCGGCATCGACCAATCCAGGAACGAAAATGCAATTGCCCCGGGCATGAGCGCGGACGCCTGCAACATGGACACCGAGGACGGCAGCCTTGCCGTGGCGCGCGGCTATGTGCGCCACATCGAAACGCCCGTGCCCGGCACGGCTGCGCTCCACCGGCTGTACGTACACCAGCGCCGGGAGGGCGCACAGTTTATCGCTGTCGCGGGGGATGTGGTTTACGCATACAGGGACGGTGCATGGAGCGCCGTATACACGTATGAACCGGGGCTGACCAAGCACCGGTTCGACTTTGCGGAGGCGCAGATCAACGGCACGGACTGCCTCATCATCGGCTGCGGAGAAGCGCAGCTTGTGAAATACGACGGTGCGGAGGCATCCCTGTTCGGCAGTGAGGCGCAGCTTTCAAACGCGAAGGTGCTCTACCTTGCCATGTATCGCAACCGCCTGTTTTCCGCGGGCGACCCGGAGCATCCCAACCGGCTGTACTGGTCAGAGCTGCCCGGAAGCGGGAGAAGCATTGAGGACTGGGGGACGGTGGAAGCTTCCCCGAACGTGGAGGGCGGGCACACCGAGGTGGGCGATACGGGCGGAGACCCGATCATCGGCCTTGCGGCGCTTTCCAACCAGCTTTTGATCTTCAAACAGCACAGCATCTTCCGCCTTTTGGGCGACAGGCCCGGAAACTATATTGTGGAAGCGGTGGAATCCCGCGGGGAACTGCCTGTGCACACGGCGATTGTGCCTTCGGGCGACGCGCTGTACTACCTGACCGGCGGCGGGCTCTGCTGCTTCAACGGGGTGAGTGCGGCGCCCATGCCGGATGCGCGGCGCATCCGCAAAGTGCTTGCGCGCGCCTCGGCTGCGGATGCGCGCGGGGCGCTCTGCCGGGACAAACTGTATTTTACCATCGACGAGGGCGGAAGCTGTGCGCTTGTGGAATACGATCTGATGCGCTGCACCTATATGCTGCGGCGCGGCTTTACGGCAAGCGACCTGTCCGCGCGGGGCGGCGTGCTGTATTTAATCGATGGCGCGCGGCGCGTTTGCCGCTTTGGAGAAGGCACGACTTACGACGGCGCGCCCATTGCGGCGTGGTGGCAGACGCCGCTGACCGACCTTTACGACAAAGGCTCTGTCAAAAGCATCCGCGAGTTGTATCTGCGCGGCAGCAGCGACCTTGCGGATTCCGTGATCCTGATGGACATGACCATCGACACCCACACGGCAACCCACCGCATGCGCGTGCCCGAGACGCGCGCTACTGTGCTCGAGGTGCCGTTGGCGGGCGAGGGGCGCACGTTTTCCATGCGCTTTTACAACGAAGCAGGCGGCCGGTTTGTGCTGGAAGCAGGCGCGGAGGTGCTGCTTGATGAACGAAGGAGGACGGAATAGTGGCGCTTGACATGCGCGCGCTCTACTACATCGCCCTGCCCGCCGGCAGGGAACGGGACGCAAACAGGCAGGCGTATACGGAGCGCGTGAAGGCAAATGAAAACTGCCTGAACCAGAATTTTACGATTCTGAGCCGGAAAATCGCGGAGCTGGAAGCCCGGCTTGCGGCGATTGAAACCAGAGGATGAACGGAGGAAATCAGAAATGGCAAGCTATTCTTTGGCGGGCTACACCCCGCCCGCCGGCGTGGACAGCCGGCAGAAGGTGAAGGAGTATCAGACGCGCCTCGGCGTTGCGGCAGACGGGATCTGGGGCCCGAAAACCCAGGCGGCTTATGAGGCGTCTCTGACAGGGGGCAGGAACGATTGGAGCACGCCCGCGCGCATATACGGCGGATATTACGATCAGGCGCTTTCCCTGTATGCGCCGCCCACGATACAGGCTTATACGCCGCCGCGCGCAGAGATTGAAAAGGATGTGGAAGCATCGTTGCGCCCGGCCACGGATCAGGCCATCGCATCCCGCCGCGCGCGGGGAGAAGCGAACATGGCGGAATTAGATGCGGATGCGGCTTCCCGGGGGATGGGGGCATCCACCTACGTTACCTCCGTGAAGGGGCGTGAAATGGCCAACACGGAGCGGGATGTGGCGCTGCTGGAATCCAACTATGCCGCATCGCTGTCCGAACGGGTGGCATCTTATCTGCAATATTACGCCAATTTGGATTTGCAGGCCCAGATGCAGAACGCGCAGCTTGCATACACCGCGCAAAATGCGGCGGCAAGCCTTGCGGCGCAATGGTACGCGGCATATCAATCGGCAAACGCTGCAAGCAGCGCCGCTTCTGCGCCGAAGCGCCGTTCAAACGGCAGCGCGGCGGAGGACGATGCTTATTTCAGCATGACCCCGGCAGAATACAGGGGCTTTGTGCTGCGCATGAGCGAGGCAGACCGCCGCCTGCTGTATTCTTCCGGCTCTGGACATTGGAAGGAGTGCAGGGATGAACTTTACGGCGTGTTGGGCGCCGCAGGATATGCTGCGCTTGAGGCGGAAGCAAACCCGAAAAAGCAGAGTAGGGGAGGAAGCGGCATATGGGCGGCGGAGAAGTATTGAAGGAATTTGAGATCGCACTGGATATCACGCGATCCATTTCCAACCGGGAATTCAGCGTGGTGGAGGGGGACACGGGGAACGTGCTGCACATTCTCCTCACGGACGACGGAGAACCCGTAAACCTGAGCGGATGCCGTGTTCTTGCCATATTTTCCAAATCGACCGGGACGTCCTCCCAGGACAGCGGAGCGGAGGACGGCGGGGTATGCATCGGCGGCGCGGCGGGAAACGAGGTGACGATCTCGCTGTTCAACACCTCCTTCGCGCCCGGCATGGTGGAATGCGAATTGCAGATCTATTCCGGTGCGGCGCTTAAAACGCTTGTGACAAGCGCAAAGTTCAACTTTACCTGCCGCCGCGGCATCCTGAACGATGAAACTGTGCAGTCCACAGGCGAATATCCGCTGCTTGTGGGATTGATGGCACAGGCTGCGGTCGCGGTGGAGACGGCGGACGCCGCTGCAGCGGCAGCATATGCTGCCGCCGCAGCAACGGGTCAGGCAACCCACGCAGCCCGCCATGCGGAAGGAGGTGCGGACCCGATTTCCCCCGCTTCGATCGGCGCAGCGGAGGAAAACCATACGCACGGCGAATACGCCGCAGCTGGGCACACGCACACGCTTTCCTCTTTGGGCGCGGCGGCAGCTCCGCAGACAAAAGAACTTTTCCTTGACACGAGCGGATGGGAAAGCTTCGGATTAACAAGGTGGGAAACCGTGCCCGGCGTAACGGATGAGAGCATCATCATCATAACGCCGGCGCCGGCAAGCCTGAAACTATGGGCTGAGGCCGGCGTTCGCTGCATTGCATCAAACAACGGCCAGCTTAAATTTGCATGCGACACTGTGCCTGCCGATTCTGTGACCGCAAATATTCTGATCGTGGGGTGAGAGCATGATTTTCAATATGGCAGGCGGGGGCGGAAAGCTGAAATCCGCAAACGGAACGCAGAGCGCAGACAGCACAAACTATACGCTTAACGTAACGGGGTTGGGGTTTCGGCCATATGCGGTGGTTGGAGTATCTATAACCAATCCGGCGGACTACGGAAACGCACGCGGGTTTGTGTGCGATGCAGATGGAAACATCGCAAAGCAAACTGCGGCAAACGTCAGCGCCACGGTATCGGATGATGGATTCACAATGAAGTTCCCGAGCACCACCTTGATGCCCTATCACTGGTGGGCAATTGGAAAGTGAGGTTTGATCCATGTTCAGACGAAGGATATTTTATAACGCAGAAACGGGCGCGGTTCTGCGTGCGTATGCGGCGGAGGGCTATTTAAACCCGAACTGTGCAGCAGACAAAGAAGCGGAACACCTCAATTTAACTGATTGGGGTGTTTTTCAATGGGACGAACCAGACCAGGAGACCGAAGCCGCGTTTGAACCCGTTGACGCGGAAGGCAACCCGCGCATTGTGAACGTTGCCGTTGATATATCCGGCGAAGCTCCGCTGTTGGTTTTCAGTTATGGACCCGTTTTGGAGCCGCAGCCGAGCGAAACGGAAGACATGGCGGCAGCGCTTGCACTGCTTGGCGTGGAGCCGGAGAAAGGAGCATAACATGGGCAGATGGCTGAATGGCGCACAGAAGGTGCGCACTGCAATGGACACTGCGGGAGCCGTATTGGATGACGCGGCGGCAAGCAGGGCGGTGCCGCTGTACCCAACGCTGCAAGGCGATGGAGCGCTGATAAGGGCGGGAACCCGCATCAACTGGAACGGCACATTGAAGCGCGCCGCGGTTGACCTTTGGGATGTACCGAAGAACGCGCCGGACAATGCGCCTGCATTGTGGGAGGAGATTTCTTACCGCGAAGGATACCGAATCATTCCGGAAACTTTTGCGCCGGGGTTAGGATTCGCAAAGGGCGAATGCGGCTGGTGGAAAGGCGCACTGTACAAGTCGGTATTTGAAGGGGTCAACGTATGGACGCCGGAGCAGACCCCAAGTGGCTGGGAGAGGCAATGAGCGGCGGCCGGGCGGCGGCATAGTATGGAAACAGGTGCGCCGGAACTTTTTCGTGGGGACGGCGCTTATCCTGAACAGGGAGGAAAACTGAAACATGATTGATGAGTTTATTGAATATTTGGACGCACAGGTAGGCCGCTCCCTTTACGTTTGGGGCGCACAGGGCCAAACAGAAATTACGGAAAAGTGGATCCGCTCGCGCGAAACCAGCGAAGCAAACGTGCAGCGCGTGGTGGCATTCTGGAAAGAATTACAGGCGAAAGGCATATCGCCCATTGCGGCATACGATTGTTCCGGCCTCATTATGCATTATTTGCAGGATATGACAGGCTTTTATAAAAATGACCTGAGCGCTGCCGGGCTCTACCGAAACTGCGTCCCGGTTCGGCGCAGCGCGCTTGAAAAAGGCGACCTTGTTTTTCGGGACAACGGCAGTAAAGTACACCATGTGGGCGTATATTTAGGCGACGGAACTGTAATTGAGGCGCAGGGGCGTGACGCCGGCGTGACCCGGCGCGCCTTGAATGCGGGGGGGAAGGGATATTGGAACCGCTATGGCCGCCTGCCGCTGCCGGATGCACCCCCTGTTGAGGAGCCTGATGTGGTTGGAGCATATTTTGCCACGGTGGGCGGCGGGTCGGTGAACGTGCGGAGCGGACGCGGCGCAGCGCATCCCGTGCTTGGCATAGCCCATGCGGGAGAGCGGCTGCTTGCAATGCCTGCCGAGGCCGGCTGGTGCGAGGTGGCGGCAGCAATCCGCGGCACGCTTACAAAGGGATACATGGCGGAACGCTATGTGAGGCGCGAGGGCTGAACGCGGGACCAAAGAAGAAAATAAGAGAATGGAACTACAGAGGAGGAAAAACGATGAACCATATGGTTGACTGGCTCAAGGTTGCGGCCGCTGCGCTGGGAGGCGCTGCGGCATACCTGTTCGGGCCGTGGGACGCGATGATCCTTGCGTTGGTGTGCGTGGTGGCCATCGATTATATTACGGGCGTAATCAAGGCGCTGATCCTGAAAAAGCTGGATAGCAATGTGGGCTTCCGCGGCTTGTTAAAGAAGGTATTCATCTTCGCGCTCGTGGCGCTTGCAACGGTGATAGACCGGATGATCCCGGCAGCAAATCAGGCCATCCGTGCGGCGGTAATCGCGTTTTATGTGGCCAACGAAGGAATCAGCATTCTGGAAAATGCAGGAGAGATAGGCTTGCCGATGCCGGGCGCGCTGCGCACGGCCCTGAAAAAACTCTCCGAAACGGGAGAAAAGAAGGAAACGGACGCCTGACATCTTGTGCCGCGCCGGGGAAAAGCATTATAATGGCGTTAAGTGAAACGCAGCGGGAGGAACGGCATGCGCATGACACGAAGCATAGAAAGTGAATACAGGGCGGCGCGCGCGCGGGCAATCGCCGGGGCGGAGGAACGCAGAAGCGCCGCCTATGCCGCGCTGCCCCGGCTCGCCGCAATCGACGCGGAAAAGCGCCGCCTCGCCTTTGCGCTTGGCCCCAAACTGCTTCAGGCGGAGGATCCGGCCGCACTGCGCGCGGAAACGGAACAGGCCATTGCAGCGCTTGACGCGGAAGCGCAGCGCCTGCTTGCGGACAACGGAATCGCGCCGGAATCGCTTCGGCCGCAGTTCCGCTGCGCGCAATGCGAGGACACAGGCTTTGTGGGGCCGGAGCAGCGCATGTGCGCGTGCCTGCGCAAGCGGCTGCTGCGGGAAGAATACGCTTCCTCCGGATTTGCGGCAGGCGCCTGCTTTGAACGGTTCGACACGGGCATTTATTCGGAGGAAACGCAGCTGCGCAGGAGCGTGCGCGCAAGGGAAATCTGCGAGGAATACGCGGAAAAGCTTTCCTTCAACGGCGCAAAGGGCCTGCTGCTGATGGGCGACGTGGGCTTGGGGAAAACCTTTTTGCTGGACTGCATCGGCCAGCGCGCGCTTGCGCGGGGCTGGTCCGTTCAGAAATACACGGCCTATAACCTGCTGGACCGCATGCTGCGCGGCATCCGCGAGCGGGACGGCGGGCTCTCGGCCGCGGGGCTTGCGACGCCGGACCTGCTTCTGATTGACGACCTTGGCACGGAGCCGTTCATCCAGAACGTGACCTATGAAGTGCTGTTTTCGGCGATCAACGAGCGACAGAACGCGGGCAAGGCAACGGCCATTGCCACAAACCTTGGTAAAGCGCAGTTGCTTGACGATTACGGCGAGCGCCTGTTTTCGCGCATGACCTCGCCGCGCCTGTTCAGCGTGATCGAACTTAAAGGTAAGAGCCTCAGGTGAACCAAAAACAACAACGCCGGAAGGGATACACTCTTCCGGCGCATTTTGCGTTTTTGGCGCTAATCATCGATCAATATTATCCACTCTCGGGAAACAGAGGAATTGCCGAAATCGGGATCATCGCTCATGATCGGGATGACCGTGCCATAAGCCCTGGAGCCGGAATAATCCTGCGTTTCAAGGGCGGTGATTTTCCCTGACGATAATGATAATTTACAAACAATACATATACGCATTGCCCGCAGTCAGGGTTTGGACAGTCAATCCTCCAGCAGATCGATGCCGATTTTGGCAAGCTCCTCATCGGAATAGGCGCGCTGGTGGTGGTTGTGCGCGCGTGTGCGCTTCCCCTGCGCGGCGGGCGAAGCGGCCTTTTTTCGCTCAAACTCCTGTGCGGCGGCCACGGTGGCAACATTTGCGCCATGCCATGCCGTTACAAGCTTTTTGATGTTTGCAAACGGCTGCGCCGCTGCACGGGATTCATCCGCCGCATATAACAGCAGCTCCGCATCCATATGCCATTTGTCATGCCATGCGTCGATTTGCTCATGCTGTGCGAGCGTCGGCGTGCGGCGGATGCCGGCGCGTTCAAACAACATGCGCGCCAGCTCATCCGCCGCATCGCGCGCACGGCGAAGTTCGGCGGCGGCCTCTGCGGTAACGGCGCCATTGAGGCGGTACGTTTTCAGAATGGTATCAAGATAACGGAAACTCGGCTGCGCGGCGGAGGTCATCTCAGCGCAGGCATCAAAGATCACGCTTTCGTCAAACCCCCATTCCTCCGTCCACTTCGTATAGAGGGCAAGCTCATCCTCCGTGGCGGCGCGGCTGCGCTTCCAACGCCGGAGGAGCCGCTGCGCACCCGCAGAACGCTGCGCTTCCAAGGCAAGGTAGCGCTCCGCTTCCTCCGGCGTGGCCACGCCCGCATCCGCCCAGCGCTTTGCTGTGGCATTCATCTGCCACAGCTTCGCCCTTGCGCCGCAGCGCGCGAGACAATCCTTCACGCAGAGCACAGCGGTGGTTTCCTCAAAACGGAAGGCTTCGATCCAATCATAAATTTCAGAAAGCTCATGGCCGGAAAACACACGCGTGCCGGCCACATCCTGCAAAGCGGCTACAAGCGAAGCATATTTGCGCGGCGCATCCCCGGCGGCAAGCCCGGAGGAAGCGCCCGCCGGGAGGTATTCCACAGTGAGCGGCGCGTCTGAAACGATGCGCACAAGCCCGGCGGCCTGCCAATAGGCGAACGCGCGCGCAAGCTCTGTTTCGCTCACGCCGAGCACGCCCGAAACATCGAGCCCGGCGGCTTCTGCACCCGGCGCGCCGGTTTGCATCAGGCCAAGCAGATACGCCTTTGTGAAGCCTTCAGGCGCTTTGGGCATATATTCAAGCAAAAAAACATTGCTGACCGCTGTTACATCCAGCAGCGGGTTACGCTTAAGAAAAACGGGCATGGACACCTCCAAAAACTGACAAGTTACCCCTGCGGCAAGCAGCCGCCGTCCGTTTCAATTATAAGCCGCAACCGCCCGCTGCGCAACGCAAGAAAAGTTTACGGTTGCGGATTTGGCCGTATGCTCCCATCCATGCTATAATACATTTATGAATATGAAAAAGCTATTGCAGTGGAAATATCTGTTTTTGACTGCGGCGGCGCTGGGGCTGGCAGCGGCGCTGGCCACACTGCCCTTAAACGGGAATGAAACGCGGGCTGAACCCGCCAAAACGCCGAACCCCTGGAGCGAGCTGCCGGAAGAAACGCCGCCGGAACCTACGCCAGAGCCGGATTGGGCGCCCACGCCCGCAGCGGACGCGCAGGCCGCGCGCACGGGAAACCTGTATGAGGCGGTGCTTTCCGTTGACCCGCGCACAGCCGGGATATACGGCAAGCTGCGCCTGACCTATGTGAACACATCTTCGGATGTGTTGTATGCCGTGAAGCTGCGCCTGCATGCAAACGATGTTTCATCCGGGTGCCTTACGCTTGAAACGGTGGCGGTAAATGGCGAGCGGGCCTATTACGAGCTTTCCGGCGAGGCCGGGAGCATCCTTACCGTGCCTTTGCCGCTGGAAATCGCCCCGGGCGGGAGCGCGGAGCTGTACCTCGGCTTTCACATTGCCGCGCCGAAAACGGGAAGCCGCTTCGGCACGAACGAGACGGGGCTCATGCTCGGCAACTTCCTGCCGATTGCCGCCGTATATGAAAACGGCGCATGGCGAACGGATCCTTACACCGGAGAGGGCGATGCGTTTTACAGCGAAACGGCGGATTACCGCGTGGCTGTGACGTTCCCCAAAACACATGCGCTTGCTTACACGGGCACTCTGGTTGAAAAAAAAGAAAACTATTATGAAAACACATACTACATTGCGGCGCCCCGGGTGCGGGACTTTGCGCTTGCCCTCGTCGCGGACGGCGTGACGAGAGCGGAGGGAACGGCAACTGCGCGCGCGACGGTACGGGGGATTGCTGCAACCGAGGGCGCTGCACAGTTCAGCGCAGAGGCGGCTGCCTATGCACTGGATTTTTACAGCCGCAAGATTGGCCTTTATCCGTATACGGAACTGTTCGTGGTGCCGTTTGACCAGACGGGCGGCATGGAATACCCGGGCCTTGTGATGATTTCATCCCGCTACCTGCGCTCTAATAACCGTGCGGAAATGGGCGAGCTTGTGATCGCGCATGAGGTAGCCCACCAATGGTTTTACGCCCTTGTGGGGAGCGATCAGATCAAAGCGCCCTGGTTGGATGAATCGCTTGTGGAATTTTTGGCTTTCCGCTGTTATGCGGAAAGGAACGGCGAGCAGGCGGCGGAAAAGCTTTGGAACGAGCGCTTTGCGGAGTATGGCGCAACACAACGCACGACGCGGCTGGACGATTCGCTTTATGCATTCGGGGGCGGAGAATACTTCATGACCGTTTACGCACACGGTGCGGCGCTGTATCGTGCGCTTTGGGAGGAGCTTGGGGATGAAGCCTTCTTTGGAGCGCTGCGCATCTACTTCGACGCAAACAGCTTTAAAAATGCAACTGAGAAAGATCTGCTTGCCGCATTTGAGGAAGCGACGGGCCGGGATCTTTCCGCATGGTTTGAAACGCGCATGGCGGCAGATTACAGCTTCGCAGCCGCGAAATGATGCTGGGAGTATCCAAAACTGGCTATTTGGGTATACCGATTATAGCCGCCGCATGGTAGAATAAGACAATAAAGACTGCAAAAGGCGCCTCGGATCAAGGCGGACACAAATAAATTTACAGGGAGGTTGGAGTATGAACGATTTTGTGTTGAGCTGCTGCTCAACGGCAGACCTTTCAAAGGAACATTTTGAAGACAGGAACATCCATTACATTTGCTTTCACTTTTATCTGGACGGCAAGGAATACAGCGACGATTTGGGGCAGTCCATCCCCTTCGACGATTTTTACCGCGCCATGATAAACGGGGCGGAGACGAAAACCTCCCAGGTAAACACGGAGGAGTTCGTGGAATACTTCACGCCATTCCTTGAGGCGGGGAAGGACATCCTGCATGTGAGCCTTTCCTCTGGTATTTCCGGCGTATACAACGCGGCCAAAGCAGCCGCGGAGGAACTTTCCGAGAAATATCCGGAACGCAGGATTCGCGTTGTGGACTCGCTCGGCGCATCCTCCGGCTATGGGCTGATTATGGACAAACTGGCTGACCTCAGGGATTCCGGCATGTCCGTGGATGAGGTGTATGCCTGGGCGGAGGAACATAAGCTTGAACTGCACCACTGGTTTATTTCCACGGATCTGACGTTTTACATCAAGGGCGGCCGCATCAGCAAAACGGCAGGCTTTTTCGGCTCCATGCTCGGCATCTGCCCGCTTTTGAACATGGATAACCTCGGCCGGCTGATCCCGCGCGAAAAGGTGCGCACCAAGAAGCGCGTGCTGCAAAAACAAGTGGAGCGCATGGCGGAAAACGCGGAGGGCGGGCTTGCCTATTCCGGCAAGTGCTACATCTCCCAATCCTATTGCTACGAGGATGCGCGCTATGTTGCGGATCTTGTGGAGGAGCGCTTCCCGAACCTGAGCGGCAAGGTTGAGATCAACAGCGTCGGCACGACCATCGGAAGCCACACCGGCCCCGGCACCGTGGCGCTGTTCTTCTGGGGAAAGAAGCGTGCGGACTAAAGACTAAAACAGCGCAGAAGCGCTGCAAGCCGGCGGCCTGCCGCCGGCTTGGCTTTTCGGTATGCAGAGGGCGGCCGCATGGCCGCCCTCTGCACACGCTGCCGATTCCCGTTCAGCCTTGCAGAAGATGCTCCAGCAGGATTTTTGCGCCCATCAGGATGAGCACGATCCCGCCGAAAAGCTCTGCGCGGGACTTATATTTTGCGCCGAACACGTTGCCGAGCTTCACGCCGAGGCAGGAAAGAGCAAAGGTAATTACGCCGATGAAAGCCACGGCGGGAGCGATCTGCACCTGCAAAAACGCGAACGTAACGCCCACGGCAAGCGCATCGATGCTGGTGGCGACGGCAAGCGGGAGCATGGCCTTCGGGCCGAAAGAATCGTTGAGCTCCTCGCTTTCAGAGCGGGATTCGCGGATCATGTTCGCGCCGATGAGCCCGAGCAGCGCAAAGGCGATCCAGTGATCCACGGATTGAATCAGCGACTCAAACTGTGTGCCGAGGAAGTAGCCGAGGAGCGGCATCAGCGCCTGAAACCCGCCGAAGTACAGCCCTGCCGTGAGCGCATGCCCCGGCGAAACCTTCCGCACCGAAAGCCCTTTGCAGACCGCCACTGCGAACGCGTCCATGGACAAGCCCACGGCGATGATGAAAAGCTCCCATATCTGCATGCCTTTGTTCCTCCAATTGTGCCGATTTAAATATATGAGCAAAAAAAGAGACCTATCTGCCGTTTGAACAGATAAGTCTCGCCATTTCATGCCAAGCCGGGAAGCAGCGCTTCCAGTATGTCGACTTTGCCGCGCGGCGTGCCGCGCCGGCTACTCCCTTATTGCAAGTATCGTACCATGCGGCGGAGCGTCTGTCAAGCTCAGGCGGAAAGCTCGAAGTTCAGATGCCCGTCATGCTCGATCACGAGCGCGCCGTCCGCGTCGTTGAAAATGCGGAGCAAGGCGTTCTTCCCTTCAGAAAGATCCAGCGTGAATTCCGCCTCGGCAAGCGGATCCCCCATCTCCTGCCCTGTGCCCGCATAAATGCGCACCGTTATGGGGAGGGAAGCAGATTCCGCAACGGAAAAGCTGAAGGTTTCCCCGGCAAGAAACGGTGTACCGTCCGCGTACTGCACGGTTTCGTCCGCAGCGCCGCCTTCCTGGTCGATTGAAACGGAGCGCACGACATCGGTGCTGTCAAATACGATATAGAGGTTTGCGTCCGGGTCAGGCGCATTGACCCGTTTGCCGCAGCCGCAGGCAAGGCAGGCGGTAAGGCAGAGCACGAACAGCAAACGCGCATGCCGCCGTTTGGGTGTGATGGTAAGCTTCATGGATGGAACTCCTTTCTGTGATTCAGGATGGATGAAAAGAAAACCCAAAGGTCAATTAAAGCGCGGCCTCAAAAGCGAACCAATTTCCTTCAATATGGACCGTAGTCCCACGGTTGTCGCCTTCCGCAGCCCAGGCCCACCCGGTTTCCGTTTCGGTCAAGGCCACATCTGCGCATTGAAATGCCGCCGGCTCTCCGCTTGCGGAGTAGTAGATGCCTTTATATGTGCAAGCGGGGACGCTTCCGGATGTTGAAATGATGAATTCAATGGTCGGGTTTTCGGATTCCCAATAGGAAATACGCTCGACCCCTTGGATTTGGACGCCATCGACATTCCCATTTGCCATAATTTTATAAACAGCGTTTTCAAGCGCTTCCCGGTTTTCTGCATAAAACCGTTCCGGGCCGACCGCTTCCCCGCAGCCGCAGGCAAAGCAGGCTGTGAGGCAAAGCGCGAGCAGCAAACGCGCATGCTGCCGCTTGGGTGCTGTGCCGTGCTTCATTGTGAAAACCTCCTCCTTTTCCCGGTTACTTGTTCGGGATGTCTTCCGGTGCAACATCGTAATAAATCTGCTCCCGCAGCGGGCTCTTGAGAAGCACGCCGCGCGCATCCTGCGAAAGCTGGTAGCGCAGGAGATTGGCGTTTGTTTCGGTTAAGCCGCCCTTGCGTTCCGCATCCGCGAGCACGCTTTTTGCGATGATTGCATCAAGGTTCAGTGCGCTGAGGCAAAGATACCACGCGACGAGCACACCCGTGAGCAGGCGGATGAGCCGGAGCTTCGGCCGGTAGAGCTTCACCGCGCAGAGCGCGAGCACCGCAAGCAGAAAAAGCATGAACCAAAGCGGCAGAATGCGGTTGATGGTAAGGCCATAGGCGCAGATGTAGAGCGCGAGGCGGAAGAGTGCGGAAGCAAGAATGAGAGCCGTGGCGCCGAGGAGCGCAAGCAGCATGGGGCGAAGCGCACGGTGCTCCCGCGTGAAGGCAAGGCAAACGCCGAAGGCTGCAAAGTTGATCGTTGCCACAGCGCAAAGCTCACGAAACCCGCGCACCGCATATTCGGAATAAGTCAGCTCCGCCGGCAGGCCCGCAAGCCCGGTGAGGTACGTGAACTGGAAGGCTGCAAACACGGCATATACCGCGAGCAGAAGCCCGAGCGCTGCAAGTACGCTCGCCGGGTCGATGGCTTTTTGATACGGCGCATCCGGCACGGCGGGTTTTTGCCACGTCATCGCATGCAGGAACGAATAGAACAGCATCGCAACAAGCAACGCCCCTGCAAGGCGCGGCAAAAAGCTGCCGAAGGACAACCCTTTGAGGAAATTTGTAAGATAATAGGCCATCACCGCGTCCGCCTGAAGAAGCAGCGACGCCACAAGGATCGCAACCGGGAGCGCACAAAGAAGGCCGAGCCGCACGGCGCGCGCCCGCGGGCTGCCCTTGCCGCGCGGGAACAGGCTCCCGAGCGCGCCGAAAAAGCGGCCGATGCATGCGAACGGAGCGACGAACCAGCCGCGCAGATACAAACTGAAATACTGTCCTTCCCGGCAGGCAGGCACATCAAAGGCACAGTCCACGGCATGCAGCATCAGAAGAAGCGGGATCACGAACAGGTTAAGCAGCGATGTTTCCGCCTGCGCGTATATGGCGTAACGCAAAAACAGCAGCGCCGTGGCGGCAAGCAGGAACAGACTGGAAGGGCGGAGGGCACGCTTTGGGTTCGCCGCGCAGAAGCCCGCGGCATAAACGGCCCAGAACACCGCATAGGCGGGGACGAATTCACGGACGGTGCTGGAAAAGAACGCGCCGGCTTCCCCGAACCACCAGAAGGCGGCGATCCCCCCGAGCGCGAGCGCAAACAGAAGCATCAGCCGCTGCAGAGGGGCATACACGCGCTTTTCGGGCGCGGAAGCCTGGCCGGAAGAGGGTGCGGGCGGTTGCTCATAGTATTTTTGTTCCATCAGACGGCCTCGCTTTCCGTTGTGTCCGGAACATATTCCAGAATGTCCGCCGGCTGGCATTCCAGAATCCGGCAGAGCGCATCGAGTGTGGAAAAGCGGATGGCTTTTCCCTTGTTGGTCTTGAGGATGGAAAGGTTCGCCGGCGTGATACCGAGGCGTTCGGCCAGCTCGCCGGAGGAAAGCCTGCGCTTTGCAAGCATCACGTCAAGGTTGACACGGATCATTGCGCTTGCCTCCTTAAATCGTCAGGTCGTTTTCAAGCTTGAACGCAACGGCGCGGCGGAACACGCCCGCAAGCACGAGCGCAAACAGGCCCGCAAGCAACATCACGATTGCGCACACAGCCGTCATGGGCGTGAAGTATGCGGCGCACCGCACGGTGAACATTGCGCCCGCAAGCTCCGCTGCAATGCCCATGCGCACGAACGCATGTACGTTGCGCTGCACAAAAGGGTCGGTGGAAACCGTGCGCATTACGAGCAGCAGCTCGAAGAGAATCCACAGCGCAAATACGGCAGCAGCCGTAAGGAATACGCGCAGCGCAACGGGGTCGGAATCCGTCTGGCAGTAGGCAGCGATGATCTGATCCCAACCGCTGCCCGGGATGTAAAGCGTTACGGCGCAAAGAAGCACAAACGCCGCAAGAAGATAGAGCATGGCCTCCGTGATGCGGGGCAGGAGTTTTGCTTTCATAAAAGAACAATACCTCCGAATGAAATCGCTTTCTTGGAGGTATTGTAGCATGAGGATTATTGAATTTCAATATAAATTTATCGTTTTACGATAAAAGTTCATAGTTCGATGCGGTTCGACTGATTCTCCTGACGCAGCATCACACGATGCTGACTTCCTTGCTGCAGAATTCGCCGGTGCACGCGCCCGGCTTCCTGAACGCATGTTTCGGCAGCGGACGGTTGCAGAATGGGCAGGCGACGGAGAAGGCATTGGCGGCGGCCATAGCGAGCCCGATTGCAAGGGTGCACCCGAGAAGCACAAAATTGCGCATATCCTTACACCAGCTGCCGCGCCCATTCGCCGCGGTGCGTGCGGCGCAGCGCGAACCAAAGGCGCACGAGGCTTGCCACGTGCTGGCAGGCATAAACATACGGGAGCGGAAGCTTGAAATACAGCCCGACGAGCAGCGAAAGCGGGATGGAAATGACCCACATGGGCAGGAGGTCGATGATCGCCGCTGCGCGCGTATCCCCGCCGCTTCGGAGGATGCCCACGATGATCGTGAAGTTAAGCGCCCAAAGCGGCAGAGCAAAGCCCATTACAAAGGTCGTATCCGCGGCAAGCGCCTGCGTTGCAGGCGTGGTGTTGGTGTAAAGATAGGGGATGTATACCCCAAGCGTGCAGACGAGCACCGCAACGAGCGTGCCGACGAGCGCGGAGAGCCAAAGGAAACGCTTGCCGTAAACATAGGCGTCATCCTGCCCGCTTGCGCCAAGCGTATTGCCGATGACGACCGCGGCCGCCGTGCCGATCCCCTGAAGCAGGATGAAGGAAAGCTTATCCACCGTGCCGACAATCATCATCGCGGCGAAAGCATCCGTGCCCATTTTGCCGTAGATCGCATTCTGTGCAAGCATGCCGAGCGCCCAGATGGAATCATCCAGCAGCACGGGCGCGCTTACGGCGATGAACGGGCGGATGTTGGCAAACACATGGTCGAACAGTTCATGCCATTTTGCGCGGGCGGCGGTATCGCGGGCGAAGCTGAAGAACAGCAGCGTGCCGCAATCCACTGCGGAGCCGATGAGTGTTGCGATGGCTGCGCCCCGCACGCCGAGCATCGGGAAGCCCAGGTTGCCGAAGATGAGGCAATAGTTCAGGAACATGTTCACAAGAAGCCCCGCAAGGCCGGAAAGCATGGGCAGCTTTGCATGGCCGGTGGATTTGTGAACCGCGCCGAAGGGATAGACAAGCGCTTTGAACAGATACCCCCAGGAGGCGATGGAAAGATACTCCACACCGCGCGCTGTTACGGCAGATTCTTCGCTGAACAGGCCCACGCAGAACCCGCCGAAGCCCTGCGCTACGGCAACGAACAACGCTGCGCATGCGCCGGCGAGCACAATGCAGAGGCCGAGCGTACGGCGCACGCCGGCAAGATCCTTTTTGCCGAAATATTGCGCCATAAACACGCTTCCGCCGCCCGTGACGCCGAACAGGCAGATGTCCAGCAGGTACGCAAGCTGGTTTGCCGCACCAACGCCCGCAAGCTCAATGTCGCCCAAGCCGCCGATCATGATGGTATCCACCATGTACATGGCGGTGGAAAGGAGCTGCTGGAGCATAATGGGCAGGCAGACGGCAAATACTTTCCGATAGAACGCCTTGTCCGAAAGGCCGAGGATGTCGCGAGTCATAAAACGTGGTGCCCTTTCATGAGATTGCAGGGATACTACGACTACAATGATAACATTCTGCGGAAAAATTGTGAAGTGCGCGCCGGGAAATCCCGGTTTGTGGTATACTGGTTACAATACAAAAAACCTGTGCAGGAAAGGGCTGAACGCAATGCCGTATTTTTATTATGATTCCATGCTGTGGGTGGTACTCGCCGTTGCGGTGATCGGCATGATCGCCTCCTCCCGCGTGCAGAGCACATTCCGGAAATACTCGAACATGCCTGCGCGAACCGGCCTGCGCGCGTGTGACGTAGCGCAGCGCATGCTCCTTTACGGCGGCAGCAACGCGCAGCTTACCCGCGTTTCCGGCGCGCTGACCGACCACTTTAACCCCAAAACCAACACGGTTGGCCTTTCGGAAGCGGTGTTTGACCAATCTTCCGTTGCGGCGCTCGCCGTTGCGGCGCATGAGATCGGCCATGTGATGCAGTATCAGGAAGGGTATACGCCCATCCGCGTGCGCAACGCGCTTGTGCCGGTGGCCAACATCGGCTCCGCAGTGTCGCCGTATCTGGTGCTGCTCGGGGTGATTATGGGGAACTATTCCCTTGCCGTGTTCGGCGCGCTGCTTTTCGGCGGCATCCTGATGTTCCAACTTGTGACGCTGCCGGTGGAATTCAACGCTTCCCGCCGCGGCATTGCCATGCTTTCCGAGGGCGGATACATTTCGGGCGGGGAGGAAGAAGGCGCTGCAAAGGCTGTGCTGCGCGCGGCGGCGATGACCTATGTGGTGGCAGCGCTTTCCGCATTCGTTTCCTTCCTGCGGCTGTTCATGATCGCAAACCGTTCCCGGCGGGATTGAGGAGAAACAGGAACGCGCTCCGGCCGGCCTGTGCGGCAGCGAAACAAAAATAATATATTTTCCTGTTGACAAGCGGAACAGGGCACGATATAATAGCCGCAATCGAAAATTGATGGCGACGACGGCGACATAGTACCGCGAGAATGGCCCATAAGAGAACTGCCGGTTGGTGCAAGGCAGAAGGGGCACGGCGCGCGAATTCACGCAAGAGCTTCCCGCTGAAAGGCTTCGGCCTGCGTAGGATGGGACGGGATCACCCGTTATCGTGGCAGAGTATGCATGTACTTGGGGAATATTCAGAAAATGGCAATGACTGCGAAAGAGTACCGCGAGAAAGACCCTGAAGAGAACTGCCGGTTGGTGCGAGGCAGGAGGGAACGGCGTGGGAATACACGCAGGAGCCGCCCGCCGAAAGGCCATGCGCCGAGTAGATCGGGACGGGTTCACCCGTTATAGTGGCGCGAGTATGTAGTACTCAAAGAGGCTGCTTTGCGTGAGCAGGCGGCGAACAAAGGTGGTAACACGGCAGCAAGCCCGTCCTTTTTTAGGACGGGCTTTTTAATTTCAAAAAACTTAAAAACGGAGGAACAAACCATGAAACGCATCATCTCTATCCTGCTTTGCGCAGCGCTCATGCTTGTGATGTGCGCCTGCAACAACGCGACGACCCAGCAGCCGAGCACTGCGGATGCAACGCCCACGCCTGCGCCCGCCGAACCTACGCCCGAAACCACCCCGGAAGCTGCGCCGGAAGAGCAGCTTACGCCGGAAGACCCCATTACGATTGGCATCATCCAGCTCACCGAGCATGCGGCGCTTGATGCAGCGCGCGAAGGCTTCGTTCAGGCGCTTGCAGACAACGGCTATGTGGATGGCGACAAGATCAAAATCGACTTCCAGAACGCGCAGAATGACCAATCCACCCTCTCCACCATTTCCGACCGGTTTGTGAGCGAGGAAGTCGACCTCGTGCTCGCCATTGCAACGCCTGCCGCGCAGGCGGTTGCCGGCAAAACCACGGAGATTCCGATCCTTGCGACTGCGGTTACGGACTTCGTCGTCGCCAAGCTCGCGGAATCCAATGAAGTTCCCGGCGGCAACGTCTCCGGCACGACGGATATGAACCCAATTGAGGAGCAGATCGACCTTCTGATGCAGCTTGTGCCGGAAGCCAAAACCGTGGGCCTTATCTACAACTCCGGCGAGGATAATTCCATCCTGCAGGCGCAGCTTGCGACAGAGGCCATTCAGGCGCGCGGGCTGACTGCCACCGAAGTGACCGTAACCTCCACCAACGATGTGCAGCAGGCAATGCAATCGCTTGTGACCAAGTGCGACGCGATCTATATCCCCACGGACAATACGATTGCCTCCTCCATGCCCATTGTGGAAGGCGTATGCACCGAAGCCAAAAAGCCCGTGATCTGCGGCGAATCCTCCATGGTGGATGCAGGCGGCCTTGCAACACTTTCCATCAACTACTACAAACTCGGCTACCAGACCGGCATGATGGCGCTGCGCATCCTCGTGGACGGGGCTGATGTTTCCACGATGCCCATTGAATCGCTGACAGAAATGGACCTTGCGTTCAACACGGCGGTTGCGGATGCGATCGGCATAACCATCCCCGAAGAGCTTCTTGCAAAGGCAGCCAACTGAAGAAACGAAACAGAGACCTGAATAAATGAAAAGGAGACCGCCGCCCGGCGCGCAGGAAAGCGCGGCCGGGCGGCGATTGGAGCGTGAAACATGTGGAATGAAGTTTTAGGCGCAACCGGGTTCGGGCTGCTTTGGGCGGTCATGACCATCGGCATTTATATCACCTACCGTATCCTGGATGTGGCGGATCTGACCGTGGAAGGCAGCATCACCATGGGGGCGGCCGTGTGTGCGGTGAGCATTACCGCGGGGATAGACCCTTACCTGAGCCTGCTGCTTGCATTTGCAGCAGGCATGGCGGCCGGGCTGTGCACGGGGCTTCTGCATACGCTGCTCAAGATTCCGCCTCTGCTTTCCGGCATTTTGACGATGATTGCGGCATGGTCTGTGAACCTGCGCATCATGGGCAAAGCAAACGTTTCGCTGCTGAAGCTGTCCACCGTGTTCACGCCGGTGATGGAGGCGTTTGGCATGACAAAAACCGTGGCGACCATTGTGGTTGGCGCAGGGGTAACGCTCGTGCTGATCTGCTTCTGCTATTGGTTTTTCGGCACGGAGGTTGGCTGCGCCATCCGCGCAACGGGCGGGAACCCGAACATGGCGCGGGCGCAGGGCATCAACACAAATGTGATGAAGATTTTAGGCCTTGTGCTTTCCAACGGGCTTGTGGCGGTTTCCGGCGCGCTGATTGCACAGAGCCAGTCCTTTGCGGATATCCAGATGGGCACGGGTTCCATTGTGATCGGCCTTGCTTCACTCATCATCGGCGAGGTGCTTTTTGGAAAGGGCGGCTTCTTTAAACGGCTGATTTCGCTTGCGCTTGGCGCAATCACGTACCGTTTGATCATTGCAGCCGTGCTGCACTTCGGCATGAACGCAAACGATCTCAAGCTGTTCACAGCCATCACTGTGGCGCTTGCGCTTTCACTGCCTGTCATCAAGGCGAAAATTCAGGGCGGCAGGAAGGGGGCCTGAAACCATGCTTTCAATCGAGAATCTCCGCATTGTGTTCAACGCGGGAACGGTAAACGAAAAAACAGCGCTCGACGGCGTTTCGCTGACGCTTGAAGAAGGCGATTTCGTGACGGTGATCGGCGGCAACGGCGCGGGAAAATCCACACTTTTGAACTGTGTGGCAGGCGTTTATATGCCTGCGCAAGGCAAAATTTCCATCGGCGGCGTGGATGTGACACGCATGCCGGAGCATAAGCGCGCAAAGCTGCTCGGCCGCGTATTCCAGGACCCGATGATGGGTACCTCCGGCAACATGTGGATCGAGGAGAACCTTGCCCTTGCAAACCGCCGCGGCAAGCCGCGGACGCTCCGCTGGGGCATCAGCAATGCGGAACGTGCGGAATACAAAAAACAGCTTGCTACGCTGGGCCTTGGGCTGGAAGAACGGCTTTCCACAAAGGTGAAGCTCCTTTCCGGCGGCCAGCGGCAGGCGCTGACGCTTCTCATGGCAACGATGAACAAACCGAAGCTGCTGCTGTTGGATGAGCATACCGCGGCGCTTGACCCGAAGACTGCCGCGACAGTGCTTGAACTTTCCTGCCGCATGGTTGCGGAGCACGGCCTTACGGCACTGATGGTGACGCACAACATGCGCGACGCGATCGCCTGCGGCAATCGTCTCATCATGATGCAGAACGGGAGGATTGTGCTTGACATTCGGGGCGAAGAGAAGAAGAACCTCACGGTTGAGATGCTGCTTGAGCGCTTTGCGGCTGCAAGCGGCAGCGAGCTTGCAAACGACAGGATGCTGCTTGGCTGAAGCAAGCATACCCCAATATAAATATGAAACGATGCAAAAGGCTCCCTTGGGAGCCTTTTGGCGGTTTTTGTTGCGAATCCATTTGCAAAACGAACTTGACCGGTTTACCGAGAAAAGACAAACCGCGTTCTTTGACTCTGCCAGGCAGCGACGGCAAAAGCACAAAAATGGCGCTGTGAGTGGAAACGCCTTGCAGCATGCCCTGTGACAGAACAAGTCCGCATATGTGCCATGCGGTTCCCCGAAAGCTGTTTTTTACGCACCACTTGTCAACGAAGAAGCTCCGCGAGCTTGCCGAGATCGTCGATCTCATAGGTCACAGGGATATTCAGGGTGTTTATGCGGTGCTTTGGATTGTACCAGCAAGTATCGATGCCTGCAATCTCGCCGCCCCTCATATCGCTGGTCAGAGAGTCGCCGATCAACAACGCTTGTGTTTTATCCACAATGCCAGCTTTGCGAAACACATGTTCAAAATAGGCCGCATTGGGCTTTTCATATCCCACATCCTCCGAGATGAACACCGCGTCAAAAATTTGGTCAAGCCCGGACCGCCTGAGCTTCTTTGCCTGCGCCGCTTTGGTTCCGTTGGTCACTGCGATAAGCGTATAGTTGCCCTTCTCCGCCCGGAGCATTTCTTCTGCATGGTCAACGAACACCAGATGGTCGCCCAACGCCGCCTGATACTCGCTGTTGAAGGGCTCTGCCAACGCGGGATTGATGCCGAACATCGCAAAGAATTCCCGGAACCGGCCCACTAAAATCTCCTGTTTGGTCAGTTCGTTTCGTTCAAGCGCTTCCCAGTATTTCACGTTGATCTTCGAATAGGTACGCAGCATTTCGTCGCTGCATGTGCCGAGCCCGTACTTTTGAAACAGCACGCGGATGGCGTATTGCTCCGATGCCAGAAAATCCAGTACGGTACCGTCGATATCCCACAATAAGTATTTGTACATGCATTTCTCCCCGGTGTGTGATGTTAGTTGTTCAATTATATCATAGCGGGAACATAAGTGACAGTTGTCCGCATGGCGGGGGGGATTCGCGACTTTTTATGGAAGGTTTCGATAAAAATTGGCTTGTAAATTCCTTTTTGATATAATGACTATAGAGGTCTTGCTGTGGAAACAGTATTGAACCCTCGTCAGGCAGCATTGCGGAGGCGCTCTGCGGAAGCCATGGCTGGGATAAAGGAAAAAACATGGCCATATCTGGATGAATCGCTGTGGGAGGTGTACCGCAGAAGAAAAACATGAAAAGACGGGCGATAAGGAGGAAGATGAAATGACAAGGACGATTACGGTAAAAGGTGTGGGCAGCGCAACGGCAAGGCCGGATTATGTGATCATCAGCATGACGCTCGACGCGCAGGACATGAAATACGAGAAGGCCATGGAGCTTGCTGCTGTTCATCTGGAGCAGTTGAAGGCTTCTCTGGCCGGGACAGGTTTTGACAAGGAAGCGATCAAGACCACGAACTTCAACGTCCGGACAGATTATCAGAATGAGCAGGATGGGAACGGAAAGTGGAAGAACGTGTTCAACGGCTATATCGTTTCCCACTCGCTGAAAATCACATTCGATTTTGATGCAAAAAGGCTGTCTCGGACGCTCGGCGCGATCGCGGACTGCGTGGCAAAGCCTGTGCTTTCCATCGCGTTCACAGTCAAGGATCCAACCGGCATCAAGGAGGAACTGCTCAAAAGCGCCGCGGAGAACGCAAGAAGAAAGGCGGAGATTCTGTGCGAAGCATCAAATGAGAAGCTCGGCAGGCTTGTTGCCATCGATTATAACTGGGCAGAACTCAATGTATGCTCTGAAACCCGGTACAGCATGGCGGATAACTGCCTTGCAGCGCCCATGCGCGCAAAATCCATCGAGATAGAACCCGATGAGATCGACACCCGTGATACGGTCACATTCGTATGGGAGCTCGCATAGGAATTCCGTGAAGCGAATTTGAATGGACACAAAATAAGACAAAGGAGATAAACGATGAGCAAAAGGCTGGTAGCATACTTTTCAGCAAGCGGCGTAACTGCAAAGTTGGCAAAAACGCTTGCAGCCGCCATTGGCGCGGATCTGTTTGAGATCCTGCCGGAAAAGCCTTACAGCGCGGCTGATCTGGACTGGACAAACAAGGAGAGCCGCAGCACCATTGAGATGAACGATAAGTCCTTCCGCCCGGCGGTTGCGAACAGGGTGGAGAACATGGCCGAATACGATGCCGTCTATGTGGGCTTCCCCATCTGGTGGTATGTGGCGCCGACGATTATCAACACCTTCCTTGAACAGCATGACCTGACGGGCAAGACCATAGTCCCGTTTGCCACCTCCGGCGGCAGCGGCATGGGCAACACGAACGCGGAGCTCGCTCCTTCCTGCAAGGGCGCCATGCTGAAAGAAGGGAAACGCTTCAGCAGCAGCACAAAGGAAGCGGAGTTAAAGCTCTGGGCGGAGAAAGCGGAACGCTAGCATCCCGTTCAAGGCTTGCCCCGCTATATTCTTTTATGCATTGCCCTCCCACCTGCTGTCCGGCGGGAGGGCTGTTGGTATTTGCTTTGCTCGGTTCAATTCCGGGTTACAGCCAGACGGCCCAATCCCCATACTTGAATGTTCCGCTGCCATGATGCAGCTTGCCTTCCTTATCAAGCCCGCGAAAAGCATCCCGCATACGCAGCAATATCTCCGGCTGGATATCAAGCGTATGATGTGCGGGAAACACCTTGCTAACTGGAAGCGCCGCAACCTTTTCAAGCGACCTTAGATATGCCTTCGGGTCTGTGGAGGGATAATAGGCAAACAGGGTATCCTTATAAACCAGATCGCCGGTAAACAGGTATCCCCGCGCAGTTTCAAAGAAACACATATGGCCGGGCGAATGCCCTGGAGTGTGAAGCACGGTGACTATTCTGCCTCCGAGGTCAATGGCATCTCCGTCGTGCAGAACCCTCGTCGGCGTGCCTTGAAAAAATTCGTAGGTGCTCACGTCATAGCCATCCGGCGGGTCACAGCGGTCAAGCACCATCTGCTGGACCGTTTCAATGCTCAGCGGGAATTCGCCGGAAAGCCAATTCAATTCCGCTGCATGCGCGTAAAAATCGGGATAATACTTATGCCCGCCTATGTGATCCCAGTGGATATGCGTGGCAACAGCAGTGACCGGCTTTGCGGTCAGCTTTTCAACCTGCTCGGATATGTTGCTGATACCAAGCCCCGTATCGATCAGCAGGGCGCATTCACTGCCCTCCAACAGATAGCAATGGGTCTCCTCCCAATGCCGATATTCGCTGATAATATGTGTATCTGAATCAATGCGGTCAATCGTAAACCACGGTTTCATGATATGCCTCTCCCTCAAACACATGATATAGACAAACCCCGGTTTGCCTGCTCAGATTATACCATAGCGGGGACGCAACGGAGAACACCGTTTGCGGCAAAGAGCATTCGGCAAAATATACGGTAGGAATGCATTGGAGTTTCGGGTATAATAATCACAGATGGCGTTTTCTGGCGAACTAATTTGTAGAGCTGGGTCTTGACAGTGATTGGTGGGAGTTCTCCGCCATGGCCATGCTGTATGCCGGCCTGCGCAAGGGCGAAGTGCTGGCTCTCAACTGGCTGAACATTTATTTTGAAAAGAAGCTTATGGTATAATCAAATTGAGAAATCGAGTGAATGAGGCCACATGATGGACTGGCATGACGAAGTCAGAAGCAGACTCCAAAAGAAAAATCAGATTCTGTTTGTGAAGGACTGTGCATTTCTGCAGGAGCTAAATTCGTTTCTGCGTATACAGAACCACAGGACGGTCGTGCTGTGGGCATTTGATCTGGCGGAGGAGTCCATAGAAGTTTTGGCACAGAACTATCCAATAGAAAAACGTCCGCAGGAGGCGTTGGACGCTGCAAGAGACTGGGCGGCCGGCAGAATCAAAATGCACGAAGCGCAGCGTAAAATTCTGGACTGCCACGCGTTTGCCAAAGAAATCGACTGCAGGGCAGATATCGCGGCGTGTCATGCCGTCGGGCAGGCGTGCGCGGTAGTCCATACGGCAGGACATGCCATGGGATACCCGATTTATGACCTCAGTTCCATCGTTTATCGGGAAGGGATCGATCACTGCACGGAAGCCGTGGAGCGGCGCAGGGAGACCTATATTGACCGGCTGCTCTACCGAAGCGTGCATCAGGAAGACCGGCAGAACCGCTGGGCGGAATTCATGCTCAGATAGATAATTCGTTGGTGATAAGGAAAGCACATCACAGCGGCATATCACTTTCTGCGGAACAAAAAACACACGGCTTTTCAAATAAGCTGTAAACAATTAAAACAGAATGAGTGCAAAAAGTCAAACGCAGAACGTGTGCATTATCAGCGGATACAGGGCGTTTACGGCATAGTGTTGTAGAAAATGTGGTAAAGCGCGGTAAATCTGCTCAAACAGCTAAAATTGACGGAATAATATACACATTATATGGCAATGCATTTGTGGATTGATAATCGGACATTACGACACATGTCTGATTATCAGTGCTCAACGGAAAGCAAAGCCCGAAAAAGTTAGACTTTATCGGGCTTTTTGGCGTTCCCGGCGCGATTCGAACGCGCGGCCTTTCGCTTAGAAGCCAAGCCCACAAAGCCCGTATTTAGGGCCGAATCCGGCAATTTGGCAGTATTTTTCCAAAATAGGTACACTTTTGAATGATGACCGGATTCCAATATGGTACGCAAAGGGGGCGATTATGTGCCTATGTTTCAGGATTCTTGGTGTAAAAAATAGGTACTTGTTTTTACATCATTTCATACCACATTTTTTGGAAAAAGTCGCAGGCCCTGCGTTGCAATAAAATCGCAGCTCAGGACCAAAACAACTTTTGATATACATAAATGCCATTGGATTTAAGCCAATCGGCAGATGGGCAAAAGTGCGCATGCACCGCACATTGCTTTGTCTCTTCTATTCTAGTGCGTTCCTCCCAGGACGATCCTGCGAAACAGCACATCCAGCGCTTCTGGATCTCCGCCATTTTGTGCAGGCATTTGCCGAATGGCTTCCGCAAGCTTCTCCAGTTCCATTTCGATATACCGGTTCAATGGATCGATCCGCGGCATGACGTCAATTTCGGAGCGGGTCTGCTTCAGCGCAAGCAGTTCGTCAACAAGCGGCCATACAGATGTTTCGAGCTCCGCATCCACAAGCTCCCGAAACAGCATGGGCGGCGGCGTTCCCCAATCCAGTATCCATTCGCAGGCAAGAATTGGGCGCAGCACATACAGGTATTTCTTGATGCGGACCGTTTCACCCTTCAAATACTCCCGGTAGTTACCGTGCGCCATGCTGAGATAGTGGTGCATGCCGGCCTTGGAGGAGAAAGCATCGTTGAGAACGGGACGCAAACGCTCCCAATCGTCTGTGGTTTGATACACGACCGGTGAGCTCGCCCATTCGAACAGGGTTGGGTTAGACTTGAGCAGCAGCCGGAACATCTTCTGGATGTCCCAGCCGCTGATATCCAGCGTTTCGTCCAGCTGCCACTCGATCACATCGCGTTTGGGCAGGATACTGAAATACGCCTCCGGCTCTCGCGCATAGATGAAGCGTACGTCGTAATCGCTGTCGGGAGATGCAAAGCCCCACGCGCGGCTCCCGGATTCCGCGGCATACAGGACGCGCACTTGCTCCGCGGTTTCGATTTCTTTGAGCTTCTCTATTATGATGTTTTTCATATGCGCTCCTTTCTACCGAATTAAAAACGATTGATGTACTCATTTAGGTCTATAAACTGCTTTTCGGTCATGCAGATCTCGGCATAAAGGGAGCCGGTACGCGGTTTCAATTACAGCCTCGGATCTACCGGCTCGCTCTCAAAGGCAAGCACGCCGAACACGCACTCGTGAACGCGGTACAGCGGTTCTTTTGCGACGAACCGATCAAGGGATTCCATGCCCAGCGAAAACTCCCGCAGCGCGAGAGAACGCTTGTGGGTCAAGGAACGCCTCTTCAGGCGGATCATATGCTCAGGGGAGAGATATTCCGGCCCGTAGATGATCCGAAGATACTCCGACCCGCGGCACTTCACGGCGGGCTGAAGCAGCTCGGCGTTGCGACGTGCGATGAAGGTCTCCGGCTTTACGACCATACCCTCACCTCCGCTGCGCGTGAGAGCCGTCCACCAGCGTACGCCCTCCGCTCTGCTTGCGTCGTCTCCGGTCTCCACCACAAGATAATCGGTGGGAATGAAGATCGGGTCGATGCCGGTGCAGTACCGCTTCAGTGTTTCCATGTGCCACACATGCTTTTCGTCGGAAAACACATGCCCCTCGCAGGCAAGCAGATGAAACGGCGCGATCCGCAAATCGTCAACGCGCTCTACATGCCAGCTGTACTCTCGATATGCAGCGACATAACCGTCGATCGCATCGAGCTTGGCACGGTAACGCTCCAATAACATGACAGGATCGACATTCTGCCCGGATGCTGCAGCTGCGACCTCGAAGGCTTCGTTCGGCCGTTCGCAGGTCTTTGTAAGCGCTGCAATCGCTGCCGCAAGACCTTCCCGACCCGCTCTGCCCACGGGCGCATACTGGCGCTTGAGGAGTGTCTGCGCCTTTTCCGACCACGGCATCAACTCCGTATCCAGACATACCCAGTCCGTGCCGAAGTCCTCCCAGAAACGGGTCTGATCCAACACTGCACGCAGGCGGTCAAGTATCTCTGTTTCCACTTCCTTTTTATCAAAGAAGTGCCGGCCGGTCCGCGTATAAATAATGCCCTTGCTGCCGTCCGACACGCCGAAACGGCGTTTGGCCGTCTCTTCATCGCGGCACAGGACGATTACGGCGCGGGAGCCCATGTGCTTTTTCTCGCACACAACGTACCGCACGCCCCGTTTCCCGTAATAGTCGAAGGCTTCGAGCGGGTGCTCAAGATACTCCGGCAGGTCGCTCGTCTCACATGGTGACATGGTCGGCGGCAGATAGATCAGCCAGTGCGGATCGGCCGCAAAGCGGCTCATGATCTCGAGCGCCGCACATGCGTTATCCTCGCGGACAGTGACCGAGGGCATCAGCTTTGTGGCAAGATACAGCTTGCCCTGTACGTCATTGATCGTCAGAACATCGTCACGGATCGGTTGATCGGGAGCGAGCGGTTTGGTCGGAGCGTAATACTGCATTTTTGCAGCCACACTGACAATTCCGCGCTCCGGATAGCGAAATGCGCTGAGCGCGCCGCCGAACACGCAGCCCGTATCGATACAGTAGGTGCCGTTCATGGCCTGCGCTTCCAGTTGTGGGATATGTCCATAGACCACGATCGCTTTCCCGCGATAATCCGCCGCCCAGTTCAACCGCACGGGCAGACCGTATTCATCCGTTTCCCCGGTCGTTTCCCCGTACAGGCAGAAATCCCGTACCGTCATGGAGCCGCGCCCGATATAACTCTCTTTGATCCCAGCGTGGGCAATCACGAGCCTGCCGTCATCCAGGACATAATGACTGACCAGGCCATCGAGGAACTCCTTTGCCTCGTTGCGAAAAGCTTCGGATTCGCCTGCCAACTCTGCAACGGTGTTATCAAGGCCGTGCGACATCTGCACGTTTTTGCCGAGCAGATATTTCACCAGCTTCACATCATGGTTGCCCGGAACGCAAATCGCGTTTCCGCTTTGCACCATCGACATAACGAGCCGCAGCACTTCAACATTCTTTGGACCGCGGTCGCAAAGGTCGCCGAGGAAGGCGGCTTTCCTCTCACCGGGATGCGCAAGCACGCCGTCAGCGCTTTTTTCGTAGCCTAGCTGCGTCAACAGTTCGGTCAGTTCGTCGAAGCAGCCGTGCACATCGCCGATGATATCGAACGGACCATGCTCATCACGCTTGTCGTTCCACATCTTTGTGCGGACGATTTCAACGTTCTCGACTTCTTCCTGAGAGTTTAGGATGTACACAAAGCGGAAGCCTTCCCGTTTCAGGTTCTTGATGCCGCGCCGAAGCTCAGAAACATGCTTGCGGATCACATGCTCGGGGTATCCGCGATCCGGTCTTGCGGCGTTCCGTTCCTGAAGTACTCGCTCTGGAAGATTCAATACGATCGCCACGCTGTGCACGTTCTGCGCCCGTGCCAGATCGACGATCTGCTTTCGCGCGTTCTGCTGTACGTTCGTTGCATCGATCACGGTTGTTTTCATGTTGTTTAGCCGCTTGTTCGCGGCATAGAACAGCAGATCGAACGCCTCTTTCGACACGGTTTGGTCATTCTCATTGTCTGAAACCATGCCGCGGAAAAAGTCCGAGGAAAGAATCTCCGTCTCCTTGAAAAATCTGCGGGCAAAGGAGGTCTTTCCGCTGGAAGTGGCGCCGATCAAAGCGACCAGAGCAAACTCCGGGATCTCTATACGCATTTTGTAAACACTCCCATCTGTGTCGGCGTTCCGACCTGTTCGTCCATGTCTCCGATCCCGCTGATCTCGGCGGTATAGCCAAAGGAATCGCAAACGTGACCGACCCATTCGGCAAATTCTGCGCGCGTCCACTCAAAGCGGTGATCTCCGTGGCGAAGGTCTTCCTTCATCCATTCGTAACACGTATTGTACTCCTTGTTCGGTGTGGTCAGAACTACGGTACGCGGGCCGGCGAACTCGAATAATACGCGCTCGAAAGCCGGAAGTCTCAGCGGATCCAGATGTTCAATGACCTCCACAACGCAGGCGCAGTCGTATCCCGAAAAGCGTTCGTCCCGGTAGGTCAGCGAAGCCTGCAGTAAGGTCAGCTTCTGCTTGCGATAGGGCGGCATACGGTCATACCGCAGATAGCGCTTGGCCTTCTCCAGCGCTTTGATGGTGACGTCTGCACCGGTGACCTTTGCAAGTTGCTTCTCATCAAGGAGCTTTGCAACCAGTTTGCCCTCGCCACAGCCAAGATCGATGACGCTGGTCGCACCGCTTTCGATTACTGCGTTTCTTACGGCTTCGAGCCGGCGGGTATTGAGGGAGACTCGCTTCTCCCTGCCGGGATCCGGTACAACAGCCTCCTCCGCATCGTCCGCCTCCAAATCCGTTTCCTCTTCGTCGGGCTCAGACTCCAAGAGCTTATCGATCGCACGGTTCGCAAATGCACGCTGCTTATTGAAATACCGCTTGACGATACGCTCTTTCGCCGGATGCGCCGCAAGCCAGCCCTCGCCGTGGCTGAGCAGCTTGTCGATCTCATCGGAGCTGACCCAGTAGTGCTTCTGCCGGTCAAATACGGGAATCAGCACATAAAGATGGTTCAACAGATCTGAAAGCTTCACGGTTCCCGTCAGCGTCAGATCAAGGTAAGCGCTATCTCCCCATTCCGGGAATTTCTCATCCAGACAATAGGTCTGATACTCCACCGTATATCCTAGCGGCTCGAAGATCTCCCGGCTCAGTTCCGCGTCTCCCCGGCAGGAAAGCATATGAACGGTGGCGGACAAGGACAGCGGCGTGTCCGCAAGCGCCTGCATTTTATCGCACTTGCCCTGCATGGCGGTATTGAAGATGCGCACGAGCGCAGTGCTCATAAACGAGGAGGAAACATACGGCCTGTCGTTGACGTAGTCAAAAAGCCCGCCTTCCGAGGTGCCGAACTTTCCTCTGGCCAGATCAATGGGGTTGATGTCGAGCAGCAGCGCCATGGTGGTCTGTGCATCGGATACCTCCGGGTAGAACACGTACGCTTTCCCGAAGCTCATATCGAAGCTTTGGGCGCGATACGGGTTTTTGTGGAGCAGATAACCGAGGTTCTGGGTATCCGATCCTTTGTATGTGATGGTCAGCAGCACATTCGCCCCTCCTTTACATATTCACTATGGTCATCATAGCATCGGTACTGTACGATAAAACTCTCTTTGGTCAATGATGGATGCGCTTCATACACCGCGGCGCATTTCGCTATACCGTCGGGATACCTGCTTTCCTTCTGGAAAACACGGAAAATAGGTTGCGAACCAATAACGGCCGCAACCTCGTATGCCATAGACAGTCTATGCGGAGATCGGCGCGTACCGTTCGCCGCCAAGTACGTCCATCATGAACGCATAGGGCGTCAGCAGACCGCCCGAGAGCATTTTGAAGATTCGGGGCGAGCAGCCGGAGACAAGCGCCACACCCTGCTCGTTCTTGGTGACGGGCTGCTGGCGGTTGCGGCTTGCCACATTCCAGAAGACGATCTTCGGAAGGGCATAACCGAAGGAAGCAAAGCGCTGCTTCGCGTTCACAAAGTTGGTAAGGGAAGCGTTTGCCACGCAGCAGTCAAACTCCATGTCGGAGATGATGTACAGCGTCTCGGGCAGTTCCTCCTGCGGCACTTGGTTCTTGACCGCGGTGCGGAGGATCAATTCGAAGACCGCTTCCAGATTCGTGTTCGCTGCCGTGTTGAAGGAAGCGGCGTACCGAAGCCGGTCGGCAAAGGTCTCGCCTTTGAGCTCGATGAGCTGCGGACGCTCGGAGAACTCAATGAAGCAGTTTCGGAACGCACCAGCGCTGTGCTCGGCAAAGTACAGCCCCAGCGACAGCGCCACCGCAGCTGGCAGCGGCTCGGCGTCCCAGTACATGGAACCGGAGGTGTCGATGACGGCAAGCGCGTTGCCTTCGGCAGTAAACGCCGGCAGCGACTGCCATGTGGCGTTGAGCGCCGCCTTTTCCTCCGGGCTGATGCTGCGCATGAAGCACCGTCCTTCCGAGGTGAAGAAATGATCCGAGAGGAACGGCGTCACCAATTCATAGGGCAGCAGCGTATCCGCATGGAGCTTTGCTTCGCCGCGGGAGACCTGCTCGATGAAGGAAAGATACCTTTCTCCGTCGTTGCGCAGGAAGGCCTTGCGATACTTGAGCATCGCTTTTCCGGGCTGCTTTGCGTAGTCAAACGTGTAATCCTTTTCGCGCAGGTTGTTTTCGAGAATGCGGATGCGGGCGCGCAGCTTGGTCAGTGCTTTCCGGTATTCTGCTTCCGACATGCCCATGGCGCGGCAAATGCGCTTTGCGGCGGATACCGTTTTAGGCGCGCTGGCGTTGACGGAGGGGAGCCACTTGCCGAGCAGGGACACGTCCCCGTCATGCTCCAGCGCGGCTATATCCTTCTCCATCTGCTGCTTGAGGTACGATATTGCCGCGTCCTCGCAGGGCGTGCCGAGCAGCACGAGAAGATCATCGAAACGACCGTACTCCGCAATGTGCGGGATATTCTTCTTCACGCTTGCCGGTTCATTTTCCGCAAGATACCGGAGGATCACGCGGAATACCCGGCGCTCGCCTAAGCCCCCGCGGATATCGCGGGCAAAAAACAGCATCTTCATGGAAAGATTTCGGTTCTCTGTAAATGCTCGGACGAAGCGCGTGAGAATTTCCTCGTCGCTTTCGCGGCGCAGCGCGCCGATCGTCGCAAACAGATCGAGACAGTCCGAGTACGTACTTACATTGGTTTCTGCGCCGTTTTCCGTCAGCGCCCGGTTGGCTTCCTGCCTGAGCAGTTCCAGCATGATGATTCCCTCCCTTCGGGGTCGGTCGTGGTTCGTTCGGATTCCAAGGCACCGCCGGGTTGCCCCGACCTTGCAAGACGGCGCTTAGGACCAATGGTCCGGCTCTCCGTTAGAATACGCAGGTGTTGCTGTATGTGCCTTTCTCCGATGCCCGCGGGCTAGCCCGCAAGGCAATGACAAGGTGCTGTTTTGCAAGATGACGGATTTGCACCGCCGACACTCTGATTATGAGTCAGATGCTCACTGGTTGAGCTAACCTTGTTTTTAAGATTGCTGTCAGCACCTTTATGTGGTTTTGATCAAGGCGCTGTTTCCGGGTTGCCGGTGCTCGTCGAACACCGGCCGTGCCCGCCCCGCAATATTTGCTGTCAGCGCCTTTGTACCTTCATCCTTCCGCCCGGGCTCTGATTGCCCGGACGGCGCTGCATCACCAAAGCGCGTTTTCTGCTCCAATTGCATATTTGATTGCTGCCCGCGCTTTTATGGGTACAGCATACGCGCGAATTGCTTCCAAATCACGGAAAAAAAGTTGCGAACCCGTCAGAGTCCGCAACCGATTTGCTTTTTGAGCCGTTCTTTGATGCTTTCCACCATGCTCTCCGGTTCTGTGACCCGTATCAGCGGGCCGAAGGAGAGGATGCGGATGAGCAGTTCCGTTTCGTCGGAGGTATAGAATTGCAGCGTGACCTTGTAGGTCTTGTCGTCCATACGCTCCGCTTCCTTTTCAAAATGGGCGAAGTGCAGCATCGCCCGTTCGAGCGCGTTGCGTTCGTCAGTGATATAGCATACCATGGCCTGCTTGATCGGCTTATGCCTGCGGACCGTGTTCTGTACGTCCCGATCGATGATCTCGCATTTTGATATCCGCTGCAGGTTGATGGAGCCGACATCGCCCTTCGTTAAAATAAGACGGAATTTGTCGTCCTTCTCGGAGTATTCCAACAGTCTGGGCCTGCAAACGATCCGCTTATGGATGCTCTTGCGGGATTCGTAGTCAATGGAAAGCTGCTTCTTTTCCCTGATCGCCTTGAGGATCGTTTGAAAACGTTCCGTGTAGTCCGCGTCGTCATACGGGTCGCCGTCGGCATACCGGTCATACACGGTAAAGTCTTCCGGTGTGAACAGCGGCTCCACGTTTTCCAGTCCTTCCGGCTCGACGCCGAACAGGCGAAAGCGTGAATCGAGAGTGATCGCCTTCAGCCAACGCTTCTCAAGCTCCGTCAGCGGCATGGTCGGAGCATGTCGCAACGGCGTGCGATAATCCCCGTCGATGAGCTGCCAGCGTTGCTCTTTTATGGCGGGCACGATTGTAAGGAAGCTTTCAGAGAAGGCGTTCTCCCTGCAAAGCACAGTGAGACGCTTTTCCGTGAGTTCGCCCTTCTGGGCAAGGCATATGGCCTTTGCCACCGTCCGGTAGTAGCAGCCGTAGATCTCATGGAAGATCATGCCTCTTCACCTCCTACGCCGTACAGACGGCACATAGCGGAAAAGTCATCTTTGAACAGCGTCTCCGCGGCCTTGTTAGAGAAGTGCAGTTCCGTGATTCGGCAGAGGAACGTCCGGATCCACGGCACCATCTCCATGGTATCGTACACATCCGCCTCAAACCGCGCCGTATGGGCATCCACGGTGGTGACGCTGCCGCAGCGCTTTTCCCGTTCCAGCCGGTTCCAGATATGCGCCTCGTCATCCGGAATGTGCAGCGTGAATTCCACATGCTCAAGCGCGGGGTCGTTTCTGTCGTCGCATACCACGCCCCACATGTGCTTTTGCTTTTCATTGAGCCTTGTGCGCAGCTCATTAAAGTCCGCACACGGCTGCCCAGGTTTAACAGAGGTGATATAATCGAGCCTATATGACACCGTCTTGCGAAAACGTCGATTGTAACAGAGCAAATGCCGGCGCCCGGACTGCACACTGACGAAGATCTTGAGCGGCACGACCTCCCATTCGCGTTTTTCCCCGGCGCGACGGCTGTAATTCGTGATCACGACCGCGCTCTTGTTCGACATGGCTTCAAATAGCAGGCAGAGGACGTCAGTTTCAAGCGCATGGGTGATGTAGTGATGTTTGAACTGGAAGCGGCTTTCCGGCACTTTGTTTTCTCTATCGATCAGGTAACTGCCGATCACGCCTGCTATGCCCGCTTCCGTGAAGAAGGAGACCGCGTCCGTCCATGCGGAAAGATCGTGGGACGCCGATCTGCGGTACAGAACGTTGCGGCCCTGCTTTTCGGTCGCTAGGAGACCAAGCACAGCATATTCCCCCAGCTTCTTGCGGAGGGTGGACTCGTCAAATGTCATAGGCGCATCAAACGAGGAGAGGTATTCGCGGTCGATGCGTTTCTGTATTTCCCCGAGACAAAGCCGAACGGTCGGATCGTGCAGAATGTCGAACAAGATGAAGTGCAGCGTGATGTCCCCGTCCGTGAAGCTCTTCGCCTTCCATGCCTGATACAGCGGGTTATGCGCCGATGTTCTTGAATCAATGGCGAGGAATACGTTCTTGCCGCTCTCAGTCTGGCGGAAGGACATATAATCGCCCAGCCAGCTTTCCATGCGCCTGCGCTCGTTATCGTAGCTGCGGCCACTCTTTCTGTCGTATTCCGTTCTGCTTTTGAAACCATAGACATAGAAGTCCCGCATATAGTCGCGGATGCGCTCAAAATTTTTGATCAGCTCGCTATAGGGCATGGGACGCCTCCTTCCTCACGGATACGTTGCTGTTTGTACGCCGACCGGCTCTGCAGCTGGGCAGTTCAACTATATTTATACTAAATGAAAGCCATGCTGTTTACAATCAGAGACCGAGAAAAACTTTGGTAGATGTGCGATCGTACCAATACGGTCGTGCGCGCTCCTGACGATAATATTCTAACAGATTCGTACAGTTTACTCCATAACAGTGCTGAGTACCCCAGATCACGTAATGCATCTGAAATACCCCGAAGCTCTTTGTTGAAATTGTTTGTAATCATAGACACGCTCTCCTTTCAAGGTGGTGTGTCTATTGTCGTTGAAAGGAGACATCCATGCAATTATTATCGCAAGTTTTTTCTGTAAAAATGGTTTATAGACAGCTAATTACAATCACTCTTTCCATTTATAAGAACTTTTCATTAGGCTTGGTATGCAAAGCTTTTCATAACAAGCCCGGGGAGATACAGGAAATCCTCGGATAATATGCAATCTTATACTTGGGAAGCAGCAATGGCTTTGCTTCCCTGATTACATACAATATGGCAAATTAGACTTGACTAAAACTAACAAAAGAAAACGGCAAGATTCTGTTTTGCTTTGTCAGTGGATATGTGTTGTGCGGAAATAAAATATCTTTATCGTGCTCTTTACTGCAAAAGCTTCTTAAGATGAAGTACTTTGAGTGTATAACGGTCCACCGCGTTCTCTTGGGTAATCACTCCCAGCTAAAGTTTCATTATCAGGAGGAATTCACATTAGCACTTCCGAAATAGTATTCGCATTCAAACTCCTTGACAAGAGTACGATGCCGTACTATACTACAAAAGTACGGAGCCGTACTCTTATTCTTTGGAGGTCAAGCTGCATGGATGCTAAAAAGTTCTTTTATGATTTTGGAAAGGCGTTATATCGGGTTGATGCTGTGTATGACGATTTTGCGAAGGACAGCGGCGTTGTTTCCCCAACTCTGCTGTGGATACTCTATGCGCTGAATGATGGCAATGAGCATACGCAGCGGGATATTTGTGTGGAGTGGTCGCTTCCCAAAAGCACGGTCAACACAGTTATGATGGAACTCAAAAAGAACGGGTATGTCGAGCTTGAACCCATTAAAGGAAAACGCCGTGAAATGACTGTCATCCTGACGCACAAAGGAAAAGAATATGCGGATTCGCTGCTTGCGGCTATATATGAGAAGGAAGCGGAAGCTTTTCGAAAATTGACATCGGATGAGAAAAAAGTCATAGAACACATGGAAAAGATTGCGGAGCTGCTCAAATAACTGCTACAAACCGCACTAAACGAAAGGAGTAAAAAGGCAATGACAACAGAGATTTTTACAGATAGCTATACCTTATCTAACGGAGTCAATATTCCTAAATTGGGTCTCGGAACTTGGTTTATCGACGATGATAAAGCGGCACAGGCTGTTATTGACGCCGTAGGCATCGGCTACCGTCACATTGATACTGCACAGGCATACGAAAACGAGCGTGGAATCGGCGAGGGCGTCCGCAAGTGCGGCATTGCGAGAAACGACCTGTTTATCACCTCGAAGCTTGCGGCGGAAGCCAAAACCTATGACGAGGCTGTCAGAGCGATCGATGAAACCCTCGCGAAGATGAACATCGAATATCTTGACCTTATGCTGATCCACAGCCCGCAGCCTTGGGCGGATTTTCGCGGCGGAGATTATTCGGCGGGAAACAGAGATGCCTGGCGGGCCTTGGAGGATGCATATAAAGCGGGAAAGCTGCGCGCGATCGGCGTTTCTAATTTCAAGCAGGGGGACATTGACAATATCCTGCGTGACTGCACGGTAAAGCCGATGGTCAATCAGCTTCTTGTTCACATTAGCAACACGCCTACGGATTTGATTTCTTATTCCCAAAGCGTGGGGATGGTCGTGGAAGCCTACTCTCCCATCGCACATGGCAAGATTTTGGATGTTCCAGCCATTACCGATATGGCAAAAAAATACGGCGTGTCTGTTCCGCAGCTTTGTATCCGCTATACCATTCAGCTCGGCTGCGTTTCACTTCCAAAGACGGCTAACCCTGCGCATATGAGAGACAATGCGGGCATTGATTTTACGATTGAAGATGCTGATATGGATGCCTTGAAGAATGTAAAGCCAATTGATAACTACGGTGAGTTTTCATTCTTCCCGGTATTCAGCGGAAAATAAAGAAAGGGGTATCACCATGAAAAAAACATTGGTTGCGTACTTTTCGGCAAGCGGCTCAACCGCACAGCTTGCAAAAACCATTGCGGAGGTAACAGGCGGCGATCTGTTTGAAATCAAGCCCGAACAGCCTTATACCTCGGCAGACCTGAACTGGAACGACAAAAAGAGCCGTTCCAGCATTGAGATGAGCGATTCCAATTCGCGCCCTGCGATTGCCACGACCGTGAAAAATATGGATGAATATGACACTGTATTTGTCGGATTCCCGATTTGGTGGTATGTCGCGCCCACTATTATCAACACATTCCTTGAAAGCTATGATTTTTCCGGCAAGACTGTCATCCCGTTTGCCACCTCCGGCGGAAGCGGTATGGGAAAGACAGACAGTGTGCTCAAAAAATGCTGCTCCGATAAAACGATCTGGAAGCAGGGCAAAAAGATGAGCAGCCGCGAAAGCGCCGCTGCCGTGAAGTCTTGGATTGACGGCATAAATCTGTAAAGAAAGCGAAATGAGGTGAAAGGTAATGAAAAAGATATTTGCCATTCTTTTGATGGTAACAATGTTGCTTTCTCTTGCTGCTTGCGGAAGCACCAGCAGCGAACCGGAAATCAAGCCGGATAGCGCTTCGAGCGCAATAGATAGCAATACCCAGGCTGAGGCTGACGCTACCCCGGACACCAGCGTGCCATCGTCTTCCGAAACATCAACTGAACCATCCGGGGATAATTCAGAGCCTTCCGACAGCGGCTCAAGGGTATTAATCGCATACTTCTCCGCAACCGGCACAACAAAGAAAATAGCTGAATACGCCGCCGATGCTGCGAGCGCAGACCTTTACGAAATCGTTCCCGCTGAGCCTTACACCGCCGACGACCTGAACTATAATGTCAGCAACTGCCGCGCCAACGCCGAAATGAACGACCCGTCCAGCCGCCCGGAAATCAGCGGCGGCGTGACAAATATGGCTGACTACGATATTGTGTTCATCGGTTATCCGATCTGGTGGGGCGAAGCGCCGAGAATCGTCTCCACTTTCATAGAAAGCTATGACTTTTCGGGCAAGACCGTCGTGACCTTCTCCACCTCCGGCGGCAGCGGACACAACGACCGCAGTATCAAAGAGCTTGCCAGTGGCGCAAACTGGGTCACCGGTGCGAGACTCAAAAGCAATTCCTCGCAAAGCGACGTCGCAGACTGGATCACCGGTCTCGGGCTTGATATTACGGTGAAATAAGTGAAAGTGAGGTGCGGGATAGTGAAAAGAAAAATCAGAGTAACAGCGGATATCGCCTTGCTGCTCCTGCTTCCCGTGCTGATGACGGAAATGCTGATGGGACAGCAGCTGCACGAATGGGTCGGAACAGTCAGCTTCCTCGTGTTTGTGCTGCATCACATCCTTAACTACCGCTGGTGGGGAACGCTTGCAAAGGGCGACTACACGCCCGTGCGGTGTCTCATGACTCTACTCGACTTGCTGCTTGTCGCGGATATCCTCGCTTTGATGACGAGCGGCATTATGATGAGCGGGTTCGTGTTCGACTGGCTGAACATTCGCGGCGGCATGATGATAGCGAGAAAGCTGCATCTGTTCGCGTCCTATTGGGGCCTCATCCTGATGTCTGCGCATGTCGGACTGCACGCCGGGATCGTGGTAAAACGTATAAAAGGCGCGGCGGCGAAATGGCTTACCCGTATTCTCGCGCTCGGGTTTTCCGCTTACGGCATTTATGCCTTCGTTTCGCAGAAGATCGCAAATTATTTATTCCTTACAACTCATTTTGTCCTGTACGACGAAACAAAGCCGGATGCTGTGTTTGTGCTCGAAACTGTGGCAATGATCGTGCTGTTTGCGGCGGTATTCTACCATCTGCAAAAACTTCTGCTTACTTATCCACATTTACTACTCCGGCAAGGGCGGCTCGGCACGCGGCTTTGCCGACGAGATGACCGTGAGCAGCACCGTGGAGATGATATGCGCCGAAGCGGGCAATCTTCGGTATGAATACTACTTTCCTACCGACAATCCCGAGACGGTGCTTTTGATTGATGAGTGGCAAGACCAGACCGCGCTTGATCTGCACAATAAAAGTGACATGATGCAGACCATTGCGACTTTGCGTGAAAAATACAAACTGAAAACGCGTGTGGAACGCTATCTTTCGGAAAAGTGAGGAAAACAATATGAGTATCAAACAAACAGCGGGCAGAAATCAGCTCGGCGAGTTCGCTCCCGACTTCGCTCATTTCAACGATGATGTTCTGTTCGGCGAGAACTGGAACAACAAAGATATTGACCTGAAAACAAGATGTATCATTACCGTGGTGGCGCTGATGTCCTCCGGCATTACCGACGCATCCCTACGCTATCATCTGGAAAACGCAAAGAAAAACGGCGTCACAAGAGAAGAAATTGCCGCGATTATTACGCACACCGCTTTTTATGCCGGCTGGCCAAAGGGCTGGACGGTATTCAATCAGGCGAAGGAAGTTTGGAACGAGAATACGCCTGCCGACGACGCAAAAGCCAAACACGCCGCTGATATGGTCTTTCCCATCGGCGCTCCAAACGACACCTATGCACAATACTTTGTCGGACAAAGCTATCTTGCGCCGCTATCTACAGAACAGGTCGAAATCTACAATGTGATCTTTGAGCCGGGTTGCCGCAACAACTGGCACATCCACAAGGCAACGAGTGGCGGCGGACAGATTCTCGTCTGCGTTGCCGGACGCGGTTGCTATCAGGAGTGGGGTAAGCCCGTACAGACGCTCTCCCCCGGTGATGTGGTGAACATTCCGGCGGGAGTCAAGCATTGGCATGGTGCAACAGCAGATTCGTGGATGAGCCATCTTGCTATTGAAGTCGGCGGAGAAAACACCTCCACCGAATGGTGTGAAGTGGTAAGCGACGAGGACTTCGGTAAACTCGAATAAAAGGTGCAAGCGTCAAATAGGATGTCGTTCAAAGAACTATTAATTATGGGGAAAATTGAAATGGTAGTTGAACTGTTGGATAACGGCTATTACAATAGTTTCGATTAGTTAGGTGAGTAAAAGATAACAATCAAGCAATACAGTATTAGGGCAATCACGAACCAGTGTGATTGCCCTTTTGTTAGATGTATTGGGCGTCTACTCCGTCTATGCGACAACCGGCGACAACGCTGCCGAAGTCATTACGGTGACGCCGGAGAACAACGAGAAGCTACGCAAGATTTTCTATGACATGAACAGCTATTCCGTCCACACAGAAACAGAAACCGTGGAAGAAGTGGAAGTGGACGATTACGGGGCTACACTCGCCTCGGTTAGCAGCAATTAGCAAGCTCAAAAACGGCTGAAAAAAGCGATTAGCAAAGAAAACGTTTTGATTAGCAAAAACTGAGGATTTCAGAACAGCGATTAGCAAGCAAGAAGAAAAGCGAGGCGGTAAGATGCTGCAAAAAGCGAGCGTACTGATTAGCAAAACTTCAAAGAGAACAAGAGATTCAGTATCAAAAAAAGCCCCATTTCTGGGGCTTGTGGCGTTCCCGCCGGGATTCGAACCCGGGGCCTTCCGCTTAGGAGTTGTGGCGCGCCTGTTTTGCGGCGTTATACATAATATTACGAAGTCCGAAAAATCCCTATATTACGGCGTTTTTCAAGGAGACGCTTTTCGCACAGTATCACGCAATATTGCTGATTTCGGGTAGCTTTGAAAACTCAAATTAGCAAGTCATTAGCAAAATAGACCTTATACAGTCTGCGTTAGAGGACCATCGTTCGTATTGAAATTAGCAAAATCAGCGAGTATCTGCTATGCGGATGCTCGTTTTGTTTATATACAGATTTTTTTGTATCTAAACTGACGAGATACTACGTCCTATCTGATTGCCAAGTACTATAGCAAGTGCTATAATACTTGCAGGGAGTTGATATTATGGAGTTTTATACCGTAGTCAAGCGCATAAGAAAGGAATTGGGATTAAGTCAAGAGCAGTTAGCTCGCGAGCTTAGTATCAGTTTCTCTACTATAAATCGCTGGGAGAATGGAAAGTCTCACCCTAGCCAAATGGCGAAAGAGCTTTTTTATAACTTTTGTAAAAGCAAAAGCATTGATGTAGATTCTTATATGAAAGGAGAGGTATGAATGATTAGTCTTGCACGTAATGATGTAGATAGTATTGCTTTTGAAGACGAGTGGAATTTTAGCGAAGATACTGAACTGCTCATGCACACAATTCATACTTATCCTGCAAAATTTCCTGCATTTATTGCCACAAAAGCATTTGATTATGCCGAGCTTGAAGGCGTCGATATTAAAACGGTTGCAGATATTTTCTGTGGTTGTGGGACAGTAGCATTAGAGGCCAAACTACATGGAAAAGAATTTTGGGGGTGCGACATTAACCCTGTTGCAACATTAATTGCTAAAACAAAAAGTGCAGCATATGATATTGATATTGTAACTGGTTATTACGAGAGAATAAAATCAACATACGAAGCTACGGAAAAAAATAATACGTCATATGTGGAAGCTAATGAACGACTAAAATACTGGTTTACAGAGAATAGCTTTATTGATTTGTTGAGATTAAAGCGGTCAATTGAAGCCATTGTTCCAGAAGGCGAATATCGAGATGCCTTTCTTTGTCTATTTTCATCTATCCTAAAGGCATCATCAAGGTGGCTAACAAAATCAATAAAACCGCAAGTTGACCCAGGAAAGGCAGAGGTTGATGTTTGGAATGTGTTTATGCAACACTTCAACAAATTCTCGAAGGCCATAATCCAAATTAATTCATATACTTTTAAGCCCGCAAATATTAATATTGAGAATGAGAATTTTTTGGACATTGAGGATTATCCTAAAGTAGACTTAATTATTTCTAGCCCACCATATGTAACGTCATACGAATACGCTGACCTGCATCAGCTTTCCACGTTGTGGTTACAATATACTTCGGACTATCGAGACCTTAGAAAAGGTTCAATCGGCAGCATGTATAATAGCGAGGGATTTGAGATTGATTTGAACTCGTTGAACACTGTTGGTCAACAAATTGTGCAAGCTCTGTTGGTAGATCGTAAAGCTACCGCAAAAGTGCGTTCAGTAGCTCGATATTACATAGATATACAACGTGCTATTTGCATCTGTGCCAACATGCTAAACAGCGGAGGAATGGCATTTTTCGTGGTAGGAGATACCGAATATAAGGGCGTGAAAATTAAAAACTCAGAGCACCTTATTCAATGTCTCAGAAACGAAGGTTTTACAGACATAAAGGCAGCGAAACGAAGAATCTCAAATAAACTGCTTACCCCCTATCGGGACAAGTTTGGTAGGTTTTCTTCTGATAAAACGCAACGTACAATTTATCACGAAGAATTCATCATTAGTGGAAGGATGTGGCGGTAATGAACGAGACATTAACGATTAAACCATATGCTAGACTTATCACTATGCTTGGGGACCAATTAATTAAAAACGAATTAATTGCGCTGGTAGAACTAATTAAGAATTCTTATGACGCTGATGCTTCATGGGTAAAAGTGAGCTTTATTGATTTTGCTCCGGACTACTCTCTGACTGCCACTTCTAAAATTATCATAGAGGATGACGGGTGTGGCATGAATGCGGATATACTTAAAAAGCATTGGCTCAATCCAGCCACGCCTGACAAATTAAGAAGAAAGGCAGTTAATGCAAAAACTGAAAAAGGTCGCATTCTGCAAGGAGAAAAGGGAATCGGAAGATTTGCCATCTTTAAGCTAGGAAAAACCATTAAAATAACATCTAGAAGGCAAATGCAAGATGACAAGGGTCATTTTATTGATGAAGGTGAAAACATTGAGAATACCCTTGTTTATGATTTTTCAAAATATGATGACAATTTCCTAAAAGAAAATGGCCAAGACAAGGACCTTTTCCTTGAGAACCTTCAAGTGGAGTTATCACAAGCACATCCCACAGCCATTGTTCCTCAAGAAGTTGTTCTGGGATCGACCAAGCGGAAGCGAAAACCCTATGGAACAATTATTGAAATAAGTAATTTGAAAACAAAATGGTCTTCGTTCCGTGTCGCTCGCGTTCAGAGCGAGGTTGGTAAACTTCAGCCTATTTTTTCAAAAAATGCCGATAGTGACTTTGGCGTGTGGATATACAAAGACAATCAATTACACGAATCTCAAGATAGGTACAAAGAGCAACTTAACAACTGCCTTGAAAACAAGTCTGTTTTCAAGGTTACTGATGGACGCTATTTCTCTACGGATAATACAATTGACTTTAAAATCAATGGTCAAGGTGTTCATCTTAGCTTTGAAGATGCAGACATAAATGGGCTGAAGCAATTTGAGAAATTCAATACACCGGAGTATAAAACAGAATGTGGTAGCTTCCGTTTTGAATTCTATATCTTCGATTTTAATGTTGATTCCGAAAACCCATCCAAGTATTTCTTGGATGGCAATGACAAAAAAATAATACGCGAGCATAGAATCTATCTTTACCGAGACGGTTTACGAGTGATGCCCTATGGTGATCCAGAGGACGATTGGCTACAGATTGATATTGCAAGAGGTACTATTAGAGCTGACGAGTTTTTGAGCAATGACCAAGTTGTGGGCTGTGTTTATATATCTAAAGAAGAGAATCCCAAACTGATTGACAAAACAAATCGTGAAGGTCTAATTGAAGATGGTCGAGCCCTTGACGATTTTATTACCGTATTGCAGCTCATTTTGAAGTACTTACGTAAGAAACCATTTGCACAATACTTAATTAATAAGCAGCGGAAGAAAGATATTGACAGAATAAAGCGTGGACGACCCGCTGAATTAATTGAAACAGCGAAGAAACAGTACGCAAATGACCAAAAGACATTGGCATTTTTAAAGTCTTTTGAGAACAGCTACACAAAAGAAAAGAAAGTCCTTGAAGATCGAATTAATAAAACCGAAAATCTTGCTGCTGTTGGTCTGTCAATTGAAACGGCATCGCACGATGTGATGCTTTTTATTCGAAAGACGTTAGAAAGTCAAGATTCTTTGATTCGCGATTTAATGGCAGGAGGAGAAATAGATAGAGAAGAACTGCTCACACGCTTGACACTCATCCGCGGAAACCTGTCTATGGTAGAGACGCAGATGAAAGATGTTCAGTTACTTTTCCCTTCAACAAAATCGAAAACAAAGAACATTGATGTTAAAGAAATCATCGACAAAGTAAACAGGCTATATAAACGAGCCTTTAACGACAATAAGATTTCTGTTGATTTTGATGTTACAGAGCGGCCATTAATCGTAAGAACAACGGATGCTGTTTTGTTGCAAGTATTTATTAATCTATTTGATAATTCGCTATATTGGTTAAAAACTGTGAATAGGGAGCGTCGAATTAGGATTTCGATTGACGGAAACAACCAACGGCTCATCTTTTCCGATAACGGGCCAGGTATAAAGGATGACGATGTAGACTATGTTTTTGAAGCCTTCTATTCAGGTAAAGGTGAAGAAGGTAGAGGGCTTGGCCTTTATATTGCTAGGCAGTTACTGGATAGATATGATTATTCAATTGGCTTGGCAGAATTTTCTAAAGATAAAGTTTTAAGCGGAGCTAACTTTGTACTAGAATTTATAAAAGAGGGCTAAAGATATGGATGTAGAAAAACTTTTTCAAGGAATTGCTGTTATTTTCGATGATGAAATTAGCAATCCAACATCGACTATATCTGCAATAAAAGAAATTATCCAAAGCAAAAACATTCCTGTCGCGGTATACAAAGAAATGCCGCGACAGGAAATAATACCGTCGTTGTCAAATGCCTCATTTGTGATACTTGATTGGGATTATACGAACAGTGAATTGAGTGTGGATGGCGATGGCGATGAACGTTTGTCGATTCCAGCCGAACTCAAAACAGAGCAGGATAAGGGTTTAATTCAATTTATAAAAGAATTTTTACGCCTTGTTTTTGTTCCGGTGTTTATTTTCACATCAAAATCTGTGGATAGCATTAAAGCGACTTTGCGTGATGCCGGATTGTGGGATGATGATAAAGAGAATCGTATCTTTATTAAGCAGAAAAACGATATTATTTCTGAAGATCAACTCTTTGGCGCAATTGAAGGTTGGGTTAAAGCCATGCCTTCTGTTTATGTCCTTAAGGAATGGGAAAAGAGTATATCAAAAGGTAAAGATGCGATGTTTTTGGAACTATATGGATATTCTCCCAACTGGGTAAAAATTATTTGGGATATGATTAAGGAAGATACCATAGAAAACCATCGTGAATTTGGAGAATTCGTAACGAGAACTCTAAATAATCGAATAGGAGCATATACATTCGATGAGGAGATTATCAGTGCTCGAAGGGATTTTTCCGCAGAAGAGTTGCGGCGCGTTGTAGAAGGCGAACGCTATCTTGCATATGATGTGCAGCCGGGACAAGCATATACTGGAGATCTGTTTAAAGACGGTAGTAAGTATTATTTAAATATACGTGCGCAATGTGATCTCTCACGTGCGGATGAACACGGTGAGTATAACCCTCTTCTATACTGTATTAAAGGGGAAAAATTGCGGAGCAAGGATATAGTAACGGATGACATCAGAATGACAACGGAAGGAACCCTAGTCTTTGGCGCTGGTAAGCGCTTTACTTTAGACGCTATGCGCGAAATTTGTAAAGATGAGGCGAAGATTCAGAACTTCAATAAAAACTTCGCAAAGCATCGGAATAGCATTTTCTTTAGGAAAGGGGCTTTTCTTGAAAGAAACGACAAGGTAATTATTGGGTGTGTCGCAGGTGAACAAGCCCTGCAGTTTGACTTAGATATTTGTATAAAAGAGTTCAATACCGAAAAGGATAAGCGTATCGGAAGAATTCTACCTCCATATATAATACGTATTCAACAAAAATGTTCACAAAACATGGTTCGAGAAGGGGTTATGCCGATGCCAGAAAAACTATTTGTCGGTTTTGAAGATTAACTGTTTTTTGATTGCCAAGTCGCTTGCCTTAGGTAAGCGACTTTTTATATATCAAAGACAAGGAGGATTAATACTATGACAAAAGTAATCGCTCTCGCCAACCAAAAAGGTGGCGTGGGAAAAACGACAACAGCCGTCAATCTCGGTATCGGGCTTGCGCGGCAAGGTAAGAAGGTATTGCTCGTTGACGCGGACGCACAGGGTAATTTGACGGATTCGCTTGGCTGGAACGAGCCGGACAAGCTCCCCGTTTCCCTCGCTACCATTATGAGCAAGGTTATCATGGAGGAGCCTATCGTGCCGGATGAAGGGATATTGCACCATGCGGAGGGCGTTGATCTCATGCCCGCAAATATCGAGCTATCCGCTATGGAGGTATCGCTCGTAAACACCATGAGCCGAGAGATTGTGCTGCAAAACTATCTAAAAGAAGTCAAAGGAAAGTACGATTACGTTCTCATTGACTGTATGCCGAGCTTGGGTATGATTACGGTCAATGCCCTTGCGGCGGCGGACAGCGTCATTATTCCAGTACAAAGCCACTATCTCCCCGCAAAGGGAATGAGCCAGCTTTTACAGACCATCAACCGCGTCAAAAAGAACATCAATCCCAACCTCAAAATCGAGGGCGCTTTGCTCACAATGGTGGATAACCGCACGAACTTTGCAAAGGAGATTTCGTCTTTGCTTCGTGATAGTTACGGAGATAAGCTTCGCATATTCAAGACGGAGATACCCCTTGCCATCAAAGCAGCGGAAACCAGCGCCGAGGGCAAGAGCATCTATACCCACGACGCCCACGGCAAAGCGGCGGCGGCATACGAGGCTTTGACAAAGGAGGTGATGAGCGGTGGCAAGCAACGTGAGAAGCATGAAGCTGACCTCGCTCGATGATCTGTTCTCCACGGAGGAAAGCCGCGCCGAAGCGGAAAAGGAGCACGTACAGGAGATTCCCATAACGGAGATAGACGGTTTTCCCGAGCATCCCTTCCATGTGGATATGGACGACGCTATGCGCGAGATGGTGGAAAGCGTGAAGCGGTTTGGCGTGTTATCGCCCGCCGTGGCGCGGCAAAAGGAGGACGGGCGATATGAGCTGATCAGCGGGCATCGGCGCAAAAAGGCGTGCGAGCTTGCGGGCATTGAGAAAATGCCCGTCATCGTCCGCAATATGGATCGAGATGAAGCTATCATCTTTATGGTAGATTCCAATCTTCAACGGGAACGCCTTCTTCCGAGCGAAAAGGCGTTTTCCTATAAAATGAAACTTGATGCGATGAAACGCCAAGGCGCAAGGACTGATTTAACTTCTGTCCCAATGGGACAGAAGTTAGGAAAGACATCCCGTGAAATGCTTGCAGCGACATCTCCCGATGGGAATACACAAATTCATCGCTATATTCGCCTCACAGAGCTAACCCCCGACCTGTTGAAAATGGTGGATGAAGGCAAAATTGCCTTTCGGCCTGCTGTGGAGCTGTCTTATCTGTCCAAAGAGGAACAGGCTTCCCTGCTCATGACGATGGAAAGCGAGGTATGCACTCCGTCGCTTGCGCAAGCCATCAAAATCAAGAAGTTCAGTCAGGAGGGCAGACTGAACGACGATGTGATCC
>ERZ773235.215-NODE-215-length-82583-cov-12.112919_pt1 | contig 82583 bp, 63 predicted proteins | sample MGYA00580522_ERZ773235 | MGnify/ENA primary metagenome ERZ773235 (study PRJEB29015, sample SAMEA2737797) | human gut metagenome | biome: human gut; feature: human-associated habitat; material: faeces | place: China | collected 2012 ... | reverse complement strand
GTTTGCAGATATAAAGATTTTCACCTCTTTATTTTTCCAAGTGCAAATATAATAGTAAGGGCAAAAGCTTTAAAAAGAGTTCCACCTATAATATATTCCCCAGCTCTGACACTCGAAACAGGATTCTAGCGACCCCGCATTTCACGGGGTCGCTAGAACTAAAATACTGAATATCAATTTCATAATAAGCTAATCTCACTTACAATTTCCGTCTTTATTTCTCTTTATATGCCTCATACTCTTCACGAGAGATTGGAGTCTCTGGGTCAACAATCAACACTTCATCATAGGTCAAGCCATAGAGGTGATAGACGAGGAAGTCGATTTGATTCTCCAATGAAGTGGTGTCGGCAGAAACATCAATCTGTTTCTTGACAGTTATATTTTTTGCCAAGTCTGCAATTTCCTGTTGATTTTCTGATTCTATCATAGGCAACTGCTCTATAGTTGATTTATTTATTGCTAAATATCCACCAGCTAGATGCTTATCTTTGAACTTTTTACAAAGATAATAAGTCGTATACTTAGAATTCAATATACCAAGAACATAAAATGGCAAAAATGTAGAAAAATCTGTTATAGCATATACTCCCACTCCTAAAGCCAAAGGAGTTCCAACATAAGTAGCCTCAATACTTTTTGTCATACCCGCTATTACTATTTTGGGATTTTGCCACATATTCCATTTGCTTAGTGCTATTTCCGTGTTATAAGTTATATAAGCAAAATGATATTTTTCACCCATATATCTCACTCTACAATTAGAATAGCAATATCTATCCACATTTCCACTTACTGTAAATGGTATCGTATTAGGCATTTCACCATCAACTACATACTTCTTTATAATTTGCGCTTGGAATCCTGCTGCCCCAGAACAAACTTTCAAACCACAATCCTTTATTGTAAGAGAAGTCTGAATTTCATCATATTCCACATATTGCCGTTTTAGCAAATCAGAATAATCCTCCAACAAATACTGTGAGTATTTTTCATCTCCATGTTTATGTCCTAAAATTATAATTGGATAGACCCCAGCATTTTTGAAAACATTAAATATTGAGACATCAACACTATTCTTCCATCCCATTTGGTGCATTGCAATTCGTGTCTTTTGAGCATAATCTGCTATCAACAATTTATTTGGAATAATGAAAGAATAAACTTTCGTTGTAATTTTTAATGCCAACAAAAGAAATAAAATATACATATCATAGGCACCAACAACTTCTGGATATTGCTTTTTATATATTTCTTTTTCATCTTTAGTCCTTGACATGTTTACTGCACTAATATACGGCGGATTACCAATCACAATATCAAAACCGCCCTTTTCGAATACATCCGCAAAATATGTATGCCAAAGGAAGAACTGGTCATTTGGAATCTCCAATTCATCTACAGCATCCTGCACTTCATGGTTTCCCTCGGCACAAACCTTGATGTAATCCTTCACATACTTATCTATTTGCTGGCGACGCTGAGCACGCAAGGTATGGTCGGTGATACTAAAATATGATTTTACTAAATCCTGGATGATTTTCTGTACATCTGTTTCCTCAAAACCCAATGAGAGAACGCCACGAGTTTTCTTGGTATCTTTTCCTGTCTTCAACTTCTTGGAAGTAACATCCAAGTCCACCCCTTTGTAACTCTCCAGCAACGAGTTGCCCTGCATAATCTTAAAGTCGAGATTAGGCAAAGGCATCGGCTCCTTTTCATCGATGATAAGAGCAAGCCAGAAACGGAGACGGGCGATATCTACGGCTCCCTTCTCTATATCAACACCATAAATGTTGTTCTGAATGATATGGCGCTTGATGTCGGCAGCATTATCCTCCTCGAAGATTTCGAGAGACTTGCGGCATGCATAGAGTTCACGGAGTAAGCCCATAGGGAAAGCTCCCGAACCGATGGCAGGGTCACAAATCTTCACGTCTATCAACTTCCGGTCGATAGACATGGCAAGTTCTGAAGAAGCTCCACCCAGCTCCTCCACATCATTGGTTTTCACAAAGTTAGCAATATGTTCCTTAACCTCTGCATCATCTATGCCAGTTTGCAGATACGCCGTCAACGACTCCTGACACATGTAACGAACGATTTCCTTTGGCGTATAAAAGGCACCCTTGTCCTTGTTGTCCTCCAAAAGATTCTCGAAAATCTTGCCAAGCATTTCAGGGTCAACACCCACCTCGGCATTGTTCGGATCGTTTTCATCAATCGTAAAGTTGTAACTATCAAAGAAATCGAAGAGCGACTGGAACATTCCGGCTGGGAAACAAGAATCTACTTCATCTATCTTCTCCTGCTGGAAGAGACCACCATTGAGATAAGGAATTTCATCGGCATTCGGAATATACTTCACTCCCACTCCGTTAACCAAAGGCGCACTACTCCGGTCCTCAGGCTTGGTATTGAGCAAGCCAAAGAACATAGGTTCAAGCACCTTGTCCAGGAAATCTTCCTTTACCTCATCAGAGGCATCATAGAACAAATCGTGCATATAATGCAGATTGCCAGCAAGCCATCCCTTACTCTGCAGGAAATAAAGGAACACGATGCGACCCATCATCTTCTTGATATAATCGCGCACCAGTTTATCATCTTCCTTAAAGGATGTAAAGTATTGGACATCTGGTTCTCCTGTTTCCTGCTCCACCCATTTGTTTCCCTTCTTTACATATTCCTTACCTGTGAGGAATTTCACAAACTCGGCATACTGCTTGCGGTAAGCAGCAAAGAAATCATCTGAAAGAGCCTCAACAGAGAAGGCCTTCTTGATTTCCAAAAACTCATTCGCCTTCTTCTGCAAATCCACAAAACGGGAAACTGGAGTCTTATAATACGCCTTCTCATCACCAAACACATAGGTGAATCGCTTGGTGCTGGTAGCATCTTCCTTCAAGTCGCAAATCAGAGACAGGCGCCAGTTGATTCCATCATTAAATACCGCCAAGGCGGCATCAAAGCCATAGCCCAGATAAGGACGAATCAGGTTGCGAAGCCCCACCTTGCGGCGCAGCACCGAACCATCCTCCATTTCATAATAGAAGAATCCTAACTCATAATTATCTCGCGTTGTCATGCTGCCCAGGAAATATCCCTTACGGTCTTCGGCATCCTCGTCCAATGCCTCAGGACTCACACGCACCTTGTCGGCATGAAAGTAATCCTGCAACAACATCTGCCACTTCGAAAGATTGAACTTCGACTGGAAGAGTCGCTTGAATGTTTCTTTATTATATGTTGCCATAACTATCTTTGTTTTTTCTGTTCTTACACCTTATTATATAGAGAGACTTAGATGATTATTATTTAGAGAGAATTAGATGAATGACTCAGATACCACAATCTGCGGTTCCAAGATTTCCTCGTTTCTTTCCTCATCAGTATCCAGCGGAATGTTGTAGCGATCAAAGAGTTCATCTATCTTATCTATGATTTGCGCTATGAGGTCTTCTCTGGATGGTTTCTGCTTCTTTACCTGGCGATTGAAACTGTTGATGCTTGAATTGAGACCGGTGAAGACACCCAGTTCCACTATCTGCTCCAGCTTCTTGATTTGCGCCACAGTCTTCTCCGCATCCACAGCATTCAAGGCCCGGTTCATCGTACGGAGAATGCTCAGCACGGCATTGGTCGATTTATCTTTCTTCCTGTTCTCCATGCTTTCGGCATCCACCACTTTTCTCACCACCGTCCGGTAGGATTCCAATGCCAGTTTCACCTGGTCGTAATGAAAATCCATCACCTTCGCAAAGTCACCCGGCTTCTCCTCCATCGCAGCCTTCATGATGTCCATCGCATCCAAGAATGGGATAGACAAAGCCTTGCCGTCAGCCTTAACCCAGTAATACTCCACCTTCTGAGGCGAAGAAAGATAGACGATTGTGGTATGAGGATGTTTTCCGATTTCCCTCACCGTTCGGCTCTTCATCGGCAAAGCCTTAATGCTGTTGTAGAGCTTGCGATGGGTGCGATAAAGCTCACGAGCTTCTTCCAGGAACTTCAGATTTCTATCCACAGCATCCTGGATATCAGGATTGAACATTTGGAACTCTTTCACGATTTCCTCTCTAGAGTAAATCTGCGCATCCTCGCCAAAGGCTGAATGGAAGCCCTGCAACTTGATGAGGGCATTGCTATAGAGATGAATCTCCTGATTGCCCTGCATCGACGGATAGAACATGTAGTTGTATATCTTGTCTGCCACCGAACCGATACGATTGACACGACCGATGCGCTGCATTAATCGGGTAGCGTTCCATGGAGAATCGTAGTTGATGATGACGTTGGCACGATGCAGATTGACACCTTCAGCAAGCACATCAGAGGTAATCACGATGTTGAATTCATCCGATTGCTCGGCATAGTTGGCATCAAAGCACTTGCGGAGAAGTTCCTGCCGGTTGGTACGATTGCTGGCACAGACATCCAGGATGTCGTGGCGATGCAGACGGTTCTGCAACTGATCCGTCAGATAATTCACGGTATCTACGCTCTCCGAGAAGATAACCAGTTTGCCTGTAGGATTTATCTCCTTATCAAAGAATTCATGGTCCAGTTTATCGGTAAACAGTTCCAGTTTAGGGTCTTCGCTTACCCCATCCCATTGTTTACACAACTCCTTCAAATTCTTAGCATCTTCTTTCAGCATCTCCAAAAACCGTTCGCTGAAATCCTCTTTTTTAAAGACCGTATCTTCCTCTTTCAAGCCTTTTTCTACGGCATATTCTATGATGCGGTCCAGTTCCCAGCCCTTGGCTTGCTTATCCTTCACGTTGATATCAGGAGCAATAATTACCTTGTTCTGGTCAAACATCTTGATCATATCCTCGGTAATGCGGAGGAAGATGTGGAGCGAACGGCGGAAGGCATAGAAACTGCTCTCCAATCGCTTAACCATGTGAACACGATAGATGCCTGTCAGCATGGTGGAAATATGAAGGGCAGTAGGATACTTCTTGCGCGCCTCGCCCTGCAAGAACTCCACAGCACGATAGCGGGCATAGTGCAAGCCCTTGCCTTGGGGATTATCTTCGGGATGAGGCGTATCCGTAAGAATCGCCATCGTACTATAGAAGAGATCGTTCAAACCGCCATTTAATTCATATACCAATTCGTTAGGAGGCAGAATATCCGGGAATACGATGTGCTGATCATCCAAGTCTTTCTTGTAGGCTGGCACATTCTTGATATTGTTTCGGGTTCGTCTAACCGTCACCTTATCAATCACTTGCGTTCTTATCTTTTCGTAGAGGTCATCGGTACGCTTGGCAAATTCAGCATTTCTCTCGTTACGCTTGTCTAACTTACGCTCACGCATCAGCTTATCGTATTCTTCTATCCATGGAGAGAAGGTTACTGGCAGATTCTGGATGCCTTCGATGGTGGAATAGCGGGCATTCTGGAAGAGAAGCAGGAGATTCAGAAGATCGGTTGGACGATTATTGAGCGGAGTAGCCGAAAGCAGCATCACCTTCTTATGATAGCCCTTTACCAAACCTTCATTCATGCGAGGTGTCTTGCAGATTAACTGTAAATCATCGTATCTGCCAGCGGTGGCTCCACGGAAATTATGCGCCTCATCTACAATCACCAGGTCATACTCTCCCTTTTCACGAAAGTTGCCCTCGCCCTCTATGATTTTATTCAGACTGCCATTGCTCACAAACTGGGCGTAACGCTTGATGCCAAAGAGTTTGAAGGTGTCAGTCCAGTTCTTTTCCAAGGCTGGCGGATAAACCACCAGGATATTGGTGTATCTTCCATTTGCTTCAACAAATCGCTTGGCAATCATCGTGGCAACAATGGTTTTACCCAAACCCACCACATCGGCAAGGAAGAAGCCATTGTGCTGCATCAGCATCTGATAACCCTGAATCACGGCATCGTGCTGATAGCGGATATCCTTCACACCCTCAGGCATTTCCATCGTAAAGTCATCTTCCACCTGCGAACCGAAAGTATCTATCAGCACCTTCATATAGAGTTCGTATGGTGTAGGCAACTGGGCAAGATGAGTCTTCGCCTTCATCTGTTCGATGTCTTCCAGATTCAGAGGAACGGCCTGCTCCCAAAGCTGCTCAAATTCCTGCTTGCAATATTCCACATCATCATAATCCTTCATCGCCACGTTCAACTCATACCGGTTGCTGGGCACGGTTCCCATTCCTGAATCGGATAGATTGGAGGAACCCATGATAACCCAGCCATCAGAGTTTGGATTATGGTTTTCCGGGAGAAGAAGATAGAATTTGGCATGGAGGTTTTTGCTTCGATGGATACGCATCTCCAGTTTTTTGTCGATGATGTCCTGGCAAAACTGGAGGATACCTCTCTCCGTCTGCTCATCATAGCCCGCATTCTTCACTTCTTCAACGAAATCGTGAGAATAGGCATCAACGACGGCTTGTTCATCAATCTGACCGAAAAAGAGTTTGGATTGCTTACGGAATATGTTGTCGATATTGATACCTACCAATATCTGTATCTTTTTGACCTGTTCAAATTCCTCACGAAGTTTGAAATAGCCCGAACTTCGGAAATATCCTACTACAGCCTGAAAGGTATGAAAATCAAGCATGTTGTGGGCTATCCCCTTGAACTTCTCGAACAGGGAATTATCAGGAGTATTATTAAAAAACTTAGTGCTCATCTGTCTGTATCTCCTTAGGCTATTGGCACTTCCGCCATTCCCCCAAGCAGAAACATTCTTGTAAGTTTGTATGGTTGCTACCAAAACAGAAATGGCGTAGGGAATCTATCACTCGCATTACCCTTGCCTTTCGAGGTCCTAGGAAAACCTTATACACCAAGGATAAGAAGCAACAGAAACCTACGCCAAACTTGCATATATAATAGCACAGGATGTACCCTATCCAAATGAATGGAAAGGGCACACCTATGCCTGTGTACATACACACATAAAGCGAAGGCGCCTACCGCTGTCTTCATCTGAGTGTAACTTTTGAAATTTCCTAGGTTTCGAAAGATCAGAAGAAAACGTAGTACACGTCTTTCTTAATTATGATAGGCCAAGCCATGGACTTTTAGCTAGCCAGCGACTCATCGCCAACCATCCACAGCAAGACGATTGCAAAAGTACGAAAAAGAATTGGGATTTGCAAGAAAATCGGAAAGTTTCTTGCAAATCCCAATAAAATAGTATAAAAACTCATTTTAATTTATTCCTTTCTCTTTACCCAAACCTTGTGGCTGCCGCTGCCCATAGAACCTATCGGCGAATTTCTGTCGGCGGTGATTTCCTTCAACTCCAGGGAGGCGGCGGTGCGGCTCAGATTGTTGATGTAGGCATAATCAGAGAGAGTGATGAGACCATTGGCTTCTATCACCTCCAGGGCACGGGCGATACGCTCTTCTCTGGAATACAGCTGCTTGCGAATCACCTTTACGCCACCCATATCACGCTCCAGGTCATGGTCGGTTTCATGCTTCACACTCTTGAGAAATTCCGGAGATGCCTTGAAATTGATGTCCTTCACGCCCACCTTTCGATACGTCATTTTATCCTCTTCACTCTGCATTTCCGTAGGCTTATCGTCCTCGAAACCGAGGGAGAGGGAGAAGGTGCCGATGCCTTCCAGATTCACATTGTAGCCCATGGAGAGCATTTCTACCAACATATCAGCCACATCTAGCAATACTGCCTCCGTGGTACTTTCCGAAATGCCACGATGGTAGCCCTGCATCCTCTTGATGAACTCTTTTCTGGATAGTGTCCGATTGGTCACCATCTTGGGATAAACTCTGCGCTTGCCTTCATTACGCATGTCAGTTAACTCTTGCAACTTGTACTTTGCCATACCGATTCCTTCCTTATTAAGATTGTTATCACTCCATATTGAGACAGCCATTACAGTCAAGAGTAATGATGATTGCTCTTCATCATAATAGTTCTCAGACCTAAAGATAAAAGTATTTATCCCTAGATGAAAGTTCCGTTCAGCGACGTTGAACCGACATTCAGCGACGTGGAATGCACATTCAGCGACGTTGAACGCACATTCAGCGTCGATGAACGAAACTTCCTACTAGGCAAAAGTACATTTTTTCCTAATAACAACCAAGACTTTTCCTAAGATTAACACAAAATTAATACTGGAAGGAGGGAGAAAGGAGATAAGAGGAGGAAGAGAAAAGAAATAAAAGGAGGGAGAAAGGAGATAAAAGGAGGGAGAAAAGAAATAAAAGAAATAAAGAAGAAAGGTATAAGGATATGAGATAAGGGGCATAAATAAAGAAAAGATGTTTTTTATTTGGAGGTTTCACCATTTATTCGTATCTTTGCCAACAAAGAGAATATCACTTAAAAGAAAGGCGAGCAATTATGGCAAGAAAACTATATCCGATAGGAATACAAACTTTCGAACGAATCAGAGTGGAAGACAAGTTCTACATCGACAAGACGGAATATGCATATCATATGGCACATACGGATGGTACTTATTTCTTACTAAGTCGTCCACGCCGTTTCGGAAAGTCACTGTTGCTAACTACCATGCAGAGCTATTTTGAAGGAAAGAAGGAGCTTTTCAAAGGACTCGCCATCGAAAAGCTAGAAAAGGATTGGATAAGCTATCCGGTGCTGCATTTCGATATGAGCATGGGCAAACACATGGAGATAGCCCAGCTGGAAAGATATTTCGACCAGCAACTTGCAGAACAAGAGCAGAAATGGGGCATTACGAATCCGGCTGTTGATGCCAACGTCCGCCTCATCTCACTTATCCAGACTGCCTATAGGGAAACGGGCAAGCAAGTGGTAATACTGATTGACGAATATGATGCCCCTTTGCTTGATGTGGTGCACGAGGATGAAGAGTTGGAAGAAATGCGCAACGCTATGCGCAATTTCTACAGTCCGTTAAAAGGATGCGAGAAATTACTCCGCTTCGTATTCCTCACAGGCATCACCAAATTCTCCCAGCTCAGCATCTTCAGCGAATTGAACAACATCACCAATATCAGTATGGACGAACCGTATGCCGGCATTTGCGGAATTACGGAAGATGAACTGGTGAACGGAATGCGGAATGACATAGAGGCACTTGCAGAAAAATTAAACCTGTCGTATGAGCAGACGTTAGCTAAGTTAAAGGATAATTATGACGGCTATCATTTCACATGGCCTTCTCCTGACGTTTATAATCCGTTCAGCTTATTAACCTGCTTTGCCAAGCAGAAGATTGATTCCTACTGGTTTGGTTCCGGCACTCCTACTTATCTGATCAATATGATGCGCAATTTCAACTTTCTGCCAGCGAACCTGGGCGAGAGTATGGAAGCCGGAAAGGATGACTTTGATGCTGCCACGGAAACCATGACCACCATCATGCCACTGCTCTATCAGAGTGGCTACATCACCATCAAGGATTATGATGAAGAAACGGAGCTCTATACCCTAGCCATTCCTAACAAGGAAATAAGAGTTGGATTGTACAGAAGTTTGTTGCCTCATTATCTGACCTCAAAGACTGCGATGTGCAATACCACCATCGCCAAAATGTCGGTGCTTATTAAACAAGGCAAGATAGACGAAGCATTACAGTTACTGAAATCGTTTTGGGAGACGGTGCCTTATTGCGACAACACCCATTACGAAGGGCATTACCAGCAAACGATGTATATCATCTTTGCCTTGCTCACGAATTTCAGGATTATCGTGGAGCAACATACGTCAAAGGGTAGAATTGATATAACCATGGAGACGGATGATACTATCTATGTAATGGAGCTGAAGTTTGGAAAGACTGCCCAGGAGGCTCTTGAGCAGATAGAAAGCAAGCATTATGCCGATGCCTTTGCCATGAGCGGTAAGGAAATTATCAAGGTAGGCATGAGCTTCAATATCAAAGAAGACAACACCATCGTGTTCGATTGGAAATCATAACAAATTGAGATGATAAAAATCATAATAAAGATAATAAAAACGAAAAGCGTGCAGGCAACAATGATGTGGCTTGCACGCTTTTTCCTTTTATATTCATTATATATCTTATATTCATCCTACAATCCTACAGCCACGCTCCGAATCTTGCGCTTGGCAATGGGGCGGCGAAGTAATAGTTCTGGTCGTTATTCTTATCCAGGAAATTCACCTTCTTCATGCCGAAGAATGGAAGACCCTCTGGGAAGAGGCGGGCAAAATCGGTTACACCTCCTGAGAGAGCAGGACTGCCTGCCTGATAATCGAAATTCCAACTCTTGTCGAATGCCAATGGAGCGCCCTGGGCTACATCATCTATCTCGCAATTGATGTTCATCTTCTCGCTCTGCTTGAAACGCTTGAAGAGTGGATTGAACTGACCTGCCACGCTGCTCCTGATGTCGGTATCAAACCAGATGCCGAGCTCTGCATCCTTCGCCATCTGCGCTACGCCTTTCTCTGTAGATGCAAAGTAGTAGTTTGGGGTAAGACGGCTGTGCTCCATATCTGCACCATCCTTCTTTGGCTGCTTCAGTCCGTAACGGGAATCGTAGATGAGGTTGTTCACGAAGACTGGCTTCGCTGCCTTCTCTACCCAGACAGAACCACCCTTCTTGTTCTTGGAACGGCGCCAGCCACAGTTGACGATGGTGTTGTTGTAGGCGGTCATCTCAGAGAGAGGAATCACCTCGCTATTTCCGGCATTCGAAAGCTTGAAGGCGTTGGTGCAGGCGTTGTAGATGATGTTGTTGGCTACATCGAGCTTGCAACCTGCCTTCACGTTGATGGCCTCGCCACCATCGGCTGCATTTCCGCTATCGGCAAAGATATTGTTGATAATCACGCCGTTACCACCGGTAAAATAAGTCTGGTCGTTGTAGTTGTCATGGAAGAAACTGTTTGCCATCACAAACTTGCCGTTCACATTACAGAAGTGGAAGGCTGGCACTCCGCCATCGATGGTGGTCTTGAAAAGCTTGTTCTGGAAAGAAGCTGAACTCTCGGTAGGAGTAGCACCGGCATAGGCCACATCCACGTGGTTGAGCACCACCTCCTCAGAATTATATCCGCAGATGATGCCGCCCCAATCGGCAGGCTTCCTGGTATCAGAAGTAAAGACTACTGGCTTCTCGGCAGTTCCCATACAATAGAGATTACCCAATACCACGATTTCTACCGGCACCTGAACCTCTGACTTGCAGGTAACGGTTACGCCCGGCTCAATGTAGAGCGATGCTCCTACAGGAATCTCAACGCTCTGGCTCAGGGTAGTATCCTTGCTCCAAACCAGAGAGCCTTTAGGATATTCTGCCACCTTCGTTGTGATGACATCCTTAGAACCCTGGTTCTCATTACCATTACCTCCATTATTCACGTAATCGTATGGATTGATATTATCGTTCTCGCAAGATGTGGAGAACATTGCAGCTGCTGCCATCAACAGCAAGCTATATTTTACTTTGAACTTTAACATTTGAACTTTGAACTTTATGATTAGTAATCAAGGCGTTAGCCTTAATTTAATATTTAACATTATAATTTGTATCTTACTCCCAGAAGGAAGGTTCTGCCATACTGATAAGTGCCCACGATGGTCTTATCGCTCTTCTGACCCTCATACTCCAGGTTGCTCTTGTTCACGGTCTTCAAGTATCTCTCGCGCTTGGCATCGAGCAGATTGTTTGCCTTGAAGAAGATGGAGATGCCGTTCTTGAATTGCTTCTCGGCACTCAAGTCGAGACCGAACATCGCCTTATCCCACTGGTCGGCATCCTTGAAGGGAGAAACCAGGGCGAGCTTGGTGCCCGTGAAGGAAGAGGCCAGCTGCACATTCCAGCCATGCTCCGTATCCTTATATAATAAGGAGATGTTGGCGGTATGAGGAGCCTGGTTAACCAGCGGACGGGTCTGGGTTACACCCGTCTTATACTCGGCACTACCCTCCTTGTACTCACGCTTCGAGGTGGTGATTTCAGAATGGGTGTAAGTATAATTCGCCTTTACTCCGAAGTGGCGGATGTACTTGATGAGGTCGATTTCGAAGCCCATGTTCTTGGCATTACCCAGGTTATCCGGCATGTAGTAGGCATCGGTTCCGGCGCCAATCTTGCCATCAGATGTTACGAACACCTGCTCTATAGGGTCTTTCAGATACTTATAGAATACGCCGGCAAGAATCTGCTCGGTCTTGCTTGGGAACCACTCCCAGCGCAGATCGATATTGTCGATGCGGGCACGCTTCAGGTTTGGATTACCTTTTTCCTGATACTCCTCGCCCTGAATCTGATAAGGTACTATCTCGTAGAAGCCCGGACGGTTGATGGAACGATAGTAAGAGAGACGCACGTTCATCTTCCTGGTTGGCGTCCACTTGATGGATGCCGATGGCAGATAATCCCAGTAGCTCTGCTCGCCCACCTGTCCCATGTTGCGGAAGTGCTGGAGCATGGTGTAAATCTGGTTGGTGTGCTCGGCACGGAAACCGGCATTCAGTTCGCCCACCTCGCTCTTCAGGGTTACCATGGCGTAGGCACCACCGATGTGCTCCTTGGAATCGTAGTTGAGCTGAGAAGCCTGAGAATAAGGAGTCTTGCAAACCCAATCGATGTTGGCATACTGGTCTATTCCGTTGCCATCCAATCGCTGCGAGATGTCGGCAGGATTGAAGATGTAAGAATAATATCTATTGCTGCGTTCCTTTCTGCGATACTGCGCTCCCGCCTTCCAGAGTGCCTCCACATCGTTGGCGAAATGGGTATCGTAAGAGAGGTTGATGTAACCCGCCCAGTCAGTATCCTTGTTGTGCTGGAATCGGCGCTCGGCACTCTTAGGCAGGGTCTTTGTGATATTCTTGTCGCCTTCCCAGATGGAACCCGAAACGGCATCGCCGCCATTCTCGGCAGTTCTGCTGATGGAGTTGGTCAGGGTAACGTAAGTTCTATCCGGATCTTCCTCCTTAGCCTGCGAGAATACGCCCGACCAATCTACGGTAAAATCCTTGGTAAGATGATGCGTACCCTTCAGGTTGGTGGCAAAGATGCTCTGGGTGGTTGAGAGAGAGCGAACTTCATCGTCCTGCGTGTAGCTGTCGGCTCCGATGTATTCGGTATTGACGCTATTGTTGTATCTGGTGCCCTTGGAATTGGTGCGCACATACATGTTGTACCATTCCAGCTTGTGGCCAGGCAGGGTTAAGTCGAACTTGGCATGAGCGCCCGCAGTAAGGTCGTGGATGCTATAGTAGCGATGCTGCAGGGAGTAAATGTACATGGCTTGTTCGCCCGAAGCCATCTTTACGGAATTGTAGGTGCGCTCGGTGCCACGGAAAACATTCTGCACGCTTCCGGCAAGCATCACGCCCAGGCGGTCGTTCCAGAAGCGGTTGCCGATGCTCAGACCTCCTATGAAGTTAGGAGCTGGAAGAGAATGGCTCTTCAACTGAACAGGACCGTTCTTGAAATCGCTCATCTGCGCCTTGTAGTCTTTTCCGAAAGCCTCGTAAGGAGATTTCTTTGTATAATCAGAGCGGTTGCTGGTAAGATAATCTCTGCCATCCTTCCAGAAATAATCACTTGCTCCGATGGCAGCATTCGCCTGAATCTGGAAGTGGGATGGGGCATCCTTCATCACCATATCAACCACGCCGCCGGCTGCATCGCCTTCCATATCAGCAGTCAGAGACTTGGAAACCACGAGGCGGTCCATCAGATCTGAAGGGAAGATATTCAATGGGATGTAACGGTTTTTATCATCCGGACTAGGAATCTTCACGCCGTTTACCAGGGTGTAGTTGTAGCGCTTGTCCATGCCTCGGAGGATGGCGTAGGAAGCTTCGCCCGATGCATCACGCTCCATGGTTACACCCGATACACGCTGCAGAACGCTTGCCACGTTGACGTCAGGCGAAAGCTGGATGCTCTGCTGGCTCATCACGTTGAGCACGTTGCCAGCATTCTTCACGGTTTCTATGGCGCTGCGGTCGCTGCGGTATTCACGATGACCGGTAACCACCACTTCGCCCAACTGCTTCAGGTCTTCATCCATCGCGATGGTCAACTGTCCATCCTTTCCCTCTTTTCCATCCTTGGAGAAGTCTTTAGCCACATCCACTACCATCTCCCTGGTCTTGTAAGACATGTAGGAAACGATGATGGTAAACTTGCCTTTATCTGGCAATTCATGCAGGGTGAAAGTACCATCAAGTCCGGTAGTGGTACGCACGTTGGGCAGCTCCTTTACTCGGATTACGGTTCCGATGAGGGGTTCGCCCGTTTTGTTATCCTTGACTATGCCATCCAGCGTGTGAGCCTGGATGGCGGTAGTCGCTACGGCAAGAAGCGCCGCACTCAATAAAAATCTTTTCATCTATATCGCTATTGAATTCTTCACTCTTCGTTCTTCACTCTTCACTTACTTTTTGTAATCGTGTGAATGATTTTTCCATCCTTGTCTATCATCGACATTCTCAGCTGCTTCTTATCTGCTGTAAATACAGAGAAGCCATCGGCAGGACTGCAGAACACGGTGCCATCGATAGGCTTCACAGGACGGGCCAGAGATGAAGAGGAATTGACTACGTAATCGATGTTATCGCCCTTCTTCTGGATGTGCTGGAAGTTGTGGATGTGACCGCAGGCATAAATCGCCACATTATTATATTTATGGAGGATAGGCAGAAGGCGCTTCTGCATGTCGAGACGCTCGCTCTCTTTTTTCTCTGTGTTGGCGTAGATAGGATGATGGCCTACCACGATAACCCAGTCTTCCTTGGCATTCTTCAGAGTTTCGTCGAGCCAGGAGAGCTGAGCCTCAGCATCCTGCTTGCAGGCATCAGGATAGATTTCCGGATTCTTGCGGTAAGAATCGATGAGGGGTGTGGTATCGAGGAAGATGACGCGCACGGTGGTTCCCTTGTGGTCGAACACCTTGGTGTAATATTTGGCTGGCATCATCCAGCGGCGGCTCACCTTGCCGTAGTTCATAAAAGCCTGGGTATTACCACGATACTCATGGTTGCCGCAAACCGGGAACCAATTGAGCATCAGGTCGGGATGAGAATAAACATATTCATAATTGGTAAGCCACAGAGGGTCCTGGGTAGAAGCCACGCCATTGAAATGGTGGATGTCGCCCACGGCAAGTACGCATTCCGGATCTACCGTACCCGCCATCTCGCCCATCAATTCGGCGATAGGCTTCTGGTCATAGTAGCCGTTACGGCCCATATCATTGGTCATGTAGAGGGTGATTTCACCCTTCAGTTTCTGCCATTCAGCAGCATTCGCCTTCCAGTTTGGATTCTGCGGAATGGCGGTTGCTGCACTCTGAGAACAGGTTGTTAATGCTGTGTTTTGAGCCTGAGCATTCAAGCCTCCGCCCAACAATAAAGCCGAAGCCAAAACTACAGTAGCTACTCTACCTTTCATCATAGCAAAGCCATTCATGCTGCTATGCTTACCCGATACTTTCTTTTCCATTTTTCTTTATCTAACTATAATACTTTTATTAAACTATAATACCTTTATTAAATGGTGATAATACATTTATTAAATGTTGATGATACCTTTCCCCTTTCGGGGTGGTACCTGTTAACTTTCGGGTGCAAAGGTAGGGGTATTATGTGTCAAAAGGGTTACAAGGATTTGAATTAGCAGATAAAGAATACTACAATATTGTTACAGGGAATCTCCCCCGATACTTTTAGGGAAAATCATACGCTGGTTTATGGTTTTCCCTTTGCTGTTTTCAGCTATTCTTTCTATCTTTGCACCACGTTAGAAGAAAGGCTGCACTCGACAATTTGAAAGCAAGCTTTCATTGTGCTCGTTTGCACTTTCTTTGCACCATCAAAAAAATGAATAATTTACCCTATTCCAGCAAAAGCCTCCACTTTTTCTTTCCTGAACCACATTTTTTCTTTTCCAAATCACTTCCTTTTCAAAAACTTTTCGTAACTTTGCCACAAAGAATAAAAATACAAAGACTATGGTAGAAAGAATTTATCCTGTGGGAATACAGACTTTCAGCGACCTCATCAACAGAGGATGCGTGTATGTGGATAAAACGGCACTCGTCTATCGGATGACCAAGAAGTACAAATACGTATTTCTCAGCCGTCCCCGCCGGTTCGGAAAATCCCTGCTCAGCAGTACGCTCCATTCTTATTTTGCAGGCGAGAAAGACCTGTTCAAGGGACTTGCCATCGAGGAATTGGAAAAGGACTGGACAGAATACCCTGTCCTGCACTTCGACATGTCCACATTCAAGTATTGCGACATCAAATATTTTAAAGAGAAATTTGACATACAACTTGAAGATTACGAGAAGAAATACGAAATTGAGAACAACAGAGAGACCCCAGGCAACAGATTGACGACGCTGATCAAGACTATCAAAAACAAGACAGGCAAAGACCTCGTCATCATCATAGACGAATACGATGCACCTCTGCTCGATGTTCTCCACGACAAAGAGAAACTAGAGCAGGTGAGAACCATCATGCAGGAATTTTACACCCCTATCAAAGAATGTGACAAGTATTGGAGATTCGCCTTCATCACGGGTATCACCAAGTTCTCACAGCTCAGCATCTTCAGCGCCATCAACAACCTGACCAATATCTCCATGGACCCAGAGTTTGCTGCCATCTGCGGCATCACCAAGGAGGAACTCATCACCACACTCAGCCTGGATATCGAACTGATGGCGGAACACAATGGGGTGAGCAAGAAAGAGATGGAACGGATGCTCCAGGAGAATTACGACGGCTATCATTTCACCAAAAATAGCCCAGACATCTTCAACCCATTCAGTTTGATGCGAGCCTTGGCATCGGGCGAGATAGAGGATTACTGGTTTGCATCGGGCACTTCTACCTATCTCATCAATCAGATGCAGAGATTCAAGACTGACGTGACAGAGCTGGACAACGTCTTCGCCTTCTCGTCTTCATTCGACCGTCCTACAGAGAAGATGTCAGATGCCCTGCCATTGCTTTATCAGAGTGGATATCTTACCATCAAGGGCTACGACCCTCTCTCCAAAGGCTACTATCTGGGCATTCCAAACAAGGAAGTAAGAGCCGGCTTGATGGAAAACCTGCTGCCGCTCTACACGAATCTGAGCGATGGCACTTCGCTAGGCTTTGCGGCAAGATTCTACCAGGCATTGGTGTACGGAGACATCGACAAGGCGATGACGCTGATGAAATCCTACTTCGCCTCAATTCCTTATCCAGAGGGCGGAAAAGACGTATTGTCAGACATGCAGAAAAACGAGTATTATTACGAAACCGTTTTCTACATCATGCTTTCGATGATGAACATAGCCGTTCTCACGCAGGTGAAGAGTTGCAGGGGCAGAGCCGATGCCGTGATGTTCTCACCCCACGCCATCTTCGTCTTCGAGATAAAAATCAACAAGCCAGCCAAGGAAGCCTTGGCCCAGATAGACGAAAAAGGCTACATGGTTCCTTTCGAGGCTGACGATAGAAAGCTCGTAAAGATTGGCATTAGTTTCTGCACAGAAACCAGAACCATCGAAGATTGGGAATACAGGGTTCTGGATAAAAGCTAGGAATTATAAATTAACTGATGGCGATATCCTGAACGAAAAGATAGAGTGGCAATTGAACTTCAGGGAATCTCCCCCGATACTTTTAGGGAAAATCATACGCTGGTTTATGGTTTTCCCTTTGTTGTTTTCAGCTATTCTCACTATCTTTGCACCATCAAAAAGTTGATAGCGGCACCAAGTAGCCTCTTCAATTAAAATAAATGCAGTAATAACCCTTTAAAGAGAAGATAGTTATGAAACGAATCATGATGACAATCGTAGCAGTATGGATGATAGTAACATCTATGAATGCTCAGAGACTGACAAATATTCAGGCAGAAGCCCGTTTTATCACAGATAAGATGGTGGTGGAACTGGGATTGAGCAGCGCCCAGCGCAACAGCATCCTGAACATCAATCTCAATTATCTCAATGGCATCCGCAGCTATCGCGACATTGATGCCTACGGCTGGCATTACCGCAACAAGCAGCTCAAGCGCATGATGACCGCCAGACAATGGAAGAGATTCAAGGACTCTTACTATTTCTATCGCCCTATCGGCTGGAATAATCATGTGTATGTTCACCATATTTACACCAAGTATCCAAAGCATAACTGGGGTCACGACAAGCGCCGCCCTCGCCCAGAGTGCAGCTACGGAAGACCAGGATGGCCAGGCGGAACCCATGTAACCTATGGACCAGGAAAGCCAGACAAGCATCACAAACATCACAAACATCACAAGCATCACAAACACGATAAGAAGTGGAAGCACGACAAGAAGAAGTGGAAGCACGATAGAGATTGGGATGATGATGATGATGACGACGATGACGATGATTGAGATAATGACTGGGATGATGACTAAGATTAAGACAAACATTCGATGATAAAACAGAAGAAATCCAAGCTAGAGATGATTCTCCGGCTTGGATTTCTCGTTAAATAAAAACTAACTATGCCGACTAACTAATAACTAATCATTAATAATTAATTACCAATCATTAATTACTAATCACTAATCATTAATCACTAACAAGATGTCTTCCACAATCTGCTCATCGAGCAGGCGATTATCCGAAAGCAACTGCTGCACATCATATCTATCGTAGAGACCCTTTCTGATGCCGCCCACCATCACCTTCATTTCTGAAGTGCCATAGTAAGAGGCGATGCGCTCGCCGAAGCCGCCATCCTTCGAGCCATCCTCCAGGGTTACCACCAACTGATGGTTTGCCTTCAGGCTATCCAGCACTTCGGCATCCACCTCGTTCAGGTAACGGGGATTGATGAGCGTAGCTTCGATACCCTTATCAGCCAACAGGCGAACAACATTCTCGCCCTTCTGATAGAACGAACCGGCAGCGATGATTGCCACCTTCTCGCCCTGGTGCATCACCTTATACTTTGCCTCGTAGCCATACTCAGCATCAACGGCTTCTGACGTATGAACCACGCCATTGCTTGGCATGCGGATGGCGATAGGTTTCTTGTCCTGCAGAATGCTCCAGCGGAGCATGGCGAAATACTCCTCGCAGGTGGTTGGAGCCAGATAGATGAGCCCCGGAATGCTGCAGAGCATCGGAATATCGAAAAGGCAGATGTGAGTGATGTCGTTCATCGAGTTCACTCCGCCTCCTACCACGTTGATTACGGCTGGGTTGGAATTGATACAGAGGTCTTGCGCAATCTGGTCGTAGGTACGTTGGATGAAGGTGCTGTAAACGGTCCATACCGGATGCAATCCGCCCTTCGCCATTCCCGAAATCATCGCCAACGCCTGCTCTTCGGCGATTCCCATATCAATGTGCTGTTTGCCAGCCAGTTGGCGCTTATCGGCAGTAAAACCACCTGCGGTAGGAGTACCGGCGGTTACGGCGATGAGGGTCTTATCCTGCTTCATCTCGCTGAGCATCCAGTCAGAGAATAAAGTGCCGTAATCTTCCGTCGGAGTCACCTCCGGAATGGTTCCATCGGCATTCTTTCTTGGTCGGCTGCCATCTTCCAGGTTGAAAGGCATTCCCCAATGCCAAGCCTCCTTGTTGGCTACAGCTGGCGCAAATCCATGACCTTTTTCTGTGTGAATGTGAACCACGGTAGGCTTATCCGTATCCTTCACGCTCTCGAAAACCTGGATGAGTTTTTCTATGTCGTTACCCTCTTCCAGATACTTGTATTCAAAGCCCCACGCCTTGAACCAGTTGTGCTCGCAGGTGCCGTTGCTCTGGCGCAGGGCACGCAGGTTCTTGTAGATTCCGCCATGATTTTCGGCGATAGACATTTCGTTGTCGTTCACCACGATGATGATGCCCGTGCCGAGTTCCGAAGCCTCATCCAGTCCCTCGAAAGCCTCGCCGCCCGAAAGGGAACCGTCGCCGATAATGGCGATGATGTTCTCATCGGTACCCTTGACGTCGCGCGCCTTCTGCAAACCGGTGGCAAGACTCACAGAAGTGGAAGTATGCCCCACCTCAAAGTTATCATATTCCGGACATTCGGCAGGAGAAGAATAGCCCGAAATGGCATTCATGTCATCCACATCGCCGAGGAATCCCGCAGCTCGTCCGGTGAGCACCTTGTGCGGATAGCATTGGTGGCTTACGTCAAACACGAGCTTATCCTTTGGCGCATTAAAAACGTAGTGAAGCGCCACGGTAGCCTCCACGAATCCGAGGTTCGGCCCCACATGACCGCCATGCTTGCTTACACGGTTCAGCACAGCCTGTCTGGTTTCATCAGCCACCACCTGCAGCTCCTTCAAATCTAGCTTCTTCAAGTCGGCTGGCGACTTTATTTTCTCAATATACATTTTCTTATAATAGTTATAATTATGATTTCCGGATGCAAAGATACAAAGAATCCAGAAAACATGCATTACCCAAACTACAGAAAATATGAATGATTTTCCGGAAAACTCATCTGGGAATATTCTTCAGGAAAACTCATCTGGGAAATCAGCCTGCTGCCTTATCCCTATCCTTCAGAATCACAGCCATGTTATCCAGCGCCCATTCTATCAGATGATCCATAATAGGAATAAGGGTTTCAGCACGGGGTGTGAGAGAATACTCCACTCTTGGCGGCACTTCGGCATAAGCCTTGCGGGTAACGTATCCATCAGTCTCCAACGATTTTAACGTGCTGGTAAGCATTTTCTGCGAAATATCCGGAATCAGCTTACGCAGGGCATTAAACCGGAGGGGACCATCCTGATGATTTTTCAGGGTGTAGATTACCAGTAGCGACCACTTGTCGCAAACGCGCGCCAGGACGTTACGGATGGGACAGTCCTGCACTACCATTTCTTTTATCATTCTTCCCATAATCTATCTTCTTTTTATTATTCTACTTTAATAATCTGCAATAGGCTACAAAAGTAACTAATATCCGAAAAGATACCAAACATGCAAAGTTAATCTAAGTTAACGCTTCATTTTTCTTTCTCCCATTCCCACACAATAGTTACCTCTCAGTAACCATCTTACCCCCAAGTGCCCTCTTGCAGGAACCAGTTTTTCGCAGTATCTTTGCAGCGCAATTCAGAAATAAAAGCTGAAAGCAGAAGTATTCACAAATTCACAATAAGAAATAACATAAAGTGAAATAAAGAAAGAAAAATATAAATATTAAAAAATAACAGACAAGATGAAAGAAACAAAGATTATTGCAAAGGCTGAAAACTTCACAGCCACAGATTTTGGTAAGATGAGTGATCTCAAGGACTACATTCTGGAGTTCACCCCAGAAATCAAGGTTTCAGGAAAGGTATTTGGCGGTCAGAGCGTAAACGCAACCGGCAGCGAATTCTCATTCCAGTTTATGGTTCCAGGTCAGGAGACCGGTTTCCTCCACACCCACAAGAACCACGAGGAACTGTATTTCTTCCTCAGCGGCAAGGGCGAGTTCCAGGTGGATGGCAAGGTATTCCCTGTTCAGGAGGGAAGCGTAGTGAGAGTAGCACCAGACGGCAAGCGCTCTGTTCGCAACAACGGTACAGAACCACTCGTGATGCTCTGCGTGCAGTATAAGGCCGAAACCTTTACAGCCGAAGATGCAACCGACGGCGTGATTCTGAATGATAAGGTGGAGTGGTAGGAACTACTCCACCACCACCATGATTTCAGGATGCTCAAGCTTTTCCTTTTTCTTGAGCTTCTTCACCACTTCGGAATAGCTGTGGCGAATCAGGGACTGGATGAAATCATCTTCCAGCGTGCCATAAAGGTTTACCTGATTCCAGTATTTCTTATTCCAATGCCATGCGCCTTCTATTTCGGGATGCACTTCCCGGAGTTCGAGGGCGTAATCGGCATTACATTTCATCGTAACCCACTCGGGGCGCTCCAGGTCAACACAGGCAAAAATCTTGTCCAAGATGCGAAACGCCAAGGTCTGCTCATCAAAAGGAAAAGCCTCAGTTACGAGGGGAAGCGAGAGGCAATACTCTCTAACAGATTCTATATTCATTATTTCTTCACACTAAATTAATTCTACATTTCTTCTCATTATATTTTAATTCTACTTGCTGAGATGCAGCTTATCCTATAAAAACTTGCTGAAATCCAGCTTATCCTATAAATAGTGCAAAGATAACGAATTATTATGAAACAGCAAGCCTTATTCCATAAAAAAACAAATCTTATCCGAAAAAATTCCGTTATATTAAAATCCTTCTCTTTCCATATCCGTAATTTTGCAACCTCACCACCATCCATCTCAAGCTCCGTTCCTATCATCGCCGATAATCTAAAACCATAATTTTCCGTTTTTATATATTTTTCAATAAAAAATTTGGTAGTTACATTTTTTTATTGTAGATTTGCAGCAGAATTGAAAAAAAAGAAGCCGATGAAAAAAGGACTGCTATTCCAAATATTCCATCTCTATTATGATGGCTTCAGGACGATGACCCTGGGCAAGACGCTCTGGACCATCATCCTCATCAAGCTTGCCATCATCTTCCTGGTGCTCAAGCTCTTCTTCTTTTCTGATTTTATCAATACGAATGCAAAGAACGGGGACAAGGCTGGCTTCGTATCCAAGGAAATTCTCAACAGATAAGACTCTGAATTTCAATCCTATATTATCAGAAGAAATACAAAAACATTATATAATAACAATTTTAAAACCATTCAACTATGATGACAAATCTTTTGTTAGACATTACTTCAGCCACCATCGACTGGTCGAGGGCGCAATTCGCACTCACGGCCATCTACCATTGGCTATTCGTGCCCCTCACCCTGGGACTGGCAGTAATCATGGGCATTGCCGAAACATGCTACTACCGCACCAACAAGCCGTTCTGGAAGCACGTAACCCGTTTCTGGCAAAAACTCTTTGGCGTAAACTTCGCCATGGGTGTTGCCACAGGCATCATCCTGGAATTTGAATTCGGCACCAACTGGAGCAACTACTCCTGGTTTGTGGGCGACGTTTTCGGCGCTCCCCTAGCCATCGAAGGCATCCTGGCATTCTTCATGGAGAGCACCTTCGTGGCGGTGATGTTCTTTGGCTGGGATAAGGTGAGCCGGGGCTTCCACCTAGCCTCCACCTGGCTCACGGGTCTTGGCGCCACTATTTCTGCCTGGTGGATTCTCGTAGCCAACGCCTGGATGCAATATCCTGTGGGACAGGAATTCAACCCCGACACCATGCGCTTCGAGATGACCTCGTTCCTGGATGTGGCACTCTCGCCATTCGCCATCAACAAGTTCACCCACACCGTCACCTCATCCTGGATCATCGGCGCCACCTTCGTAGTAGCCGTAAGCTGCTGGTATCTTCTGAAGAAGAGAGAAACCCAACTTGCCAAAGCGAGCATCAAGATGGGTGCCGGCGTAGGTCTCATCGCCACCCTGCTGGCTGCGATGACCGGCGACAATTCCGCCTATCAGGTGGCACAGGTGCAGCCGATGAAGCTGGCTGCGATGGAAGCATTATATAATGGTGGCAAGGGCGAGAGCCTTACGGCGATAGCAGCCGTTCACCCCTTCCGGCAGCCCGATTACGAAAGCGAGCAGGAGCCAGCCATGCGCATCGCCATCCCCAACATGCTCTCGTTTCTAGCCACTCGCACAGCCGATGGCTACGTGCCAGGCGTGAACGATATTCTCAAGGGTTACACCCACGAGGATGGCACCCGGGAACCATCCGTGCAGGAAAAGATAGCCCGGGGCAAGAAGGCGATTGTTGCCCTGAAAACCTATCGCGAAACTAAGGCGCAAGACCAGCTCCCTATCCTCAGGGAGAACATGAAATACTTCGGATATGGTTACATCAAGGACGCCAAGGAACTGGTGCCGAGCATCCCTATCTGCTTCTACGCCTTCCGCCTGATGGTGGGAGTAGGCTGCCTGCTCATCCTCTTCTTCGCCCTCAGCCTCTTCCTCGTCTATAAGAAGGAAATCGCCCATTACCGATGGTTCCTCATTTCCGCCATCATCATGATTCCGCTGGCTTACATCGCCTCAGAATCGGGCTGGATAGTAGCAGAAATCGGTCGCCAGCCTTGGACCATCCAAGACCTGCTGCCGGTTAGCGCCGCCATCTCCGACATCGAGGCAGGCAGCGTGGCCACCACCTTCTTCATCTTCCTGGCACTCTTCACCACCATGCTCGCCGTAGAAATCAGCATCCTGGTGAAGCAGATCAAGAAAGGACCGGAATACGATTAATCTCTCTGATAATCAATGTTTTTTTTAGAAAGATATCGAAAAGAATCATAGGATAGTTTTTCAGTAAACAACAAAACCCGAAAGTATTATGACATACGAATTTTTGCAATCATACTGGTGGTTCCTCGTATCATTATTAGGAGCCCTGCTGGTGTTTCTCATGTTTGTACAGGGAGCCAACACCTTGATTTTCTGTTTGGGAAAAACGGAAGAAGAGCGTCGCCTCATCATCAACTCCACGGGCAGAAAGTGGGAGTTCACCTTCACCACGCTCGTCACTTTCGGCGGAGCCTTCTTCGCCTCGTTCCCATTGTTCTACAGCACCAGTTTCGGCGGAGCCTACTGGCTGTGGATGATCATCCTGTTCTCGTTTGTGATTCAAGCCGTGAGCTATGAATTCCAGAACAAGATAGGTAATTTTCTTGGACCGAAGACCTTTCAAATCTGCCTCATCATCAACGGCATCGTGGGGCCTCTGCTTCTTGGCGGCGCCGTAGCCACCTTCTTCAACGGCAGCAATTTCCTGATAGACAAGGGCAATATTACCAACAGTCTGCAACCCATTATCAGCCGATGGGCAAACGCCAGTCATGGTCTTGATGCCCTGCTCGACCCATGGAACGTGGTGCTGGGACTTGCCGTACTGATGCTAGCCCGCATTCTGGGCATGCTCTACATCAAGAACAACATCGAGCACCAGCAGATTCAGGAGCGCTGCACCCGCCAGTTGCCATGGAATGCCCTGCTCTTCCTATTATTCTTCCTGCCGTTCCTCATCAGATTACTGATAAAGGATGGATTCAGCATGGCAGCAGGAGCAGGAATGAGCGCAGCAACAGAAGCAGGAATGAGCGCAGTATCTCCAGGCTGTATTACGCTGGAGAGCATGAAGTATCTTCACAATCTTCTGGAGATGCCAATCCTGCTTGTAATATTATTAATAGGAATAGTACTCGTTCTCTTCGGTATTTTCAAGTCATCGAGAAGCGTGGAGTATCGCAAGGGAATCTGGTTTACGGGCATCGGAACCGTGCTCACCGTACTGGTTCTGCTGCTGATAGCCGGCTGGAACCACACCGCCTACTATCCGTCGAACATCGACCTTCAGAGTTCGCTCACCCTCGCCAACAGTTGCAGCAGCGAGTTCACGCTCCGCACCATGGCGATAGTTTCCCTCCTCATCCCGTTCGTCCTAGCCTACATCGTCTTCGCCTGGCGCGCCATCGACCGCAAGCGCATCACGCAGGAAGAGATAGAGCAGGGAGAAGCGTACTAAAATAAAGAACACAAACGCATATCAACCGAATCCCGAGGCATTTTCCATGCTTCGGGATTTTTTATCACCAATCATTTGCCCATCCAAAGAAAATCTGCGTCATCTGCGAAATCTGCGTGTTTTTTTTTCAAAACCAAACAGATCCAGAATCTGTGCAAATCTGTGGGACAAGGAAAAATCCTATAGCTCAATCACTTCCAAATCATCCGGAACGAAGATTCTACCCTTGAAGTTCTCGGCAGCTTCAAGGGTATAATTTTCCTTACGATTAGCCAGCGTCTTCTCCTCCGTATGATAAAGGATGAGATTCTTCACCCCCAGTTCCTCCGCCAGTTTTCCGGCATCAAGCGCCGTGCTGTGGCATTTCTCGTAAGGCTTGAACGTATCCCGGTCGGCATACAGGCAGAACGCCTCACACATCATCCAATCCGCCCCCTCAATGTAGCGACGATTCAGCTCATTATAAGGCTCATCGCCCAGGCACGCCAAGACCAAAGGTTTAGCATGATTTTCAGATGCAGCTTTATCGGAAGAAGAAGGCAACTCAGCACGGAATCCGAACTGCTTCTCCTTAGTAGACAGAATATCAAAGCATTCCAGCTTCATATCCCCCACCTCGAAACAATCCCCATCTTCCAGCTGATGGAACACCACCCTTTCAGCCACCTTCGCCAGTTGCTTCTTGGCAAGAATCATGTCGATAATGGTCTTGATCACCTTCATCACCTTGTCGTTTCCATACACATGCAGCAATCCCTCGTACCCCTTGCATTGCGCCACCATTCGGATTACCCAGATCACGCCCAGCACATGGTCGGTATGGGCATGGGTAACGAAGAGATGATGAATATCAGAAATCTGAACATTCGCCTTCTTCAACTGCGAGAGAATCCCGTTTCCTCCACCCGCATCCACCAGCATCAGAGTGCTGGAAGTCTGGAGCACAAAACAGGTATTATAAATCTGGGAAACCGTAGCATTTCCCGTTCCGAGCATCGTAATTTGATTCATCTTTTCGCTATTTTCGTTATAATTTATATTTTGTTTTATCTCAATCTCCCTCATCAGGAATAGATACCCTCAGCATCAGGAATAAATCTCCTCAGCATCAGGAATAGATTTCCTCATCAGCAGGAAGATTTGATTCTCTTATTACAGAGAAGATTCACGCCCACAAAACTACTCATTTTTTGATAAACCACCAAGAAAAAGCCCCCAAAACTTTGCTTATTCCAAATAATAATCTTAACTTTGCGGCATAAAAACAAAAAGTTGGTTTCGATTATGGCAAAAATAGAAAGACAAAAGCGAATCTATCGCAAGCGCATCCCTTACGGAATGCAGAACTTTGAGGATGTAATGGAAAGAGATTGTTACTATGTTGACAAGACCCCATTCATAGAGAATATAGAAGAATCTAACATGTATTTCTTCTTCATTCGCCCTCGCCGTTTCGGCAAGAGCCTTACCCTCTCCATGCTCGAAAACTATTACGACATCAACAAGAAGGATAAGTTTGAAAGCCTCTTCGGCAAGCTTTACATCGGAGAGAATCCTACCCCTGAACGCAACAGCTATCTCATCCTTCACCTGAATTTTGCCATGATTTCAGCAGGATTGGATAATTATAAAAAAGGACTTGATGCCCATTGCAACAACAAGTTCAATTCCTTCTGCAGCAGATACGCCCACCTTTTGCCACCGGACATAAAGGAAGAGATGAACCAGAAGGAAGATGCCGTTTCCCAATTGGGATTTCTATGCGACAAATGTGCTGAAGCAGGCTTGAAGATTTATCTCTTCATCGACGAATACGACCACTTTACCAATCAGATTCTTGCCCACAAGGAACATGAAACCCGATATCGCGAACAGACTCACGGCGAGGGATATCTGCGACATTTCTTCGACACAATCAAGGGAGCCGCAGGAGATTCATTGGGCAGAGTTTTTGTTACAGGAGTAAGTCCCGTAACCATGGATGATCTGACCAGCGGTTTCAACATCGGTACCAACTATTCCCTGGCTCCGGAGTTCAACGAGATGGTGGGATTCACCGAGGAGGAAGTGCGTGAAATGCTGGCTTATTACGCCAGCGTGCTGCCATTCCGCCACAACGTGGATGAGCTGATAGAAGTGATGAAGCCATGGTATGATAATTATTGCTTCTCAGAAGAAGAGTACGGCAAGACAACCATGTACAACTCCGTGATGGTGCTCTACTTTGTAGATAATTACATCCGCAACGATTATGATATTCCGAAGAAGCTGGTGGAAACCAACATCCGCATCGACTACGACAAGATTCGCATGCTCATCCGCCATGATAAGGAGTTTGCCCACGATGCCAGCATCATACAGGATATCGTGACCAAGGGATTCACCACGGGAACCCTGATGGAGAATTTCCCTGCCGAGCGCATCAACGACCCTGATAATTTCCTGAGTCTGCTCTTCTATTTCGGCATGGTAACGATAGACGGCACCTACCAGGGCAACACCCGCTTCGTGGTTCCCAACGAGGTGGTGCGCGACCAGATGTACACCTATCTGCTGGATACCTACAAGGAGAACGACCTCACCTTTGAGCAATACGACAAGACCCAGCTGGAGAGCAAACTTGCCTATGAAGGCGCCTTCAAGCCCTACTTTGCCTACATAGCCGATTGCCTGAAGCGCTTCTCCTCCCAGCGTGACAAGCAGAAGGGCGAGGCTTACGTTCATGGCTTCACCCTGGCGATGGCGAGCCAATGCAAGTTCTACCGTCCAATCTCAGAACTTGACAACGACGGCGGTTATGCCGACATCTTCCTGCTGCCCCTTTGCGACATTTATAAGGACATGGAAGATTCCTACATCGTGGAACTGAAATATTGCAAGTCGGGCACCAGCGATGAGCAGTTGAATCATCTCTTCGAGGAAGCTTCTGCCCAGATAAGGCGCTACGCCGATAGCGACATCGTGCGCGAATCTGTGAAGACTACGAAGCTTCATCAGCTCGTTGTGATTTACCGGGGAGCAGAGATGGCGATGTGCGAGGAAGTAGAATAAAGGGAAATAAAAGATGTACAGAGAGAAAAGGCAAAAGCATTTACCCGATAGATAGGATAATGCTTTTGCCCTTTTATCGTTAACGGATAATGTATTTCAAAACGCCGATAGTAGCAATCTTGGCTTCATTATCTTCTGGAATTTCTATGGTATGGAAGCCATCTTTGTTGAGCGGCTGCAGTTCTATCTTTGAATGAACTTCCACCCCTTCTTCATTCACGATTTTCTCGCTATGAAACTTTTTAATGGTATATTTTCCGCCATATTCCTCGTAATATTCATTTACCTGCGAGAGTACGATTTCTCCCTCCCTTGAACCTCCATGATAACGTTCAAACACGCATAAGTCTCCATCCTTAATTTTCGGCAGCATAGAGTTGCCTTTAGCGTGAACCACGAACATTTCCCTATTCGGAGTGAATGGTAACGAGGATACATCCACCCATCCTTCCGCCTCAGGTTCCTCATATTCATCGAAGTAGCCGCAGGCTGCCTGAATGGAATACAGAGGGAGAAAACGGGTGAAGCGGTCGGAAGGAGAGATGGCATGAAGAATTGCTGTATTCGAACTGTTCTTTTTCTTCACCTCATCAAACATATCTTGCATCATTTTCCAACCATCTGTACTACCAGGCTGATAGGCATATTCTTCATTATTATTATAATACCATGTGCCATTAGCTGTTATTACAATACCACCAACATAATTTATTTTGCCTTCAGCCAACCTGTTCAACATAGAAAGACGCTTCTGCAAAGCCTCAGCCTTATTTTTCGTGTCTTTAGATGCAGCCGTCTGACCTCCTTTGGTGTCAAAGATGCCGATAGTACCATCCTTCTTTTTGAAAATCCAGTCGGGATAGAAAAGTGCTTCTTCGTTGCGTTCTTCGCTGAAATAACGAATGGCAAGCCAGTCCTTACCGCTATCTCCATTCTTAAACCACCATTCTATACCATCCTGGCTCTCAAGATACTTATAAAAGCTCTCTTCCGTTTTTCTACCAGTATAGTCTTGCCCCAAGAAGAAAGGATGCAACAGGCATTTCTGCTCCGTCAACTCATCATGTTCTTCTGTATAAGAATACATCTTCTTCAAGACAAAAGGAACACTCTGCCGTTTTCGGTTTTCCTCTCTGCGCTTACGTAATTGTTCTTCGAGCAAAGGATGGTATGCCTTAAGCGTTTCCGTGATAAGGCGTCTGAATATACTTGAAGCTGAACCGTTTAATGCATCATGCAAAAAAATACGATACCATTTATCTTCGTCTTCATTCTTCAGAGCATAATACTTGAACCACAAGCGTAAGGCACTTTTCAAAGTTGGAACAGAACGCACGATGTTTCCTACCTTGCAATCATTATCTGATTGCGAACGCAGGATTTCCACCAAAGTGAAAGTAAAGAGTTTCTGCACATCACTCCTACTCCACTCACGCTCTACCCCTTTAGCTTCCTTGAGGTTGATTCCAATATTTTCGTAATCATAGAATTGAGCATCTGAAACTATCTCATGCGCCAAATTTCCCTTCAAGTTGAGTCCTTTAGTTTCTAGTTTTCTTTTTACAACATCATCAAACACATCCTCATCAGTAATGCCGAAATAGCGATTGAATGTATCAAACAAACATTGTTGGAATTCACCCGATTTACCCAAATCTCCATAATCTACACGCGACAGCATATCTGTCTTCAGATTCGGGTCGATTATGTAATCTTCCCCCTTTTTGTTGTAAGAGATAAGCGTTTTTGGCTTGTTGCCCATTCCGCCATAATCAGCCTCTGTTACAGCTTTGCGCGAGAAGTTGGTATAAAGATAACCATTACGGAAAACCTTAGACACTTCTTCGTGCATGATTGGAACACGGAGAATTCTACCGATGGTCTGAGTACTGAAAATTTCAGATTTAATATCACGAAACATGACCAGAACCTGAGCACGGGGACAATCCCAACCTGTACCGGCTGCAGTTTTAAACAGAAGGTATTCGTATTCGCTATCATTCCGTTCCAGCCCCTCAGGCTTAGCCTTACCAGTAAACCAGGATGCAATTCTGTTTGCCTTTACCCCCTGCGAGATAAGATATTCTTTCGTAATCTCTTCCTTGGTAGGCTGCCCCTGTTCTATCAAGGTTTCATCATCATTTGGCAACTGGATGATAACTAGCGGATTCACATTTTTGCCGAAGGCCTCAATCTCCGCTTTAAGTTCCCTGCGCTTTTCGATAGCAAGTTTCAGCAGGACATGATCTTCATCTTCGCCTTGATATTTATCCAAATCCTCTTTCGTCTGGGTAACGATGCTCTCCTTGATCAACCCTTGTGCTACCACATCTTCATGCTTTATTACCACATTCGAGTCATAATCTGCAGCTTTTGCCATCACTTCAGGAGGCGGAGTAGCAGAGACATGAATGCAGATTTTCGGGTCGAGTTTGCTAATCACGTCACGATTAGCTGCTTCAGTTACATTCAGATGGCACTCGTCGATTATAAATACTATTTCCACGCCGTTGGCATGAGTATTCTCTACAAAATCCTCGAAGTATACTCTACTCTCATGTCGCTCATCTGGATTTTCCGGTCGTCTGTATATACGGTTTCCGGCTTTCTCGCTCACCAGTTTTTGCCAGTTGATGAAAAGCACATCGTTTTTCAGCAGAGCCCCAAGGCTAAAATCTTCTATCGTCAACAATCGACCATGCTTACTCGTAGGGAAGTAAACATCAAACTTATGCTTGCTCTGCATGGCGAGGTCGTCGGAGAAGGTGATCCATACATAAGCCACATCTCTATCCCAATCCGGCTGTTCTGCCATCTCGCAAATCATCTTCTGAGTCATATAAGTTTTACCGCTTCCTGTAGGAGCTTTCAGAACAACAGGAATCTGGCGATCTCTATGTCCCCATAATCGCTTTATATTAGCCACCAGTTTATCAACGGCTTCTATCTGAAAAGGTATCTGTTCCATACTTTCTTAAGCATTTAAAGATTTGTAAATATCGAGGATTGGCTGAGGAATGCTCTTCAGATTTACCCCAGAAAGATATTCGAAATAGGAATCGAAAGAACCTACGTCGCCCCAACTGAAAATATATACATTCTTCACGCCCTGAAGCTGCTCTACTTCATGAACAAATTCGTTGAAATATTTCGGGCGATAATCTTCTTTGAAATAGATTGCCGTCCATACCTCATGATTTTTGTCCTTGAATATCTGATAGCTATCAGTTTTCTTCATTTCGTAAAGCGTATTCTCAGCCAAGGCCAGCAGGCATCCAGCCTTTTGGGCAAGGATTGTCTTGTCATGGTCTGTAGCCTGATTAGCCGTACTTGTTCCTACGAAAGAAGTGCGATAGTACTTGAGAGAATTGCCAAGAGGTGGAACATCTGCATTCATTTTATGGGTTCCTTCCAACACCAGGGCATCTTCTTTTATTAAAGTCTTAAACGACTCATAATTATTTTCGTTATCTAATTGTATTTCTCTAATCTGAGACAACAAGTCTTCGGATTTCAAAATATTCTTTGTTGTAAGTTTTATGCGACACAACTCTTCCGTCAAATTATTGTGAGCTACATAGCCTTTTATTGCAGCAGAAACTCGCGGATAAGTAAAAGAAGAACACACTTTATCCTCATCATCGTTAGATTGACACAAGATACATTGTCTAGTTCCACCATCTTCTTCATTCAATTGCATAACAGCCTGTAACGTAGTACCAGTACCAGCAAAGAAATCCATGACGCAAATGTTTTTATCTTCATAGAATCCCATTTTTACCAAATATTTTATTAAGGAAAGTGGCTTTGCATAATCGAAACTTCCCACCAAACCGATACTGCGCAATTCCTTCTTTGCATCCTCATTAGTTCCAACTCCTACTTGAGAATCTATTATGTTAGAGGGTATTTTATACGACTTATTAGCCTTCTGATAACGTATAGAAAACAACTTACTTTTAATCAAACAATATGTACCATTCCCTATTTCGTTCATCAAATTATTCTGCCCCCATTTAAAATGACCTGAAGCTCTAAACTTTTTGGCATTCAAACCATTCTTTACCACCACCTCATCCAACAATTTTATTTTTTTGTCATCAGATGCAGAATACACACCATCGGCTATGTTGAAATGTACAGAACCTATAGGAAACTCTAAAGTACCAATAGGATTACCTGCATTCAACAAAGGGGCATCATCTCCATCCACATAACCCTGAACAAACTGCCGTTTAGGAAGAGGTCTTGATGTATAACATAAGACATACTCTAATTTTCGTCTTACTTTATTCGACAAAGAAGGTGGCGTATCCGTTCTTTTCCATAAAAAGACAGCTGCAAAATTTGTTGAGTCGAAAATTTGATCACATAATTCTCGTAACTTTGAAAACTCATTATCATCTATAGAAATAAAAATAACTCCCCTATCAGATAAAAGACTTTTTGCCAACTTTAAGCGTTTAGCCATAAACGAAAGCCAAGAACTATGCCTTAGCGGATGGTTTGAAGGAACTTTTGCCCCATCAGGATATTTATCAAGGAATCTCTTATCCTTATACGTAAACCCATCACTACCCGTATTATAAGGAGGATCAATATAAATTACATCTACCTTACCTTGATGCGTATAATTAAGGCAAGTAAGAGCATGATAATTATCACCTTCTATGAGTATATGAGTAGGTTTTCCATCATCTGTCGTGATGGAAAGATCTGATATTTCCTCAAGAATCGGAATAGCATTTTCTCCCCCAGCTTCAAAAGCTTCAGGCACATCTATCCAATGAAGTCCGAAACGATTATCTTGCTTCAGCTGAGCATTAAGATAAGCCACTTCACCCTCCAATTCTTTTATTTTCCGATGTAGTTCATCAATATTGTCTGCCATATTCTGATAGTTATTAATAGCTGCATCCAACTATCAAAACGGCTTACATCAGGGGACTGGAATGAATAAAAAAGGTGCGGACACCTTTCCTTTCGCGTTCACGGGAAGCCTGAGAATGAAAACCCGATGCTCACATAGGACCGGATGTCCACACCGTATAGGTATGAACATCGACTTACTAATGTGAGCATACGGGCAATCCTCCTCAATAGAGGTCTTACCGCTAACAGCATTCCGATTACTCCTTCTGCGGAAAAGAAATCAGTTTCTCAGGCTTTTTCTTTATGAACGCGAAATAATAGTCAATGCTTTGTTTTTACTAAAATGTCTGGAAGCGGCTTCTGCCGAATCCATGCGCAAAGGTACAAAGAAACTGGCAAAAGACAAAATGAAATGGGATTTATTTTCATTTTTATACTCAAATATAACAAATATCTCACTTTTTTATATTCATTTCTCATTTTCTTACGATAATATTTTGTCAATTCAGTTATTAATTGTACCTTTGTATCTATAAAGCATCGTTTACCCTTGCTAAAAAAAAATAATATCTAATGAAACAACAGAAATTCATTTTTCTTAGATATAGCTTCCAGGAAGATCCTGATACTATACCTAATAAGAGAGTAGCTAAAGAAGAGATCAGAAAGCGTTTTACTGGCCTTTTCCATGCCGGAGAGAAGTTAACTATGTACATGAAGAAAGGTAAAGCTGATGTCAGCTTGCGAAATGACACCTTTGCCGTGCGCAAAGATATTATCGTATTTAGACTCAACGATGACAAAGATCTGAAAAGAACCTTGCCAACAGGTACCACAACCAATGCCGTAGATGACTATGAAGAAACGACAGAAACATCATATCCTTTTTGCCATATCATCTTCTTCAATCAGCCAGGAATGCAATATGTGGCCATAGAGAAGAAAGCTGGTGCATTCTATGGAAAGATTGATAAGATTACTAAGATTCTGAAGCAGAACTTTGATCGCATGATAAAGGTATTGGGCTATACTGTCAACTTTGAGGAGATCTATATGCAAGCAATGGCATGGGATGTGGTAAAAAGAAAATGCAGAGAGAACAATGACTATGTAACCCAAGTTTGCCTGACTGCCAAGCGTGACAAAGATAACACCAAGTATTCTGATTACACTCGCAACAGCAATATCAATGGTTTTATCGAAGAAGGAATGGAGAACGAAGCCAAAGAGGTGTTTGCCGGATACAAATATGACAAAGAGGCAAGCGAGCAGAGCGTAAAAAACATTATCGATAAAATGTTCTATATCAACAAATTTATAGAGAACAACGAGTGTGAGATAAAAGTAAAGTTGAGCAAAAGCGGCATCATCTGCCTCAACGAAGAAGTTGTGCCTATGTACTTCCTCCCAGAGAGAGCTATAGAGAATTTTCTGATAGGTTCTTCCATTAGTGCAACCGAAGATGTTTCCACTCTGGAAGAATGGCTTAAGAACAGTATAAATGACATTAAGAAAACTGAAGATGCAACAACGCCTCCCCAAAAACTCACAAGACCTCGTCAATAAGTCTTTCAAAAATCATATCATCTTAAAAGTGATAGACAAGAGCTGCAAACAATATGAGAGCCGCATGAATACCATGCGGTTCTCTACAACCGAAATTTTCGTTGAAGTAGTTTCCATGATAGACGATATTAGAGAACAATCTGTCGATTATGACTTCGGCAACGCTTTCGACAATCTTTTCTGTCGTCTGCGCGAATACGACTCTAGCGCAAATAATGACGATGCAAAAATGGCAGCAAGTGTCAGTATAACATGGGTAGCCTACCTGCTTTTCCTATGTTATGACAAAAAAGACTACTACGACCATTGGGCACATCGTCTGACTGGGAATCTTAGATCACATGATATTAATTATCGTCAGATCCTCGAAGATATTAGTTCAAAACTTCCTGAACATCAACACGAAGAAATCAAAGCTTATATACTGGGCTATATAGATAACCCCGACAAATGGTTGTCGCAACTGATTGAAGATACCATTAAGTATGAGGGTATGAACAGAAAACTCATCCAAGACTTGGAACCACTTTTCTATACAGGCGAAGACCAACTGGCTCATATCATAGCCTATATAAAAGAGGTAAAAGCCGCCAGTTCGGATTCTGCAACAGCCAAGATTACTACAAAATACATTCATGAAAAAAAGATTTCTAACTATGAAAAATCTTTCAAAAGTTCTCTATGGAAGATTCTGAATGAACATAAATTGTATAAGACCAAGAAAGATAATTGGAACAAGGCAATAAACAATGCGATGAACCAATAATCTTTCTTTTTGATTGTTGTAACCGAATATATTCCACGAAATTCCGCAAAAATCTCCCGATTTTCCGCACAAATTCCTCGTTTTTCCGCTCATTTTCCTCGATAAGATAGAAAATCTGAACGGAAAAACGATTTTTTTCTTCTTAAGACCCTAAAAACACAAAATCATCTGAGTTCATTCCCCTATTTTCCTCGATTCTTTCCTTTTTCATTCCTTTTCATTCCTTTTCATTCCTCAGTCTGACGAAAGAAGACTTTTTCGGCCATGAGCATTTCCTTTTTGCCTATCTTTGCATCGTCATTTGAAAACAAAATGACTACCCGCAAAGTGAGTTGCAAATCACAAAGTGGGGAATGATGGTACTAGAAAAAATGACAGGGAAACCTCTTCGAATGTCATTGTACCAGAGAGGCTTATTTAATACGCTTAATAAAAATGAATGCAGTATTAAATGCCAATATGAACGAAAGTTCTAATAAGTTAGTAAAAGGCTTCTACCCCAACACAGAGTTGGGCATCGACCTCAAGTTGATAACCCGCAAGCCAGGACGCCTGGGCATCGGCGAGTATCTGGATGGAGCCATCACGCACGACGGCGAAGACCACTTCACATTCGTGCAGAACGACTCCGAGAAGAAGAAGGATAAGGTGGTGCAGAGAAATCCGCACGTGTATGAAGGTACATACATCAACGTGAACCGAAAAAAAGACGGAACTCTCTACCCTACCTTCAACCGTCCGCAGTTCACGGAGAAGTTCACCTTCCAGGACTTCTGCCTTCAGGCGGCCAAGGAGCTCTGGGTTATCAGCGGCCAGGAGAAAGGGCAGCCTATAAATATGAAATAGGAAATCTCTCAAATCTCAGTCTCAGTTAGCAAAAAAGTCACAATCCAACCCTTAACCCGCTTTCTAAGCGTTTATAACTTATTGATATTTAATTAGTTATATATAATATAAAGGAGCGGATACCACATTTAAAACAACTGAGACACTGAGACTGAGATTTTTGACAAGCCAACAACAAGTAATATTTTAATTTAATTCTCTAGAAAGCAATGAGTTACAATATTTTCAGCAGCACCGCTCCGGCGATGCCCAAGCCCAGCAAGGGCACAGAATTCGTGAAATTCGCCATCTCGCAGGCATCAAAAGATATGCGAGAAGTGCTTATTCCGATGGCTATTCCGGCTTTGGCAGCCCATCTCACGGACGTAAGATTCATGTATTCCGACAACAAATTCTATGAAATGTGCGGTCAGATGGGGCATTTGATAGGTCCTTCGGGTATCGGAAAGGCGCAATTGGGACATCTTGTAGAGGCTATCATGCGCAATTTCCGCAAGCATGATGAGACTGAGTTCAAGAAACTCGTGGATTGGCAGCGACAGATGAAGACCAAGGGCGCCAACAAGGAAAAGCCCGAGCGACCAGACGTGAGTTTCTGGTTTCCACCTGCAGATGTTACCAACCCAGCCTTCATACAGAATGCCATGGCATGCGAAAAACTGGGCGAGAGAACGCAATACCTCAACCTGCCCGAGGTGGAGATGGCAGATAGAATCTGCGGCGGCCACAAGCAGGTGAGCCAGATGGTGAGAAACATCTTCGACTGTCAGAGAGCCGGAGCCCTACGCGCCACGGCTGATGGCGTAACGGGCAATCCCGTGCTCCGGGTAAACCTCACCTTCACTTCTACCCCGGAGGCTGCCCGACAGTTCTACAAGAAAGATATCACCAATGGTTTCTTCGGGCGCATCCCTTTTGCCTACAAGGCTCGTGGCGAGCGTAGCGGCAGGATTCCACGACAGGGTTCGTATGATGAGGATTTCCTGAAAAAGCTAGACAGCTATCTGCTGCGCCTGGACAATTGCAAGGGTACCTTTGTGGTGAAACAGCTTAACAAGGTGGCCGACCAACTGGCAGAAGAAATGGCCAGGCTTGCCGACCTTGCCGATGATGATACTCTCTGGGAACTATCCCACCGCAGCATCTTTTCGGCTTGGAAGAAGGGGGCTGTGCTCTGGATTCTGAACGACCAGACATGGACACGCTCCATCGGCGAATTCGTAGTATGGTTCTGCTATTACGACCTGTGGTCGAAGGTGAAGGTGTTTGGCGACATGTTCAAGGGATACGATGCCCAGGAAGAAGAGGTGCAGAGAAGTGGTCCTAAGAACATGCTCGACAGCCTTGAGCATTCCTTCAACGAACAGCAGCTGGAAGCACTACGCCTGAGCCTAGGAAAGAGCAAAGAGGGCACCAAACACCAGCTCTACGTATGGAAGAACCGCAAATTCATCACCTACAGCAACCAGACGGGGCTTTACACGAAGACGCAGGAGTATCTTACGGGGTCGCCGGATGCCAAGGTTAAGAGTAAGATGAAATGATGATTTGAATATGGATGAATTTAGATTTAGTTTTTATGGAGAAATATGAGATTCAGAAGCTGCGCGACCTTCCGATAGAGAAGGTTGCGGAACAGATGGGGATGAAGGTGGAGCACCACAAGGCGCTCTGCCCCTTTCATGACGACCACCACGCCAGCCTCTCGTTCAACACGAGAAAGAACAATTGCCGCTGCTATGTTTGCATGGGGGATTCCGTGGGCACCATCGACCTGGTGATGAAATATCTGAGGAAGGATTTCCTCTCGGCTTGCCGATGGCTCGCAGAGGAACATCAGGTTCAACTGGAGGAGGATAGGAAGAGAGAAGCTTCTTCATCATCTTCTTCCCCCGGAGACTCTTCATCCGATGGTTCTTCCCCAGAAGATAATTCGGGTGGTTCTTCTTCGGAAAAATCCTCCTCCTTTGATGCGAGCAGGTATGCGAGATTCTTCGAGCATCCCTGGCTCAACCTGGCGGCCAGAAGGTTTCTCTTCGAGGAGAGGAAGATTGATGAGAGAGTGGCTGCATGGTGCAGATTGACTTCCTGGACGGATAAGAAGGGCGTGAACTGGCTGCAGATTCCATACTTCAGCACGCAGGGGAAGCTGATTGGGATTCAGAACAGGAACCTGGATTACAAGAAAGGGGAATCAATTCCCCGATTCCGCTTTCCCTATGGTGCAAAATGCTCCATCTACAATCTGCCTATCGTGAGGGGGATGACGCCGGGCGAACAGCTCTTCATCACCGAGGGATGCAGCGACTGCTGGGCAATGCTATCTGCCGGGCACAAGGCGATAGCCATTCCTTCTGCCACGCTATTGAAGCCGGAAGATAAGAAATGGCTGGCGGAAATCGGCTCGCAGCTCAAGATAGAATGGCACATGTTTCCCGACAGGGATGCGCCGGGCGAAAGCCTCTTCCTGCAACTCAAGGAGATTCTGCCCTCGCTGGTGCACCACCAGTTGCCCCCAGGATGCAAGGACTTCAGCGAGTATTATCTGAAAGAAAAAAAAAAGAGTTTATCAATTTTTAAAGCAAAATGAATATGGAAGATTTTATCATTCGTACGTACACCAAGAAGGAACTTGCCTTGATGTACTTTCCCGAGAGCATGCCACGCACAGCCGTCAACCATCTGATGGTTTGGATTCGCCGCTGCGACCCACTATGGGAGGAACTCATGAAGATGGGATACTGCAAGACGAGCAAATCGTTTTCGCCTAAACAGGTGAAGACCATCGTTGAGTATCTAGGGGAACCATAAAAATAGAGCCATAAAAATGGAGTCATAAAAATGGAGTCATAAAAATGTGCCGCCATCGCACGGCATCAGCCGCCAACGCATAACCGCTGGCGGCTGTTTTTGTATCTTTGCATCGTGATTCAGAAAGCGCTAAAAATCACTTTCCTAGTTGGAGAAAAATATTTCTCCAGTTGGAAAAATGAAAAAAGGCATCTGGGAGATATTCCGGATAAGATAATCCCGAATGCATCAAGTTATCAACCTCGACTCCAAGCCCTGATACGAGTCCTTCTCTTTCTTCTTTCAAAAAAGAAGACGGAAAGTAAATAGGGGGCAAGAGAAGCGTATGAACCCAAACATGAAAGCATTCATCAAGTATCTCATCGTGGCTGTGTGCTCTGCTATCGTCACCTTCCTCACCAGCTCGTGTACGGCGGGACTCGTGATCGGTAAGAACCAGCGGCAGCAGCAGGAGAACAACATCTCTACACGGGCCGACTCTTCGCACTTCGTGCCTACCATCACCATACGATAGGCGGCTTAGAGTTAGAGTTAAAAGTTTACAGAGTATTAACAATTTAAAATTCAAGTAATTATGTCTATCAATTTGAAAGCAAAGGAAACCCTCATCCAGGTGGGTGAGTTGAAAGGTAAGTATCGTTTCGTGCTCAGTACCGAGCTTTACAGCAAGCTCCCTGAGAGCAAGGTAATCAAGGAGGCTGCCCTGAGAAGTGGCGTGAGCCGCGGCGTGATGCAGGCATGCTGGGATGCTGCCGGCGAGGTAATCAAGGCATGGTCAACCGAAGGCCACTCCGTAGCTATCCCTGGTCTGGGAACCATGCGATTCGGCGTGCGCGCCAAGAGTGTGGCTACCGTGGGTGAGGTGGCAGGCAGCCTCATCACCGCCCGCCGAGTTATCTTCACCCCGAACGTGGATATCAAGGATGAGCTGCAGAGAACTCCTATACAGATTACCTGCATCGATCGCAACGGCAAGGTGGTGAAGAACGTTACCTCGGGCGACAGCGGTGACGTGGAAGACCCAGACAAGGACCCAAACGGCGGCGGCACTAACCCAGGCGGTACTAACCCAGGCGGCACCGGAAACGGCGATACCCCTGGCGGCGGTTCACAGTCAGGAAATACCGAAGGAGGAAATACTGAGGGAGGCAAGACCGATACCGGCTCTGAAGACGGCGGAGATGATATTAATATGTAACCGTACAAATTAGGATTACAAATCACATCTCCCCATTCCACTCTCTATTTTCAGTTAAGTCTTTATACGCAGAATCTCCAATTCCAAGGCTCCATAGCGAGCCCCGGATTGGGGATTTATCTTGTTCATTTTTTTCTATGAATCCTAATAAACAGATTCCTAATAAGGAAACAGCAGCGGCAAAACAAACGTCATCACCACGCCGATGATGATCTGCAACGGCAAACCTACCTTTACGTAATCCATAAACGTGTAGCCACCCGCCTTCATCACCAGCGCATTAGGCGGAGTGGAGAACGGAGAGGCGAAGCACATGCTGGCTCCCAGGGTCACCGCAAAGAGGAAGGAGTATGGACTCACCCCCACCTGCTGGGCTGCCACCAGGGCTATAGGCGCCATGAGAACCGCCGTGGCAGTATTGCTGATAAACATCGTCATGAGCGAAGTGGTGAAGTAGATGCCCGCCAGCAGAGCCGTTGGTCCCATCGCTCCCAGACTATCCACCAACCCCTGAGATACCAATGCCGAAGCACCCGTCTTCTCCAGCGCCGTTGACATCGGCATCATGGCAGCTATCAGCACGATGCTCTCCCAGTTGATGGTCTTGTAGGCAGCCTCCACGTTGCGGAAACATCCGGCAAAGACGGTGAGCAGTCCGGCGATGATGACCGCCGTAACCGGAGCCACTGGGATGAAATCGAACACCATCATGGCTATCATCAGCAGCATGATGGCAGCTGCCACAGGCGCCTTGTAATCCAGCAGAACCTTATCGGCAGCCTTCTCCGGCTGATCCAGCACCACCCAGTTGGTGGTGTCGGCAGTAAGATGCGCCAGGTTGGTCCATTCGCCCTGCACCAGCAGCATATCGCCCACGTGCAGCTTGGTGGCTATCAGATTATCCGTGATGTATTCGTTGCCGCCTCTGCCACCCCCAGAAGAAGAGGATGATGAGCCTCCGCCTCGCTTCACACCCAGCACGTTGATGCCGAATCGCTTGCGCAGGTTGGCATCGCCAATGCGCAAACCGGCAAAGTTGGAGGTAGGCATCACAACGATTTCCGTCAGTCCCAGGTCGTAGAAATCTATCTTCACGTCCTTCATCCTCCTCAGTCCGTAATCCTGGGCAAAGCGCTGCATCTTCTGCTCGTCACCTATTATATATAGTATGTCGTGCTCCTGGATGGTGCTGCTGCTCTTCGCCATGTTCTGGTTTACGTCCTGCACCAGTCCGAGTCTCGATTTCTTCTCGTTTCTAATCTCGATGATACTCACTCCGTATTTCTTCTGGATGCTGAGTTCCTTCAGGGTTTTTCCCACGATGTTCATCGGCTCGCCGTTTTCATCCTTGGCGGCAGAAGTCCGGTTGCCTGGCACGATGTAGCGATGCAGATTGTCGAGCAGGCGGTATTCATCCACCAGGTCGTCGAGCGACTTGGTTTTCTTCTTCTTTCCGCTCTGTTTCCTGCTGAGGAAGATTTTGCTGAGCGGCATGAGCACGATGATGCCGATGGCGATGACGATGATGCCCACGGGGAAGAAGGAGAAGAAGGCGAGCGGCTTGAATCCCGCCTCGGTAAGCACCTCGTCGATGACCAGGTTGGGCGGTGTACCGATGAGTGTGAGCATTCCGCCCAGGCTTCCGGCGAAGGCGAGCGGCATGAGGAAGCGCGACGACTGCATGCCCGAACCTGCTGCCAGGCTCATGATGATAGGCATCATGAGGGCCACCGTTCCGGTATTGCTCACGAAGGCTCCGATAAAGGAGGTTACGAGCATCACCAGCAGGAAGGTGATGGTTTCGTTGCCGCGCGAGAGTGCCATCAGTTTATTGCCCGTCAGCTTGGCGAGGCCGGTCTGCATGATGGCTCCCCCCACCACGAAGAGTCCGACCATCATGACCACGATGGGCGAAGAGAAACCAGCCAGAGCTTCGGCTGGCGTAAGAATTCCGAAAACCAGGAGTGCTGCCAGGGCTGTGAGCGCCACGATATCGGCTCTCACCTTGCCCCAAATAAACATGGCAACCGTAATGATCAAGATACTAAGCGTTATTGTCATGCTATAAAAACTTTGAATTTTAAAAAATATGATGCAAAGATACTTACTTTATTTCGCTTTTTTTACCTCTACAATGCTAATTTTTCTAAAAATATGGCAGATTATTGGTGAAAAACTGCACTTTATTCATCAGTTTTCAGTACCTTTGCCCTCAAATCAATCAATCAAATAAAAAGAAGACTTAATAATTCATTAGAAATGGAACAGAACAATGTAAAACCAGCTGATGGCAAGCTGGGTATTATGGTTGTAGGTTGTGGTGCAGTATCTACTACATTCATGACAGGTGTGCTGATGGCCCGCAAGGGACTTACCAAGCCAGTAGGCTCAATGACTCAGTACGACAAGATTCGTGTGGGCAAAGGCGCAGACAAGAAATATCTGCACTACAAGGACATCGTTCCTCTTGCCAACCTCAACGACATCGTATTCGGCACCTGGGATGTCTATCCTCAGAATGCCTATCAGGCAGCCATGTATGCCGAGGTTTTGAAGGAGAAGGACATCAACCCTGTGCGCGAGGAGCTGGAGCAGATTGTTCCGATGAAGGCTGCATTCGACAAGAACTACGCCAAGCGACTGGACGGCGACAACGTGAAGGACTGCAAGACCCGCTGGGAGATGGTAGAGGCGCTGCGCCAGGACATCCGCGACTTCAAGGAGAAGAACGGCTGCTCTCGCATCGTTGTTGCATGGGCTGCATCTACAGAAATCTACGTACCGGTGGATATGGAGATTCACGGCACATTGGCAGCTCTCGAGGCTGCGATGAAGGCTGACGACCGCCAGCACATCGCTCCATCGATGTGCTACGCCTACGCTGCCCTTACCGAGGGTGCTCCTTTCATCATGGGTGCTCCTAATACTACGGTTGACATTCCTGCCATGTGGGAACTCGCTGAGAAGACCCAGATGCCTATCGCAGGCAAGGACTTCAAGACCGGTCAGACCCTCGTGAAGAGTGGTTTCGCTCCTATCATCGGCACCCGCTGCCTGGGCTTGAACGGATGGTTCTCTACCAATATCCTGGGCAACCGCGACGGTCTCGTTCTCGATGAGCCAGCCAACTTCCACACCAAGGAGGTAAGCAAGCTCTCTACCCTGGAGACTATCCTGAAGCCAGAGGAGCAGCCAGACCTCTATGGTCACGGCAACGACGAGGACACCCAGTATTATCATAAGGTACGCATCAACTATTATCCACCTCGCAACGACAACAAGGAGGGCTGGGACAACATCGACATCTTCGGATGGATGGGTTACCCAATGCAGATCAAGATCAACTTCCTGTGCCGCGACTCCATCCTTGCCGCTCCATTGCTGCTCGACCTCTGTCTGCTGAGCGACCTTGCTGCCCGTGCCGGCCGTTACGGCATCCAGCGCTTCCTGAGCTTCTTCCTCAAGGCGCCAATGCACGACTACACCAAGGGCGAAGAGGCTGTGAACAACCTCTACCAGCAATATACGATGCTGAAGAACGCCATCCGCGAGATGGGCGGTTACGAGGCTGATGAGGAAATCGACTAAAAATATTTTCCCCCGATAATTTTCCCGATAGAGACAGATTCCTGTTCTTTATCGGGATTTTTTTATCATCGAAAGGAAAAAAATCAACACAGATTTATTATTTTTACAGAACTTTCAAAAGTTGAACTGAAAAAAACAAAAAGAAAGGAAACCCCTTGCATAATACAGATTTTTATACTAACTTTGCAAAAAATAAACTAGCAGGATTCAAATCCAAAGCTAAAAATAAGAATCATAAATATCAGAAGAATGACAAAGAAAGGTAAACATACCGTATTATTTATCTGCCTCGGCAACATCTGCCGCTCGCCTGCCGGAGAGGGCATCATGAAGAGCCTGGTGGAAAAAGCAGGGTTGCAGGATGAGTTTGAAATCGATTCTGCAGGAATCGGAAACTGGCACGTGGGTCAGCTGCCCGACAGCCGCATGAGAAAATGCGGAGCCGAGCATGGCTACAATTTCAACAGCCACGCCCGCCAGTTCCAGAAATCAGACTTCAAGAAATTTGAAACCATCGTGGTGATGGACAACGAGAACTACCGCGCCATCACTTCCATAGCTTCCAGCCAGGCTGATAAGGACAAGGTGGTGCGCATGGCAGATTTCCTGACCCACCATCGTGAATATACCACCGTGCCCGATCCATACTACGGCGACTACAGCGACTTCGAGCTCGTTATCACGCTCCTGGAAGACGCCTGCCAGGGATTACTGAACAGCCTCGTAGAAGGATAACAAAAAAGAGGATGTGCCATAACTCCATGACACATCCTTTTTTCGTTTCTTCATAGATTTTATTCATCGGATTACGCTGAATAACAATTCCACCTTATTATATTTATACAGTAATTTCCCCCGAACCATAGCAGCGATGATGATTCTCATCATACACCACGCAGAACTGGCCGGGAGCCACGCCGTGGATCGCCTCTTCTGAATGTATCATCCAGCGGCCATCTTCGAGTTTTTCGATGGTAGCAGGATGATACTCCGGCGTATGGCGAATCTTGAACGTTACCTTCTGCATCGCCACCTCGCGGGTGAGGAAATGGAAATCCTGAAGCGGGAAATCCTTCTTGTACGCCGTCTGAGGATCGTAGCCGTGACTCACGTAGAGAATGTTCTTCTCCACATCCTTCTTGATTACGAACCAAGGTCCGCCGCCGAAGCCCAGACCCTTGCGCTGACCGATGGTGTGGAACCACAAACCCTTGTGGCCTCCGATGCGCTTACCCGTCTCCATCTCAATCACGTCGCCCGGGTTCTCGCCCAGGTATCGGCGGATGTAATCGTTATAATTAATCTGCCCCAGGAAGCAAATTCCTTGACTATCCTTGCGCTTGGCATTAACGAGATGTTCCTCTTCGGCTATCTCACGAATTTCGTTCTTGATGTGATGACCGATAGGGAAAATCGCTTTTCGTAATTGCCAACTCTTTATCTGAGCCAGAAAATCGGTCTGATCCTTCACGGGGTCAGGACTCGTAACGAGCCATTTGTCGCCGTTTTCATCCGTTTCGGTCTGCGCATAATGACCTGTGGCGATGAGGTCGTAGTTGTGGCCCATCTTCTCATCAAAGGCACCAAACTTGATGAGCCTGTTGCACATCACATCAGGGTTCGGGGTGAATCCAGCCTTCACTTTGTCCATGGTGTAGCGGGTCACCTCGTTCCAGTATTCCTGGTGGCAGTCTATCACCTGCAGCTTGCATCCGTATCTGTGAGCCACGGCGGTAGCCATCTCCAGGTCCTCCTCAGAAGAGCAGTCCCATTCCTCCTTTTCTTCCGGTCCTATCTTGATATAGAAGCAGTCAGGGTGCAGGCCCAGTCGGGCAAACTCCCACACCACTACCGAACTATCCACGCCGCCCGAAAGCAGCACGGCCACCCGCTTGTCCTTTACCTCGGCAAGGAAGAGCTCGTCTCTGGTCTCCAGTTCCTTCTCTCTTGGAGTATCCTTTATCATCTTATTATTATTATCCATTGTCTATTCGCTATTATTCAATTCAGAAGGCAAAGTTACAACAAATTCTGCGAAAAGCCGCCATCTTATGCCGAAAAATCTCATATTTTGCCTAAATGTTTTCTCTTGCGCTACATTCTCCCCGTTATCCGCTCCTTCTTCTATCGAAATTCCCAATAGCAGAAATCGACTCATTCCAACGCCAATTCTTTTTTGTTTTCGATTTTATCCATACCTTTGCAATCGAAAATCAGAGAAAAGCGATTATAGTAAAAATCAATAACATAGTTGAATGTAAGAAAATCAATAACATAGTTTAATATAAGAACATGGATATCTTAAAAAATCTGTTTTATGGCTTCCCTGACCTATGGGGAGGCGGAGTAGCCCACTCCGTGCTGATCCTGGCGTTGGTCATCACCTTGGGTTTGAGTTTAGGAAAATTGAGAGTAAAGGGAGTTTCTCTCGGATTGGCTTGGATTCTTTTCATCGGCCTCATCTTCGGTCACTTCTCTCTCAATCTCAATGAGCATCTGCTCCACTTCCTCAAGGAGTTTGGACTGATTCTCTTCGTCTATTCCATCGGTCTGGAGGTAGGACCTGGTTTCTTCGCTTCGTTCAAGAATGGCGGCAAGAGCCTCAACCTGCTCAGCATCATCGTGGTAGCGTTGAGTATCATCACCACCCTCGCCATCTTCTCGTTCTCGGGAACATCCATTACCTCTATGGCAGGTATCCTCTCGGGTGCCGTTACCAACACCCCGGGACTGGGAGCTGCACAGCAGGCATTCAGCGACCTGCGCCACATCGATGCTCCATCCATCGCAGCCGGCTACGCCATCGCCTACCCTATGGGTGTGCTCGGCGTCATCCTCTCCTTTATTATATTAAGGTATGCGCTGCGCATCAACAAGAGCGAAGAGGAAGCTGATGCCAAGCGCGGTATGGGACACCTGGAGGCGATGACCCTGAACACCTTCTCTGTAAAGGTGACCAACCAGATGGTATTCGGCGACACCATCAAGCAGATACGCGAAATATTGAAGCGCGACTTCATGGTTTCAAAGATTATCCGCAAAGATAGCGACAAGCACGACGAGGTGGTAAACGGACAGACCCGAGTCAACGAGGGCGACATCCTGCAGATTGTTGCCAACCCTACCGTAGAAGAGCCAGTCATCGCCCTGCTCGGCGAGAAGGTGCAGGTGAGCGAGGAGAAATTCGGCGAAGACTTGATTACCCGCCGCATCCGCATCACCAAGCCAGGCATCAACGGCAAGAGCATCAGCCAGCTTCAGATTCGTACAAGCCTCGGCGCCAACATTACCCGAGTAAACCGCAACGGTGTGGATCTGATTGCTACTCCACAGCTGAAGCTGCAGCTGGGTGACCGTGTTACCGTGGTAGGTACAGAGCTTGCCATCGCCCATACCGAGAAAGTACTGGGTAACCAGATGAAGCGCCTCAACTACCCTAACCTGATTCCTATCTTCCTGGGCATCATGCTGGGTTGTATCGTGGCAAACATTCCATTCTTCATCCCAGGCATCAACGAGAGTCTGCGTCTCGGATTGACCGGCGGCCCTCTGGTAGTAGCCATCCTGATAGGTTACTTCGGTCCGAAGTACAACCTCGTGACCTACAACACCATCTCAGCCAACCTGATGCTCCGTGAAATCGGAATCTGCATCTTCCTGGCTTGCGTGGGACTGGGCACCGGCGAACAGTTTATTCAGACCGTGGCATCAGAAAGCGGAATGACCTGGATTCTCTATGGCATCGCCATCACCATGATTCCAATCATCGTGGGCGGCATCATCGGAAGATACGTGTTCCACATCAACTATTATACATTGCTCGGAGTGCTGGCAGGCGCCAACACCAATCCATCTGCCCTGGCTTACGTGCGTGAGCAGACATCAGCAGATGCACCATCTGTAGGCTATGCGAATGTTTATCCATTCGCCATGTTCCTCAGAATCGTAACCATTCAGATCATCATTTTCGTATTCGGATAAATATATGACAGAAAAAAACATGAAAATCTGCGATTGCGCAGACAATGGCAAGAACAACTGCAACTGCAAGGAAATCGCAGAAACAGAACTCAGAAGGAAACTCGACTTATTATTACGTACAGGCAGCATTCTCATGGAGAGTGCTGCCGACACCTCGCGCATTATGCGTACGATGAAGCGTGCTGCAGCGTTCCTCGGTCTCGACGAACGCTACATGCACCTTTACATCAACTGGAATGTGCTGATGGTGAACTACAGCGACGAGGAGCATTCCTTCTCCAAATTCCAGCGTTGCGAAAAGCACGGCATCAACCTTACCTCCATTTCGCTGGTAAGCAAACTCACCTGGCAAGCTATCAAGGATAACTATTCGCTCGAACAGTATGAGCAGGCACTCAACGATATCAAGGCCACTCCACGCAGCTTCACCCCTTGGCAGGTAGCCATCGGCGGCGGATTTGCCTGCGGCGGATTCTGCATCCAGTTCGGTTGCGACTGGCCAGCATTCTTCTTCTGTTCCCTTGCTGCCATCCTGGGCTTCCGCCTGAGAATGTTCCTGCCTACCAAAGGCTGCAACAACTATGTAGCCATCGGTATTTCGGCATTCGTGGCAACGCTGATAGCGTGGCTCACCTCCTTCCTTTCGCTCAATCCAGCCATCGCAGCCGCCCTTCCGGGCTTCATGCATTCGGCTACCCCTTGGCACCCATTGATGGCGTGCGCCCTCTTCATCGTGCCGGGAGTTCCATTAATCAACTTCGTGAGCGACATGCTCGACGGTTACATCGAGGTGGGAATGGTTCGTGCCCTCAACACCCTGCTGATGCTCTTTGCCATGGCATTCGGTATTGCCTTCGCCATCCAGGTTTGCCACATCGACAACTTCGTGAAGGATCTTACGATGACTCCTCACCACGAATACTGGGAGTTCGCCATCGCGGCAGCCGTATCAGCCATGGGCTTCTCTACCATCTTCAGTATTCCTAGACGCCTGTTGCCAGCTGTGGCTTTGGGCGGTATCATCGCCGTTTGCTTCCGCAACTTCGTCAACCTGGGTCCATCCAATGGCAACATCGGTCTCGATATGGGCTTGAGCATCGGTTCGCTTGCCGGTTCTGCGCTCATCAGCGTCATCGTAATCAAGGCACGCCACTGGTTCCACACCCCTCACCAGTGCATCACCATTCCTAGTGTCATCCCAATGGTACCTGGAGTTTTGATGTATCGTGCCCTGTTTGCCTTCATCGACATGCACGGCGTGGTAGGCGAAGTAACCGTGGGTATGAACAACCTGATCAAGGCTTCGCTCGCCATCATCTGCATCGCCCTGGGTGTTGCCATTCCTAATGTATTCTTCCGCCGTTTCATCGCCGACAACCGCAAGCGTCGACTCCTCAACATGCTGGTGGAGAGAAAGAAGAAGAATGGCGAATTCGTGGATCTGCACGAAGTGGAAATCAAGTAAGAATCTGTGTTAATCTGCGTAATCTGTGGGACATTGAAACCCACGGATTACAGGATTTATCTGATTATTTTGCCCGAAAGCAGGGCTAATTAAAATAAAAGTTTTATCTTTGCACGCGTAATTATAAGACTAGTGAAAAAAGGAAAATGGAAATACGACAACTCAAATATTTTCTGAAGGTAGCCGAGACGCTCAATTTCTCGGAGGCATCACGCAAGCTCTACATCACGCAGAGCACCCTCTCGCAGCAGATTTCGCATCTGGAGCAGGAAATAGGATTGCCCCTCTTCGAGCGAAACTCGCACGAGGTTTATCTCACCGAGGCGGGAAAGGAGCTTCTTCCCTATGCCCAGAATGCGGTAAACTGCACCATGGCTTGCGTGGACCACATGAACGACCTGAAGGAGATGCTCACGGGCGAACTGAACATCGGCGTCACCTACTCCTTCAGCAACATCATGGCAGAAACGCTCATCGCCTTCCTTCATGCCTATCCTCATATAAAGCTGAACATCCAGTACCGTTCGATGCAGGAGCTGATGGATGGATTGAAGAAGCGTGAGCTCGACCTTGTGCTTGCCTTCAAGCCACTCAAGACAGACAAGGCGATTGACAGCCGTGCCATCTTCAGCAACCGTCTGGCGGCGATTGTGAACGAGAACCACCCCCTGGCGCGTCTTTCATCCATCAAGCTCTCAGAGCTGGAGCGCTACGACCTCATCCTTCCATGCAAGGGTCTGCAGGCTCGCAACGCCTTCGATTACCTGATAGAGGGCAAGGATCTCGACTTCAAGATCATGGTAGAAGTGAATAATGTGAACATCATCTTCGACCTCCTGCATCGCAGCAACCTGGTAACGGTACTTTCAGAATCCACCACCATCCTGGAAAAAGGCATGAGAGCGATTCCGATAGATGCTGCCGACAACGAGATGGATGGCTGCATCCACATTCTGAAGGAAGCCTATATGAAGAACTCGGCGCAGGAGTTCATCCGCATGCTGAGCCAGAGCACCAGCATCCTCGCCAACTTTGCGCTCAAGGATATTCTGAGATAGAATCGGAAAAGGATAGAAAGCTTCTGCCCTTACAGGGCGTACCGAGCTACCAAAATAATAACGGCGTGCTGAACACAAGATAATAAAGGCGTGCAGAACACAAGAATAAAATGAAATAAAGGGAAGATTGTAATTCAATCTAAAAAGGCTGTCTCCGACTTGATTGCGGAGGCAGCCTTCATTTTTTTATTTCTGATAAAAGTTCTTGCTCTTTAAAATTGAGAATGCATTATTTCTTTCGGGCGATAATGATGGTTACACCAGCCAGGATGGCGAGGATGCCGATGGCAAGCTGGAAGGAGAAACTCTCGCCGAAGATACAGACGCCGATGATGACTGCCGTTACAGGCTCTAACGCTCCCATGATGGCAGCAGGAGTACTGCCGATGAGATTGATGGAAATCGTCATGAAGAAGAGCGACAGTACCGTTGGCAACAACGCCAGCTGGGCAGCATAGAGCCAATGCATAGGAGTCTGCAGCATCTGAATCTTCTCGCCTGCAATAAACGAATAGATGAACATCGTGATGAGTCCGAACAACAGGATGTAAAAGGTGAACTTGATGTTCGACATTCCCGGATTCTTCCATTGATTCACGGAGATGATGTAGAGCGCATAGAGCAGGGAAGAACACATCACCAACGCAAAACCAGCCGTGCTCAACTTATCGTTTCCATCGCCCTGATAGAGCAAGCCCACACCCGATACTGCCAGGAGGATAGCCAGGGTAGTTGACCACGTCACCTTCTCATGAAAGAATACCGTCATCAGTATCGCCGTCATGATTGGATAGACAAAGAGGATGGTACTGGCAATACCTGCCGCCATGTAGTGGAAACTCACATAGAGTGTGGCAGAAGAAAGAGAGAACATGCAACCCAGCGTAGCGAGTCGGATCAGGTGTCCCCACTTTACCTTGAAACTCTCCTTGCGGAACAGCATCACCACGGCAAACATCGCCACAGCCAGGAGATAGCGGTAGATGAGTACCGAACTGGAATTGAATCCATCCCCATAAAGTTCCAACGTACCCAAAGGATTGGTACCATAACACACGGCGGCTACAACACCCGCCGCAAAGCCCTTAACTTTATTACTGCTTGTCATTGAATTAAAATGCTTTTTTTATTTTACTAAGTTTTTTCTTATACCTTATTATATAATATCATTTCTTTCGAGAATCTATTCTGAGAATCAATATCGAGAATCTATTCTGAGAATCAATATCGAGAATCTATTCTGATAATTTATTTCGAGCTGCAAAAGTACGGCATTTTTTCGAGATAAACTAACAAAATCGTATAAATCTCTTGCCATCTTTGAGAAAATCAGCCCGATTTTTGCTCTTTATCAAAATAAATCGTATCTTTGCAAAGATTATGTAGCAAAGCAGAAATCAATATTATACTAAACAATAAACATTTGTAACTATGGAACAAATTAAAAACGATCAGCTCACCGTTGAAATTTCAGCGCACGGAGCAGAACTCAAGAGCATCAAGGATGCCAATGGTAACGAATATCTCTGGGATGGCGACAAGGAATTCTGGGGCGGACAGTCTCCTCTCCTCTTCCCTATCGTAGGCGGATTGTGGAAGGGCGTCTATCGCATCGGCGACAAGGAATACACCCTGCCACGTCACGGCTTTGGCAAACTCGTAGATTTCAAGCTCGTTGGCAAGACCGGCGATCGCCTTACCTTCGCCCTCATCGACAACGAGGAAACCTTCGAGAACTATCCATTCCACTTCAACCTCGCCGTTTCCTATCGCCTTGCCGGAAACGAACTCCACGTTATCTGGCACGTTGAGAATACCGACGACAAGGTAATCTACTTCCAGATTGGCGGTCACCCTGCATTCAAGGTACCAGGCTGCAAGAAGGGCGAAAAGCTGAAGGCTTTCCTCAAGCTCGACAACGAGGCTCCTACCCGTCTCTTCGCTACCATCGGAGGCTGCATTGACCCTAACGCCCGCGAGACCGTTCAGACCGACAACGGTATCCTGGAGGTAACAGACGAATCATTCGCCGATGATGCCTACATCTTCGACAAGAGCCAGGTGAAGCAGATTTCCCTGCTCAACGAGAAGGGCGATCCACACGTAACCGTAGAGTTCAAGACTCCTGCCGTAGGTGTCTGGAATCCGGGCAACCACGCTCCATTCGTCTGCATCGAACCTTGGTTCGGTACCTGCGACTGGGCAGAATACACCGGCGAATTCAAGGACAAGTACATGATGAACAGCCTGCAGCCAGGTGCCAGCTTCATGAGTGAATACATCATCAGAATCGAAAAATAATGGAAGAAAAAGATAATTTGCAGCTCCCCGAGAACGCATTTCGCGAACTCAAGGACGGGGAGGAATACAAGCCGCTGATGTCGCCAGACAAGGTTTATCCTGAGGTAAACGGATGGTCGGTGACCTGGGGTATCGTGATGGCCGTCATCTTCTCTGCCGCCGCAGCCTATCTGGGCTTGAAGGTGGGTCAGGTGTTCGAGGCAGCCATCCCTATCGCTATCATCGCCGTGGGCGTAAGTACCGCCACTAAGCGAAGCAAGGCGCTCGGCGAGAATGTCATCATCCAGAGCATCGGAGCCTGCTCGGGTGCCGTAGTGGCAGGAGCCATCTTCACCCTGCCAGCCATCTACATCCTGCAGGCTAAATATCCCGAAATGACAACTTCGTTTATGAAGATATTCATGGCTTCTGCCCTGGGAGGCGTGTTGGGAATCCTGTTCCTCATTCCTTTCCGAAAGTACTTCGTAAGCGACATGCACGGAAAATATCCGTTCCCAGAAGCTACTGCCACCACGCAGGTGCTGGTGAGCGGAGCCAAGGGAGGCGACCAGGCTAAACCCCTACTCATCGCCGGACTGGTGGGTGGTCTTTACGATTTCATCGTAGCCAGTCTGGGATGGTGGAACGAGAACTTCACCTCTCGTGTGGTAAGTCTGGGATGCGACCTTGCCGACAAGGCGAAGCTCGTGTTCAAGGTGAACACAGGTGCAGCCGTATTGGGATTAGGTTACATCATCGGATTGAAATACGCCTTCTACACCTGTCTGGGTTCGCTCGTGGTATGGTGGCTGATTGTTCCGGGCATGAGCGTTATCTTCCATGATAGCGTGCTGAGCGCCTGGGATCCTAGCATCGTGAAGACCGTGGGTGCGATGAGTCCGGAGGAAATCTTCCGTGCCTACGCCCGCAGCATTGGTATCGGCGGTATCGCCATGGCTGGTATCATCGGCATCATCAAGAGCTGGGGCATCATCAAGAGCGCCGTAGGACTTGCCGCCAAGGAACTGAAGGGCAAGAGCGATGTGGATGAGAACGTGAAGCGCACCCAGCGCGACATTTCTTTCAAGATTATCGCCATCGGTTCGCTCGTCACCATCCTCGTCACCTTCCTCTTCTTCTGGTTTGGTGTGATGGATGGCAATCTGCTCTTCGCCGTCATCGCCATCCTGCTGGTGGCAGCCATCGCCTTCCTCTTTACTACCGTGGCAGCCAATGCCATCGCCATCGTGGGTTCCAACCCTGTATCAGGAATGACCCTGATGACGCTCATCTTCGCCTCTGTGGTGATGGTGGCAGTAGGTTTGAAAGGTCCTGGCGGAATGCTTGCCGCCCTGATTATGGGTGGTGTAGTCTGTACAGCCCTTTCTGTGGCAGGTTCGTTCATTACCGACCTGAAGATTGGTTACTGGCTGGGTACTACTCCAAAGAAGCAGGAGGGATGGAAGTTCCTCGGCACCCTGGTGAGTGCGGCTACCGTGGGCGGCGTGATGATGCTGCTCAACGAGACCTACGGATTCGCTTCCGGCTCTCTGGCTGCTCCTCAGGCGAATGCGATGGCTGCGGTCATCGACCCGCTGATGAATGGTGTGGGTGCACCTTGGATTCTCTACGGCATCGGAGCCGTGATTGCCATCGTGCTCACTTACTTCAAGATTCCAGCCCTGGCTTTTGCCCTGGGTATGTTTATTCCATTGGAGCTGAACGTTCCGCTGCTGGTAGGTGGTGCCATCAACTGGTATGTTACTTCGCGCAGCAAGGATGCCAAGGTGAATGCGGAGCGTGGCGAGAAGGGTACGCTCATCGCCAGCGGTTTCATCGCCGGTGGAGCCTTGATGGGTGTAGTTAGCGCCCTGCTGAAGTTTGGCGGCGTAGAGGCCAGCATCGCAGAAAGCTGGTGGGCGAACCCAATGTCAGAGGTTTGCTCGCTCATCGCCTACATCTGCCTGATAGGTTTCTTTATCAGAGCAACGAAGAAATAATCTGATTCTAAAAAATCTGATTTAAAGAATAACCTGATTAAAAAGAATAAAAACAAAAAGAGGGTGTGTCATAAGTCTATGGCGCACCCTCTTTTTTTAGTTTTTCAATGATTGAGTAGTTACCGTCTTAAAGTAACTAAAACAAGAAAGAATATAGTGCTGACATAACAAATAACTTTACAGATTGAGCATAACGAAAAAATCTCTTAAGAGAAGCTGTCGTTTTCCTTAAGGAAAAATATATTTTCCCTTAAGGAAAAAAATAAAAACCCTTAAGGGAAAATTTTCCATCTCTTTTTTCCCCGTTTTTCGGGCGTTTCCGCCTGTTTTTCTCTTCCTCGAATATTATTTACACAGATATGAAGAGAAGATGGAGATGGATTCCAGGTATGGTTGCCTAATATTAAATGCCAGACCATCTTTTTCTAGATGCGTCCGGCATTTTTTCATCCATCTAATATCATTTTTCGAAAATTATCCGTATCTTTGCATTCGGAATTTTTAAATATAAAGAAAAATGAAAAAAGCAATATTCTCTTTGCTCCTCATGGCAGCATCTGTCATCGGAGCCAGCGCTCAGGGCAGCGCAACAACAGCCCAGAACCCACAGGATGTGGATGTACTCTATGCCAAGAACCTCCTGGCTGTAGGAACAGAGGCTCCAGCCTTTCCTGCTCTCAAGAAGGGAACATGGACGGTATTGGATTTCTGGGCTACCTGGTGTCCTGATTGCCGTAGAGAGATTCCTACCGTCAAGGAGATGTTCCAAAAGTATGGCACCCGTGCCAAGTTCATCGGTGTATCCATGGATACCGACAAGCAGAAGCTCGACAACTACACCCAGGCAAACGGCGTGGAATGGGAACAGTACAGCGAGTTCAAGAAGTGGAAGGAAACCCAGATTTCCAAGGATTACAAGATCTCATGGCTCCCTACCATGTATCTCATCAACCCAGAGGGCAAGGTAGTTTATACCACCGTACTCGCTGAGCGCATGGCAAAGAAGCTGGCAGAAATCTTCCCAGAGAAGTAAGAAAGAAAAATGGCAACCGAATTATTTCCGGTTGCCATTTTTTGAGATAACATAGCAAAATGCTATTTCTTCCTCAAACTTTCGCGGTATTTCAATGGCGACATGTGGAGATGCTCCCTCACATACTTGCCAAAGAAAGATGTGTTGGAGAAACCGAGAATGCCCGAAATCTCCTTGATGGTCTTCGAAGTGGAACGGAGAAAATAAGTGATGTCGGCAAGCGTGTATTCCGTAATCCACTCTATCGCCGTCTTGCCCGAATGGCGCTTGCAGATGATGGAGAGATACTTCGGAGTGATGCAGAGCTTGCGAGCGAAATTCTCCACCGGCTGATGCTTCACTTCCGCCTGCTGCAACAGCTCCAGAAACTGATCGAAAAGTTCGCTTGAACTGGAGTTCAACTCCTCCTTCGGCATATCCTCCAGCAGCATGTTGCTCACCGCCAGGAGCGCACTCTTCAAGAGCGTCTCCACAATTTCTCGGCGATAAGGCTTCCACGAAGTGCGATCGCTGAACGACGGATCCAGGCACAAACTCACCAGATCGGTGAACTTGGCATAGAATACCCTATCCACCTCGTTCATCTTCAACACAGACACCTTGCTCACATACATCGCCCGATTCCATACCGAAATATGAGAACGAAGGATATTCAGCATGCCGTGATTGCTCACACACATCGCCGTGCACGCAAAATCGCCCGACACCTCCACGATGTCGAGTGTAGAGTTGGGAGGACAGATAAAGATATCGCCCTTCTCTACCAAGAGGGTATTGCCATTATACATCAGCTTCAGACTGCCGCGCAAGCAAGATGCAATCATGTTCATCTGCAATCTTACGGGGTCGGGGTTCTGCAACACCTTGACATTGTCTATAATCAGGATGTCTTCGTCGAGATAACTGGCAGTAATCTCTGCGCTCTGAGCAAATTCGCCATCCTCTACGCGCTGTTTAAAATCCTTCTGTTCCTGTTTTGCCATAATTCTTATTTAATATATCCACTCCGGAAACCGATGGTTTCTAGAATGCCTCACGATACTTGTTCTCGTCCTTGTCTTCGAGCATGGAAAGATAGCTCTGATAGCGGCTGGCAGCAATATAATGCTCCTCTACAGCCTTGATGACAGCACAGCCCGGTTCGTGGGTATGGGTGCAGTCGGAGAACTTACAGTTCTGCGAGAACTTGAAAATCTCCTTGAAATAGCTGGTGAGTTCCTCCTTCTCGATATCAAAGGTTCCGAAGCCCTTGATGCCCGGAGTATCAATGAGATAGCCCCCTTCCGGCAGTTCCAGCATCTCGCTGAAGGTGGTGGTATGCATTCCGCTGTTATGCGCCTCGCTGATTTCGGCGGTGCGCTGTCCGGCATCCGGAATGAGCTGGTTGATGAGGGTTGACTTGCCTACGCCACTGTTGCCGCTGAGCAGCGACTTCTTGTCACGGATGAGCGGACGCAATTCATCAACGCCCTCACCGGTAGCAGCCGAAATCTCTACACACTGGTAACCAATGGTCTCATAGAGGGTGCGCATCATTTTCTCGTAGCGCAGCTCTTCTTCGGTTAGAAGGTCGCACTTGTTGAACACGATGATGACGGGCACTCTGTATGCCTCGGCTCCAGCCAGGAATCGGTCGATGAAGGTGGTGGAAGTCTCAGGGTAATTCACGGTAACCACAAGCAGCGCCTGATCGAGATTAGCCGCAAGGATGTGACTCTGCTTGCTGAGGTTGGGTGATTTACGGATGATATAATTCTGGCGGTCTTCGATGGAAGAGATGAACGCTGTGCCCTCCTGATTGGTGATGAGCTGCACATAGTCGCCCACCGCCACAGGATTGGTGCTGCGGATGCCCTTTAATCGGAAATTGCCCTTGATTTTGCTTTCAATCAGCTGGCCATCGTCAGTCTTGACGGTGTACCAGCTGCCTGTATTCTTAATAACGAGTCCTCTCATTATCACATATTAATAATGTAAGTCTGAAAAACATGACGTCTTTCTAGACTGTCATGATTTCCTTTTCCTTCTCGTCCATCAAACCTTCGAGCTGCTTGATGTACTTGTCGTGAAGCTTCTGCAAATCGTTCTCTGCATCCTTCTCCAAGTCCTCTGAAAGACCATCCTTGATAGCCTTCTTCAGCTTTTCCTTGATTTCCTGACGCACATTGCGAACCTCAATCTTGGCACGCTCAGCAATCTTGTTGCACTGCTTAACCAGCTCCTTACGGCGCTCACCGGTAGGCTGAGGGATACCGAGACGTACAATCTCGCCATTGTTCTCTGGAGTAATACCCACACCGCTGTCCATGATAGCCTTCTCAATGTCCCTGATAGCCTTCTTGTCCCAAGGGCGGATGGCGATGGTGCGGGCATCAGGAGTGGTTACGGTAGCCACCTGATTCAATGGAACCATACTGCCATAGCTGTTAACACGCACGCCGTCGAGGATAGCCACGTTAGCACGACCTGCACGAACATGAGAGAGCTCTTCTGCGAGATACATTGCAGCCATCTCCATACGCTCTGCTGCTGAATTCAAAGTTTCTTTTACGTCGATCATAGTCTGTATATTTTTTTGTTTATTATTTTATTAATTCCAATCGTTTCAGTTCTTCGCCCACATAGTTGGTGAGTTCCACAAACTGCTGGATGCTGAGCTGCTCAGGGCGCTTGGTCATCATGTCTGTGGTGTAGAAATCCTCACGTGGGGTTACACCCGGGAACATCTGCTTGAGGCTTACACGGAGCATCTTGCGGCGCTGGTTGAACACGGTCTTCACCAGTCGCTTGAAGAGTTTCTCATCACATCCCAGTTCGGTCACCTCGTTACGGGTCATGCGGATGACGGCACTCTTCACCTTTGGCGGTGGATTGAACACGCCCTCATCTACGGTGAAGAGATACTCCACATCATACCATGCCTGGATGAGTACGCTGAGGATGCCATACGCCTTGTTGCCCGGCTCGGAAGCCATACGCAAGGCCACCTCTCGCTGGATCATACCCGTGCAGCAAGGAATGAGGTCCTTGTAGTCGAGCATCTTGAAGAAGATCTGCGAAGAGATATCGTATGGATAGTTGCCCGTGAGCACGAACTGCTTTCCATCGAATATCTGGTTGAGATCCATCCTCAGGAAATCCTCTCCGATGATGTTATCCTTCAGCGTAGGGAAGTTCTCGTGGAGATATGCTACCGACTCAGAATCGATTTCCACCGCCTTTACCGAGCGAGGCTTCTCTACGAGATATTGGGTAAGAACGCCCATACCCGGTCCGATTTCAAGAACAGGTATATCAGGGCAGGCATCCACCGTGTCGGCGATGCGCTTGGCTATGTTGAGGTCAGTAAGGAAGTGCTGACCTAGATTTTTCTTTGGCTTTACAGCTTTCATACGTTCTATACAATATTGATATATTTATTTTGCAAAAATACGATTATTTTTCGAGAAATCACCCCTTGAATGCTTTTTTTTTCATCTTTTATATAAAAAAGGGGAAATAAAAAGGAGCCTAACCGTTTATTTATGCTAAAAATATGAGAAAGTAGTGCCATATAAGCGATAAAAGTGTTACCTTTGCAGCTATGATGGAAAAGAAAAAGATAGCAAACAATATTTGGCAGGTGGCACTCTCCTTGTTTCTAGGCGGTGCCATCCTCTATTGGATGTATCGCGGATTCGACTTCAAGCAGGTGGAGGAGGTACTACTCCACAAGATGAGCTGGACCTGGATGCTGCTGTCGTTCCCCTTCGGCATCTCGGCGCAGCTTTTCAGAGGATGGAGATGGAAGCAGGCGCTGGAACCCATCGGCGAGAAGGCGCGCAGCAGCGTAAGCATCAACTCCATATTCCTCTCGTATGCCCTGAGCCTCGTCATCCCCCGCTCGGGTGAATTTGCAAGATGTGCCGTACTGAAGAGATGGGACGGCGTTTCGTTTCCGAAAGCACTGGGCACCGTGGTGACTGAGAGAGCCATCGACTCGCTGCTCGTATTACTCATCGCAGGACTGGTGTTCCTGATGCAGATTCCCGTCTTCCTGAACTTCTTCGACAAGACGGGCACGAGCATGGACAGCATCCTGGGCAACTTTACAGCCACCGGATACCTGGTTACCGCCATCTGCGGCATCGCCGTACTCTTCCTGGCTCACATGCTGCTCAAGAAATTGGCTATATATAATAAGATGAAAGCTACGCTGAGCGGACTCTGGCAGGGAGTAATCTCGCTGAAGGGCGTGAGAAACGTGCCGCTCTACATCGCCTTCACTCTGGGCATCTGGCTGAGCTACTTCCTGCACTATTATCTCACCTTCCAGTGCTTCGAATCTACGAGCCATCTCAATCTGATGTGCGGACTGGTGACCTTCATCGTAGGAAGCATAGCGGTAATCGTACCTACGCCCAACGGAGCGGGTCCATGGCATTTCGCCGTGAAGACGATGCTCATCCTCTATGGCATCCAGCAGAACGACGCCCTCTACTTCGTGCTCATCGTTCACTCCGTGCAGACCCTGCTCGTCATCCTGCTGGGCATCTACGGATGGATAGCACTAGCGTTTACGAAGAAGCATAACATTCAAAAACAAAAAGAACATTAACATTTTAAATAAAGATATTATGGCTGACATTAAGAATCTTAGTCCAGTGGAAATCTGGCGTAATTTCGACAAGTTGACACAAGTTCCACGTCCATCAGGACATTTGGAGAAAATTCAGGCTTATTTGCTCGACTGGGCAAAAGAAGCCGGCGTAGAGGCTTTCCAGGATGCTGCCGGAAACATCGTGATGCGCAAACCTGCTACTCCTGGTATGGAGAACCGCAAGGGCGTCATCCTCCAGGCTCACATGGACATGGTTCCTCAGAAGGCACCTGAGAGCAACCACGACTTCGAGAACGACCCTATCGAGACCATCATCGACGGTGACTGGGTGCGTGCCAACAAGACCACTCTGGGTAGCGACGACGGTCTGGGTGTAGCTACCATTATGGCTGTGATGGAAGCTAAGGACCTGCAGCACGGACCAGTAGAGGGTCTGATCACTGCTGATGAGGAGACAGGCATGTTTGGTGCCAACGGTCTTCCTGAGGGCGAGTTGAACGGTGACATTCTCCTGAACCTCGATACAGAGGTATGGGGTGAGTTCGTAATCGGCAGCGCTGGCGGTATCGACATTACTGCAACACTCGACTATAAGGAGGTTGAGACAGACAAGGAAGATGCAGCCGTGAAGGTTACCTTGAAGGGATTGAAGGGCGGTCACTCCGGCATCGAGATCAACGAAGGCAGAGCCAACGCCAACAAGTGCATGGTTCGCTTCGTACGCGAGGCCATCTCTGAGCTCGACGCACGTCTGGCTTCATGGCAGGGCGGCAACATGCGCAATGCCATCCCATTCCAGGCACAGGTAGTACTCACCCTGCCAAAGGAGAACGTAGAGGCACTGAACGACATGGTAGCCGACTGGAAGGACGAGATCTGCGATGAGTTCAACGGCATCGAAAACATCGAGAACATTGAATTCTTCACCGAGAACGTAGAGACTCCAGCTACAGAGGTTCCTGCAGAGATTCAGGACAACCTGGTAGATGCCATCTATGCCTGCCACGACGGCGTATTACGTATGGCTCCATCTATGCCAGGCATCGTAGAGACATCTTCTAACCTCGCCATCATCGAGATTGGCGGCGGCAAGGCTGCCATCAAGATTCTGACCCGTTCCAGCCACGAGTACTACAAGATGTATCTCGCTACCATGATGGAGAGCTGCTTCAACATGGCTGGCATGAAGGTAGAGTTCAGCGGTGCATACGGAGGCTGGAACCCTAACCCTAAGAGCGACATCCTGGAGCATGTACTGAAGGTTTACAAGGAGCAGAACGGCAAGGACGGCGTAGTGCAGGCTGTTCACGCAGGTTTGGAGTGCTCTATCATCCTGGGCAAGTATCCTCACCTCGATGTAGTTTCATTTGGTCCTACATTGCTCAGCCCTCACACAGCCAATGAGCGTTGCCAGATTAGCTGCGTGGCTCCTTTCTGGAACCTGATGAAGCAGCTCCTGGCTGAGATTCCTACTAAATAAAAAAAAAGAAATTACAAAATGATGAAAAAAGAAAGCCGGGAAAGAAATTTCTCGGCTTTTTTGTTCCTTTTCTCAATAAAAATCATTACCTTTGCAGGCGATTTGGCAAGAACTGTAAAATCTGATAAGAACAGAATGCAGAAAAACTTGCAGATGTTTCATTAAATAACAACCAAAATGGACGATTATCACGCGGAGAACAATAACGAATTGTAAGGCGTGGAGATTCAGCAACCGTAAGCCCACAAGAAGGGTGCAACCCTATGCTCATCTCCATACCCAAACCTTTTATTATTTGGAGATTAGCAAACAATGAAGACTTTCTGGAATATCGATAAGAATCTGACTGCACTCAACGAGTGGCAGCCAAACTGTTGGGTACAGGTAACATGTCCAACCGACGAAGACCAGCGACTGCTGGAAGAAGAATTCAAGATCCCTGATTATTTCCTTTCGGATATCAGCGATACCGATGAGCGTGCCCGCTACGAATACGACGACGGCTGGATGCTCATTATTCTCCGTATCCCTTACGTCAAGGAAATACGCAGCCGCACACCATATACCACTGTGCCGCTAGGCATCATCCACAAGCGCGACGTAACCATTACCGTATGCTTCTACGAAACCAATATGATGATAGACTTCGTAAGCTACCAGCAGAAGCGCGGCGAAGGATTCACCGACTATGTGGATATGATCTTCCGACTCTTCCTCTCTTCTGCCGTATGGTATCTGAAACGACTCAAGCAGATCAATTCGCTCATCGAGAAGGCCAAGAGAAATCTGGACCACGGCGTGAACAACGAAAGCCTGATAGGCCTGAGCCGCCTGCAGGACTCCCTCACCTACTTCACCACTTCTATCCGAGGCAACGAAACCCTGCTCTCGAAACTGAAGTTCAAGCTGCAGGTGGATGAGCTGGATGCTGACCTGATCGAGGACGTAAACATCGAGATGACGCAGGCTAGGGAAACCACCAGTATCTACTCCGACATTCTGGAATCTACGATGGATACCTACTCGAGCATCATCAACAACAATATGAATACCACGATGCGTACCCTCACCAGTATCAGTATCGTCATGATGTTGCCAACGCTGATTTCATCCTTATTTGGTATGAACCTGATTAACGGCATGGAAGAGAGTCCTTACGGATTCGCCTTCGCCCTGGTACTCTCGTTCATCGTCTCAGGCTTAAGCTGGGGCTTCCTGAGATACAAACGACTGTTATAAATATTGGAACAATTATAGCTGGAAAATGCAGCCCTAAGGGCTTCTATTGTTATAAAAGTATAAAAAATCGAATATCTTGACTAGATATTCGATTTTTTTGTTTAAGTTTGCAGAATTAATATAATAAATATTTTTGTGGGTCGAATCGTCCGAGACGACTACCGGCCAAAGAAACTCGAATCATAAACTAAACAAAGTGACATGATGGACTCTCAAGAAAACGCTCTGTTGCAGCAGAGCACCCTGGATCCTGCCAAGAAGGCATACGCCACCAAGCAGGAAGTACTCGAAAGAGTAAAAGAAATTGCTCATAGCGCAGAAGTTCCTAACAAAGAGGAGCTTGATATGCTGAAGACAATTTTCTACAAGATTCATCTCGCAGAAAGAGATGCGCAGACAAAAGAGTATCTCGCAGCAGGTGGTGACCCTGAAAAGTATGTTCTCTTACCAGATGACACAGAAGAAGCCTTCAAGGCCGAAATGCAGATTATCAAGGAAAAGAGAGCCAAGATCTTCCTTCAGCAGGAAGAGGAAAAGCAGGAAAACCTTGCGAAGAAACTCGAGATTATCGAAAAGATCAAAGCAATGACCACTTCGCCAGAAGAGGCCAACAAATCATATCAGGAATTCAAGACCCTGCAGCAGGAATGGAAGGAAATCAAGGCTATCCCTGCTGACAAGGCAAACGAGGTATGGAAGAACTACCAGCTCTACGTGGAGCAGTTCTACGACCTTCTGAAACTCAACAACGAGGCTCGCGAATACGACTTCAAGAAGAATCTTGAGGCAAAGACTAAGCTCTGCGAGGCTGCCGAGAAGCTCGCAGAGGAGCCAGATGTAATCTCTGCTTTCCACCAGTTGCAAGACCTGCACCAGGAATACCGCGAAATCGGTCCTGTAGCAAAGGAACTGCGCGAGGAAATCTGGACCCGCTTCAAGAACGCAAGTACCGTAATCAACAAGAAGCACCAGCAGCACTTCGAGGATCTGCGTGCCAAGGAGGAGGAGAATCTTGCTAACAAGACTTCCCTCTGCGAAAAGATTGAGGCTATCAATCTGAAGGAGAAGAAGCAGGCTTCCGATTGGGAGGATGCTACCAAGGCTATCATCGAGATTCAGGGTGAATGGAAGAAGATAGGCTTTGCTCCTCAGAAGATGAACGTGAAAATCTTTGAGCGCTTCCGTATCGCTAACGACGAATTCTTCAGCAAGAAGGCTGAATTCTTCAAGAATATCAAGAGCCAGTATGCAGAGAATCTCGAGAAGAAACAGAAGCTCGTGGAGAAGGCTAAGCAGTTGGCAGATAGCACCGAGTGGAAGAAGACCGGCGACAAGCTGATTCAGATGCAGAGAGAATGGAAAAACATAGGCTACGTGCCTCGCAAGCAGGGCGACCAGCTCTGGAAGGAATTCCTCGGCGCATGCAATAAGTTCTTCGACGCACGCAACAAGCTGAATGCCGGTGCACGCAGCGAGGAGCATGCCAACCTGGACAAGAAACGTGAGATTATCGCCAAGCTCAACGAGTTGGTTGAGAACGCCGGCGAGCACTTCCAGAAGAATATGCAGGACCTCATCGCAGAGTACAACGCTGTAGGTCACGTACCATTCAAGGAGAAGGACAAGGTTTACCAGGAGTATCACGAGGTGATGGACAAGCTCTACAAGACCTTGCGTTCCAACAATGCCAAGCGCCATATCCACAACTTCAAGAACAGCCTCAAGAATGTTGCCGAGAAAGGTGTCAACGCATTAGACAACGAGCGTGGCAGACTGTTGCGTCGCTACGACCAGCTGCGCGCTGAGATTACTACCTACGAGAACAACCTAGGCTTCCTCAATGCTGCCAGCAAGAAGGGTAATAGCCTGGTAGAGGAAATGAACCGCAAGGTAGAAAAGCTCAAAGAAGACTTGAAACTCGTAAAGGAGAAAATCAAGGCTATTGATGCAGAGAACAAGTAAAAGATTTTATTGAAATCAAATAAGAGGGTGTGCCATAAGTCCATGACACACCCTCTTTTCTTTTGAAGAACAGAATAGAATACGAAGTTCTCCCCAATCCCCAAAAGGTAAATATACGAAAAAAGCATCTTTCGAAATGAAAGATGCTCTCTAGTTGGGATACCCGGACTCGAACCAGGAATGACAGGACCAGAATCTGTAGTGTTACCATTACACCATATCCCAATATCACTGCAATCTCAAGCATATTGTTTCTCAATTGCGGGTGCAAAGGTACAACTTTTTTTTGAATCACCAAAATTTTTCAGCACTTTTTTCTAAAAAATCTCAATTTTTTCTGTTTTCTATGGCTTTTTCGGGTATTTAGCGTATCTTTGTACCATAATTACATATAATAAGGTAGTAAATAAAGAAAATAAAAAAATAAAGAAAGATTAAATGAACACAGTTAAACAACTCGTAGAGACTATTAAGGAAGGAATACAGGAGAAAAAAGGTCAAGACATCGTTATCGCCGACCTCAGTGAAATGGATGGCACCATCGCCAAATATTTCATCATCTGCCAGGGTGGATCACCTACACAGGTAGAAGCCATCGCAGAATCTGTGGGCGACATGTGCCGCAAGAACCTTGGCGAGAAGCCGGTGAATGTGGCAGGTCTGGGCAACGACCAGTGGGTGGCAATGGACTTTGTGGATGTTCTCGTTCACATCTTCCTGCCTGAGGTACGCGCCTATTACGACCTGGAACATCTCTGGGCAGACGCCAAGCTTACCCATATTCCGAATCTCGACTAATTCCCAAGAATGCCGAACATGACAGCAGACTCTACAGAGGCATCAAGAGCGGCATTTAAGGAAGATGATGCACTAAACCAGCGCATCAAAAGTGAAAAAAGAGCATACACAAAATAGAAATAAACAATAACAATGGAACAAAGCAACAACTTCAATAATCCTGGCGGAGGAAAAGGTCCGAAGATGCCTAGGTTTAACATGAATTGGCTCTACACCATTATCCTCATCGCCCTCATCGCTTTATTTTTCAGTGGCGGTGGTGATGCCTTGGGCAGAAGCGCAGCCAAGGAAGCCACCTATACCGAATTCAAGCAATATGTGGACAAGGGATACGTGCTGAGCGTAGTAGCCAACAAGACGGAAAGTACTCTCAAGATATATATCAACCCAAAATATACGAGAGATGTCTATAAGATGAGTGCCCAGAGCGTAGGACCGAATCCTTACGTCAAGGTACAGTTCGGATCAATCGACGAGGTAGATCGCTACGCCAACGAAATGGTGAAGGAGAAAAAGATCCGTTCCTTCAGTTACGACAACCAGAAGAGCAATGACTTTTGGAATCTCGTAATGAGCGTTGCCCCTCTCCTCCTTTTCTTCCTCTTCATCTACTGGATGTCGGGCAGAATGGGAAGCGGCATGAGCAACATGGGCGGCGGCATCTTCAATGTAGGCAAGAGCAAGGCGAAGATGTATGAGAAGGGAAATGCCATCGGCATTACCTTCAAGGACGTTGCCGGACAGGAAGGTGCCAAGCAGGAAGTGCAGGAAATCGTGGATTTCCTGAAGAATCCGAAGAAATACACCGACCTGGGTGGCAAGATTCCTAAGGGCGCCCTGCTCGTAGGTCCTCCGGGAACCGGTAAGACCCTTCTGGCAAAAGCGGTGGCTGGAGAAGCTGGCGTACCATTCTTCTCGATGAGCGGTTCCGATTTCGTGGAAATGTTTGTCGGTGTAGGTGCATCGCGTGTTCGCGACCTCTTCCGCCAGGCAAAGGAGAAATCTCCAAGTATCATCTTCATCGACGAAATCGATGCTGTGGGTCGTGCCCGCAGCAAAAACCCAGCAATGGGCGGAAACGATGAGCGAGAGAACACTCTCAACGCCCTGCTTACAGAGATGGACGGTTTCGGCACCAATAGTGGTGTCATCATTCTGGCTGCTACCAACCGTGTAGATATGCTCGACAGCGCCCTGCTCCGTGCCGGCCGTTTCGACCGAGAAATCCACGTAGATCTTCCTGGTTTGAACGAGCGTAAGGCTATCTTCCTGGTTCATCTCAAGCCTATCAAGATAGATGATACTGTGGACGTGGATCTCCTGGCTCGTCAGACTCCGGGCTTCTCGGGTGCTGATATTGCAAATGTATGTAACGAGGCTGCCCTCATTGCTGCCCGCCACGACAAGAAGGCGGTATGCAAGCAGGATTTCCTCGATGCCGTAGATAGAATTGTAGGCGGATTGGAGAAGAAGACCAAGGTGATGACTGCCGACGAGAAGCGCAGCATCGCACTCCATGAGGCAGGTCACGCAACCATCTCCTGGTTCTGCCAGTATGCCAATCCGCTCATTAAGGTTACCATCGTGCCTCGTGGTCAGGCACTCGGAGCAGCCTGGTATCTCCCAGAGGAGCGACAGATTACTACCAAGGAGCAGATGCTCGACGAGATGTGCTCGCTGATGGGTGGACGTGCTGCCGAGGAACTCTTCACAGGTCATATTTCTTCCGGTGCGATGAACGACCTGGAGCGCGCAACCAAGAGTGCATATGGAATGGTGGCTTATCTGGGCATGAGCAAGACATTGCCAAATATCTGCTATTACAACCAGAACGAGTATTCGTTCCAGCGTCCATATTCAGAGACTACAGCCCGCGAGATAGACAAGGAGGTTCTGCAGATGGTGAACGAGCAATACACCCGTGCCAAAAACATCCTGATGGAGCACAAGGAGGGTCACAACGCCCTTGCCGAGCTGCTGATTCAAAAAGAGGTGATTATGGCAGAAGACGTGGAGCACATCTTCGGAAAGCGTCCTTGGCTGAGCCGTTCTCAGGAAATCATGGAGGACGAACAGCCTAAGATTGATGATGCCGTAAAGGATATGCCTGAGGTTCAGGCAGCCATCAAGGAGCATGAAGAGGCAAAGAAAGCTTCAAAGGAGGAGGCTGAAGAGAATACTTCAGAGAAAGCTCCCGCAAAGGTTTCTGAGGATGCAGAAGAGAAGGTTTCCGAGAAAACTTCAAATGATGCTCTCAAGAAAACTTCAGAAAAGACTTCTGAAAACGAGAACAATAACGAATAAAAAGCAAGACTATGACTGAGAAACAAAAAAATCTAGTAATTAGATCCATCACAGGCGTACTCTTCGTCGTGTGTATGGTATCTTGCTTCCTGAATCCTAGGGCGATGGTATTCCTGTTCGCTCTGATTACAGGCCTAAGCATCTGGGAGTACTGCGGACTGGTGAACCAAAAGGACGATGTAACTGTCAACCGATTCATCACCACCGTGGCAGGAGTATATTTCTTCCTTGCCGTAGCAGGCTTCCGTACAGGTATCGTGGGCAACTTCGTGGTATTCGTACCTTACTTGCTCACCATTATCTACCTCTTCATAGGAGGGCTCTATACAGCCAACAAGAATGCCATCAACGACTGGGCCTACACCATGCTTTCGCAGATGTATATTGCCCTGCCATTCTCGATGATCAACGTGTTGGCTTTTGAGACTTCGGCATTCGACGGTCAGATACATTATGATATGCTTTTGCCTCTGAGCGTATTCATCTTCCTCTGGACCAATGATACTGGTGCTTATTGCAGCGGTTCGCTTTTCGGCAAGCACAAGTTGTTTCCTCGCATCAGTCCGGCAAAGAGTTGGGAAGGCAGCATCGGTGGTGGCATCTTCGTGATTATCGCAGCCATCATCATCGGCTATATTGCCAACGACGGTGAGGCCCACCGCCTCAGCATTCTCGGATGGGTAGGTTTAGGAGTAGTTGTAGCGGTTTTCGGAACCTGGGGCGATTTGGTAGAGAGTCTCTTCAAGCGCACCCTGGGAGTAAAGGATAGTGGTAATATCCTGCCAGGCCATGGCGGAATGCTCGACCGCTTCGATTCATCACTCATGGCGATTCCAGCTGCCGTGATTTATCTCTATACCCTCCAGCTTTTCGGATAGACTCCGTTCTGAAAAAGTACAATAAGAAAAAAATCCAAGCCAGATTCATTCTAGCTTGGATTTTTTAATTTATAACGGCTGCTACTTTTAGATCAGCTATTTCAATTCATCCTGCTGCGACTCATTGAGCTGCTATTTCAATTCATCCTGCTGCGACTCATTAAGCAGTTCTTCTGCCCTTCTGGCTCTTTCGGCTTCTTCATCAGCCAGTCTTCTAGCCTCTTCCGCCTTTTTTCTTGCCTTTTCGGCTTCCTCTTCCGCCTTTCTTCTTGCAGCCTCAGCCTGTTGTTCAGCCTTCTTTTTAGCTGCTTCGGCTTCGGCCAGAGCTTTTAATCGGGCACGCTCGGCGGCTTCGGCAGCAGCCTTGGCTTCTGCTTCAGCTCTCTCCTTGGCAAGTCTAACCAGCATGTCACGACGCTTGATCAAGAGATCGAACATGATGGCAGCAGCCTCATCAGGAGCAACCTGATTGCCTAAACGCTCTCTTACCTCACGATATTCTGAAAGCATACGCTCCCTACCCTCCTTACCTGACAAAATCTGATAAAGCTGGTCGGCGATGGCATCCACCTGAAAACGGTCGGCAAACATCTCCTGCACCACTTCCTTGTCGGCAATCAGATTCACCAACGAAATATACTTGCACGACATCACATGCTTAAACGCAAGGCGAACCAAACGCGGCAATGGAGTTTCATAGCAAACCACCTGCGGAACTTCGAACAGCGCCGTCTCCAAAGTAGCTGTACCACTCGTTACCAAAGCCGCCGTACTGTGACTCAGGAGCGGATAGGTCTTATTGCGCACCATCTTAACAGACGTACCCTTCAGGAACTTCTCATAATAAGAATCCTCGATAGAAGGAGCTCCGGCAAGCACCAGCTGATAATCCTCGAATCGCTCTGCCACCTCAATCATGGCAGGCAGATTATCTTTAATTTCCTGCAAACGGCTTCCAGCAAGCAAAGCAATAATCGGGCGATGCTTGTCCAGATTATTCTCTTCACAAAACTCCACGAAATTCTGATGATATTCGGACCTAAACTCATTCACCTCTTCTGCCGTAGGATTACCCACATAATGGATAGGGTAACGGTGCTTCTTCTCGAAGAAAGGTACCTCAAAAGGCAGGATGGAGAAGAGTTCGGCGATATCACGCTTGATACTACGGATTCGCCATTCCTTCCACGCCCAGATTTTAGGAGAGATATAATAGTATGCCGGAATATTAGTCTTCTTTTTCAAGAACTTAGCGATATTCAGGTTAAATCCCGGATAATCTACAAGAATCACCACATCCGGTTTCCATTGCACAATATCTTCCTTGCATCTCTTCATATTGGAAAAGATGGTACCCAAATGCATCAACACAGGAACAAAGCCCATATAGGCAAGCTCCTTGTAATGCTTAAAGCGAGTGCCTCCCTCGGCAGCCATCAAGTCGCCTCCGAAGAACCTAAACTCCGCAAACTCGTCAATATTTTTTAGAGAGCGCATCAATCTGCTGGCATGCAAATCACCACTCGCCTCTCCTACAATCAAATAATACTTCATAATTCAAAGTTCTTGATCCAATCATAATCCGTGATATCAATTTTGGTCGGCGTGATGGCAATATAGCCATGATTTACCGCCCACTGGTCTGTATCCGTAGCCTCTGGCTCATCATTGCGGTAGTCGCCCACCATCCAATAATAGTCATAGCCATGCGGATGCGTGCGGTGCTCCACCTCGTTGATCCACGAGCCATGTGCCATTCTGCAGGCCTTGAATCCCTTGAACGGAGGCTGTGCCGGGAAGTTGACATTCAGGCAGGTATATTTCGGCAAGCCCTTCTCCAGAACCATCTTCACCACCCGGGTTACACCATCTCGCAAAGGCGAGAGATCGGCATTCTCATCATAGTTGCAACTGCTGAAGGCAATGCTAGGAATGTGCTGCATACATCCCTCCTTGGCTACGCCCATCGTACCCGAATAGTGATTGTTCACACTGGAATTATCACCATGGTTGATGCCGCCGATTACGAGATCAGGGCGACGGTCCTTGTAAAACTGGTCGAGCGCCAGCTTGACACAGTCCACCGGCGTACCGCTACACGACCAAACCTCCACATCTTCGCCCATATTATGACGACGCTTCAGTCGCAGCGGAGTGGTAGCCGAGAAGGCACAGGCGAATCCGGAGCGGGCACTTTCGGGAGCCACAACGAGTACGTCGCACCAGTCTTTCAGAAAGCGAACGAGGGTCTTGATACCATTGGCATGATAGCCATCATCATTTGAAATTAACACTAAAGGTCTCTTATTTTCCATAAAAATATCTTTCTTTTTGGTGCAAAAGTACGAAAAAACCTTTAAAGAAACATATTTCTCGCATATTTTTTGTATCTTTGCCGAAAATTTCTGTGCGCAAAAGCCATTTTAGACTCGCAGGCGCACACATCAGGTTATTATATAGACTTAAAAAATGGGAAAAATCATTGCATTAGCTAATCAGAAAGGTGGCGTCGGAAAGACAACAACCACCATCAACCTGGCTGCATCGCTTGCTACCCTGGAGAAAACGGTACTCGTCATCGATGCCGACCCTCAGGCAAACGCATCCAGCGGTCTGGGTGTGGACATCAGCGAGGTAGATTGTTCGCTCTATGAGTGCATCATCAACCATGCAGATGTGCGTGATGCCATCTACACTACCGACATCGACGGACTCGACATCGTGCCGAGCCACATCGATCTTGTAGGAGCTGAGATAGAAATGCTCAACCTTAAGAATCGCGAGAAAGTAATCAAGAACCTGCTCGAACCCATCCGCGAAGAATACGATTATATTCTCATCGACTGTTCCCCATCGCTGGGTTTGATAACAGTGAACTCGCTTACCGCAGCCGACAGCGTGATCATCCCAGTACAGTGTGAATACTTTGCACTGGAAGGAATCAGCAAGCTGCTCAACACTATCAAGATCATCAAGAGCAAGCTGAATCCGAAGCTCGAAATAGAAGGTTTCCTGCTGACGATGTACGACAGCCGTCTCCGACTCGCCAACCAGATTTACGACGAGGTGAAGCGCCACTTCCAGGAATTGGTATTCAAGACTGTCATCCAGCGCAACGTGAAATTGAGCGAGAGTCCGAGCCACGGTCTCCCAGTCATTCTCTACGATGCAGAATCAAATGGTGCCAAGAACCACCTGGCACTGGCAAAGGAAATTATCAACAAGAATAGATAAGATTTGGAAATTGAACCCATCAGGAAAGTTCAATGTTCAAAATTCAAAGTTCAAAGTAAAAATGGCAGTACATAAGAAATTCAATAACGGCATAAGAAACAACGCCCTGGGGCGCGGACTCGACGCCCTCATCTCGACAGAGGGAGTACGTACGCAGGGCAGCAGCACCATCAACGAGATACCTCTCGATCAGATCGAGGCAAACCCGAACCAGCCACGACGGGAGTTTGACGAAGAGGCGCTGCGCGAACTCGCCGATAGCATCAGTGCCATCGGCATCATCCAGCCTATCACCCTGCGCCAGATTTCGGAAAACCGATTCCAGATTATTGCGGGAGAAAGACGATGGAGAGCTTCACAACTAGCTGGACTCATGGCAATACCTGCCTATATCCGCACCATCAGCGATGAAAACGTGATGGAGATGGCGCTCGTGGAGAATATCCAGCGCCAGGACCTCAACGCCATAGAGATTGCACTAGCATACGAACATCTTCTGGAAAACGAGGGAATGACTCAGGAAAAAATTTCCGAGCGAGTGGGCAAAAGCCGTGCTGCCATTGCCAACTATCTCCGACTCCTGAAGCTGCCGGCACAGGTACAGATGGCACTCCAGAAGAAGGAAATCGATATGGGACACTGCAGAGCGCTCCTCGCACTCGACAGTCCGTCGCTTCAGATCAAGCTCTTCAAGGAAATCCAGAAGAACGGTTACTCCGTGAGAAAGGTGGAAGAGATGGTACAGCGACTGAAAAGCGGTGAAGACGTGGAAAGCGGCAAGAAAACCATCGCTGCCAAAACACAGATACCCGAGGAATTCACCATGCTCAGAGAAAAGCTCTCCAAATTCCTCAATACCAAAGTGCAATTCACCTGCTCTGCAAAGGGCAAGGGAAAAATCAGCATCCCATTCAGCAATGAAGAGGAACTGGAGCACATCATGAACGTTTTCGATAAACTGAAACAGGAATAAATCTTGTTTTTATATAGAAGGAAATAGATTATTTCGATAAACAGGAACAACTTCATCTGTTCCGAATAAGATATAGAAGAATAAAAAAGTGAATTTAAGATTATCACATATTTGCATTTCGGCTTTACTGCTGGCAACCTCGCTCCAAGTTTCGGCTCAGAAACAGAAGGCGAAGGCAGAAGTAGCCGTTCCTGACTTCGCTGCTGCCGACTCGGCAAGGATGGCGACAGAAGCGGCAAAGACTTCGGTAGATTCTGCCATCACAGCCAAGGACAGCATGAATCTGGCTAAACTCAACAGTTCGCTCAAGCCGATGCAGAAGAAGAAGCGCGATTGGGCTACCTGGCGACCAGATGCCAAGCGCGCCATGTGGCTTGCACTGGTTTTGCCCGGAGCAGGACAGATCTACAACCGCAAATACTGGAAACTACCTATTATATATGGTGGTTTCGTAGGCTGCGCTTACGCCATCACCTGGAACAACCAGATGTATCACGACTACTCGCAGGCCTACCTCGACATTATGGATGATGACCCGAACACGCAGAGCTACAACCAGTTTCTGCATTTGGGAGCCACCATCGATGCCTCTAACATAGAACGTTACAAGGAAATCTTCCGTAAGCGTAAAGATAGATTCCGCCGCTGGAGAGATATGGGAACCTTCGTGATGATTGGCATCTATGCCTTCTCCGTCATCGATGCGTATGTAGATGCATCGCTCTCAGAATTCGACATCTCCGACGACCTCAGCCTCAGAGTGGAGCCTGCCGTGCTCAATAACGGCAGATACAACAACCCGCTGCGCTCAGGCGCTCTCGGACTGCAATGCTCACTCACATTCTAAAAGTAACCATCAGAAAACTAAACGAAAAAGAAGCATATAATTAAAATAGAAAACAATAGACATTAGATAATGAAGAAAATAATCATCATGGCAGCAGCGATGCTGTTTAGCTGGCAGGGCATTCAAGCCCAAAACGACAATGCAGAAGACAATGACGATGTGATTACCGTAACCGACAAGGACGGTAAGCAGGAGGAAATCGAAGTTCCTGAAGGTTTGGAAGACAACCTCGACAGCCTTCTTCACCTCTACAATACACAGGCTTACATGATGGCCGACACCTCTTGCAAATACCGTGATGTGAATCCGGTTTTCGAAACACAGGTATATATCGACCGATTGAAGCGACTCCCTACACTTATTGAAATGCCATACAATGAGGTAGTACAGAAGTTCATCGACCGCTACAGCGGCAAACTTCGTCGATCTGTAAGCTTCATGCTGGGTGCCAGCAACTTCTACATGCCTATCTTCGAAGAGGCATTGGAAGCATACAACCTGCCACTGGAGCTGAAATATCTGCCGGTTATCGAGTCGGCACTCAACCCCAAGGCTGTTTCCCGCGTAGGAGCCACAGGTCTCTGGCAGTTCATGCTGAGCACAGGCAAGCGCTACGGTCTGGAGGTGAATACCCTCTACGATGAGCGCCGCGACCCAGTGAAGGCATCATATGCCGCAGCCCACTACCTGCGCGATCTTTACAAGATCTATGACGACTGGAACCTCGTTATCGCAGCCTACAACTGCGGACCAGCCAAGGTAAACAAGGCAATCCATCGTGCCAAGGGCGAGACTGACTACTGGAAGATTTATCCATACCTGCCAAAGGAGACACGTGGATATGTACCAGCTTTCATCGCAGCCAACTATATCATGAACTATTACTGCGATCACAACATCTGTCCGATGGTAACCGAGTTGCCAACCAAGACAGATACTGTGGAAGTAAACCAGGATGTTCATATTGAGCAGATTGCGAAGGTTCTCAACATCGATGCCGAGCATCTTCGCAACCTGAACCCACAATATCGCCGCGACATCATCAACGGCAGTCACAAGCCTATGCCTGTGCGTTTGCCGGAATCACTCATCGGAGCCTTTATCGACAATAGGGATTCCATCTTCAGTTACCGTGCAGATGAGCTTCTGCAGAAGCGTGATGTAGTAGATGTCAACGACGATGAGCCAAGCTACAGCCGATCTCGCAGCAGCCGTTCACGCAGCAGCGTATCATCTTCGCGCAGCAGCCGAAACAAAAAGTATGCCCGCAATAAAAAGAGCAGACGATCAAGAAGCAAGAGCGTAACCATCAAGAGCGGAGATACACTCTCGGAGATTGCTGCTCGCCACGGAACAACCGTGAAGAAGCTCAAGAAGCTGAACAAGATTTCGGGCAACAGCATTCGTGCCGGAAAGAAGATCAAAGTGAAATAAAAAAATAAAATCTATATACTGATGCCCACGCCCAGGATCGTGGGCTTCAGTAATACATCATTAATCATATTATAAATAGGAGGGTACAGCTATGGATGACCAGAACTTGAAAGACCTAGAAAGAGAGCAGGCCGACAACAAACTGATCGGTGATGCCTTTCAGCATTTACTCGACACCTACCTCAGCTCGCGACACCGCAAGAAGGTAGATATCGTGACAAAAGCCTTCAACTTCGCCCGTCAGGCGCACAAGGGCGTGCGCCGATTGTCTGGCGAACCGTATATCATGCACCCTATCGCCGTGGCACAGATTGCCTGTGAAGAAATGGGATTGGGTTCTACCAGCATCTGCGCAGCACTGCTCCATGATGTGGTAGAAGATACAGACTATACGGTAGAAGATATCTCCAACATCTTCGGTGCCAAGGTGGCACAGATTGTGGATGGACTCACCAAAATCAGTGGTGGCATCTTTGGAGACCAGGCTTCTGCACAGGCAGAAAACTTCAAGAAGTTGTTGCTCACCATGAGCGATGACATCCGAGTGATTCTCATCAAAATCTGCGACCGACTGCACAACATGCGCACCCTGGAATCGCAGCCAGCCAACAAACAATACAAGATTGCCGGCGAGACCTTATATATATATGCACCACTCGCCAACCGTCTCGGACTCAACAAAATCAAGACCGAACTAGAAAACCTCAGCTTCCGCTACGACCATCCACAGGAGTATGCCAACATTGAGCATAAGCTTGCAGATACCGAATCGCAGCGCGACACCCTCTTTGCACAATTCACCGCTCCTATCCGTGAGGAACTGGATAAGCTGGGTGTGGATTACAAGATCAAGGCACGCGTCAAGAGCCCTTATTCCATTTGGAACAAGATGCAGAACAAGCACGTTTCTTTCGATGAAATCTACGATATTCTGGCTGTTCGAATCATCGTGACACCTAAGGTGCGTGCCAACGAAGTGAACGAATGTTTCAATGTATATGTAGCCATCAGTAAGATTTACAAGAGCCATCCCGACCGTCTGCGCGACTGGCTGAACCATCCGAAGGCTAACGGATACCAGGCTCTCCACGTTACCCTGATGAGTAAGCAGGGACGATGGATAGAGGTACAGATTCGCTCCGATCGCATGGACGAGGTGGCAGAAAAGGGATTTGCAGCCCACTGGAAATACAAGGAGGGTGGAGAATATACTGAGGATGAGAACGAGTTGAACGACTGGCTGAGCACCATCAAGGAGATTCTGGACGATCCGCAACCTGATGCGATGGACTTCCTCGATGCAATCAAACTCAACCTCTATGCATCCGAAATTTTCGTCTTCACTCCGAAGGGAGAAATCATCACGATGCCAGCCGGATGTACTGCACTCGACTTCGCCTTCCAGATACATACCTTCCTGGGCAGCCACTGCATCGGAGCCAAGGTAAACCATAAGCTGGTGCCTCTGAGCCACAAGCTGAACAGCGGCGACCAGGTAGAAATTCTTTCCTCCAAGAGCCAACACGTGCAGCCTGCTTGGGTCAACTTCGTAAGCACAGCCAAGGCTAAGAGCAAGATTATGGCGATATTGCGACGTGACTCCCGCGAAGTACAGAAAAAGGGTGAGAACATCCTCACCGAATGGCTGCAGAAGAACAATATGGAGATGACGAACTCGGTAGTGGACAAGCTCTGCGAATTCCACAATATCCAGAAGCGCGACAACTTCTTCCAGTCACTGGGCGAGCACTGCATCCTGCTCGGAGAGAAAGACCTCGATGAGCTGCAGGGCAAGACCAAGAAGCAGAAACAATCATCGAGCTGGCGCGACTATATCCCATTCCTGGGCAAGAACAAGCAGAAAGAGGAAACGGGCGGCATCGTAAAGCCACAGGAACTCTTTGTGGTAGGCAAGGACTTCAACAAGAAGAAGCCGCTCATCCTGACCGAAGAAAACATCAATCAGTTTATCTTCCCTTCCTGCTGCCATGCCATTCCGGGCGATGACGTGATGGGATTCATCGACAACAAGAACCGCATCGAGATTCACAAGCGTTCGTGCAATGTAGCAGCCAAGCTGAAATCAAGCTATGGCAACCGCATAGTGGATGCCAAGTGGGATATGCACAAGCAGATGCTCTTCGATGCAACCATCGAAATCAAGGGTATCGACCGCAAGGGTATGCTCCTCGACGTAAGCAAGATTATCAGCGACCAACTGGGTATCAATATTCACAAGGTTACCATCAGCAGCGACAATGGTATCTTCGACGGAACCATCGAACTACGTATTCACGACCGTGATGAAGTGAAGATCATCATGGATAAGCTCAGGACGATAGAGGATCTGCAGGATGTGCAGAGAATCTTATAATCAGAAAAGAACAAGGATGATATCATCAGCAGAAAAGAACAAAGATGATATCATCAGAGATCAGGAGCTGGAAGCCTGCTACTTCCGGCTCCTAATTTTCATCAAGCCAAATAAACTACAATCATCAAAACAAAAACAAACAAACAAAACAATGAAAAAGCTATTTTTATCATTTCTGATGATGTTGGCTATGCTGCCTCTGGCTGCTGCCAACAAGTACGACAATCCTGATACACTGGTCGTTTCACGAGATGGAACGGGCGAATTCCGCACCATTGACGAAGCCATCCAGGTATGCCGTGCCTTTATGGAATACACCAAGGTAATCTATGTGAAAAAGGGCGTGTATAAGGAGAAACTCATCATCCCATCATGGCTCACCAACATCACGATCTGCGGAGAAGACCGCGACCAGACCATCATCACCTGGGATGACCATGCCAATATCCTGATGCCTATCGGCGGACTTGACTCAGATGCATCTGTCAAAGGCAAAAAGATGGGAACTTTCCGCACCTACACCCTCAAGGTAGCAGGTAGCTACATCACGCTGAAAGACATCACCATCGAAAATAATGCCGCAAAACTGGGACAAGCTGTCTCACTCCACATCGAGGGCGACCATGTGTTGGTACAGAACTGCCGTCTTCTGGGTAATCAAGATACCATTTATACCGGCAAGGCAGGCTCCCGCATCGCCTTCTACGACTGCTACATCGAGGGAACCACCGATTTCATCTTCGGTCCTAGCTTGGCATGGTTTGAGAATTGTGAGATTCACAGCAAGGCAAACAGTTACATTACAGCCGCATCCAGCCCTGCTGGTCAGAAATACGGTTATGTCTTCAACAAGTGCAAGCTGACAGCTGATGCGGGGGTTGACAAGGTATTTTTGGGTCGTCCTTGGCGCCCATACGCCAAGACCCTCTTCATGAATTGCGAGATGGGCAGCCACATCACACCTGCAGGTTGGGACAACTGGCGCAACCCGAAGAATGAAGAAACTGCCGAGTACAGCGAATACAAAAACTATGGTCCAGGTGCATCCACCAAGGGCAGAGTAACCTGGAGCCACCAGCTCAGCAAGAAAGAAGCCAGCAAGATTACCATCGCCGAGGTTTTCGGCGAAGAATGCTGGTAATCCCCTACTCTTTACTAATCATAAAGCTCAATGTTCCAATTTCAAAGTATTAAACCAGTCCGTCGAGCTGTTTCTTGAGTTCCTTGAGCTGATCTCTTACAGAAATGAGGGTGTCGAGAACGTCTGATGATTTCTCGGCACCCGTTCTGTTTTGACTCAGATACTTACGTGCCGCAGCAATCTTGAATCCCTTCACCTTGATCAGGTTATAGATGAGTTTCACCTGCTCAATATCCTTGTCAGAATATTGACGCACCTTGTTCACGCCCACCTTAGGTCTGAGGAAAGGAAACTCCTTTTCCCAATAACGGAGGGTTGACTCCGTTACACCCACTTCCTCAGCCACTTCCTTGATAGAATAGTACAATTTTACGTTTTTATCTGTATTTAAAGCCATTTTTCCAAACTTTAATTTCAAAAATAATTAATTTTGTTGCAAAATTAAGCAATTCTTCTTATCTTTGCAAAGTTTTTCGGAAGAAAATGCCCTTAAGGGCAAAAAATAATCAAAACAGAGGAGAAATACAGCCTCTGAAACAACATTTGAGAATTAAAAAAGATTAATATAAAAGATAATATGATGACAGCTAATGAAGTGCGCGAATCCTTCAAGAAATTCTTCGAAGGTAAGGGCCACAAAATTGTTCCATCAGCACCTATGGTTATCAAGGATGACCCAACGCTGATGTTTACAAACGCTGGTATGAACCAGTGGAAAGACATCATCCTCGGTACAAAAGACCCAGGCAAGGATGTTCGTCGTGTTGATACTCAGAAATGTCTCCGTGTAAGCGGTAAGCACAACGATCTCGAAGAAGTAGGTCACGATACTTACCACCACACCATGTTCGAGATGCTCGGTAACTGGAGCTTCGGCAACTACTTTAAGGAGGGTGCCATTGATATGGCATGGGAGTATCTTACTGAAGTTTTGAAGCTCAACCCTGCCGATCTCTACGTTACCGTATTCGAGGGTAGCAAGGAGGAAGGTCTGGAACGCGACAACGAGGCTGCAGGTTACTGGGCTAAGCACGTGCCAGCCGACCACATCATCAACGGTAACAAGCACGACAACTTCTGGGAGATGGGCGATACAGGTCCTTGCGGTCCTTGCTCAGAGATTCACGTGGATTCTCGTACTCCAGAGGAGAAGGCTCAGGTGCCAGGCCGTGAGTTGGTAAACAAGGATAACCCACAGGTCATCGAAATCTGGAACATCGTGTTCATGCAGTACAACCGCAAGGCTGACGGTTCTCTCGAACCTCTCCCAATGCACGTTATCGATACAGGTATGGGCTTCGAGCGCTTGGTTCGCATGTTGCAGGACAAGCACTCTAACTATGATACAGATATCTTCCAGCCAATCATCAAGGAAATCGAGGCTATTTCTGGCAAGAAGTATGGCTTCACTACTCCTACTGGTGAGAATGGTGAGGGTAAGGATGAGCAGGAGAAGATCGACATCGCTATGCGTGTCTGCGCCGACCACCTCCGTGCCGTAGCCTTCTCTATCGCCGATGGTCAGTTGCCAAGCAACGCCAAGGCAGGTTACGTAATCCGACGCATTTTGCGCCGTGCCGTACGTTACGCTTACACATTCCTCGGCCAGAAGCAGGCATTCATGTACAAGCTCGTCAATGTATTGGTAGAGCAGATGGGTGCAGCCTTCCCAGAGTTGCCAGCTCAGCAGGAGCTTATCACCCGCGTGATGAAAGAGGAAGAGGATTCATTCCTCCGCACCTTGGAGAAGGGTATCAACCTCCTCAATGGCGATATGGACGAGCTCAAGGCTCATGGCGAGACTCAGCTCGACGGCGTGAGCGCATTCCGCCTCTTCGATACCTACGGTTTCCCTCTCGACCTGACAGAGCTTATCTGCCGTGAGAATGGTTACACCGTAGATGCTGCAGGCTTCGACGAGGAAATGAAGAAGCAGAAAGAGCGTGCCCGCAATGCTGCTGCCGTAGAAAACGGCGACTGGGAAGTTTTGAAGGAAGGCGACCAGAACTTCGTAGGTTACGACTATACAGAATATGAGTGCCACATCCTGCGCTACCGCAAGGTGACTCAGAAGAAGAACTCTTTCTATGAGCTGGTACTCGACAACACTCCATTCTATGGTGAGATGGGTGGACAGGTTGGCGACAAGGGTGTACTCGTTAGCGAGGATGAGACTATCCAGGTTATCGACACCAAGCGCGAGAACAACCAAAGCATCCACATCGTAAAGGAGTTGCCAAAGAATGTAAACGCTGATTTCATGGCTTGCGTAGATATCGAGAGCCGCGAGGGAAGCGCTGCCAACCATACAGCTACCCACTTGCTCGACTACTGCCTGAAGCAGGTTTTGGGCGAGCACGTAGAGCAGAAGGGTTCTTATGTAGATAAGGACACCTTGCGTTTCGACTTCTCTCACTTCCAGAAGGTAACTGATGAGGAGCTCCGCAAGGTAGAACACATGGTAAACGAGATGATCCGTGCCGACTATCCATTGGATGAGCACCGCGATACTCCTATCGAGGAGGCTAAGGAACTTGGCGCTATCGCCCTCTTCGGCGAGAAGTATGGCGACAAGGTTCGTGTGGTTCGCTTCGGTCCATCTGCTGAGTTCTGTGGTGGTATTCACGCCAAGAGCACCGGTAAGATTGGTTTCTTCAAGATTATCTCTGAGAGCAGTGTAGCTGCCGGCATCCGCCGTATCGAGGCTTTGACAGGCAAGGCATGCGAGGAGGCTATCTACGGCTTGCAGGATACCATCGTAGCGTTGAAGGGCTTGTTCAACAATGCCAAGGATCTTGAGGGTGTCATCAGAAAGTACATCGACGAGCACGATGCCTTGAAGAAGGATGTTGAGAAGTTCCAGGCTCAGGCTGTGGAGCGTGCCAAGGATAAGCTTGTTGAGAATGCAAGAGAAATCAACGGCGTGAAGGTTGTTACAGCCGTATTGCCAATGGAGCCAGCAGCTGCCAAGGATTTGGTATTCAAGGTTCGCGAGGCATTGCCAGAGAACATGATCTGTGTGGTAGGTTCTTACCACAACGATAAGCCTATGCTCAGCGTGATGTTCAGCGATGATATGGTTAAGGATCACGGTTTGAACGCAGGTAAGATGATTCGCGAAGCTGCCAAGTTGATTCAGGGCGGCGGTGGCGGTCAGCCTCACTATGCTCAGGCTGGCGGTAAGAACAAAGACGGCTTGAGCGCTGCAGTAGATAAGGTTGTAGAGTTGGCTCAGCTGTAATAAGTTCCCCCCAAAAAGTATATGATAGAGTTATCTTAACTCTTATATATCCTCAAATCCGCAACCTATAGGGTTTAGTGGGATTTTGCTTGCAAAGCGACAA
>ERZ773235.209-NODE-209-length-83892-cov-9.775982_pt1 | contig 83892 bp, 67 predicted proteins | sample MGYA00580522_ERZ773235 | MGnify/ENA primary metagenome ERZ773235 (study PRJEB29015, sample SAMEA2737797) | human gut metagenome | biome: human gut; feature: human-associated habitat; material: faeces | place: China | collected 2012 ... | reverse complement strand
TTTGGCATAAATTTAACCCCGATTTGCTTGCAAATCGGGGTTTTTCTACAGTCTGCGTTCTCCTCTAATTATAGAGGAGATTTTTTTGATATGGAGGAATTGTTCATGGCAAAATTAATTGTCACCAGCCGATACATCAAGCCTAACGTCCACAAGAAGTTCGGCAACTACATCAAATATATCGCAACCCGTGAGGGTGTAGAGAAACCAACGCAAAAACAGGAGAGCCGTCAGGAACTTGATCGCGAGATTTTCATGAACTATCTTGATTCCCGTCCGAACTCGCACGGCTTATTTTCCGAAACGGATGACCCTATTATTTTGGATAGAGCAGCGAAAGAGGTGGCAAATCATAGCGGCGCTCTCTGGACGCATATCGTTTCCCTAAGGCGAGAGGACGCAGAGCGAATGGGATATATTGACCTTGATCACTGGCGCGATCTGGTGCGGCGGCATATCTCGGGTATAGCGGCGGCGCAGAGGGTCGCTCCCGAAAATATTTGTTGGTATGCGGCTTTTCATAATAAGGAATCCAATCCGCATGTTCACATTGTGGTGTATTCCACAAATCCTAAAGAGGGATATCTTACAAAGGACGGCATAGAAAAAATACGCAGCGCATTTGCGAACGACATCTACAAAGACGAACTGCAGAATCTATATCAGCAGCAGACTGTTGTTCGTGACAAACTGCGCTCCGAAGCGGAGAACGTGATGAATAATCTGTTGTCCGAGTTGCAGAACGGCAGCTTTAAAAATCCGCAACTTGAACAGCTTGTTCTGAAACTGCAAACACAGCTTAAAATTTCCAAAGGCAAAAAAGTGTATGGCTACCTGCAACCCAACGTCAAGCAGACCGTGAACTTGATTGTTGCGGAACTTTCCCAAAATCCTGTGCTAAAAAAGATGTATGCGGAATGGTGTAAACTTGAACAGCAAAAATACGAAACCTATACAAGCGCCGTGCAGAAGTTTCCTCCGCTTGAAGAAAACAAGATGTTCAAGCCGATAAAAAATGCTGTGATACGCGCCGTACTGGAGATTGAGTTCTCAACAGAAATGTTCACGGAATACGATGAGGGCGCGATTGATGAAGTGGAATCGGGCAGGGATTTGTATATCAAATGGACTGCGGAATATAAATTCGCTTGTTCCAAGTTATATAAAAAACACAATATCCCGAAAGCATTTGAGCTGTTCCACGCTGAAGCCAAAAGGGGAAATATCCTCGCCGTTTTTGATATCGGGAAAATGTATCGGAACGGCTTGCTTGGCGAAGAAAATATACCGAAATCCGATGAATATTTTGTAAAGGCTCTGCAAGGTTTTATTGCGCTTGAACCGACCGCAAAGCGGCTTAAAGATTATGTGCAGTACCGAATTGGAAAAATGTTTGCACTCGGCTATGGTACGGAACAGGACTACTCAAAAGCATTCACATGGTTAGAAAAATCTGCGGCGGCGGGAAATAAATTCGCGCAATACTCGCTCGGCAGCTTGTATTTTTACGGGAACAGTGTTCCTCAGAAATACGAGAAAGCGTTTGAATATTATAAGCTGTCCGCCGATCAGGATAATGCTTACGCTTGTTATGAAACCGCGAAAATGCTCCGTGACGGTATCGGAACGGAGAAAAGTTCAGAACAGGCTGATATGTATTTCAAAAAAGCGTATGACGGCTTTCAAAAAGTTGCCGCCGAAAACCCCGATGATAAAATATTGTATCGTCTCGGCATGATGATATTCAGCGGAATAGATTACGACACGGATCGCGAGTTGGGAATCGAATATATAAAGCAGTCTGCCGAGTTAGGGAACGAATATGCCCAAGCGTTCTTGGAAAACAGTAACAGATACCATATGACGGCAGCACAGAACGCCGTTGTGTCAATGCTGCTCTCCTTCGGCAGATTGATTTCCGATGACTACAACCGCAGTCTGCACGGACAGAAGCTCCGTACCGAGCATAAGCTGAAAGCTGCGATCCGACGCAAGAAACAGGCACTCGGATTAAAAGAAAATACGCTTGAAAACCCCGTTTTTAAGGAGGGATGAGTTGTTAAATAACAAAGAAATTTATTCCACAGACTTGCCGCACCGCGCAATTGCGGTGTATATGTATCTGCGCGACAGAGCCGGAAAGGACGGCTTGTGTTACCCTGCCGTTTCAACGATAGCAGCGGACTTGAAGATGTCCAAAAGCACAGTGAAACGCGCTCTCTCCGACCTCGAAAAAGCGCAGTACATTCGGCACGAACGCAGATACAGACAATCAGGCGGCAACTCAACGAACTTATACTTCGTCGAGCGACCGCCTTAATTTTTTGAAATTCTTACTCACTAACAAGGGGGAATTCTGCCTTGTTGGTGGTCTATGGGTAGGGTCATCATGAACCTACAATGTTAAGTAACCAATTTAATATTTTTTATATTCTGAAGAAAGGAGTTTTTTATGCCCTACATCAATTTTTCGGAAGATGATCTATACCGCGCGAATACGGCGAATCTTGTGTCTTATCTGGAGAGTCACGGTCAGCGGGTAAAGCCTGTCGGCTCGACTTATAAGTTCATTTACACGGACGGCAGCGGAACGCATGACAGCGTGACGATCTCCGGCGGCAAGTGGTACGATCACAAGAACCAGCGCGGCGGCTATGCGGTGAAATTTCTGCAGGAGTTTCTCGGTTTTTCTTTTCAAGAATCGGTAATTGAACTGCTCGGAGGACATTGCGATGCGCAGACTGTTCGTCCCGCTCCGAGGGAAGCTCCCAAGCCTCTTCAGAAGCCGTTCGAGCTGCCTGAACCGAACTCGGATATGCGGCGGGTATTTGCGTATCTTACCAAGCAGCGATTTATTGATCCGCAGATAATCTCGCATTTCGCTCACGAACATAAAATTTATGAGGACAGTAAGTATCACAATGCCGTGTTTGTTGGAATGGACAAGAGCGGAACAGCTCGTCAAGCCTCGGTACGCTCCACATTGAGTTTTGGAAAAACGTTTCGGATAACGGTTGCGAACTCGGATACAAAATACAGCTTCTCTCATTTTGGTAATGATGAGAAGCTGTTTGTTTTTGAGGCCCCGATAGATATGCTCTCGTTCATCACGCTCTACCAAAAGGATTGGCAGCAGCACAGCTACATCGCCATGAACTGTGTGTATGAGAGCGCAGTGCTAAAGGCTTTGGAGAACCGCCCGGATTTAAATGAAATCTATCTCTGCACGGATAATGACGAGGGCGGAATTGAGGCAGCGGAACGGCTGGGAGATATACTTGCCGAGAAAGGATATACGAATATTTTTCGTCTTGCTCCCTTGCAAAAGGATTGGAACGAGCAGCTCAAACAGCGTTATGGCGCGGAATATCTCCCCGCTGTTCCTCATGAGCGCAGGGAACTGTACTTACGGAGCGTTGTCGAACTGAACGAAATGAAAATCAATCCAAACCGCATTGCCAAGGACTTAATAGCTGTTTACAACTCCGCTGATCGCGTTCGATTAGCGGAGTTTTCTCTTGCGGCGAGTGAGCATTTTTTGAAGATCGCGGGTGTGGAATTTCCGCTTGATATGATGAAAAACAGGCTTACGGACGAGTATAGGTGCTATCAGGATAAGGGAAGTGTTTCCGTGAAGCTCGGTAAGATGCAAAATGCAGTAAAGGTTGGCTTGGAGCAGCTTCGCAAGCCGTCACAGACTGCCGCCGAGCTGAAAATAACGGCTCGGAAACTGTATGACATTGCCGACCACGCTTTACGGTTAGCGACCGAGGAAACCCTCGCTCAGCGAGCTGAACAAAAACAAACATCCGAGGAATCACCCTCGGACGAGCCTCAATTTTCGCAAGTAATGAGCTGTTAAATGGGGAGGTAGTTATGAACCAAACACAAATCCTGCTGCTCTGTATCTGCGGAGCATTTTTTCTTATTGTCGCGCTGATTGCGGCTATCGGCGACCATTATTCCCTCAAAGGGATACCCAACAAGCCCGTTGGAAATGGGCAGCACGGTACGGCGAGGTTTGCGACCAAAGGGGAGGTTACCCGAACATACAAACATATCCCCTACGCACCTCATTTGTGGCGCAATGGTGAGCAACTTCCGAGCGTGGACGGTCTGATAGTCGGCTGTATTGAAACTGCAACAGGAATGACCGCGCTTGTAGATGACGCGGATATTCACACGTTGATGATAGGTGCGTCCGGTGTCGGAAAGACCGCTAATTTTCTTTACCCGAACATCGAATACTGCTGTGCAGCGGGGATGTCGTTCGCCACGACCGACTCGAAGGGGGATCTCTTCAGAAATACTGCGACCATTGCCGAGAAATATTACGGCTACAAAATATCTGTAATCGACCTCCGCAACCCGACCCGCAGCAGCGGCTACAATATGCTTTATCTTGTCAACAAGTATATGGATATGTATAAGGCTGAAAATAAGCTGGAATATAAGGCAAAGTCCGAAAAATTCGCAAAAATAACCGCCAAGACCATAATATCAGCGGATGGTGATACGGCAAGCATGGGTCAAAATGCGTTTTTTTACGAGGCTGCGGAGGGATTGCTGACGGCAGTTATTCTGTTGATTGCGGAATTTTGTCCTCCCGAGAAGCGACACATCATCAGCGTTTTCAAGTTGATTCAAGACTTGCTTGCTCCGTCGGGAACAAAGGGCGTATCTCGTTTTCAAATGCTTATCGATAAACTGCCTAGCGAACATAAGGCAAGGTGGTTCGCGGGTGCGGCACTGAACTCGTCCGACCAAGCGATGGCGAGCGTTATGTCGACCGCTCTGTCAAGGCTGAACTCGTTCATAGATTCGGAGTTAGAGCAGATTTTGTGTTTTGATACGAGCATTGATGTGGAGGAATTTTGTAGTCGCAAATCCGCAATATACCTTGTTTTACCAGAGGAGGATCAGACTAAGCATTTCCTTGTTTCACTGATTTTACAGCAGATTTACAGAGAAATGCTTACCGTTGCTGATGAAAAAGGCGGACAGCTTGATAAACGTGTTATGATATATGCCGATGAACTGGGAACGCTTCCGAAAATAGAAGGCATTGAAATGATGTTCTCGGCATCGCGTTCAAGAAAAATATCTATCGTGGCAATTATCCAGTCATTGGCGCAGTTCGAGAAAACATATGGCAAAGAGGGCGCGGAAATTATCGTGGACAACTGTCAATGCACGCTGTTCGGTGCGTTTGCACCTAACTCCAAGACTGCCGAGTCAATGTCCCAAAACCTCGGAAAGCAGACCGTCCTCAGCGGAACGGTTACGCGTTCGTCGGGAAACAACGGCGATAACCGTCAGCTTCAGATGATTGAGCGACCTCTCATGACCGTAGACGAACTGAAATCCATGCCCAAAGGACACTTCATCGTGATGAAAACAGGCTGTCACCCGATGAAAACCCGGCTGAAACTGTTCTTTAAGTGGGGCATTAAATTTGAAAATGCTTATTCGATTGAGGAAAAGTCCGAGCGTAAGGTGCAGTATGCGGATTGTCGTGAGGTCGAGGCGGCGGTGTTGGAGAAGTTTCCGCCGAAGCCCGTACCTGTTGAGTTTATGAACGGCTTTGATGATCCGAACGGGGACGCTGTCTCCAAAAAGCATTCGCCTAAAACCCGTAAAAGAGCAATATGACACACTGAAATCCGCACTGTATATTATGAAACAGAGAAGCAAGTACATAACCGTACTTGCTTCTCTGTTTCGCAAATTCTTCAAATACGGGTAACAACGCAATAGTTTGGCTGTAAAATGTGCTTTTACGGCAACATACGCTTTTAAGAATGACGGCTGACAGGCTTATGCCACAAGATTCAGCCTTGCAACACATTTCTTCTTCATATCCATAGAGGAATGAACATAACGGTTCAATGTGATATTTACATTAGAGTGCCCCAGTAGCTCGCTTACGGTCTTGGCGTCGAATCCGCTTTCAATACATATGGTAGCATAGGTATGACGAAGCAGTTGAAAATTAACGCTGCGTATGCCGCACTCCTTTAAAACCGCCTTAAAGCGGTTCTGCATAGTACGAACCTCTACGGGCTTGCCGCTGCCGGAAAGGATATAGCCTCCGGAGCGCTTCTTTCGGTTCAGAATATCCAACATGAATGAAGGGAGCGGAATATCTCTGACCGAGGATTTGCTCTTGGGGGAGGTAATTGCAATCACCGTTTTGCTCTTTCCCGTTTTATCCGGAACGCGCTGAAGCGCTTTAGAAACATGAACGACGCCCCATTCTCAAAATCAATATCGTTCCATGTCAGCGCACATAATTCCCCAATCCGAAGCCCCGAATACATTGTGAGAAGAATAGCGCATTATCCTAAACCCCGGTATAATCATACTCACATATTTGAAGAATTTGCGAAAACAAATCCCCGCCCATCTTTATTATACCGCATTTCATGCAGATATGCGTTGATTTTATATGAAATATATGGTATAATGTAAGGTATGGGGGTGAGGATATGATAAGAGTAGCGATTTGTGACGACTTTCCGGAAACGGTCACTCAAGTGAACGAATATCTGGTAGAGTATCAACAGCTGAGAGATGTGAAACTAGACATCAAATCTTTTTACAATGCGGAGGAACTGTGGGAGTATCTAAGAAGAAATCCCTGCGATCTGATAATTCTTGATATCGAGCTTGTAGAAATGAACGGTGTGGAGCTCGGGCATCTGATAAGAACGGAACTGAAGGATAATATTATAAAAATTGTCTACATATCAGCTAAAAACTGTTATGATAGGCAGCTTTTTGATGTCCAGCCTCTTAATTTCCTCCAGAAGCCGATAGACAAAGAGAAGCTGTTTAAAATGGTCGATCTGACTGCGGAATTGCTGAGCAGCAGAGATCGGGTGTTTGTATTTGAAAGCAAGCAGGGTACATTCAGAATGAAGTTCAACGACATACTGTACTTCGAAAGCTTTGATCATTATTTTAAAATCGAAACGAAAAGCGGCGATTATGAATTTAAGTCCACTTTAGCGGAAATAATGGAGCAGATATCCGATTCAAGGTTTATACAGGTGCATCGTTCGTATATTATAAATTATGATAATACCAGCCATATTAAATATGAAGAAATAACAATATTAAACGGCGATGTAATTTCCATAAGCAGGGACAGGCGAAAAGAAGTGAGGAAAATAATATCGGAATTGGAAAGGGTTAACATATGAGTGAATTTACTTTATATACATTAGTCTACTTGATGTCAGAGGCATTAGGCACTTATGCCGTTTATAAATTAATAAAATCATGCCTTGGTGGAAGAAAAGTCAGAAAGTTGGTGGAGTTATTATCTTTTGCAGGATATTATCTTGCAATGGTTGTGGTTTATCTTGTTGTAAATATTCCAATATCCAATCTTGTGCTGAATTTTATTGTGATTTTTTTGCTGGCTCTAATGTATGAGTCGTCTATTAAAAAGAAAATTCTTACAGATATATTGATTTGTGTCTTTATGGTCGGAGCGGAAATGATTATTGTTACATTGACCGGATATATCGATTTTCCGATTGCCGAAAGAAATGATTTTGATTCAATATTTGGGATTGTCGTTATAAATGTTTTAAAATACGCAGTGTCTATGGCTGTAAGTGGATTTAAGAACATTAAAATCGGAAATACCCTGCCTGAAGTATATTGGATATCTCTTTTTCTGATTCCGATTTCATCTTTGTTTATGTTGGTAACGATTTTTCAGTCCACAGGACTTTTAATGTATCAGATTGCTGTTTCCATAATTGCTGTGTTAATTATTAACTTTACGGTTTTCTTTTTATTTGACAGAGTGGCGAGATTGTATCAGGAAAAACAGGAAAAGGGACTTATAGAACAGCAGAATAAATATTATGAAAACCAATTGCAGATCATCAATGAAACGCAGGAGGCTTCAAACATACTACGGCACGACATGAAAAATCATCTGAGATCTTTGTTTTCGGATATAAAGAGCGGAAACTTGAGTGAAGCCCAAAAGCACATATCTGATATAGTTGATGTTTTTGAATCGGGAACCGAAATAATTGATACGGGATACCCCTCAATTGACAGTCTTGTTAACTTTAAGCTTCAGGCTGCTAAACAGAATGGCGTAAGGGTAAGCGTAAATGCGTCGCTCCCGTCTGACCTGAACCTTTCATCGTTCGATATGACGGTTATTTTGGGAAATCTTTTAGACAACGCTCTTCAAGCGGTCTCGCATGTTACCGAAATCGGATTTATAGATTTTGCAATTCATTACTCAAAAGGTATGCTGCTGATAAAGGTGGCAAATCCTTTCAAAATCGCTGTAAAACGTGAAAAAGAAAAAATAGTAACCTCAAAAGCAGACAGAGATAATCACGGATACGGATTAAGGAGCGTTAATGAGGCAGTTGAAAAATATAACGGTACGATTGAGATAGAAACCGATGATAATATTTTCACAATCACAGCTATCCTATATGTTGAATAAAATTCATGAAAACAGGCTCGTGGAAACACCACATTGAGCCTGTTTTTTACAATTCGCGTACGATTTATATACAGTTCACGAACAGAGCCTTGAAAAACAACATTTTTCATGTAAAATTTAATCAGGCGGGTTGAGGAACACTTGCCAAAACAGAAAGGATGGTTTTCGTATGAAAAACAACAAAAAGGACGCCAAAATGATTGGCTTCAAAAAGGCAGTTGCGGCAGCAGCAAAGATGGCAACGGCAGCCAACGTAAACTCGGCCTGCTTTTTTGTGGCACATCAACCGAAATTGCCCAAAGGCGCTGAAAAGCTCCGCAAGTTCTGATTATGGAGTTTGTGGCAAGGCTGGCGGGAAAAATCGGAAACAACCTTGTTCATAGCAATGTGATTAAAGAGGAAGATGCGGAGATATACATATACGGTATAAATCAAATACTTGTGTCTGTGCTCAATGTGTCTTCCGCTTTGATTATAGGGTTGATTTTCGGTGTGCTTCCTGAGATTGCAGTATTCATGGCGGCATATATCCCGTTAAGATCGTTTGCAGGCGGATATCATGCCAAGAACCCCTTAAGGTGTTACATTTTTTCGGTGATAATGTTGATCGTTGTTTCGATCGGCATGAACTATCTTCTTTATATGGAAGATTGGGTATACTATGTCGTTTTGGCGACCTCAGTATCGGTCATGTTTATACTTGCTCCCGTAGAAGATAGGAACAAACCGTTGGACGAAACGGAGCATAAGGTTTACAAAAGGCGTACAACGCTGATAGCGGTGATTGAACTTATTATTGCCCTGTTGTTGAAGCTGTTGATATCGGACAGCTTGTTTGTTGCCATAGTATACTCATTCGTCGTGTTGAGTCTTATGCTTATTGCCGGAAAAGTAAAAAATCGCTTTGACGTGTCAAAGTGAAAATGTCGTTTACCACTAAAGGAAATTTAAATTTATAAGCAGGTTTATGGCAGTTGATAAAGTCAGCCGCTATAACTGCAGAAAGCGAGGAAATAATGAACAGCAAGTTTAAGCAAACCGCTAAGAGGCTCTTATCGGGCTTTATTGCAACGGCAACGGCAGTAACCATGCTTCCCGAAATCCCCGCAATGGCAGAGAATTTCGGATGCTATCCCTACACCTTGTTTGCGGGTTCATCCGCCGAGGGAGCGATTACGACGACCGCATCGAATTTCGGTGTGAACGGAAATGTAGCGACAAACGGTACGATCTCGGCAACCGGAAATATGAATATCAACGGCACTAAAACCGAAAATGCCGGTTTTGATATGATATATATTTTTGATAAAATTGATACTAAATACTTTTCCGGCAACAATGTTGAGGAGCATACCGAGGATTATGTTCTTGACGAGCTTAATATCAACATTATCACTCCGACCGAAGTACTTGGCGAGGCTGAACTGACAGGAAACATTAACATCAATACTGCTCTCAAAGCCTTTGAAGATGTTACATTGAACGGCGAGGTAAAGAATACAAACGACTCTGTGATTTTTTCAAAGTACGGAGATATTGTCATTGACAGCACAAATGTAAATCTTAACGGCTTGGTATACGCTCCGTTCGGTAGCGTTGAAGTCAAGGCAATGAACCTTAATCTAAACAATGTTGTGATTATTGCAGACAGCATTGTCTTGGATTGCCCGAATGTCAATGCTAACTACAGTACAAATGCCGCAGATTTTGTCGGAACAGTTTCCGAGCCGCTGAATATCCCAAAAGATGAGTGGCAGTATATGAAAGATGAAAACGAGAACGGTCTTCCCGATTTCTTTGAGAATTTTGATAACTGGTCGAAGCTTGCCGATACTGACGGCGATGGTTTGCCTGACAGCGTTGAGGAATATCTCGGCAGCGATCCTGACAATACAGACACGGACGGTGATGGGCTTAACGATTATTATGAAGTATTCGGCACATATACCGACCCGACCAAGGCTGATTCCGATGAAAATGGCGTAAATGACGGCGATGAAGACTTTGATGAGGACGGTTTGACTAACCTTGAAGAGTTTCTTAACAATACTTATCCTTACATAGACGACAGTGATAATGACGGTTTGTCTGACGGTGATGAGGTTAATAAATATGGAACAGATCCGCTTGTTGCCGATACAGATGGTGATGGACTGGATGATGGTGACGAGATTATTCTCGGCACAAATCCGTTGGTACAAGACACCGACGGTGACGGCATTATCGACAGCAAGGAAAAATTTCAGCAGACATTTACCCATAAGGTAAAGAACGACGACTGTGCGGTAACCGAGGTCATTGTTGATATGGAGTGCACCGGCAACATTAACAAAACAACCTCTGTTGAGAGTGTTATGAATACAGATATTCTCTGCACGGACGTTGTGGGGCTTGTCGGTGAGCCTTTTGAGATTGAAACCAATTCCGAATTTGATAAAGCGACATTAATGTTTAAGGTTGATAAGAATAAATTGGGCAATGTTGAATTTGAAAATTTGTTATTCTTGTGGTATAATGAAGAAGAGAACGAATTCATTGAGCTTGAAACCATTCTTGATGAAGTGAACAGCACTGCGAGCATCACAACCACTCATTTCAGTAAATATATGGTTGTTGATAAAAGGGCTTGGTTTGAGGCATGGGCGGTAGAATTGGACTATAATCCGACAGGCGGTGCTCCTGGGGCTCCTTCTATTCCTGTTAAATACAATACCGTGCTTGCAATCGACTGCTCCGGAAGCATGGATTGGAATGATCACATTTCTGTAAAAAGTGGTATCAACTCCGCCTATGATGCTCAGTATCCATATACATGTAACAGAATTACTGCGGCAGAGGGTTTTATAAGATATATGCACCCTATCGATGAAACAGCGATTGTATTCTTTACAAGCAGTACTACCGTTGCTGCCAAAATGACAAATGATAAAGAAACACTCAAGCTTGCTCTTCAAGGTATGAAAGATAATGGCGGAACAAGTTTTAGTGCTGCAATAAACGCTTCAATAGCACAGATAGACAGTGCTGAAAAAATATCTAACGGTGCAAACAAAAATCGCATAATACTCTTATCCGATGGTGATGATGGTGATTCTGCAAGTAAACGTAATGTTGCTGTTCAGAAATGTAAGGATAAGTTTATTGAGGTATATACGGTTGGTTTTGGTTCTGCAAATGATGCCATTCTCCGGAAAATTTCAGAAGAAACAGGCGGAGAGTATTATAGAGCTATGGACGCTGAGGAAATTGTCGATATTTTCGCCAAGTTGGGTTATATGGACGATTTTGATATGACGGATACTGACGGTGACGGTCTACCGGATGCGGTTGAAGTGGCTGGTATAAGATTGCAAAACGGCAAAATAATATATCTTGATCCTACTGACTATGATTGTGATGACGATGGATTATTGGATGGCGAGGAAATTGATCCGAAACCCTTTTACAGCGAGAAGGAAGATAACAGTTTATTTGGTCTTTACAAGTTGTTAGGTATTAATACAGTGCAGGGATATTACTTTAAAATGCGGTCAGACCCGAGATTTGCGGATTCCGATTATGATGGCATTGATGACAACAAAGATGGTGAACCAAATAATAACAGTTTTTCGGGTACTATGACAGATCAAAACGCAACTTGGGATGTTAATTTTAATGTAGATTATAGAGAGTTTTTTATTGACACCCCTGCATTTAGCCGTAATCTTGCAATTCTTGGTTCTATTTATGCCAATCTTGCCTACAATGATCCTTATTTAGATATTACATCGGGTGTTAGTGGAAATTACAACATAACACAGATATATGATATTTTTGGATTGTCTGATATTGTAGATTATAAATTGGTGGATTATTATCCTGATGACGATATATCGGAAATGATTATTGGACACAGATGTGTTTCGTATATGGGTGAAAAAAAGGATATTATAGTAGTTTCTGTACGAGGCACTGATTCCACCATTGAAGAATGGTCTAGCAATTTTGACGTGGGAGCAGATACAGATGCATATTGGGATAGAGATAATCCACACTGGAGAAACAAGGAAAACCACAAAGGGTTTGATGTTGCAGCAAATAGACTTTTTGATTTAATTGGTGAATATGTGAAATCTCATATAGCTTCTAATATGCAAAAAGCAATTTATATTGTTGGTCATTCACGTGGTGCTGCAATAGCAAATATATTGGGAGCTGAATTTGAAAATGATCACAGTTATGATTCTTTTACATATACATTTGCTACACCAAACACAACCACAAATACTAATTTCATAGAATATAACACTATTTTTAATTTTGTTAATAAAGATGATTTGGTACCATATCTACCGTTGAAACACTGGAATTTCAACAAATATGGGACTACTTACCAAACAAGTATTAAAGACAGTTATGAAAAAGATTGGGAGAAAGCCATTGACCCATCTTCAAAAACTCTTGGTTGTATAATCGACTACAATTATAATGGCCATTTGCATGATACCATTAACGCTTTTGAGGGCATCGCGGCTTGTCGGGATGATTTGTATTGTTATTCTGATGATGCTATATATGTATATAGTGATGAAAAATATTTCACTCATGAGGAAATCAGCAATGCAATGTCTGAACAATTAGAAAAATACGGGGACCGCATCTCAAAATACTGTATGGTTTCATATGAATCAGCTGGATATTATCCAATAAAAGGCACATTACAACCCGAGGTTGAGGGGTATTATGTTGCTGTCAAGCAAACTCCAGCATTTTTGATGATGAACCTCGCCAATTTTACTGCGTCAAAATGTCATACAGAAAATTCGTACGGACAAGATGAAATCGTGGAGCGAAGTGATACGGGCATAGATGAATGTGAAATAAAATTTTTGCATTTGTTTACAATAAAAAAGGGGTTTAATGTTGCGTCAAAATATAAACCCGCATTAGAAAAGTATTGTAAATCAGGTGCAGATACTTTATTATCTGCTATTAATTTTGGCGGAACTATTCATGCACATATGCCTGCAACTTATTATTTCATATCTTCAAATTATAATCCTTTATGATTTTAGGGTTCAGAGATGTGCAAAGCTCAATTTCACAAACGAATATATGCATATATAGCCTGCGTTTATATAATGCTAACCATATAAGGTCTATGTGTTTTGAGAAAATCATGTTTTGCACATCTCTATTTTAGGATTATATTGGGAATGATATTTGTCAAATATCAAGTGATGTCAGACTTTGGCAACTACTATTGGGAGGGCTTATGAAACATATTTCCGCAAATAAAAAGGCTATTGGTTCATTAATTTTTCCAGTAGCCATATTTCTAATATTTGGAACTCTCTTTGTGTTTTTTTCTGTTGTAGATATATTAGATATATTAAGGCTCGGATGCTTGGTTAGCTCTTTAATTGGTGGTTTGCTACCAACATTGATTACATTGGTTGCAAAAACCGATACAAGTTTTTATCTGAAAAACAGAGTCCTTATGTTGTTGATTTCTTTAATTTTGATCTTTATAGCATGGGTTATAAATGCCTTACTTGATTCCATCTGTTATGTATGGTGCGTTTTTTTCTTGTCTGTTATTTTATCATCAATTTATTACATACGAAAAGGCAGAACCGTTTTAGAACGATTAATTATCGTTATTTCAAATCCAGTTCTATATTTAGCAATATGTTTAATGTGTTTCGGTTGTGATTTAAACATTGCATTTACCAACTAACTTAAGGTAAATATTCAAGGTTATGTGACAGAGCATCTTGAAAACCATGTTATCATTAAAAATCAAATATTGACCGATGAAAAAATCTTTACATCCGGGATGAACCAACCGCCTCGAATATTCTCTTATGGCTTTAGCATACTCAACCACTGCTTGAAGCACTGGTGCAAACCACACATTTAATGCGTGATTTTGATTATGCATAATCAGTAAATGCATTCATTGAATGTTTGGCTCATGGCTGACAAATTATATAGGGAGTTGATTATCATAATCCAAGCAGCCTGTGGAATCAAAAGGCTGTTTGGTAGTATCGGCAAAACACCGAAAAATCAATCGGCACATTTTGATAATTTCAAATCCGAGGCGGAACACCGTCTCGGATATTTTTTTGACCAAAAGCGTATAACGGCTCGGTGCAGGTCTCCTCCTTGTGTAAATTGATGAACGCAAACAAAAATCAATTTACATAGGAGGGACAAACAATGTCCAAAAAATACATTATTAAGAACGGCACAGCCGTTGAGGTTAGCGAGGAATTGCACGATTACCTCACAAAGTCTGATCGAAAAATCAGATACATTGAAAAAGATCTGAAGCGAAACAATTACATAATCGACTCTGAAAACGAAAAGGTTACCGTGATACCGAGCCGAGAGGATTCGCTTGATCGTTTGATGGATATCGGAAAAGATTATCCAAACCAATCATCTGACTTCAGGCAGTCAACAATTGAAAAAATAATGCTTGAAAAAGCACTTGAAAAGCTGAACGAAAAGGAAAGATACCTTATCGTTCAGCTTTTTTATTTGGGCAGAACCGAACGGGAGCTTGCGGCGGAATTGCATATTGCACAGCAAAATATTAACAAAACCAAGCAGCGAATTTTGTGTAAGTTATATGAAATTTTTCAAGATTAAAAATTTTTTCAAAATTTAGGGTGTCAAACACCCTTTCCCAACGGCAAATATTCTAGAGGGGTAAATTTTTCCTCAAGTTCATTGACAATTGAATAGCAGTATTTCAGATACCTTCCCTTGCGCAGCCCATAGTGGTTGAAAGCGAAAGGATTCGACACGATGTCGAAAGGTTCACGCCCAAAGCGGCGCACGATGCGCCGCATACCAAGCGTGAACTTGCGCTCCGCCAAGACGTTCACTGAATCACAAAATCGGACAAGCACGGCACTTTGCCGAACGAGCTTTGACTCAATATTATTCCGTAAGATGATTTATAACCAAGCGATAAAGAGCAGCTCCCGAAACTTGCGTGGTAGCAAGTGCGCGATGACCTGCACAAGGGGATAATGATACTTCCGTCCGGTCATAAGTTAGAAGCGGTGAGGGCGGCGGCATGAGAACCATGCCGAGGTGAGAGTCCTATGACATCGTGACAACTTTGTTGGCGCAGCATCCGTGCTGCGCCTTGGGGTTGTCACTTCGCAACATCGTGTTGCGTTGTGCCAGCGATGGTCTGAAATATTCCCGATTGTCGGGGGTGCGGGGCAAATACGACAGTTTTTACAGGCAAACAAGCGGAGAAATCCGCTTTAATATACAAAGTCAAGGCTCTGTGTAATTTTACGCAGAGCCGAGATTTTACATAAGTAAAGGTGAAAAATGAACAAGAAAAACATAAGGCGCGGCGAAATATATCTCGCCGATTTAGAGCCTATCATCGGCAGCGAACAGGGCGGAATCCGTCCCGTTCTGATAATTCAGAACAACAAAGGCAACAAGCATAGCGGCACAACGATCGCCGCACCCATAACCACAAAGCGAATTCCGAACAGGCTTCCCGTGCACGTTTTCACGTTCGCGGGTTCAAGCGGACTGCCGCAAAATTCAAGCGTAATGCTTGAACAAATTCGCGTGTTGGATAAATCGAGATTGACCGATTATGTCGGCAGGATCAACGATTTTACAATGGAAGAAATAGACCGCGCCTTGAAAATAAGCGTTGGTCTGAACAAAAAATATAATTGAGGTAAGCATGGATAACGAAGCAATCATAAGGTACAAATTCCACTTGTGCCATAACTTCTTGGACAAGCTGTTAAGCGAAAACCTTATCACCGAAGCACAGCGCAGAAAAATCGAAAAGGCTGTCATAAAGCGGCTCTCCGAGGTTTGAACCCTCGTCCGCTTTTGTTGGTTTTGATAGGATTTCCCGTAGATATTTCGGTGGCATTAGTAATAGATAAGTCCGAACAGTTTCGGTATACTGTGTTGTGAAAGGAGTGATTGCAATGGCAGAAATCACAATAATACCCGCAAAAGACCGCTCGGACGAAATTGTCCGAACAGCCGCCTATGCCCGAGTATCAAGCGACAGCGAGGATCAGCTGAACTCATTCGCGGCACAAATTCGCTACTACACGGAACTGCTCAAGGACAGCACCGACGCGGTATTCGTTGATATGTACGCGGACGCGGGAATATCAGGAACTTCGGCGGCAAAGCGCACCGAGTTCCAAAGGTTGATGAGCGACTGCCGAAAGGGAAAAATCGACAGGATACTTACAAAATCAATATCAAGATTTGCGAGAAACACAAAGGACAGCCTTGAAGCAGTACGCGAGCTGAAAACGCTTGGCATATCGGTGTATTTTGAAAAAGAGAATATCGACACGGGAGAAATAAGCTCGGAGATGATGTTGGCGATATATAGCCAGTTCGCTCAAGAAGAATCTATGTCGATATCCCGCAACTGCCGATTGGGCGTGAAAAAGCGTATGATGGACGGTACTTACAAAACCGCTTCTACCCCGTTCGGATATGATTATGTAGAGGGCAAATTGCAAATCAATCACGAAAAGGCAGCAATCGTAAAACAGATATTCGATTGGTATGTCGGCGGCATAGGCATGGATGAAATAGCTTCTCGCTTGAATTCGGCGGGAGTTCGCAAAGAGGTCTGGCGGCACGGAACAATTCGCTGCATATTAACGAATGAACGGTACATCGGCGATAAACTTCTGCAAAAGCGTTATACCACCGACACCCTGCCGTTCAAAACCGCCGTAAATCGCGGCGAAAAGGAGCAATATTACATCAGCGGCACTCATGAGCCGATTATTGAAAAATCAATTTTCGATACCGCCCAAAAAATATTTTCTGCACGAGAAAAACCAAGCGGACACGCAATAGGAAACAGCGCGTTCCGAGGAAAAATCCAATGCGGGAACTGCGGAAATACATTCAGGCTAAAAACACGCAAGGATTGTGTACGCTGGGTATGCAGAAATCATGACGAATCTGCTGCGAATTGTAGCATTAGGCAGATAAGAGAAACGGAATTTCAAGCCGCTTTTATACGGCTATGGAAAAAACTCCAAGCACATTACAAAACGATACTCTCTCCCATGCTTCGCCAATTTGAAGCGCTCTCCGAAAGAGAAAAATACGGCAACGCCCAACTTGCCGAGGTCCGCAGGGAAATATCCGAGATAAAGCGGCAAACCTACTTGCTGACCATGCTTAATTCGCAAGGCACACTTGACGGAGCATACTTTAAGGAACGCAGTCTGGAACTCGACCGAAAACTGCAAACTGCCCAAAAGCAGCTTCACGCCAACCTTAATGATAAGGACGGCGAAAGGCTTGACGAGCTGCGGAAGCTGATCGGGATATTCGAGAGAGCCGAGCCTATAACAGATTTCGATGAAATCAAGTTCGGACAAATCGTTGAAAAAATAACGGTGCTGTCCGAAACGGAAATACGGTTTGATTTAATAGGCAATATCGGTTTTACAGAGCGGATTGAGAGGTGAGAATATGCTGAAAAATAGGAGCATACCGTTCGGTTACTGCGTGGTGAACGGAAAATATACTATTAGCGAAAACGAAGCGGAGGCTGTACGGAAAATATTTGCTGACTACATAGGCGGTAAAACGTTGATACCCATTGCCGCCGAAATGACAATCCCGTACAACACGGGAAAATCAACTTGGAACAAAAATATGGTCTGCCGTGTGCTTGAAAACAGAAAATATATCGGCGAGAATGGCTATCCCCCAATAATCTCCGTCGAGGACTTCAAGCAAGCGGCTTGCATAAAAGCAGAGCGGAACACCTACCGAAAACCCGCTCCGCAGAACGACCCGAGGCAAGCAGAGGTAACAATCACGGAATACGAACCGACCGATGAAATTCAACGAATGAGCAATGAAATCAATCGGCTGCTCGATTCCGAAATTCCCGATAAAGAAAAGGCAGAGGCACTTATAATAAACTGCGCTAAACTGAAATACGCAACCATAAGAGAGGTGAAATTACAATGACTACCACAACAGCAGTACCGAATATGCGAATCGTAATAATCCCCGCCAAGACCCAAGAGGAAATCAAAAAGGCGGAAAAATGCTTGAAAGTAGCGGCGTACTGCCGCGTCAGCACCGATGAGGAAGAACAGAAAAACAGCTATCAAGCGCAAATCGAATACTACACCGACAAAATCAACAAGAACCCCGAATGGCAAATGGCTGGCATATTCGCCGACGAGGGCATTACGGGAACACAAGCTAAGAAACGTCCCGAGTTTCTGAAAATGATAAGGCTGTGCAGACAAGGCAAAATAGACGTGATACTTACGAAGTCCCTGTCACGTTTCGCCCGCAACACTGTGGACAGCTTGAATTATATCCGAGAACTGAGGACGCTCGGAATCGCAGTAATTTCGGAAAAGGAGAACATAAACACCTTAACGGCAGAGAGCGAAATGCTGATAACAATCATGAGCTGCTTCGCCCAAGCCGAAAGCGAGTCCATAAGCAAAAACGTGGCTTGGGGCATTAGGCAGAGCTTCAAAAACGGTAATGTGCCGATGCAATATAAGAAATTGCTTGGCTATAAAAAGGGAGCGGACGGAAACGCGGAAATAGTTTCCGATGAAGCAGAGATTGTCAAAGAAATATACCGCTGCTACCTCGACGGAGCAAGTCTTAACCAAATTGCGGATATGCTGAATAACAGAGGATTAACAACAAAGGGAAGCAACTCGCCGTATCGAAAAGAAGTTATTCAGCGAATACTTACAAACGAAAAATACACGGGCGACGCTCTCCTGCAAAAGACCTACATAACCGATTGCATTACGAAGAAAAGCCGTAAAAACAACGGCGAATTGCCGATGTACCTTGTGAAGAACCACCACGAACCGATAATATCCCGAACCGATTTCAATCGAGTGCAGGAAGAAATGGCACGACGCTCTGCCAAGCGGTCTATCGCAGAAAAACTTACAAAAACCGAACAGGGCAAATACAGTGCAAAATATGCGCTGTCAGAGTTGCTTATCTGCGGAGAATGCGGTTCACATTATCGCCGAGTAACTTGGACGGCAAAGGGCTTCAAGGAGATAAAGTGGCGGTGCATCAACCGCATTCAATACGGCAAGAAAAACTGCCACAGTTCCCCTACCATAGATGAACAAGCGCTCCATAAGGCGATTATTAGCGCAATAAACGAGTTCTGCGAAGTCAAGGACGAAGTGGCAAAGGCACTTCGGGAAAGCATAACCGAAGTGCTTGACCCGAATCTGAATGGAAGCATACAGGCGGCACAACAGCGTATCGACGAGCTTGCCCACAATATCGACGAGCTGATAAAGCTGGCAACCGTACCCGAAACGGCAGCTACGGCAATGGCTGATATTGAGAAATTCAGCGAGGAAATGAAAACGCTCCGTGAGTTCATCGAAACCGAGAAAGCGAAACAGATAGCAGTACAAAGAGGCTCTGCCGAGCTTGACGCGATACTGAAACGGCTTGAAAAAGAGGACTTCACTATGACCGAGTATAATGACGTGGCGGTACGGCAACTGATCGAAAAGGTCACGGTGGAAAGCAAAAACGTCATAACGGTCGCCTTCAAGGGCGGCTTAGAAATAAGAAAGGAGCTTGATATTGGAGATTGAAATTCCGGAGTGGCTTTATGAACTGCTTCTGATTAGGGCAGCCGAAACGGATTCCGCAGTCGAGCAGATTGCGGAATCTGCTTTTAGAAAATTTATGGAGAGGATGGACAACAATGTCGACTAACGAGAAAAAAGGCGTTACCGTCAAGATCGACGCGGATTTACACGCCGAGGTCAAACGGTACATTGAGGAACATGGCATAACAATGGGGGATTTCGTCGCACTGGCACTTCAGGACGAACTCCACCCGAAACTTAATATTAGGGAGGACAAGAACATGAGCAATATGAGGACGCTGGCATTCCAGGTACCGGAGGAACTTTTTCAGCAGATTAAGGGCTATCTGCAGCGGAACAACATGACACAGAAAGAATTTGTAATCGGTCTTATCGAAAACGAGATTGAACGTGACCTTACACAGCGGGCGGCTATGAGCGAGGCACCGACCAATGTCAAGGAAAGCGCAGACGAACACATAGAGCGGCAGGAGTCAGCCGCTGTAAGCGATTGTGTGAGCGTTTCCGAAGAAGTCGGGGAACAATCCGAGGAACAGGAAAGCACCGATTTTTCGGACGATTTTGACGACGAGAGCGAGGAAACCGAAAGCCTCGACGAGGACTTGAATGAAAATGGAGAACAGGACGAATCCGAGGATATGGGGATGTTGATGGGAATGTAAGGTGGTATTTTTGTTGAAGTCCGAACATAAACAACTTCGGATTTCAACAATGCATTTAGGCTCATTGTGAAAACGCACAAGGAGGCTCCGGCAATTTTGGCTAATCGAACAAAAATCTTGCATATTGCGCAAAAATTCGACTTTTTGCGTAAATGTGGTTGAAAAATTATCCAAAGTGTACTATAATAAATATAGGGTTTGATTGTCCACCAGAGGATAATTGTATATTATCACTAAGTTGTTTAATGACAATTGAAAATATGGAGGAAATTATGAAAACAAGCAACAAATCTAAAGTATGGAAAATTTTTGTTTCGTCTACATATGAGGATATGATTCCATTTAGGGAAGCTGTTTTAGATGCAATTACAGGTTTGGAACAGTCGCCAATAGGAATGGAACATTTTGTTTCATCTTCTGAAAAATCTTTAGATGTTTGTCTTTCTGATGTGAGACGATGTAATTTATATGTGCTGTTGGTTGGAATGCGCTATGGCAGCATTGATGAAGAGACGGGAAAATCATTTACTGAGTTGGAATATGAAGAAGCTTTGCGAAATAATATTCCCGTATTGCCATTTGTTATTGACGAAAACGAATGCCCTGTTTTACCTAAATTTGTCGATGATGGAAGTAACGCAGAGAAACTAAGGGATTTTAAAAAGCGCTTAAATAGTTCCCATTTGGTTTCACGTTTTAAATCTGCAGATGATTTGAAACAATTGGTCATTAGATCTGTAGAGAAGCAGATTCAGCAAGCTGTTGAGAAGGAGACAGAGGACAAAATTACATCATCTAATGAGGATGTACTTGGTATAGACATTTACAGAAAATTCATTCTTCTTCCCGAACGATACAAGAATAAGATTATTTCCCTACGGATTAGAATTGATGGTACATATGGTTCGTGGCAACAACGTGATGATCTTTTTTTAGCCTATGGTCTAGCACCGGGAGATACATTAAGAATTAATGACGTCACACCGTTAGGAGTTGAATTGTCGGATATAAATTCTGGAAATGCTGGAATGGATTTATTTGCGGAAGGGAAAATGGCAGACTGGATATTAGACACTGGTGTTACTCGTCGCTCCGTTGTAGAGGGCAAATTTAAGTTGCTTTATGAGAATGTTAGAAATATAACACCAACTGGTGATGCAAAAATAGCGGCATTACTTATAATTGAAGGGAAGAAAGTAATAAATCCAACCAAATAAATCGCGTTATTGTCAAGTGGTGGTTAATTATAGTTAGGAGTGTGCCTTCGAATTTTGTTATTTTTGAGAGTTTTTTGCTGAATGTCGAAAAAATCTTTTTGGTAACGATGTCACAAGACAAGTCGTAGAAATACGGCTTGTTTTTTTATTGCTGATGCATTTTAAAACAGCAGTGGCGGAATTGCACCAAATCTTTGATTTGGTGGTAGCGGAAATGCTTGGCGTTTCCGCAGCTTGACAAGCACTATCTTCAGGTGCCGGTGACACAGAATGTTTAAGATTTACGCCAACTGAAAAGCCACTATACCCACGATGCAGATAATACTTCCGATTAAATTGAGCCGTGAACGCTTTTCTCTGCGGATCAGACCTATCACAAAAAGCGTTACAAGGATTATCGGCTGAATGAATGAGTAATTTGCAAGGCTTATAGATATAACCGCATTTTCAAGCAGCATTCCGAGCGTATTGGGAATTCTGGCAAGCACTACCTTAACAACGCCGCTTCGATTATTCTTAATAAGTTCCCTGATATGAACTCTCGGCAGCATTATCAGCGAAATTATCACCATAGCCGGAAGAAGCTGCATTGTTGATGAAGCATACGGAGAGAAACTCCTTATAACCAGCCCATACCCATATTTTGAAACAAGATACAGCATCAATGGCAGAATTATCTGTTTATAGTTTACGCCGCCTTTGGATGACCTTGCAATAAATACAAGGCCTGCGGCTGTTGCAAATATACAAATCAGTTTGATAATATTGAGTTCAGACCCGAAAAGAATATCAGTGAAATAAGACGCAAACAGGGTTATCCCGAGCCACGCTTTCAGCTCAAAAGCAGAAAGCTGTTTCAGCACCCGTGCGCTCATCTGGAATTCAAGCATTTTGCACATTGCAACCAGTAATACCGCTAAAAACGACTGCCATGTAAAACTGAAACTTAAATTCTGAAACGGCAGACTTAAAGCAAGGAAAACCGACATCGACGATCACATCAGGAATGTAAATTCATCGCCCGATAAGTTGGCTTTGGCAGCGGCGTATTTATCATTCAGCGAGCATATTGTATAGCAGGCTGTCACAGCGAGCATCAGAATAACAACGTTCATAATTGACCTCTATTATGATGAATAAAACATACTGACACGTTTATTTACCGGTCCAGAATGCATAGTCGGTTCTTGATGTTCCGTCGCTGAAATATGCTTTAGCACATATCTTGTTTTTCGTGCCGGGTTTTATCTTTATATTTTTCCACACGAAAACAGTGTTCTCGTTATCGGAAAGTTCGCACCGGGATATTCTGCCGTACGAAACATCATTTATACAAAGCTCCACTGCGTCCGCATTTGAATATACCTTTACAAAAGGCACATCACAAGCCCTGAATTCATGCCTGCGTTCAGTTATATAAACGGTTTTTTCACTGCTCCATACGGACCTGTAAAAGAAATATACGTCCTTTGGAATACGCTCCCTTGTGCAAAGTCCCTTGTCGTTGAGCGACTTTGTATCTCCCTCTGTTCGCCCGTAGGACGCAAAATCGAACATACACCATATAAATTCAGCCCACAGGTACTTTCTGACCGAGAATTGTTTCCACAATATCTCGTGCAGCTGCGACTGATAGTTCTCATAATGCCGTACTCCGATAGGGTCTATGTCGCTTTCCCAATCTACATTGTCCTTGTGCTGCGAAATTGCCCCACCGCCGCCGTATTCGGAAAGGCAGACAGGGCGCTTTTCCTTTTCGTTATGGTATAGGTCAAGCCATTCGCCGAAATTCTCCGCACTGCCGGCATCCTTATACCAGCCAAAATAACGGTTATACCCGACCACATCGGCAGGAAGCTCCAGAAATCTGCCGTAAAACTGATTGTCTGCAAAGGTTTTCATCCTTGTATCATCCTCTTTACAAGCAATTTCATAAAGCTCGCTGTAAAGCCCGAATATTTCATCGGTCATCTGGTGAAGTTCGTTGGACAATCCCCAGACAATAACTGACGGATGATTGTAATTTTGCCTGATAAGCTCACGAAGCTGCTGTTTTGCGTTATCTCCAAAGCCGTCTGAAAGGACATGAGCATCGCTTTCATCGGCAGACATTTTATTGATTATGCCTATCTCCGTCCATACGCACAGACCCAGCCTGTCGCATAATGAATATTCGTGGTCACAATGCTGGTAGTGAGCCATTCTTACAGCGGTACAGCCCATGTCACGAATGATACGATAATCCCGCTCACGCTGAGCGTCAGTCATTGCCCAGCCGGATTCGTAACTGTCCTGATGGTAGTTTACCCCATGGAGCGGATATGGCTTTCCGTTGAGGAAAAATCCATTATCGGCATCTATGCGGTACAAGCGTATTCCGAATTCCTGTTCAATGCTATCGACGGGTTTCCCGTTGCAGAATAAGGTTATCTCCGCACGATAAAGAGCGGGAGAGTTTACTCCGTCCCAGAGTTTCGGGCAGTTGATTTTTCCCGAAAGCGTTATCCTGTCTTTGTCCGCTCTGCCGAAAAACTCTGTTACAGGCTTTCCTTGCGGATCATATATCACAGCCTTAGCCTCTGCGGTTTCGGCTTTATCCAGCTTGATAAGTATGCCTATATCCGCAGATGTTTCTGAAATATTGCGTGGGGTTATATATACTCCGCAGGAGCCGCTGTCGTTCAGAGCAATATGAACAGGCTCGACTGCAATAAGCTTTACACCCCTGTACAAGCCGCCCATTTTTGTGAAATCGCCATTGTCGGTTATCGGTGCAATATAATCGGTGGGAGCATTCGATACTATAACAGCTATCAGATTGTCTTTGTTCGGGTATATATAGTCCGTAATATCAAATCTGAATGCTGAATACCCTCCGCTGTGCTCTCCTGCAAACCTGCCGTTGATATAGACTTCCGCAACAGTATTTGCACCTTCAAATTCCAGATAGAGTTTTTTTCCGCTGCATTCTTCAAAACTCAGCGCAAGGTTTCTGCGGTAGCATACAGTTCCACGGTAGTAGTCCCCACCGTCTGCAGCTGTCATTCTGCCTGTGCTGTCTTCGGAATTGTATGTATGCGGAAGTTCAACAGGCTGCCATGATGTATCTTCATATTCGGGAGAGATAGCATAATCTTTCGATATATTCATTCCTGCCGGAAGCTTTTTGAATCTCCAGAAATCGTTTAGTTCCCTGACTGTTCTCAAAAAAATCACCCCTTCGTATTTTAACAGATTATAACGCTTATTGACAAACAAGTCAATGAATGATATTATTAAGATATAACGATTTTAGCACAGGCGGTGAATTAATTTTGAAATTCTACGATTATCCGATAATCAGTAAAGAAGGCAGTCTTCCCGTCTTTTTGGTGAGCGTAGGGTTGAACGAATGGCAGTATCATGTAATCTGCGGCAATGGTGACAATTATGCCAAGGCTCTTTATTGTACAAAAGGAAGCGGCGTACTTATAATAAATGGGGAAAAACATATAATAAATCCGTACACCGCATTCTTTATCCCTGCCGGCTGTCCGCATGAGTATTATTCAACGGACGAATCCTGGGATACGCATTGGATAAAACCGTCAGGAAAATCCTGCACCGATATGCTTAAAGTACTCGGCTTCGACAAGCCGAAAATCTTTTCTCTTCCAAAGGAAGAAATTACATATCTTGACCACTGTTTCAGATGTATACACGAGGCACTTCTCTCTGACAAGGTTGACGGAAATTTCAGAGCATCGGGCTATCTGTACAGCTTTTTTATTGAATTTAGCCGTCTTGCAACGAAAGGAAAAGGCAGTGTACAAATCACCCCTGCGGTAACGAAGGCAATCGCTTATATTGACGAGAATTATATGAAACAGCCCGGTCTTGAATCCATAAGTAAAGCAGCAGGCGTTTCTTCGCAGCATCTGTGCAGATTATTCAGACAGACCCTGAACTGTCGACCGATGGAATACATCACGAAGCGTAAGATACAAGCAGCCAAAATGCTTCTGGCGGAAACACGGAAAACGGTCGAGCAGATAGCTGAAGAAACAGGCTTCTGTGACAGCAGTTATTTTTGCAAGATTTTTAAAAGGTTCGAGAGTATTACCCCGTCGCAGTTCAGAAATGCAGAACAGGTTCTATGAAATCCGTAAATTGACCGCCGGCATCGTATGAAAAACAAAAAGGCATCACGTTTTGATACATGGTGCCTTTTTTCTATTGTAGCTTTGCATAAACCTGCCGGATACGATCAGTTATTTTTTACGTCCGGCTCTGTTCAGCAGCAGGAGCGATACCATAAGTATCAAGGGAAATGCACACCCCGAAAGCATACCTTTCTGCATATCATTACCTGCATTCTGGGTGATATTTCCTACAATAGCAGGACCGAGCGCTCCGCCGAGGTCGCCTGCCATAGCGAGAAGTGCAAACATTGCAGTACCGCCGGTGGATATTTTGCCTGAGCAGATGCTAATAGATCCCGGCCACATGATACCTACCGAGAATCCGCACATTATGCAGCCGAGAAGACCGATTACAGGTATTCCCGACAGGGAGGCGGTGATATAACAGATCAGACACAGCAGTGCCGAGCCTATCATGAATTTCATAAGATCGAGCTTTTCGCCGTACTTCCCGTAGAGCGTACGGCTTATGCCCATCGTCACCGCAAACATACACGGACCTGCTATATCTCCGACTGATTTAGTCAGTCCGAGAGCGGACTCTGCAAATGCCGACGCCCACTGCGCCATTGAAAGCTCCGAGGCTCCCGCACATACCATAAGCAGTATTGCAAGCCAGAACAGCGGTACTCTGAGCAGGTCACGGATACGCATACCTTTGCCGTCCTCGACAGGATGTTCAATGGGACATACTGAAAAATTGTATATGTTCACAAGTGGAATTATCGCCCAGATACAAGAGAGCCACTTCCAGTTTTCTATGCCGAAAACAGTAAAAAACAGTGTTGAAATGAGTATGACTCCGACCGAACCCCAGCAGTAGAATGAATGCAGCAGACTCATTGCGGCTTCTTTATGCTCAAACGGGCAGGCTTCAACTATCGGACTTACAAGCACCTCGGTAAGACCGCTTCCCATTGCATATATGATTGTGCTTATGATTATTCCTGTGAACGGGTCGGGAAGCAGTTCAGGCAAAAAGGCAAGTCCGATAAGTCCCAGTGCCGAAAAAGCCTGCGAACCGATAACGCATTTCCGATAGCCGATTTTGTCGGCGAAACGTGCGCACAGCACATCTATGATAAGCTGAGTAACAAAAAATACCGACGAGATAAGGGCGATTTTCCCAAGCGGGATATCATAGCCGTTGTGAAATGTGAGAAATAGAAGCGGGGCGAAATTAGCCGCTATTGCCTGCGTGATGAATCCAAGATAGCAGGATATAAGTGTTTTTCTGTAATTCGCAGCCATATTGACAAACTCCTTGACGATTGATATAATCAGATTATATAGCAAACATCATAACATTTCAATGCACAAAATCACATTTTTATTACACAATATCGTAAATCAGGTGAGAATATGAGTGATGAAATCAAAAAGGACAGGATAATAACGGATGAAACCTTACGCGAAACTGCAAGTCACGGCAGCGAAGAATATCCCTTCTGCTACTATTATGAGGACATCTGGGATTTCGACTTTCACTGTATCGACTGGCACTGGCACCCGGAGGTCGAATTTGTTTATGTACAGCAGGGCATGGCTGATTTTCTGGTGGGCGGAAACAGGTATGTTCTCAGCTCCGGCGATGGAATCTTTATAAACTCTCAGGTGATACACAGGTTTGAAGCCACGGACAGCGCCATCATTCCTAACATTGTTTTTTCACCTGTTCTGCTTGCGCCGCAGGGCAGTCTGATATACAGCAGATACATCAGACCGATAATCGAATCAACTACTGAATGTGTGATTTTTTCCGCCGAAGAAACAGCGCACCGCAGCATTATAGAAACAATGAGGTCGATATTTGCCGTGCAGGGTTCAGGCACAGCGTCTGAAATGAAAACAGCAGAGCTGCTGCTGAAACTATGGCGTCTTTTATATGAAAGCATACTGATAACAGATTGCGGTTCTATGTCCGTGCATTCCGCACAGACGCAGGCTAAGCTTCAGATAATGATGCAGTATATTCATGATAATTACAGCGGTCAGATAACACTGGATGATATTGCCCGAACGGTTCTTATAAGCAAAAGCAGTGTTCTCAATATTTTCAGGACATACCTGCATACATCGCCGATAAATTACGTTGTGGAATACAGACTGAAACGTGCATCAAAGCTCCTTGTTGATACCGAAAACAGCGTTTGCACCATAGCGCATGAAACAGGATTTGAGAACATCGGCTATTTCTGCCGCAGATTCAAAAAGCTGTACGGCGTTACACCGATATATTACAGGAATCATTGCCGCAGTGCAGAGTAAAAATCAGGTACGCTCCGATTTTCATTTTAACGATTCAGCCTCAGTGCCATCGCCTTATCTTTCTGACTGCGGAGATTTTACAAGTCGTAGAAATACGGCTTGTTTTTTATTCGCCATACTCCGACGCATATAATTATCATTCAACATAACGAACGGTATACATACAAGCATATTTGATATAACCGCCTGATAATATTCTAAAAATATGCAATTAATATACATAGTGTTATTTTGATATGGAAACATATATGAATACAGCGACAGACTTTTATTTTATTCGGCGTATAGCGTTAGTTTAAGCTGACTTAATCATATTATAGCGGTAAGGCACTTACTATTCACCTATCTTTCGATTTTTACTTTTTGAATGTAGCTATTTGGCGAGATATTAACATTTTTTTACTTGCATCATACAGATTAAAATGATATAATACAAAATGAGGTGTATAATATGAGAATTTGCTATATAGATGATAACGAAGAATACCTGAACAGTTTCAAAGATAATTTCAAAGATGTATTTCGTGAAAATGATTTCACTTTTATGCAGTATCCGAATGAATATATCGGCTCTGATGATGTCGCTGATATTGTTATGCTTGATGTAGAGTTCGGCAGCGAGGGCAACGGACTTGATTATCTGGATTGTATCACGAAGAAATCAGGTTATACCCAGATAGTGATAGTCACCGCTTATACCGAAAAATACATAGAAGATATTTTTATGCAAAAAGAGAATGTTGCAGGGTTTCTGAAAAAGCCTATCGACAGGGAAACTATGCTCAGGGTCTTTGCTAAAGCAGAGATGCTTATAAGAAACAAAAAGGCGGAAGTAACCGTTAGAACCGGAAAGTATGAATATGTGACATTGAAAGCGGATGATATTTTGTACATTGAATCTGCCGGTCACAATCTCAATTACATTACCCGCACAAAAGAGTATACGACACAGGGAAAGCTGGATGACCTTATCGAGCAGCTTCCGTCGTTTTTTGTCAGATGTCACAAGAGCTATTTTGTTAATCTCAATAAAATCAAAGGCTTCACGGGCGATTATATCCTTATAGAAGGAAAGCCGGATATTTCCGTGTCACGCTCCAAAAAGACCGAATTCATAGAAGCATACAGAAACCATCTTCAGAAATAAAACGGACGGGAAAATATGAAAATAATCAATGTTGACAATATATACGCATGGGCGATACTTGTATCTTCAATATCGCAGGTCATTATTACGGGATGGACATTTTCGCAGTGCTTCAAAATCAGGATTTCTAAGGTTTTGTTTACGGCATTGATTATCCTTGTTTCCTGCATTGCAATCGTACCGCCGACCTTTTTTCAGATTTACTTTCCGATAAAGGCGGCGATTTTGTTTATTCTTGTGTTTGTTGTGTTCAAGCTGTCGTCTGAATCCGATTTTGTTAAGCCGTTTATCTTTCTCTGCCTTGATATGCTTGTAAATATTACGCTTGAAATGCTGCTGCTGATGACGGTTACATTAATCGGTATCAACGATTTTCAGGATGTAAACGACATCTATACGTTCAACCGTATGATATCGTCGCTTATGTTTACGGTGATTTGTATACCGTTCAAATATCTCATAGCACTGCTGTGGAACAGGATAGTAAATAAAAGTACATCCTCAAGGCTCAATTTAAGTCTGATATTATTTCCTGCGGCGCAGACCTTTGCAATGGTCGGTATGGTCGCCGATCACGCAGGCAATGCCGATGCAAAGCAGCACCCTATGGTTCAGGCAAATTCGACACTGGTGCTGACGATTTCGTTCCTTACGTTTCTTGTCGCAGATATAGTGTATCTTTATTTTATGGCAGATCTTGAGAAAAAGGCTGTGCTTGAGCGTGAGGTAAGCTCGCTGAAATACGCCCGTCAGCTTGAAGAACAGCATTTTAAGCAGATAGAGCAAAAGCGTTACGAGGTGGCTAAGATACGTCACGATATAAATAATCAGCTTGCAAGCATAAAAAGTATGGTGCACAGCAGACATATAGAACAGGCTGAGGAACTGATAGGCGAACTTGAAAATACTGTGAGCAGGACGCAGGAATACCGGTATTGCTCAATACCTGTAGTAAATGCGGTAATATCCGAGAAGAACAAAGAGGCTGAAAAGTACGGCATACGGCTTGTAACAAATATAGATATTCCCGATTCCGCCGGAATAACACAGCATCATCTATGCAGTGCATTTGCAAATATGATCGACAACGCTATCCGTGCGGAGCGTGGCTTCACGGAAAAAGACAGCGACAGGAAAATCATTAATGTCAATGCGGTGAGCGATTCGGTAAGTGTTTATATAACCGTCAGGAATTATGTATCGGGTGTTGAGATCTCAAGAGAGGACGATTCCTCACTTCACGGTTACGGACAAAAAATACTCGGCGATATTGCCGAAATATATTCGGGTACGTTTGATACAACGGAAAAGAACGGAGAGTATACCTGTACGCTCGTTATGCAGATGAAGGAACGTCAGACAGAAAATATATAAAGGTTGCAAAAAAGTAATATGAAAATTGTTAATATTGATAATGTATATGCGTGGCTGTATCTTTTTTCTTCGGTACCGCAGATGATTTTTACCGCATGGGCATTTTCACGATGCTTTGAACTGAAAGTGTCGCAGAAAGTATATTATATTGCTTTTACAGGGCTTTCCTTCGCTCATCTCGTTTCACAGATATTTTTCGGCTTATATGTCCCTGCAAAGACGTTTGTCCTGCTTGCACTGCAGATAGTCATGATGTGGCTGATGTCAAAAAGCGGTATAGTTAAAGCGATTATTTTCAACGGCTTTGATATGGTTATCAATATGCTGCTGGAATTTATATTATTCCTGAGCTTTTTCGGGATTTTTATTACAAATAACGGTATTACTACAGATGTATATACAAGCGAAAGAGTAGTTGGCTCCGTGCTTTTTACGACGCTTTCGTTACCGCTTAAATACCTGCTTGCTGCTGTATGGAACAAGATAGCCGGAAAGAAACAATCAAAGCTCCGTATGAGCCTTATAGCTTTTCCTGTGGCGCAGGTGCTTGTTATCACAGCAATCGTATCAAGTTTTTCACAGGTGTATATGAATATACTTAAAGTCGATATATTGCTTGTTACAACAATAGGTCTTGTGATTTTTGCGATTGCCGACCTTATATATATGTTCTTTATTTCGGATATTGAAAAGAAGAACGCACTTGAGCTTGAGGTAAACTCGCTGAAATACGCCCGTCAGCTTGAAGAACAGCACTTTAAGCAGATAGAGGAAAAGCGTTACGAGGTGGCGAAGATACGTCACGATATAAATAATCAGCTTGCAAGCATAAAAAGTATGGTGCACAGCAGACATATAGAACAGGCTGAGGAACTGATAGGCGAACTTGAAAATACTGTGAGCAGGACGCAGGAATACCGGTATTGCTCAATACCTGTAGTAAATGCGGTAATATCCGAGAAGAACAAAGAGGCTGAAAAGTACGGCATACGGCTTGTAACAAAGATAGACATTCCCGATTCCGCAGGAATAACACAGCATCATCTTTGCAGTGCGTTTGCAAATATGATCGACAACGCTATCCGAGCGGAGCGTGGCTTCACGGAAAAAGACAGCGACAAGAAAATCATCAATGTCGATGCGGTGAGCGATTCGGTAAGCGTTTATATAACCGTCAGAAATTATGTATCGGGTGTTGAGATCTCAAGAGAGGACGATTCCTCGCTTCACGGCTACGGACAGCAGATACTCGGTGATATAGCGCAGATTTATTCGGGAAGGTTTGAAAAGTCGGAAAAGAACGGAGAGTATACCTGTACTCTCGTTATGCAGATGAAGGAACGTCAGGCAGAGGATTTTGCCTGATTATCCGTAAGTGCTTTTTGGTGGATAAAAATGGATTTGATAAACACGGAAAATATTTTTGCGTGGGGTACACCCATAATCACAGGGTATCTACGGTCACAAATGCCGATTTTACGTTGTTTATGCAGAACAGCATCACAGGATTATGTGGTGCTGTTCTGCTTTTTCGGTGTTCGGTTAATAAGAATCTGTAAGATTATATATATCAACACCATTATTCTTGGCATACCGAACCGCTTTATAAGCTCCGCCACTATTATGCTGAATATAGCATACAATGAGGCTTGAACGGTTAACCATGTTCGTATTACGAATTAATATAGCTGATATATAATGTGCTGATTAAGACTCGGCACACACTTCAACTTCGTCATAATAGTAAAGATAGTTCTGTTTATTATCCCTATATATCGTCTGCATCATATATATTTTTTTAGTCAGAGATATTTGCCTAATAGAAACGCATCGCTTTACTGAGATCATAACAAAAGCGAGCTGCCGTTTATCAGTAGCTCGCTAAAAAATTATATACGAATATTAGGCTGTATTACCAGTATTGTAAATATGTTATCATTAAAGAATCTTCCTCTGCATTTTTTTAAAACACTCCGACACCTCAGCTCCATTTCTCACAAACGCAATAAATTCGTCTATCTCCGCATGGCAAGTCAGCCACCTGTCGCCTGAGTAAAGCTGTCCGTCAGTAGTTCTTATCCACTCGCCCTCGGGAAGATATACCTGCCGTTCTGTGGAGTTCTGCACCAGTATAGGCGCAAAGAGAATATCTCTGCCGAACATATATTGGTCTTTTAGCGAGTAGCAGATATCGTCATCGGGAAAGTCGAAGAACATCGGGCGCATTATCGGTTCACCAGTCTTAGATGAGCATCTTGCGCACTCGGTTATGTATGGCTTCAGCCGTTCACGAAGCTTAACAAGTTCTGTTAGTATCTCGTAGTTCCTTTTGCCGAACGACCACAGCTCGTTGTCACCGCCGCTGGGTTCTTTTACATTCGGGTGGCGGAGCTTGTAGCCGCTCTGACGGTTGCGTGTTCCGTGCAGTCTCATAACGGGACAGAACAGCCCGAACTGAAACCACCGCACGATAAGCTCCCTGAACCAGTCGCTTTCAATGTCACCGCCAAAGAAACCGCCGATATCGGAATTCCACCACGGTATGCCGCTCATAGACATCGACAGTCCCGAAACCACACTCTGCCTCAGTGCATCGAAATTTGAGGGAATATCGCCGTTCCAGACAATTGTGCCGTATTTCTGGCTTCCGGGATAGGCGCACCTTGTCAGCAGAACTATATCATTTATACCCTCGTTCTTCAGACCGTCATAGAATGTCTTTGCGTAATAATAGGGATAAGCAAGCGCAGTCTGTGCGCCGTTTCCAATGTGAAATTTCAGATTCCCAAACTGCTGCGGGTGAACCTCGGGCTCTGCCTGATCGAGCCAGAAGGTCTTGATGCCGAGGTCAAAATATCCCTTTTTCACTTGCTGCCACATGTATTCTCTTGCTTCGGGTGATGTCACATCAACATAAGTCTGCTGACCGTGAAAATCGAATATCCCAAACTGTCCGTTCTCGGTTCGAACAAGCATATTGCCGTCTTTCATCATTTCCCAGTTGCGGCTGTCTGGATTGATAGTCGGCCATATAGACACAACAGGCTCGATACCCATAGCTTTAAGATCATCACACATCGCCTTCGGGTCGGGCCAGTATTCGGGGTCAAACTCCCAGTTGCCCTGCTCCGTCCAATGGAAAAAGTCGATAACTATTGCATCTATCGGTATGCCTTCCGCTTTGTATCTGCGGGCGACCTCCAGTACCTCGTCCTGGCTTTCATATCTTAATTTGCACTGCCAGAAGCCTGCCGCCCAGTCGGGCATTTCCGGAGCAAAGCCTGTCACTCTTGCATAACCGTTCATGACCTCGGCAGGCGTTTTTCCTGCGATAACAAGAAAGTCTGCCTGATAGCAGCTTTCTTCCGACCAGATAGTATGATTCTTTGCAAACTCGGCTCTGCCTATTCCGGGGTTGTTCCACAGGAATCCGTAGCCCAGCGAGGAATAGACAAAGGGCAGGCTCGACTTCGTGTTCCAGTGTTTCAGGTCAAAGGAACAGTATTTCTTATCAAAGTTTTCCTGCTGCTCTTGCCCAAGCCCGTAAAAATGCTCGTCATCTCTTGCGTCAAAGATGATGCGTGTACGGTAGTTTTGACCGTCGGTGTGTTCAAATTTTGAGGTATATTCGCCCTCTTCATGAGTGCGGAGAATAAGGCTGCAGTTTTTGTAAAAAGAAAGCATATATGCTCCCCACGGCAGGTCGCAGATCTCCGATCTTAGAATGCCGCTTGTTACAGAGGCTTTCCCCTCTGTAATCTCTGTCTCGAAGGAACAGTCCTCCACATCAAGCAGAGTCCATTTTTCATCTGAAAGCGTACTGTTTCTCGTAATCCGCACACGGATAATATCCCTGCCGTACGCTTCGATGCAGACAAGCTCGTCTTTGAGCTTATATATAATGCCGTTATCTGTTTTAGTTATAATGCTCATGGTGTTTCTCCTATAGTTATATTATTGCATCCTTTGCAAAAGCACTCGGCTTCTCCCCGAAGTGCTTTACATATGCCTTATAGAAAACCGAATAATCGTTGAAACCGCAAACTTCTGCGGCTCTTTTTGCGCTCTCACCGCTTTGTAGAAGTTCTCTCGCCCTGACAAGCCGCTTGGCGGTTATGTACGCCCAAAGCGCAGCCCCTGTCGCTTCCTTGAACAGCCGGGTGAACTGGGATGCACTTAAAAAGAAATGCTCCGCCAGTCTCTCTACAGTTATTTCCTCGCACAGCATATCGTTGACATACCATACCAACTGTTCGGAGATCGTGGGCTCGGCTGTTGGATTGTATGAGCTTTGCTTTCCCAGCATATCCATGACCCCGGCAAGTTTTGTTGTAAATAAAAGCGTCCTACTGTAGTCGTCGCCTTCAAAGTAAGCAAGCTCACTCAGGGTATCTTTGATTCCTGGAATATAATAGTGATTCCGATGTCCGAGCGGTCGGTCTGTAAAGAGCTTCATAAGTCTCCGCTCCGGGTCAAAGCTGTCAAACAGCGACAACGGGAAATTAACTGCGTACCTCTCATATCGCTCTGCACTTAGAAAGCGAGTACAATGCGCCTCGCCCGGTCGCATTATCAGCAGGCTGTCGTGCTCCAGCGGATAGACCGAGCCCTCAACAAGATACTGTGCGTTGCCTGAAATAAAATAGAACAACTCGCAGCGATCGTGTATGTGAAAGTAAAAGCCGTTACTGTCAGGCTGCTCGTCAATTGCGTGACGGATATTGATGCCGCCCCGGTCGGTCTCTTTTAGGAAGTCCATGATCTCGTTCCCTTATATAACATACCACATCATGCGTGAAATTGCAATATGTAATGATGATTTTTGCAATTGTGCTATCATAGTTTCAATAAAACAGCTTGGAGATGTTGCCATGAGATTTCGACTTGTAGCTTTCGCAGACGAAGCCGCTCCCGACCTTGCTGGGCAGATCGAAGCCATGCAGGAAAACGGAGTTGAGCTTCTGGAGATCAGGGGCGTTAACGAAAAAGCGTACAGCGAGGAAAAGATATAATTGACAGCAAAAAGGGCAGGTAAATCCACCTGCTCTTTTTTATTTTGCAATAAAAAATTATCGAAAAACGATAAAAATCTATTGACAAACGGAAATCGGTGTGATAAAATACAGATAACAAAAAACGATAAATGCGTCAGGAAAGGGCGGTATTATGAAAAAACAAAATTATTCTGTAATGACAACCTCAATACTTGTAAAGGCGGTATTCGTGCTTATAATCGTATGCTGTATATTTGCACCTTTAATTGTCCGTGTCTATGATAACGGTATCATCGCACTGACAGGAAGGTCGGTGTATCTGCCTATGATAATCACTCTTTATCTTGCGGCGGCGGCAGCACTTGTGATAGTTACAGCGCTTGACCGTCTGCTGTCAAACATAAGGCACGACAAGGTGTTCATACCCGCCAACGTGAAAATATTACGGCTTATATCGTATTGCTGTTTTGCCGTAAGCGTTATCTTTATCTATTTCAGTTTTATAAGAGCGTTTGCGTGGCTTGTGGTTATAGCGGCGGCATTTTTCGGACTGATACTGCGTGTTATAAAGAACGTCTTTGAACAGGCAATCGTAATAAAGGAAGAGAACGACTTTACTATATGAGCTGTGAGGTACTGATATGGCAATTGAAATAAATCTTGATGTAATGATGGCAAAGCGGAAAATCTCATCCAACGAGCTTGCCGCCGCAATAGGCATAACGCCTGCAAATCTATCGGTGCTGAAAACGGGCAAGGCAAAGGCAATAAGATTTTCAACGCTTGAAAAGATATGCGAGGTGCTGCAGTGTCAGCCCGGAGATATTCTGTACTATAAAGGCGGTGGAGAAGATGAATGAATACTATAATTATGCGGAAAACCCGGAGCAGTGCGGTAACGTTCCGCCGGTGAATGTATACGGCAGAGCAGACGGGCAATTTGTACAGCCTCAAAGGCAGCTGCAAGGTCCGCCCGAAGCGAAGAAAATATACGGCATCCGTGACTTCATATTCGCTGTGATGACCGTTATAATCGGCTTTATAACACTGAAGCTGTTCTTTACCGAGGGCGAAATATTCCCGTTTGCAGAGGTTATAGCGTCGGGCTGGTATCACGTTATAGTGGCGACCCTTGCGGTTATGGCAGTGATATATATCAGCAAAAAGCCGACCGCTTCACAATGGGCGATTTTCGGCTGTGTGATGCTGTTCTGTGCTGTTCCTGTGTTTTCATCGACAGGGCTTGTACGATTTTTGTCGTGGGTATATGCCGCAATACTGCTCTGTTACTTCGCTTACAGCTTTATAACCTCAAAACCGCTGTTTTCAGACGGATTCTTAAGGGAAATATGCGAGGCTGTATTCGCATTGCCATTTGCAAACTTTTCCGTCGCACCAAAGTGTGTGGCTGTTCCCTTTACAAATAAGGAAAAAGGAGAAAAAAGCAAAACAGCGTTATATATTCTGCTCGGAGTGCTTTGCTCAATTCCTGCCGTGATTATAGCGTGTACGGCACTTTCGAGCGCCGATGATAATTTCGGAAGATTATTATCAGGTATAACCGGCGGATTTTTCGACAACTTTTTCACTAACGTAATAATTCTTGCGGTAAGCATACCGCTGTCGTTCCTGCTGTTCGGAGCAATGAGCGGTGCTAAAGGCAGAAAGCGTAAAATGACAGGCGACACAGGGAGAGCGGCAAAGGTGCCTGCTGTCGCAATATGTTCTGCGCTGACGCCGCTTATACTTATCTATCTTCTGTTCTTCGCCTGCCAGCTGCCGTATTATCTGAGTGCATTCGGCGGAGTCCTTCCCGACGGCTACAGCTACAGCGGATATGCAAGACAAGGCTTTTTTGAGCTGTGCGGAGTGGCAGTGCTTGACCTTATGGTGATATTTCTTGCCGGTGTTCTTGCAAAGAGAAACGAAAACGGCAGAAAGCCCGTTGCCGTAAGAATATATTCGGCGGTTTTCAGCATGATTACGATACTGCTTATCTGCAGTGCAATGTCAAAGATGATAATGTATATCGGCGAATATGGGCTTACCGGGCTTAGATTCTATACATCGTGGTTTATGATACTTCTCGGAATAGTTTTCCTTGTGCTGATATTGCACGAGATATTCCCCGGTATGAAAACAGTGGCAACGCTTTTCATTTCCTTTACCGTAATGTTCAGTGCGCTGTGTTTTTGCGACCCTGACGCAAGAATAGCTCAGTACAATGTCGAAAGCTATCTCAGCGGTGAAATTGCTGAAACAGATACAGGAAGCCTTGCTATGCTGTCGGAAGGAGCCGCTCCTTATGTAGAGCGTCTGAAAGATAGCGACAGTGCCTATTACAACTGCTGTAACCGTGTATTGATAACAATGAAGGAGAGCCGGACTTCAGGCGTATACTTCCCTTTGTCATTTACTTCTTTAAAAGCAAATGAAATATATGACAGGATATAATTATTTTGCGGGTGGCGATTTTTCGCATTAAAATGCCGATTTAGCTATTGACTAATTTTCAGCGTTATGTTATACTAATGTGAGAAAGATTATCAGTTTATCCACGGAGGTGTAATATGACGATATTCTATGAGTTTGAAGGTAAGCTTTATGCTAATATAACAAACAGATGTCCGTGTTCGTGCGTTTTCTGCATAAGAAAGAACGGCGACAGCGTTGCGGATAATGACAGCCTGTGGCTTGAGCATGAGCCGAGCTATGAAGAAATTATCAAGGCGTTTGACGATTTTGATAAGACGGGACTTCACGAGCTTGTTTTCTGCGGTTACGGCGAACCTATGGAGCGTGCCGATGTTCTGCTTGAGGTCGCAAAGTATGTAAAGCAGACTACCGATATGAAGATTCGTATCAACACAAACGGACTTGTTGATTTTATCAACCCTGCATTTGATTCATACAAGATGAGATATATAATAGATTGTATTTCCATAAGCCTTAACGCTCCCGACCCTGAGAGCTATCTTGAGGTATCACGTCCTAAGTTCGGGCTTCCGTCATTCAATTCTATGCTTAATTTTGCCGCAACGGTAAAAACTATCGTACCTGAGGTTATGTTTACCGTGGTTGATATAATAAAGCCTGAGCAGATTGAGCAGTGCAAGGAGCTTGCAGAGGGGCTTGGTATTCCTCTGAGAGTTCGTCATTGGGTCACGGATAACGAGAGCTATACCTGACAGGAGGGCAGTATGAATTATTCTCAACAGAGAAATTGCATAATGAATATCGTTGTTTCAAATCCTGTCCACCCTACCGCCGAGCAGGTCTACGATATAGCCAGACGCAGTTATCCTAAAATAAGCCTCGGTACAGTTTACCGTAATCTCAATCAGCTTGCGGAACACGGCATACTGAAGAAAATATGCAGTTCTTACGGAAGCGTTCGTTTTGACGGCAGGACAGATCCGCATTTTCATATGATATGCAGCTGCTGTGAAAAGGTCTTTGATGTGGAGCTTGGTGAAATGATGTGTCTTAACGATAAGATACGCACAAAGTATGACTTTGATGTTACCGAGTACGAGATAAGCATCAAGGGTATATGCAGTGAGTGCAGAGAGAAGCTGGGTAAAGGCGAATCGGCGTGAAAGTCTTATATTGTGTGTAAGTTATGCAAGTGCAAAATGATAAAAAACAGCTTTACAACTCATGTTGTCAATTACAGTAATTCGGTAATAATAATTAAAAATGTACCTTGCGAGGAATGTGAACAATGCGGAGAGATATTTTACACAGATGAAGTTGCCGAACAGCTCGAAAAACTTGTAGAAGCGGCAAAAAGTCTTTTACAGGATATTTCTGTTATCGACTATTCAAAAGTTGCGTAATCAATATCTGAAATATTGAAATAAAAGTGGGCAATTTTGTATTTGCTCACTTTATTTTTATCTGAAAAAACAGGGAAACGCTTTCAATCTATTGCTTTTTTATCCGAATAAGGCTATAATAAATAGGATAACTTAAAAAGGAACGTGATACAATGCTTATAAGAATAGCAGGTACGGTCAGCGAGTCTATTGTAGACGGACCGGGAATAAGATATACAATATTTACACAGGGCTGTCCGCATCACTGCGAGGGCTGTCATAATCCCGAAACGCATGATTTCAGCGGCGGCAGGCTTGCGGATACCGATAAGATATATAATCACATTGCGGAAAACCCTCTGCTGAAGGGTGTTACTTTTTCGGGAGGAGAGCCGTTCTGCCAGCCTGCGCCGTTATATGACCTTGCAAAGAGGATAAAGGAAAACACAAAGCTCGATATAATGTCATATACCGGGTTTACCTTTGAACAGCTTATTGAAAAATCAAAGACGGACGAGGATGTTAAAAATCTGCTGTCGGTAGTTGATATACTGGTCGATGGAAAATTTATACTTGCCCAGAGAAGCCTTGAACTTCATTTCAAAGGAAGCCGCAATCAGAGGATAATTGATTGCAAGAAATCACTGGAAACGGGTAATGTTGTAATTAAGGAGTTGTGATGAAGAAAAGAACGACAATTCGCATTTCTGCGTTTTTGCTGTGCTTATGCTGTGCTTTTTTCACCTCGTGTAAAGAGGATGACGGCAAGGGATATGTGTTCGGTTATGATATATCGTCAAACCCCGGAAGCCTTGACCCTCAATACGCTTCTGACAGGGAATCATATCTTATAATCGGCTCGGTGTTCGAGGGCTTGTTCAGGATCGGAGCGGACGGAAATGCGGAAAAAGCAATGGCTGAAAGTTATACCGTTTCGGATGACGGGCTTACATATAACTTCAAACTGAAGCAGGACAGATACTGGACAGACGTAAACGGCTACAACAAGAAGGTCACAGCCGCCGATTTTGTTTTCGGCTTCAGAAGATTATTCCTGCCGGAAACCAGAGCGCCGAAGGCATCGGAATATTTCTGCATCAAAAATTCCGATAAGATAAACAGCGGAGAAATCACAGACCTGTCACAGCTCGGAGTTACGGCGCAGGGGGATTATTCGCTTACAATAGAACTGCAATATACCGAGCCGTCATTTGCAATGCTTCTTGCTATGCCGGCGGCTATGCCGTGCAACGAGGAATACTTCATCAAGGCACAGGGCAAATACGGTCTTGACGCAGAGCGAACTGCGTCAAACGGTCCGTTTTATGTTAAGACGTGGAATTATGACGCTTGGAGCAACAATAACAATAACCTCGTTCTTCGTTACAGCGACAAGTATAATGAGCATGACGAGGTAACTCCGCTCGGACTTAACTTCTTCATTGAAGATAATCATATTACTGATTTCACCGACGGAACATCGCAGAGCATCGTTCTTTCAGGCAGTAAGGCAAAGAGCTATCTTGACAAAAATTATATCTATGACGAATTCTCGACCGCTGTTTGCGGCATTACAATGAACACATCAAATTCGATATTCAGGAGCGACAAGCTCCGCTACGCCTTACTGTATGCGACCGATACCGCAGAACTTGAAATGCCTTTCGGATATACCGTTGCTGATGGAGCGGTACCTCCGTCTGTAAAAAATTCGCTCGGAAGCTATTGTGATGTTGTGGGCGGCAAGGCAGTGGTAAAGCCCGATGAGATAAAGGCATATACGGCATATCAGAGTGCGTGTGCCGGTATTGACAAGGCGGATTTGTACAGCGTCAATATAATCGCTGTAGAAAACCGTGACGAAGAAATAGGCGAATCGGTAAAGGGCATTTTACAGCAGTGGCAGGCAAAGCTCGGAATGTATTGCAGTATCTCGTATATCAGCGAAAGCGAATATGACGAGAAGCTGAAAAACGGCGATTATACGCTTGCACTGACACGTCTTAACGGCAGTTATAATTGCCCTGAGGCGTATCTTAACAGCTTTACGGATAACGTGAACAAATACAGTGCTATGAACAGCGATTATTCGAAATTGCTCGAAAAAGCATCGCAGGCGAAGGATGAGAAGGAGGAATATGAGCTGTGCAGACAGGCGGAAAAACAGCTTATATCCGACGGCAGATTCATTCCCGTTGCATACGTTACGGAGTATTTTATCAGTACAAAAAACTGCGAAAATATAATTTATGACGCATTTACAGGACAAATTGACTATCGTAATGCGCTCTATTTCGACTGATAATATGACAGCAAAGAGAAAAAACAATAAAAATTGCGGGTATTGATTGACTTTTTATTATAGGTATGATAAAATCAATGTAAGCGATTACAAAGACAAAGGAGGCAAATTTGTATGGAAAATAGAACAGAATTACAGCCGTACAGCGTCCTTATGTCAGTATACAGCGGAGAAAATCCCGAGTTTTTCGCTCAGAGCCTTGAAAGCCTGTATATACAGACTTATCCTGCGGATGAGATAGTTGTTGTATGCGACGGCGGGCTGAATGAACAGCTTGACGGAGTGCTTGAGCAATACAGCGAAAAGTTCGGCGGTAAGCTGAAGATACACCGCCTTGAAAGTCACGGCGGCACTGCAAAATGTGCTAACACAGGACTTGCTATTTGTAAGAATGAATATATAATGAAGATGGATTCCGATGATATATGCCTTGAAAACAGGGCGGAGAAGCAGATGACATATCTTGCACAACACCCTGAGGTGTCAATACTCGGCAGTTATATTCAGGAATTCGACAGCGATACAGGTAATGATATTGCTGTCAGAAGACCGCCGACAGAAAATGAAGCGATAAGAAAATTTGCAAAACGCAGAGCGCCGTTCAATAACCAGACGCTTGTATATAAAAAATCGCTTGCACAGTCGATCGGCGGATACTGCGAGGAACTTGAACGCTGTGAAGATTATGACTTTATGGTGCGTATGCTGATTGGCAGTGCAGTAGCTGCAAACATTCCCGAAGTTCTTGTACGCTACAGGGTAACAGCCGGAAATCTGAACCGCAGACGCAACTGGCGTAACACAAAGAGCTTTATTGCGGTCAGAAAAAAGATAAGGAAGATGGGATTCTCAGGTTTTATGGATTTCCTTATTCCTTGTGCAAGCCAGATAATTCTGTTTATCGTACCCGGCTTTGTGACCGGATTTATCTATAAAAAACTGCTCAGAAAATAAGAATGACCTCTGCTTTTGCAAAGGTCATTCTTATTTTCGGATATACAAATCCCCCGACTTTGAAAATCGGGGGATGCGTTTTACTTAGCGGTAGTTACCGCCGCTCTTACATAGTTGCTGTACTTAGTTGAACTGCCGGAGGTCTTATATGCTCTGATTCTGAACGTATAAGTAGTGTTTGCCTTAAGTCCTTTTGCAGTGCAGGTAAGTGTACTGTTGCTCATTGTCTTTGCTATCTGAGTCCACTTGCCGCCCTTGTACTGTTCGACAATGTAGCCTGTAGCGGTTGTGTTTTTGTTCCACTTCAGAGTAGCGGTCGTTTGGGTAACAGATTCCTTTGTAAAGCCTGTTACATTCGTAACGCTCGGTGCGGATGTTCTCGCAGCAAGTCTTATATAAGCGGTTTCGGTGGTTTTACCGTTTACCGTCTTGTACGTTTTGATGCGGAATGTGTAAGTTGTGCTTGCTTTCAGGTTCTTCGCAGTGTACGAAGTATTGGTGTTTGACGCTGTTTTTGTAAGCTGTACCCACTTTCCGCCTGTATACTGTTCAAGCACATATCCTGTAGCGCATGAATTCCTGTTCCATTTTACAGTAATGCTTGAATCTGTAGAGGATTGCTTTGCAAAGCCCGTAACATTTGCAAGTGTGGTGGTACCTGCAACATTCGAATATAATCCGGTCAACACTGTGTCACCGTATCGGTACGCCCTGATTCTGAATGAGTAGGTCGTTCCGTTTATAAGGCCTTTCTCAGTATAGCTTGTTGTGTCAACAGGAAGCTCTGCTATATTGCACCACGATCCGTTCTTGTATCGTTCAACGAAGTAACCGACTTCACCTTCACATTTATCCCACTGTAACGTAACTGAATTTGTTGTAGCTGATTTTACCTTGAAGTTAGTAACATTTTTAACGACCAGCTTGGAAGTCCTTGCCGCAAAGCGTACATAATCGCTGTAGGCATAGATTCCCTTTTGGGTTTTATACGCCCTTATCCTTAAAGTGTAAACCGTATCCGGTTTCAGATTGTATAAATCGACCGCAGGATATTCACTGTCATTTATCTGTACCCACTTACCGCCTTTGTACTGTTCGGTAATATATCCATCGGTGTCTTCAACTTTATCCCAATTGATGAAAATTTCCGTGGTGGTTGTATGCCTTGCTGTGCAATTGGTAACACTTGCGGGAGGAGTCAGCTTTTCGGGTATCTGTTCCTTCTTGCCGTACTTTATTACAGCATCAACAAAAGCCTTATCATACCAGCCGAGCGTTGAACGGTTGAGGTGACCGTGGCATTCGCCCTTGTCACTGCCATTGAACGCATTGTTATCCCACAGCATACAAGGCACGCCGTATTCGGCGGATTTGCCCATATAATACTGTGCCCACTTTACACGTTCAGCTGCATTGTTTTTGTTGGAGGCACTGGTTTCACCGATTATTGCAGGGATACCTTCATCAATGAAATGCGATTTTATTGTGCTGTACAGATAATCCACTTCATTTTTCAGATCATTCGTAAATTCAGCTGTGCCGTTTGCGTTAAGAGCAAAATTATAAGGTGTATATGCGTGTACCGACACGATAAGACGATTGGGCGTAGAATCATCCGGTAATTTGAAAGTTGGTGTTGTACAGCCGTCTATGGATGCACCGTATCCGGGAACCATTATACATCTGTCGGTATTTTTGCCGCCTGCCGCACGGATAGCATCAACCGCTGTCTGATTGAGTGTGTTTATTACACTGATCGAATCACGAACTGCACTGTTGGGATTATTTACAGGAAACCACCACTCATCGCCTGTGCCGACAAGTCTTGGCTCGTTGAGCGTTTCAAATACAAGATGCTGGTCGTAGTCCTTGAAATACTTTGCAACCTGCGTCCATATTGATTTTACAAATTTCACCGACTGTGTTTTATATGTAGATGAAGGGTAGTAGTACTGTGTGGATGTGTCGTGGTGAATGTTCAGGATAACGTACATATCGTTATCAATGCAGTAATCTACAACTTCCTTTACTCTTTTAAGCCACTGAGAGTCGATAGTGAAGTTGTCACCGGTCGTGTGGTTGCCCCACGATACAGGTACTCTTACTGTGTTGAAGCCTTGTGCTTTTACGGCGTCTATCATCGCCTTTGTTGTTTTCGGATTTCCCCATGACGTTTCGCTGTAAAGGCTGTTTCCGCCGCCTGTAGCGTCAAGAGAATTTCCTAAGTTCCAGCCTGTGCCGATGAAGCTTACAAGCTCTGTTGCTGTGTTACCGTTCATCTCTGCCGCTGATGCGACCTGAGTAACACACATCGTCATCAAAGCCGCAATTGCAAAAATTGCTACGGCTGTAATGACAGAAAGGGTTTTCTTTGCTGTTGACATTTTACTCTCCTTATTCCCGGTAATTTGCCATTATAACATTCCTGTTATAATATTCTTTATATCAGAAAGCGGAGCCTGTTTTATGACTGCGCCTTCTTCAAAAGCAACACAGGGCATACCATATACAACGCAGGAATCTTTGTCCTGACCTATCGTATATGCGCCGGATTTTCTCATTTCGGCAAGACCTGAAGCACCGTCACGTCCCATGCCTGTGAGAATTATACCTATAGTTCCTTTTCCTGTAACCTTTGCTACAGAACTGAACAAAACATCAACAGAAGGGCAGTGTCCCGAAACCTTTTCACCGGGCTTTGAGGTAACATATAACCCACTTGAGTCCCTGTGTACCTCAAGCTGTTCCGATCCGTGTCCGAGTATTATAAGACCCTGTTGCAGCCTGTCGCCGTTTTCAGCTTCTTTAGCGTTCATCTTGCATATGCGGTCAAGGCGGTCGGCGTACATTTTCGTGAATCCGACAGGCATATGCTGTACTATTACGATAGGCGGAGTATCCGCAGGAAGATCCTGCACAACTTCTATTATGGCGTCTGTGCCGCCCGTGCTTGCGCCTATCGCTATCATTTCAATCTTACCGCTGTTGCTGTAAGGTCTGATTATATCGCTCCGCTTGCTTTTCTGCGGCGCTGTCGTTTTTTTGAAAAGAACAGCAGGATCGCTGCCGTCCGGCGACTGCATGATTTTATCAAAGTGCGGTTTATCGGCAGATTTACGCTCGTGCGTATTATGAGTGCCGTTATTGATGATAGCTATCAGCTCTTTTTCAAAAGCAACAAGACCCGCCGCACCGCCGCTTGTGTTTTTGATTGCACCAAAAAGCCCGAATCGCTTCGGGTCGGTCAGTATTTTGTCATTATTGGTTATGAGCACCGACGGAACATCGTTCAGTGCCGACGGCAGACGATAATATACATCCGCCATCAGATCGTTTATAACGGCAAAATCATAGTCTGCTTTTTCGGCAGAAAGAGAAAGCTGTTTATAGTCAACTATTTCAGATTTACAGTTATGCAGACTGCGGTCGATGATTGTTTTTGTGACCTGACTTACAGCTGCACTGGTTCCTGTTATAAGTATGCGTAGAGGCAAAACCTCACCTCCGTCTGCGGCATTATGCCGTCATATTGTGCAAAGCCGTTATTTAAGCGGTCTGCGGTAAATAGCAGGTTTAATATATTCATAATCGGTTGAATCTCTCGGAATACTTTCTGCGTGACCGATGAACAGGTATCCGCCCGGTCTTAACACATCGTAAAACCGCTTTACTAAAGCCAGTTTTGTTTCCATTTCAAAATAAATCATTACGTTACGGCAGAAAATCAGATCAAACGGAGCTTTTTTAAAGGGTATCGGCTCCATCAGATTGAACGTGCGGAAAATCACTTCGTTGCGAAGCGCCGGTTTTACCTTACATTTTTCGCTGTCTATCCTGTCAAAATACTTTTCAAGCCAGCCGGGCGGCAGATCCGTAAGTCCGCTTTCCAGATACACTCCGTTCTGAGCGCCTGCAAGCGTTTTCAGCGAAATATCGGTAGCGAGTATCCTTGTATCCCACGAGGATTTCTCACTGCCCAGAAATTCGCTTATGTGCATAGCCGTAGTGTACGCTTCTTCTCCGCTTGAACAGCCTGCGCTCCATATACGCATTGTTTTGCTTCTTGCATTGGTCTGCTTTATAAACGGAAGAACGGTGCTTGTAAGGTAAGTAAAATGCTCCGGTTCACGCATAAAATAAGTATGATTTGTGGTCAGCTTTATAAGCAGACCGTCAAGCTCTTTACCGCTTCTGTCATTCATACAGCAGTCAAGATACTCGTCATAGTTTTTGAATCCTCGCTCAAAGAGCATATTACCGAGTCTGCCCTCGATAAGTGTGCGTTTGTGAGAAAGGTTTATGCCGTAGCGCTCTCTCATGAATGATACCAGACGGTTGAATTCATTATCTGTTATTTTAAGCATTACGGCTCACCTGCCTTACTTCATTTCTTCGCTTGCGTGTTCGTCTATCAGTTTTGAAACGTCAAGGACGAGTTTTATTCCATCGTTCATTTCAAGAATGGACTTGATAAATTTATTCGAGTTTACACCGGTAAGCTCCGGTGTCTTTGATATATGCTGTTCGGTTACGGGAATAACGTCCGCAACGCTGTCAACGATAAGTCCGACCGATACATCACCTGTCGAAACGATGATTATGCAGGTGCGGTCGTTGAAAGGAATCTCTTCCTTGCCGAATCTGCTTCTTATATTCACAACAGGAACGATCTTACTGCGGACATTGATTATGCCCTTGATATAAGACGGTACACCGGGTACGGCGGTTATGGGCGGTACTTCTATGATTTCGATGACATCGGGTATTTCAATGCCGTATACCTGCTCGCCGATATAGAAGGTCAGTACCTTAGTTATTTCTGTATTCTGAGGATCTTTCTTTGCGTCCTCCATTGCCTTCTGCGTGTTCAGAAGTTCCTGTAATTTATCATTATAATTCTCTGACAAAGTAAAGCCTCCGTTTCCTTAGCCGATAAGATTATTTACATCTATTATGAGCGAAATAGTGCCGTCGCCCATTACGGTACAGCCCGACAGACCCTCCGCCTTGATATTGTACTGGCTGAGGTATTTCGGGAACGGTTTTACAACCACGGGCTGTTCGCCTATCAGCTTATCTGCAAACAGGCAGACATTCTTTCCGCCGACATCGACAAGAAGCAGGATACCGTCCTCAAGCTTTGTGACCTCGGTCGGCATATTGAACTTTTCGTGCAGACGGAGGATAGGATAGCACACGCCTCTTATCATTATCATTTCGCCCTGCTTTGTATCGTTGAGCAACTGGTTGTTTGCAACCATAAGGCTTTCCTTTATAGATGAAATCGGCACTGTGAATATCGTAGAGCCGACTTTCAGCTTCATACCCTCGACAATGGCAAGAGTAAGCGGAATTCTGATTATAAAGCTGGAACCCTTGCCCTCTTCGCTTTCAACGGTAAGTGTACCACCGCACTGTTCGATATTACTGCGTACAACGTCCATACCTACGCCTCTGCCGCTGTATTCCGTAACCGTATCATTGGTCGAGAAGCCGGGCAGGAGAATCATGTTCTGGATTTCCTTCGTTGTATATTCGCTTTCGGGCTTTGTAAGAAGTCCGTTTTCCTTTGCCTTTTCAAGAACCTTTTCGCAGTTGATGCCTGCACCGTCATCTGAAACGGTGATGATAACTTCACCTGCCGAGTGCTTTGCAGACAGCTTTACAGTACCCTTTTCGGGCTTACCCTCGGCAATGCGGACATTTATATCGTCCTCTATGCCGTGATCCATACAGTTTCTTACAAGGTGCATAAGAGGATCGTTCAGGTTATCTACTATGCTCTTGTCAACCTCGGTCGTTTCACCTTCAAGAACAAGCTCTGCTTCCTTGTTCAGCTTTATCTTCATATCACGGACAATTCTGCCCATTTTCTGAAATACACCTGCAAGGGGTACCATTCTGATAGACATTACAGTATCCTGAAGCTCGTCTGTCAGCTTTCTGAGTTGTCTTGCCGCCTTTGAGAAGCTCTCAAGCTCAAGACCCTCAAGATCCGGGTTTGCTATTACCATTGACTCGGTCGTTATGATTTCACCGACAATATCATGCAGTGTGTCAAGCTTTGACAGATTTACGCTGATAAGGCTCTGCTTCTGACCGCCGTTAGCCTTTTTAATGTCCTCCTGAGCCTTTGTGACCGCACTCTTTGCGGCAGGCTTTGCAGGAGCAGGCTGAGCCTGCGGCTTTTCCTCCGTCTTTGCAGGGGCGGCAACGGGGGCAGCCTCTTTAACCGGTGCGGGAGCAGGCTTTTCTTCGGCAGGTGTCGCAGACGGTGTGTCTATTATTTCGTAAGACTCAACGTTGACTGCACCTTCTATAGCTTTAATTACCGTATCATTATCTCCGTCAAAGCCCTTGAATGTCACAAGGAAACCGTTCTCGACAATATCCTTTGCCGTATCCGCATTGGATTCAACATCGGGAGGAGTACAGCTGATAACTTCGGCAACATCCTTTATCTTTGTCAGCAGAAGGAAAGCACGGAGGTTTTCCATCTTACAGCCGTCCTCGAAGAATACACGGACGGTCATGCTACCCTCAACGTTGCTTCCTGCAGGAGCGGCAGATGCTTCCTGCTTTGCCGCAGGAGCGCTTTCCGAAGGAGCGCTTTCCGAAGGAGCGGCACCGCTTTCCATTGCTTTTAATCTTTCCGTTGCGTCTTCGAGCTTTTTGAACGTTTCCGAGAAGTCGGTAGGCGTATAGTCGTCATCCCCCGAATTCTGTATATACTCGATTTCAGCCTTGTATAGATCGGAAACCTCAAATATAAGTTCATATACAAAATGTGCGTCCTTCGCAATTTCGGGCTTCTCCCTTATTACAAAGAACATATCCTCGCCCTTGTGCGCAAGATGCTGGAGATTTTCAAATCCCATCATCGCAGACGAGCCTTTGATTGTGTGCATTATTCTGAATATCTCGTTGATATCCTCCTGCGAGAATACATTTGCATCCTCTGTTCTGAGAAGAATTTCATCGAGCTGTTCAAGCAACGTATTGGTTTCAAATATGTACATTTCGAGCATGGATTCCATGCCGGGTTCAACCTTTGCCATATACAAAACCGCCTTTCCCTGATTTTTTTATTTTGCAATCGTAAGATTGATATTGATAAATCCCTTGAAATGTGCTAAACTTAAAGTCAAGCAATGCGATGCACGGCTTTAAAATGTGCATCTGAAAGGAAATATATATGCCCAACATTCCACAGATTACGGCTCCTGTTTCCAACAGTAAGAGCTATTCGTTCACTAACCGGCAGTATGACGGTAATATAGAACCGTTTGATATGGTCGAGCTTGCTCAGCCTATCAAAGCATCTACGGCGCAGGATAACGATTCCGCCGCCGCTATGATGATGGGCAGAAAGAATCTCGCTCCGCTTACTGTTCAGATAAAAGATCCCACTATGGCGGTCGAAACGCTCAAGAACCTGTTAAGCTCGGATCTGCTCGAGCAGACGATGATCAACGGTTACACAGAGCTTTACGACGATATGGATGAGCTTATCAAGAGCTTTTATCTTGCTCCCGAAAAGCTGGTCCGTGAGATTCAGAACCAGGAAAAGCAGAACACGATGTTCAGCGGTGATGAGTTTTACAAGCTGCTCCACGGTATCCTGAAGACCACCACAAGCCCCGATATAAAAGAAAGTATCGGTCAGCTTCTGAAAGCACTCAACTATTCGTCAAACAAGCAGGAGATACTTAATGCACTCGGTGCGAATCTCAAATTCCTGTCCGAATATTTTTCACCGAACGAGTCGCTCTCACGCAAGCTCTCCGATCTGTCTTCACAATGGAAGAGCGGTAGTGCGGCTGATATGTTCGAGCCGCTCAAGAGTGAAACGCTCGCACTGCTGAAGGACGTTTCCGCAAGTCTTCTGAACGATGAAAGAACACAGACGTTCATTCCGCTCATAATACATAATCTTTCACGCTACAACACCAACAACGGTATGCTCAAGGAGAGCTTTGCAAATCTCCTTGCATATATTCCGTCTGATGATATGCGTAGGGAGCTGTCCGTCGCATTTGGAAATCTTCTTAAAAAGATCTTCAGCAAAAAACAGCTCAGCGAGATGTCGGATATTCCTGATAGTTATAATAATACACTAAATCAGTCCGAAAATCAAGACTATTTAAGCATTTTTGACAATAAAGCTGAAAAATTAACCCTGTCTTTGTTCATTAAGTCACATTTATCCGATGAAAGCTACCTTGCGGAGCTGGATTTATCCAGGGATAAGCTGGAATTTCTGACATCTCCGTTTGACGAAGGAAAACAATCCGGATTGCAGACACTTAAGAATATAATAATGGCAATGCTCACAGGCACTGACAGCCGACAGATTATTCCTGCGGTACATCGTGATTTTCAGGGAATCAAGGATATGGCGGCACTTGTCGATTATCTCAACGAGATTCTCCGTGAAATGCCGGATATACCTCAGCGTGACACGCTTTTTGAGTTTTTCACCAATATAGTAAACGAGATGGCACAGCGTAAGGAACTGCCGCCTTCGAGCAATATTCCTTCCGCACCGTCTACTCTTGATAAGCTGACTGATTTTATCGGTAAGAATATAAATCACGAGGCTATTCAGTCGCTGGACGATTTCAATGCGTCAAATCTTCTGCAAAGCCTTCTGAATGCACCGGGCGTATTCACGCCTCTTGCACACTATATCCTGCCGTTGCAGATTGAGGATACAAAGGCGTTCGGCGAGCTGTGGGTCGATAACGATGAGAACAACCCCAACAACACGCCTGTCGGACAGAAGAATTATCACTTGTTCCTGACATTTGACGTTGAATCTATAGGACGTTTTGAGGTCGATATGTACGCACTGGGCGAAAACATCAATCTGTCGCTTCTTTATCCAGAAAAGTTCGGCTTCAAGATAAAAAGGCTTAGCGATAAGATTGACCTTATAATAAGGAATATCGGCTATAAGCCCGCAAAATTTGAAACTGCGGTGCTGAGAAAGCCTCATGTGCTGACAGAGGTTTTCCCGAAAATAATTGACAGGAGGAAGGGTCTTAATGTCCAAGCGTAATTTAGGAAAGCAGGCTGCGGCGGCGCTTAAGTACAATCCCGACCTTAACTATGCTCCGGTCGTGGTAGCGTCCGGCCTTGGCGAGCTTGCGAAGAAGATTATAAATATCGCAGACGAGAACGGCGTTCCCGTTTACCGTGACGACAGCACGGCGGCGCTTCTTGTAATGCTCAACAGCGGTGAAACGATACCGGTCGAGCTGTACAGAATTATTGCGGCTATCTATGCGGAGGTCGTTTACTCCGCCAATGATATGAAAAAAGGCAAATAAGCCAAATACAAAAGAAAGAAGATAAAAGAAATGGTAAAGACAAAAAATCTCACATTAATGGTTACGGCGGCTGTGCTTGCCGCACTTACCTGTGTTGCGACAATGGTGGTACAGATACCTATGCCGCTTACAAAGGGCTATGTAAATCTCGGTGATGTAATGGTACTTACATCGGTATGGCTTATCGGCTCGCCGTGGGGAGTTGCGGCGGCAGGCATAGGCTCTGCGATGGCGGATCTGCTTACAGGTTATGCTTATTATGCGCCTGCAACGCTGATAATCAAGGCACTTATGGCAGTAGCGGCATTCTACATTGCAAAGTGCTTTATGAACGGCTCTTATTTCAAGTCGCTTGTCGGCAAGGTAATCGGCGGCACTGTGGCAGAAATAATTATGGTGGCAGGCTACTTCGTTTATGCTATTATACTTTACGGTAATGTGGCAACAGCGGCGGCAGGCATTTTCGGAAACGCAATACAGGGCGCTGTAGGGCTTATAGCAGGCGTGCTTCTGACAGTTGCACTTGAAAAAGCAGGAACGAAGAAATTGCTCGGTTTTGATAAGTAATCATTCTTTATAGTCAGGCGGCGAAGGTAATTATACCATTCGCCGCCATTTTTTGACCATTCGTGCCATATTTGTTGAAATTCTCTTTATGGAATGTTACAATTGTATGATAGATAAGTAATGTATATCATTACTTGAAATTTTCAGATTAGGAGAGACGAATGAAAAGAAAATTTTCAACCAGAATCATAGCCGGCATAGCAACATCTGCCGTGCTTGCAGTCGGATCGCTGTCCTTTACGGCGATAAACGCAATTGCCGATGAAGCGGTGAGTTATTACGGACTGTCTGCAGACGGTACGGTTATAAGCGGAACGGTAACTGATTATACAAAGATAGCTTCATCCGATACTGCATGGGGCATTGCCGGTAAAGAAACGTGGTATGTGGCTGACGGTATCGTTAATATCATCACAACAACCTATGATTATGACAACAATAAAAATGTATATAATCCTGTAGAAATTAAAGGAAATGTAAATGTCATACTCAAGAACAATGCAGAGGTAAGTGTAGTGAACGGTATTGCCGGCACAGATGCAACAATAACTTTTTATAGTGAGAGTGAAAACGCAAGCGGTGTTATTGGCTTTATCGGAGCCACTGGCGATGATGGCGGGTGGGGTACGACGGAGAGCGGTCCCGATGAGGCTAACGGAAAGAACGGTGAGGACGGCAAAGATGCGGTAAATGTTTTGTCGTTCACGGTTGCGGGCGGCACTGTAACTGTTATCGGCGGCGATGGCGGTAAAGGCGGCGATGCAGGTTATGGCACTGACTACGATACAAATGAATCGTATTATGGCATTGGCGGCGACGGCGGTAACGGCGGTGCGGCTATAACCGATAATACAAAGGTGTATCTTAATGGCGGCAGACTTAACGTTACAGCCGGCAGAGGCGGAAACCCCGGTACAAATACCAATGTACCGTCTGAACAGCAGGATAATTATAAAGGCAAGCCGGGAAGTGACGGAACATCGGTAAGCGGAATATACGCCGTAAACGGTACTCTCAATGTCAATAAGCTCGATGATTCCGATACAGGCGATACTTCGGGCGATTTTAAGCTCCTGTCTGTGAACGGTTACGAAAATGCAAAGCTCGATATAATCGGTCACGGAACGGCGAAGGTAGCTGACGGCACTGTTTTTAAAACCTACGGCGACATTTCCGTAGCAGGTACTCTGTCTGTCGATAACGGTACGATACTCACAAACGGCAGTATCACAAAAGCCGACAGAGCGGCACAGATAACAAAGACGAACGGCGGCATTATCCGCAGGTTCACACCTGCTTACGGTAACGGATATACGCTGGATTATGCAGGCGGTAAGTGCATTGCGGAAACCGGCTATAAAATAAAGCTGTCGGACGGAAATACTTTAATCGATATTGCCGATGCCAACACAATAGTATCGGAATCAAACAGACTTAATATTGTCCGCAGCGGTGACGGCGAAATAATAGATGACAGCGAGCCACGCACAAATGTAATGCCCTATTGCATAAAGGCGAATAATACGAATGAAACAACCGTATCGGACGGAAACGTCTTTGCTATGAGAGGAGTTTCTTCAAGGCTTGTATTTGCTCTGAACGATCCCGATGAATACCGTTTCTCAGGCGTTACGGTAACAGATATTGACGGTAATGCGGTACCTGACGATATGTACACGTTTGACAGCACGACAGGTGAGTTCATAGCACTTTCGGTTGACCGCAACCTTATCGTGACTGCAGACGCAAGTCTTAAAGATGTTGAAATATCTGTAACAGACAGCGAAAACAATCCTGTGTCAACTGTCGACATCGGTACAGATTTTGATAACGGCAACCCGACAAAGACAGTATCGCTCAAGCTGAAAGTTACAGAGGGCGGTTTTATAACAAAGTACAGAGTAGTAAAGGAATCGGACCTTAATAAAGCAAGCGGTGCCATAACTGATACTTCTTCGTTCACAGTATCATACACTGCCGGCAATGAATGGGGTACTGCCGATGACGGCTCTTCAAAGCTTGCAAAGGGCGCAACGGCAACATTCACAGTTAAGCCCGACAGCAATTTAGCCGCAGGAACTTATACTGAAGATTTTATCGTTATAACAGACAGAACCGCTTATGCGGATGCGTCTGCGGGCACTCAGGATAAGGCTCTGGCACGTTTCACGCTGACTTATAAGGTTGAACACGAGAGTGACGGTAAACTGTATTATTCCGATCTTACCGGACACTATAATCTTTGTAAGAACTGTCAGATAAAAATCAATAAAGTAAATCATATATTTGATATAAAGACCGTAAATGAGAATACGCTTGCAGTTCCTGCAGATTGCGTAAATCCTGCCAAGTATTTCTATTCGTGCGAATGCGGAGCACACACAAATGACACAACGCTTGTATTTGAAAGCGGCGCTCCAAACGGTCACACATTCGGCGAGTGGGAAGAAAGTAAGTCGGCAAATTGCGAAGAAGGCGGTAAGGAAAAGCATATCTGCTCCGTCTGCAAGGCAGAAGAAGAACGTGACACAGCACCGCTAGGACACGATTGGAATGCCGAATACGCAATAGATGTAAAGCCCACTTGTACACAGCCCGGTTCAAAGTCTATTCACTGCTCAAGATGTGATGCGACAAAGGATGTAACAGAGATTGAACCTCTGGGACATGACTGGGAAGATGATTTTACAATAGATGTAAAGCCTACTTGCACACAGCCCGGTTCAAAGTCGATACATTGTTCAAGATGTGATGCGATAAAGGATGTAACCGAGATCGAACCGACAGGACATTCATTCGGCGAGTGGACAGTATCAAAAGACTCTACCTGTGTTGCAGGCGGTCAGAAAACAAGAAAATGTGAGATCTGCGGATACACTGAATATGAAGATACCGATATAGACCCGGACGCTCACGAGTGGGAAGAGGATTACACGATAGACAAGGAACCTACCTGCACGGCAGCAGGCTCTAAATCAATCCATTGCTCACGCTGTGACGCAACAAAGGATTCAACGGTTATCCCCGTTACAGATCACACCTACGGCGAATGGGAGATAGTAACGCCTTCAACCTGTACTGAAAACGGCGTTAAGAAACACGCTTGTATCCATTGCGGTTTCGAACAGACCGAAATTATAGAGCCGGCGCACGAATGGGAGGATTCCCGTACTGTTGATATTGCACCGTCATGCACTGAGCAAGGTGAGGATTCTGTACATTGCAGAAATTGCGATGAAAGAAAAGATATAAAGGAAATTTCTCCGAAGGGACATGACTGGTCCGAGTGGAAAACTCTCGTTGAGCCGACAATCACATCTGAGGGTAAAGAGTACAGAGCCTGCAACGTTTGCGGCATAAAGGAGGAGAAAGCACTTCCTAAGCTCAGCGGTAAGAAGGAATGGAAACACGATGAGAAGAAGCACTGGCACGTTGATGACAATGGCAATATAATCGATGTTGACGACCACGAGTTCAAGTGGGTGGTAGATAAAGAGCCTACCGCCACAGAGCCGGGCATAGGCCATTATGAGTGCATAGCTTGTGCGTTTGAAAAAGCTCCCGAAGAATTCGGAAAGAGAAACCCCGAAACAGGTGCATCGTCACTTGCCGCCTGGATTGCGGTAGCGGCTGTTGCCGGCGGAGCAGTTCCTGTAACGTATAAGGCAAGAAAAAGAAAGAATAAGTAAGTAAAACATCGCAGAGCAGACGAAAGTCTGCTCTGTATTTTTGCGTACAAAAATGCCCTGCAACGTTCTGAATACGTTGCAGGGCAGATTTTATGCGGTTTTAATGTTAAATTCTGAAGTAGTCAACGCCACCCTTGAACAGAAGCTGTTCCTTGTTGCCGTCAACATTAACGCAGGTATCTGAGCTTATACGCTCTGTATGACCCATCTTACCGAGTACACGGCCGTCAGGAGAAATGATACCCTCGATAGCACACATCGAGCTGTTGGGATTGTATGCAAGATCCATTGTAGGCTCGCCGTTAAGGTCAACATACTGAGTAGCAATCTGACCGTTTTCGATGAGCTTTGCGATAACCTCATCGCTTGCTACAAAACGTCCTTCGCCGTGCGAAATCGGTATGTTGTAAACCTCGCCCACCTTGCAGTGCATAAGCCACGGTGACTTGTTGGTGCAAATCTTTGTGAGTGCAAGCTGTGACTGGTGTCTGCCTATGGTGTTATATGTAAGCGTGGGGCTTTCGCTTGACAGAGGAACTATCTTGCCGAAAGGCACAAGACCAAGCTTGATAAGAGCCTGGAAGCCGTTGCATATACCTATCATAAGACCGTCACGGGCATAGAGCATATTCTCTACGGCATCCTTGATCTTAGGATTGCGGAAGAATGCGTTGATGAACTTAGCCGAGCCTTCGGGTTCGTCACCGCCTGAGAAACCGCCGGGAACAGCTATCATCTGGCTGTCCTCGATTCTCTTTGCAAATTCGTTTACGCTGTCTTCCATATTCTTTGCAGAAAGGTTTCTGATAACGAATATTTCAGCTTCACCGCCGTATCTGTTGAATGCGGCAGCCATATCGTATTCGCAGTTAGTACCGGGGAATACGGGGATAAGTACCTTAGGCTTTGCAATAGTGCCGGGAGCCTTGTTTGTGAGAAGATCGCAGCCCTTGTCGTAAGCAACCGATACGGGCCTCGGCATTTCGGGGAGCGAATTCTTGAAGATAGGCTCAAGAACAGCGTCATACTTCTTCTCAAGATCTGCAATGTCGAGCTTGACATCGCCTGCTGTAATCGTGTAGTCGCTCACCGTTTCACCGATAAGCTCTGCGCCCTCTATTGCGCCCTTAGCCTCGATGATGAATGCACCGTAGTGCAGACCGAACAGCTTTTCATCGTCCATAGCTTTAAGCTTTGCACCGATTCTGTTACCGAGCGACATCTTGAAGATACCTTCTGCAATACCGCCGTGAGCCAAAGTCCATACTGACAGGGCAGTGCCGTCGGCAATTGCCTTTTCTACTGTAGCAAATACCTTCTTGACGCTGTCAAAGTCAGGCATACCGTTTTCATCGTATGCAGGTGCAATGTAGTAAATATCACTGCAGGGAAGCTTGAATTCAGCGGAAATTATCTTGTCTGACTTTGCGGTTGAAACTGCGAAAGAAACGAGCGTGGGCGGAACATCTATATGCTCAAATGTACCCGACATTGAGTCCTTGCCGCCTATAGCGCCGCTTGAGAGTGCAATCTGAGCCTTATATGCACCGAGAAGTGCGGCAAAAGGCTTGCCCCAACGCTCAGGATCGCCCTGTGTACGTTCAAAATATTCCTGGAATGTGAGCCAGCACTTTTCGCTCTTACCGCCTGCGGCAACTACCTTTGCCATACTCTCGACTACTGCAAGAGCGGCTGCGTGATAGGGTGACTGACGGCTTACGAAAGGATCAAAGCCCCATGCCATTATGGAAGCAGTCTTTGTGTTGCCCGAAAGTACGGGGAGCTTTGCCGCCATAGCCTGTACGGGTGTCTGCTGTGTCTTGCCCGAATAAGGCATAAGAACAGTACCTGCACCGATTGTTGAGTCAAATCGCTGTACAAGACCCTTCTGTGAGCATACGTTAAGGTCTGTAACGAGCTTTTCCCATTCTTCCTTAGTGTTGTGTCTGCCTGTAGAATAGCTTACCGTGGGAGCGGGAACATATATATCCGTGTGCTTTTCCGCACCGTTTGAATTTAAGAATTCTCTTGAAATGTCGCAGATAGTCTTGCCGTTCCAGTTCATCTTGAGTCTGGGGTTTTCGGTAACTACCGCAACGGGAGTAGCCTCAAGGTTTTCCTTGCCTGCAAGAGCGATGAACTTGTCAACATCGTTCTTGTCAACTACAACTGCCATTCTTTCCTGCGACTCAGAGATGGCAAGCTCTGTTCCGTCAAGACCGTCGTACTTCTTGGGAACTGCGTTGAGGTCGATTTCAAGACCGTCAGCAAGCTCGCCTATAGCTACGGAAACACCGCCTGCGCCAAAGTCGTTGCAACGCTTTATCAGTTTTGTTGCGTTCTTGTCACGGAATAATCTCTGGAGCTTTCTTTCTTCGGGAGCGTTACCCTTCTGAACCTCAGCACCGCAGGTTTCGAGCGATTCAACGCTGTGCGACTTTGATGAGCCTGTAGCACCGCCGCAACCGTCACGGCCTGTTCTGCCGCCGAGCAGGATGATTATGTCACCGGGGACGGGGCGTTCACGGACAACGTTCTCAGCAGGAGCGGCACCTATTACAGCACCTATCTCCATACGCTTAGCCATATATCCGGGGTCGTAGATTTCCGCAACGTGACCTGTTGCAAGACCAATCTGGTTACCGTATGACGAATAGCCCTGTGCGGCTGTTGTTGTTATCTTTCTCGGAGGGAGCTTGCCGGGGATCGTCTTGTCAACAGGGAGCAGGGGATCCGAAGCACCCGTTACACGCATAGCCTGATAAACGTAAGAACGACCCGAAAGCGGATCTCTTATAGCACCGCCAAGGCAGGTTGCCGCACCACCGAAAGGTTCGATCTCAGTGGGGTGGTTATGTGTTTCGTTCTTGAACATAAGAAGCCACTGCTCGTCCTTGCCGTCAACGTCAACGGTTATTTTTACGGAGCAGGCATTTATTTCTTCACTCTCGTCAAGGTCGGGGAGAAGACCGTCTTTTTTCAGCTTTCTTACTGCGGCGGTCGCAATATCCATAAGGCAGACAGGCTTTGCGCTTCTGCCAAGCTCCTCCTTGTCGAGCTTGTATTCTTTATAAGTTTCGGCAATGTAGGGAGCGTCAATCTTCGCATTGTCGATTATTGTTCCGAATGTTGTGTGACGGCAGTGATCCGACCAGTATGTATCTATCATTCTGATTTCGGTAAGGGTAGGATCTCTCTGCTCCTTCTTGAAATATTCCTGACAGAACTTTATATCGCCAAGATCCATAGCAAGTGCGTACTTCTTGATAAACTCGGCAAGTTCATCTTCGGAAAGACCGATAAATCCGTCAAGCACGGCTACGTCCTTCGGAATATCATACTTTACATCAAGCGTTTCATACTGCTCAAAGCCGCATTCTCTTGCTTCTACGGCATTTATGAGATAGTGCTTTATCTTAGTAAAATCCTCATCTGAAATATCGCCCTTAAGGATATACAGCTTTGCGTATTTAACCGTGGGACGTTCGCCCTGACACAGCATCTGTATACACTGAGCGGCTGAGTCTGCTCTCTGATCGAACTGACCGGGTAAAAACTCGGTTGCGAACATCTTTTCATCAGCCTCAATCTCAGGCAGTGAATAATAAACATTGTCAACAGGCGGTTCTGAGAATACGGTGGGAGTAGCTTTTTCAAAATTCTCCTTTGTGATACCCTCTGCATCGTAACGGTTTACGATACGCACATCCTTGATACCTTTAATCTGAAGTGCGGTTTTAAGGTCTGAGAGAACAGCTTTTCCCTCAACGGCAAACTGCGGTTTCTTTTCCACATAAATGCGATAAACTGACATAAACTTCCTCCGTCGTTTTTTGTGATAGTGCCACAGGCTTTTGCGAGCGTGTAAAGGCACAAAACTATCAATACCTTTTAATTATACTACAATATCTGCCCGATTACAAGCATTTTATTTCTTCTCCGACACAAAAATCACTGCCCGATGCTCCTGTAATTTGTACAGTAATTATATCCTGCCTGTTTGCGTCACTGCCGTATATGCGCACGGGAACGTACTGCGGGGTAAGGCCGTTTGCGTATTCTTCGCTTTCCCTGCGCTGAATAAGCACCTTTTCCGTCTTTCCCACGCACGAGCGGAAATATTCCTCTTTCAGCTTTTTTGCAAGGCTGCTCATAGCGTGGTATCTCTTTACGGCAATATCGTGCGCAACGTGGTCTGTGCGTCTTGCCGCCGCTGTACCCTCTCTGATCGAGTAGGTAAAAACGTGCATTGCCGCAAAACCGACTTTTTGGGCAAATTCGCAGGATTCTTGGAATTCTTTGTCGGTTTCCCCTGCAAACCCTACCATAATATCGGTAGTTATCGCACAATCCGGAAACGCTTTTCGCAGCCTCAGGACTATATCATAGTATTCATCGGGCGTATAATGCCTGTTCATACGCTTCAATGTAGCACTGCTTCCGGACTGGAGCGACAGGTGAAAATGCGGACAGAGCTTTTTCTGCGCCGCCATTCTTGCTATATCCTCATCTGTCAGCAGCTCCGGCTCAAGCGATGACAAACGTACACGCTCCACACCATCCACAGAGCATACCGCCTCTATTGCGTCCGCAAGCCTCAGCCCGATTTCCTGACCGTAGCAGGAAAGGTTGATGCCGACAAGCACCATCTCCTTATGACCGCACGATACCTGAAACCTTACTTCCTCGGTTATATCCTGCAAGGAACGTGACCTTACAGAGCCTCTGGCGGTAGGTATTATGCAGTAACTGCAGAATCTGTCACAGCCGTCCTCAATCTTTATAAACGCTCTCGTCTTGCCCATATCGGCGTTTTTCTGCTTTTCATATTGCTTTTTAACGGGTCTTGGCGGTATGGCAACCTGCTTTACCTTGTTGCCGGTAAAAACGTCTATCATATCCGCAATGCTGTCTTTATGCTCGGTACCCGTTACTATATCGGCTGACAGCTTTGAAGCTGTTTCGGGAAAAGCCTGAGGAAAACAGCCCGTAAGCACGACTATCTTCATAGGGTCGCTGCTTTTTATCCTGTTTATAAGCTGTTTCGCTTTTTTGTCGCTGTTTTCCGTCACCGAACAGCTGTTTATTATAACAATATCCGCCGTGAAAATATCGTCTGTTTTCTCGTATCCGTGTTCGTCCATAGCCTTTGCTACCGAAGCGCTTTCATATTGGTTGACCTTGCACCCGAAGGTCTGTACGGTATATCTGATAATATCACTTCCATAATAAATTGTGGTGAGTTTCACCAAAACTAAACTCCCGACAGCCTAATTATACTTTATTATTACGAAATTTGCAAGCTGTGGCGATTTTTTGACAATAATACTCTTGACCGTATCATGAAATGTGTTATTATATAGCTGTAAGGAGCGATAAGCACTTACAGTGATAAGGCGGAAACGGGAAATCAGGCTAACGGTTATCTCCGATTGAAAAAATTAAGTAAAATCAGTTAAAAGCAATTGACAACCGCCGTACATTTTGGTAAAATGAAATCAATCGGTCAGGAGCCGAAATTTGACCTGAAATATGAAAGGTAGGTTTTTTGTATGAAAACAGCTAATATCAGAATCAATACTATTGAAGACGTTAAGAATTTCGTAACAACAGTTACAAAGTGCAACTACGATGTCGACATCGTAAGCGGCAGATATGCAATTGACGCAAAGTCAATAATGGGTATCTTCAGCCTGGATCTTTCAAAGCCCCTCGAGCTTCGTGTTCACAGCGATGATTGCGATGAGCTTATGGCTGAGCTTGACAAGTATATCGTTAAGTAATCTGTGATGCTTAATAACGAGAGCCGCCGTGCTATCTGCACGGCGGCTTTTTGTGTCTTATTCGGTTACGGTTATCGAATTAGCGTATTTTATTTTGCACACAACTGTGTTCTTATCGCCCGACAGCATTCCTATGCGGCTTCCGTTTGAATAGAGAATATCTCCGTCTGAAAGCAGTCTGTAATCCATTATCCGCTTTTTTAAAACGGTTATGTTACCGCTTTTATCACGCTTTACAAGCTCCCAGTCCGATGGGATTATACCGTCGTCTGCGTTACCGCTCAGCTGTTTTTCGGCTTTTATCAGATTTCCCTCGATGAAGGCTTCACGCTCGTCTGCGGCTTTGCTCTTTGCCGGATTTTTACCGCCGGTACGCAAAGGTTCTCCGCCGAACGCCATTGAAAACACGCTTAAAAATCCGCCGATAGCCTTGATTATCCTGACAGGGAACATCAGTATATCCATTGCAAGATTGCTTTTCTGCTTTGTCGGAACGTATTTTCTGCGTATGTAGTATATGTTTCCGTCGGCATCATCCTGCGGTTTTATGCAGTCGAATCCTTCCTCTGCGATAAATTCGTCTATTGTTCCGCTCCGTGTATCGAAAAGACATATCGTACACGGGCTTTTTTCCGCAATCTCTCCGCCGCCGCTTGTCGCAAAGCCCATAGCCGTATAGTAGATTATATCGCTGTTCCTGCGTGAAATAAACGGGTGCGTTTCGCTGGTAAACCCTTCTGTGAGCTGTTCAAAGCTGCCGTTTTCCGTATCGACAAGGGCAATGTGATTTTCGTAATACCCGTTTCCTGCGCTGACTACGCACTTTCCGTCATAGCAGTCAATATCGCTGATTATTTCTTCACGGTTTGCGAAAATATAGTTTTCTCCCTCGCCGTCCTTGAAGTACATACCGCCGACATTATCCGCAAAAGTCGTGTATATCAGCCTGTCGCCGCACGAACCGATGCCCTTGAGCATATCGAATGCTTCATTTTCGCCGTATTCCTTCTGCTCAACGCCCATGAACCTTGCACCTTTGCCTGTGGTTTTCCATTCATCACGAGCCTTCATCTTACGCACTGCGTCACGGTAGCTCTCCACACGCTCACAGTGAACGAGGTGTTCCTTGCCGTTTTCGATATTATAAAGCTCGCCTTCCGATAGGCAGTAAATATTCATATTATTCCCCCGAAGCTGTTATTTCTGTCCGTAGTAAGCGTTAGCGCCATGCTTTCTCAGATAGTGCTTATCAAGAAGCTCCTGCTGCATAGGCTCGATATTTCTGTCAAGCAGAAGGTTGAACATGGCCATCTTTGCGACATTTTCAAGCACGACCGCATTGTGTACAGCGTCGATTGCGTCCTTGCCCCAGGCAAAAGGTCCGTGAGAGTGTACGTTTACTGCAGGTACGGAATCGGGATCGATGTTACGCTTTTTGAACGTATCAATGATTATCGTGCCTGTTTCCTTTTCGTATTCGCCGCCGATAGCTTCGGGCGTCATCTTGTCGGTGCAGGGTATAGAGCCGTAGAAATAGTCGCCGTGCGTTGTGCCAAGCGCAGGAATATCAAGTCCGCTCTGCGCAAAGGTCGTACTCCACTGAGAATGCGTATGAACTATACCGCCGATGCTCCCAAATGCCTTGTACAGTTCAAGATGTGTCGGCGTGTCGCTTGACGGCCTTAAATCGCCCTCGACCTGCTCGCCGTCAAGAGTTACTACAACAAGATCGTCTACCGTCATACCGTCATATTCAACGCCGGATGGCTTTATTACGACAAGTCCTCTTTCACGGTCTATCCCCGATACGTTGCCCCATGTGAATGTTATAAGGTTGTATTTCGGAAGCAGTAGATTTGCTTCAAGCACCTGCTTCTTGAGCTTCTTCAACATAATGCCGTCCTCCTGTTTTATTTGCATTTTTTGACGAACCTTCCGTCCATTTTCTTTATAAAATAGTTTCTGACCTCCAGCGTTTCCTGCGGTGTAAGCTGATTTTTCGGCAGGCAGAACGCAAGGTTATATCTGAAATAGATTATAAAGCACTTTTCAATCTCATATATCTTGAAAATCGTATCCCACTGTGCGTTTATATCGGTAGACGTCCTTCCGCCGAACACCCTTACCGATGCCGCATCATAGCTGAAGGTACGCTTTGCGTTAAGCACCACCTTGCCGTACTTTATGCCGTCCTTTGCTTTCTTTGAAATGATAAGAACATCGGCAAGGATCACTGCAACGCAAAGAAGGCATACAGCCGCCGAAATATACAGCGGAATTATTCCCGCAAGCCCGATAACGAGCGATGCCACAGCAAGTACCGCCATAGCGATAAACAGAATGTTATTCGACTTTTTGAGCGAGTATTCGGTAAATTTTACTAATGTGCGGTAGTCCTCCGCAGTAGTTGTTATCTCCTTTGAGAACAAGTTTTATTCTTCCCTTCGGTTATTATTGATTTCTTCCGAGCTTACAAAGCTGTCGTTTTTCCTTTTCGGATCGGGTGTAATGTCGGTTTCTGCTTTTGTTACAGGCGTTTTTTCTTCGTCAAGGACTTTGTATATCTCATCTTTTTTCTGGACAAAGAGCAATTCATCCTCGCCTGTAACTATATCGACCTTTTCGCCCGATTCAATATCCGTGTGATATACGGATATTGCGTCAAAACGGTAATTCAGCCCGTTATATTTCACCCGAACCTTCCCGTAGCCGCTCCCTGCTATATTTTCAAGTGCGACAGCCTCATATCCCGTAAGATCATCGGGCTTCGGCGCTTTGCCGTTCACAAAACTTTTCACGGCAGGAGAAAGAAAGTGCATACCGATAAAGTTCACAATAAAGCCCATTGCGATATCGGCGGGAACTATGAAGTACCACGGCAGTGAAAGCTGCAGCAGCATCAGCCCGAAATATCCGAATACAGCGGTAAATACCGCATATCCGTATATCCCCTGAGGAATAAACTGCTCGATCGGTATAGTCCTGCCCTTCGGCAGTCTGAAGCCGAGGTTTATTTTCAGCCTGAAGAACAGCAGCATTACAAGAAGTCCGCATATGCCTACAGTACCAAGTACGGCGCAGACTATAAACAGTACACGCATATTATTCTTTATTTTCGGGTTTTGGAATAACGGTAAGGCGTACCTTTACTATTCTTCTTTCGCTGACTTTAAGAACCGTTATTCTGAAATCGTCTGTTGTAACGCTTTCGTTTGTTTCAGGGATTTTTCCGAAAAGCTCAAGCACCCAGCCGCCGACGGTCTTTGCGTTGCCGTCTATTTTCGGACTATCTCCCGTGCGGTTATGCCAGTAACGCTTGAAAGCGGTCAGCGATACATCGCCGTTGACGTTGAACTCGTTTTCCGATACGAATGTGACAGGGGCGATTATCTCATCGTTCTCGTCCCATATTTCACCGACAAGCTGTTCGAGTATGTCTTCAAGAGTAACTATACCGAGCGTTCCGCCGTACTGGTCGAGTACGACAGCCATATGTACCTTGTCCTTCTGCATCTGCTTCATTATATCGCTTATCTTCATCAGATGAGGAACATAGTGGATCTCCTGCATTATATCACGCAGTAAGAACGTTTCGTCATCTTTTTTAGTAAGATATTTCTTGAAAAAGTCCTTCTGGCTCACAAAGCCGATAATGTGGTCTATAGAGGCTTCGTAAACGGGAAGTCTTGAATATTCCTCGTTGATGAAGGTTTCCTTTACTGTTTCAATATCTTCGTTTACATCGACCGCAATGACGTCTACACGGTGAGTGATTATCTCGTCAACTACCGTTTCGTCAAATTCAAGAGCAGACCTCACAAGGTCACGCTCCTGTTCTTCAAGTACGCCCTCGTCCTCAATTTCGTCTATTATAGCCATAAGCTCCTGTTCTGTTACGGTAACCTCCTTCTTGTTGCCGAACAGCTTGTTTGCGAGCTTTTTAAGCAGTATAAATAAAGCCGACAGGGGAGTGAATATGAATGTAAGGAATGTGATTATTCCGCTCGTTGCGACCGTCATCCCTTCCGAATGGTCTTTCGCAAGGCTTTTCGGCATTACTTCGCCGAATGTGAGTATCACAAGCGTCAATACCACTGTCGATACGAGCGCCGCATTGTCAGCACCCACCACGGCGGTTGCGAGTATAGTACCGAGTGAAGATGCGGTTATGTTTACTATATTGTTGCCGATAAGTATTGTTGTGATAACCTTATCGTATCTGTCAAGCAGTTTAAGCGCCATTTTAGCGCCCTTAGAGCCGTTTTCAGCCATGCTTTTGAGCCTTATGCGGTTAGCGCCGGTAAGTGCCGTTTCGCTGGCGGAAAAGAACGCCGAACAGGCGATCATTATTATGATTATTACGAGTAGTTGTATTTCCATACGTTAAAATATACCTCTTCTTTTTGATATAGGCGGTACAGTTTCTTCTGCAGCCTGCTAAAAATTATATGCACATTAATATTACCATATCTGCGGCACACGGTCAATATTTTTATCAGAAATTTTACTTTTTTCTTCCGTTAGGTCGATACTATTTATAATTTACACGTTAATACTTGAACTTGAAAGCAGAATGTGATATACTTAATTGTATTATTGCATATAAAGAACGAAAGAAGAGGAAGAGCTATGGCAAAGAAAAGAATAGCCGTGCTGTTCGGCGGTGCGTCCGCTGACCATGCCGCTTCACTGCATACCGCATACAGCGTTCTCAGTTCCTTACCCAAGGAGATTGAGCCGCTTGCAATAGGCATCACAAGAGCAGGAAGATGGCTTTTTTATCCCGGTAGCTATGAGGATATAAAAGACGGCAGCTGGGAGCAGGACAGCGACTGCTGTTCGTGCGTGATAAGCCCCGATATGACGAACAAGGGCGTTATAAAGATAATTTCCGACGGCGAAAGCACAATTCACCGTATAGATGCCGTGTTCCCCGTGCTTCACGGAAAATACGGCGAGGACGGCAGGGTACAGGGCTTGTGCAAGCTGGCAGGCCTTCCCGTCATCGGCAACGATTTTGCGGCGGCGGCACTGTGCAACGACAGACGCATAATGGATCTTGTGCTGTCCGACAGCAACATAAAGGTTATCGAGAACGTAACCTTGCACCGCAGTGAGATGAACGATATGACGGCGGCGATAAAAAAGATAACCGGCAAGCTGAGCTTCCCGATATACACCGCACCGACAAGCTGTTCAACATCGGTCGGCGCCTGCAGAGCAGAAAACGAAAAGGAGCTCGAAGAAGCGATAAAGGCGAGCTTTTCGCACCACCCCTATATCATAGCCGAGAGTGCCGTTAAAGGCAGAGAGCTTACCTGTGCCGTACTCGGCGCAAAGCATCACGATGAGCGGGTAGCGATAGGCGAGCTTGTAAGAACGGACGACAGCATTGATAAGCTGTCCGAATATATAGCGTCTACGTCGGAGCTTAAAGTGCCTGCTAAGCTGGACGGCCTTACTCAGAACAAGATAAAGCAGACAGCAAGAGCCGCATACGATGCACTTTCCTGCAAGTGCTTTGCAAGAGTAGATATGGTGCTTGACAATGACGGAGAGGTCTATGTAAGACGTGTAAGAGGAATACCCGGCCTTGACAGACAGAGCATATTCACAAGGCTTGTGACAGAAAGCGCATACAGCTACGAGGAAATGCTGAGAATGCTCATCGGCGCTGTAGTTGACCTCGATTGAGGCTTTGAAAGGAACAACGGATAATAAATGAAAAAGAACGTATGTATTACGATAAAAAGTACGCAGACGGTAGATCAGGATAAGGATTCCACCGAGTTGTTTACATTCGGCGCTATGGAAAGCACCGAGAACGGCTTCCGTCTGTATTACGATGAAAGCGAGGCTACCGGTTTTGCCGGAAGCTCAGTGACGCTTGAGGTGACCGATGAAATGGTGACTATGACAAGGAGCGGCAAAGCCATCAGCTCTTTGTTCATAGAAAAAGGAAAGAAGCACCACTGCCATTACGGCACGGAGTTCGGCGACTTTATGATAGGCGTATGCACCGATGAAATAAGAAACGAGCTTGCAGAAACGGGCGGAGAAATATATCTTAAATATACGCTCGACATCAATTCAAGCTATATGTCGGAAAATGAAATGTTTATAAATGTCAAGGAGTGTAACTGATGAACAATATGATAGAGCTTGCTAAACAGCAGGTAAAGGAAACGGTAATGAACGCACTGGGCAGACTTGTTGCCGAGGGAAAGATAGAGGCAGTACCCCTGCCGGCTTTCAATGTTGAGCGTCCTGCAGACGTATCACACGGAGATTTCTCCTGCAATGCCGCAATGGCAAGTGCAAAGGCACTCAGAAACAATCCGAGAGCAATAGGTCAGATGATAGCCGATGCCGCAGTGCTTGACGGCACAGTATTCGAAAAGATTGAGGTCGCAGGACCCGGCTTTCTGAATTTCTTTATAAGCCCCTTATGGTTCAACGAAACTGTCGGCGAAGTTATTTCAAGCGGCAGTGACTACGGTAAGACCGAGCTTGGCAAGGGCAAGAGAGTGCTTGTTGAATTCGTATCGGCAAACCCCACAGGTCCTATGCACATCGGTAACGCAAGAGGCGGCGCACTCGGCGACAGCTTATCTTCTGTACTTCAGTTTGCAGGCTATGAGGTAGAGCGTGAATTTTATGTAAACGATGCAGGAAACCAGATAGAAAAGTTCGGCAAGTCGCTGTCTATAAGATATATGCAGATAGCGGACGGCAACAAGTCCGATGTCATCGCATCATACGGCGATGATGACGTATGCCGCAAGATATTTGAAGATGAAGAAAACTTCCCTATGCCCGAGGACGTTTACAAGGGTGTTGACATAATCGAACACGCATATAATTTCTATAAGCTAAACGGCAACAAGTTTGTAAACGCAGATGAGGAAAGCCGTAAGTCCGCACTGGTAGAATACGCTCTGCCGCTCAACATAGACGGACTTGAGAAGGATCTTCAGAAATACCGTATCGTATACGATACTTGGTTCAGAGAAAGCTCGCTTCACAAGAGCGGTGCGGTAAAGCAGATTGTAGATATGCTGACAGAAAAGGGTCAGACATACGAAAAGGACGGTGCAATCTGGTTCAAGGCGTCCGATTTCGGCGACGATCAGGACAGGGTTCTTGTTCGTGCAAACGGTATCCCTACCTACTTTGTACCCGATATTGCATATCACTATAACAAGCTTGTTACAAGAGGCTTTGACAAGGCGATAGACATTCTCGGTGCAGACCACCACGGATACATCGCAAGAATGAAAGCCGCACTGACAGCGCTCGGCGTTGACGCAAGCAAGCTTGATATTGTTATAATGCAGATGGTAATGTTGGTCAGAAACGGTGAAACGGTAAAGCTGTCAAAGCGTTCAGGCAAGGCTATAACGCTTTCGACACTTCTTGACGAAGTACCGATAGATGCGGCAAGATTCTTCTTCAATTTAAGAGATCCCAACACGCACCTTGAATTTGACCTTGAGCTTGCCATTGAGGAAAGCTCAAACAACCCCGTGTTCTATGTTCAGTACGCTCACGCAAGAATATGCAGCATTCTGCGCCGTATGGAAGAAGAAGGCACAGGCTACAGCAACATTCCCGTATCGGAGCTTAACTTCAATCACCCCGCAGAGCTTGCGCTTATACGTCATATTGCGGCTCTGCCGAACTGCATAAACGAAGCGGCAAAGGATTATAATCCCTCAAAGATAACAAAGTATCTGTGCGACCTTGCACAGCTTTTCCACAAGTTCTACGACAACTGCAAGATAAAGGGTGAGGAGGAGAATATCCTTCAGTCAAGACTTTCTCTTTGCGTTGCCACAAAGACAGTATTCAAGAATCTGCTCGATCTGCTTAAGGTCGATGCACCCGAAAAAATGTAACTTCAGAAAGGAATCAATATGGACAGCAATCCCGTCAGTCAGGATATACCTATACGATTGCCGATACTGCTCGACGGCGGTACCGGCACAGGACTTGAAAAATACGGCTACGACCACACCGTTTCAACGGCTCAGTTTGTCTGCGAGCATCCCGAAGCCCTTACGCAGCTTCAGCAGGGCTTTATTGACGCAGGCTCGCAGATACTCTACACCGCAACGCACGGCGCAAACCGTGAGAATCTGAAGGCATACGGTGTTGAGGACAAAACAGAACAGCTTAATGCCGCCGCCGCAAAGATAACCTATGACAGCTTTCACGAAAAGGCGCTCATTGCAGGCTGTCTGTCGTCAACGGGACTTTACATAGAGCCTTACGGCGACTACACGTTTACCGAGATAATGTCGGTCTACAGACAGCAGGTAAAGGCTTTATCGCCTTACTGCGATATGTTTGTTATCGAAACTGTGCCTGCGCTGTGGAATATGAGAGCCGCCGTGCTTGCCTGCAAAAAGGAAAACAAGCCGATAATAGCAACAATGAAGGTTGACGAGGACGGAGAAACCGCAATAGGCACAAATGTGCTGTGCACCTTGCTTGTATTGCAGGCTATGGGTATATCGGCATTCGGTCTTAACTGTACCTCGGCAGATCTTTGCCCTGATATTATTTCCGAGATTGCTCCGTATGCGAAAATTCCTCTTATAGTAAAGCCGAGCGCCGTATATGAACAGGACGGCGAAAGGCAGAGCATATCGCCCGAAGAATTTGCATTCGCCGTAAAGAAGTCGGTTCTAAGCGGCGCTGAGATTGCAGGCGGTTGCTGCGGTACGGGAAAAGAGCATATCGCCGCACTGCGTGAAATGTTTGCATCTCTTGATGCATCCGAGATAAATCCGGTTGAAAAGCAGGATACCTCTCTCGCACTGGCGACCGAAAACCAGATGTTCTTCTTAGACCCCGAAACAACGGAGTTTTCGCCTGCGGTTGAATGCGGTCCTTATATGGAGGACGACATTGCACAGATGTGCGGCGAAAGCTATGATGTCCTGACAGTAAGCATAAACTCTCCCGATGACGCTATCGACTTCGGCAGAAATATGCACATGGCTACACTGCCTGTAGCGTTTTTATCGGATGACGAGATCTCGCTCAAGATGGCGCTTATGCTGTATCAGGGCAGAGCGATAATAGACAGAAAATCACTTATAGAGCCTGAAAAACTGGAGGCTATGGCTGAAAAATACGGCGCTGTGCTGTATTAAACAGCCGATATATTCTTCATCACGGAAGGAAACACGGAATGTACAAATCTGAAAAGCTATACTACCGAAAAGCGTTCTTTATGGCAATGATAATGGGTGTTATACTCTTTTTGCCGTTTGTTCTCATAGACGGCGGATATTTCATCTATTACGGCGATTATAACGCTCAGCAGATACCTTTTTATACACTTTGCAATCAGGCAATCAAAAACGGCAGCTTTATGTGGAGCTGGCAGACGGATCTCGGTGCAAACTTCATCGGTTCATATTCGTTCTATACGCTCGGAAGCCCGTTCTTCTGGCTGAGTATGCCGTTCCCGGCGGAGTTTGCAAAATATCTTATGGCACCATTGCTGGTGCTTAAAATATCGTGCTGTTCGCTGTTTGCGTTCACATATATCAGAAGATTTGTAAGAAAGCCACAGTCGGCGCTTATCGGCGGACTGCTGTACGCATTCTCCGGCTTCTCGATGTACAATGTGTTCTTCAACCATTTCCACGAGGCTATGGTAGTATTCCCTCTTATGCTTATAGCCCTTGAAGAAACCGTAGTAAACAAGAGGAGAGTATTCTTTGCGCTTACTGTTGCGCTCAACGCATTTGTAAACTACTTCTTCTTTATCGGAGAATGTATTTTCCTTGTGATTTATTTTCTGTGCAGGCTCACCGACCCCAAGTTCAAGATTACGGTTAAAACGTTCCTTGTGCTTGCGTTTGAATCGGTCATCGGCGTTGCGCTTGCAGGCGCAATGTTCGTTCCTGCAATATTGACCTGTATAGATACGCCCCGTTCAAGCAATACTTTAAACGGATGGAATCTCGTATTCCATAATCCCGCACAGAGATACGGACTGATTTTCCAGAGCCTGTTTTTCCCTGCGGATATTCCGGCAAGACAGAACTTCTTCCCCGATTCATCGGCAAGATGGGCAAGCGTATCGGCATATCTTCCGCTTTTCTCTATGGCAGGTGTCATATCGTTCATCAAGTACAAGAAAAAGCATTGGGCGAAGTGGCTTATGCCGATATGCCTTCTGTTTGCGCTTATCCCCGTTCTTAATTCCAGCTTCGTGCTTTTCAACAACAACTATTACACACGCTGGTTCTATATGCCGATACTTGTCGCTTGCTTCATGACGGCTTATGCCCTTGAAAACAGCGAGATAGATATGAAGTACGGCCTGAAATGGTGTGGATTTGCCGTAGTGCTTATATCTATGGTCGGAATACTTCCGTCTGAGGTATCGAAGGACATAGTCGATATCGGCACAGGAGATACGACAACAACAAAGGTGACCGAGCTTTTCAAATTGCCTAATGAGAAGCTGCCGTTCTGGATTTCCGTCGCTCTTGCAATAGTCGCAATTTTAGTATGCTTCCTCCTTGTAAGAAACAAAGAGAAGATCAGAACAAATAAATTCCTGCACAAAGCCTATTGTTTTACTATGGTTGCGTGCCTCTGCTTCTCGTACTACACGCTGATATACGGCAGAGCGATAGGGCCAAAGGTTGGCGATTACAACAATATTGTAAACGCTACGATAGAGCTTGACGATGACAGCTTCTACAGGGTAGAAACCTACGGAGTTACCAATAACGCAAATATGCTGTGGGGAATGTACGGCTTCCGCAGCTTCCACAGCATTCTTCCCGGCTCTGCATTTGAGTACTACAGTGGAATGGGATTCAACCGCTCGGTAAATACCGACCCTGACGGATCATATTACGCTATGCGTTCGGTAAATTCCACAAAATATCTCATTATTCAAAGCTACAAGCTGGAGTACAGCGATACGGTAACGTTGCTCGAAAATCTCAAGAACTTTGAGAAGATTGACGAGCAGGACGGATTTACTATATTCAAGAACAAGGCTTATATCCCGATAGGTTATTCGAACAGCTACTATATTTCAGATGACGAGTACGAAAAGGTTGCTAAGAGTAACCGTGACAATATGCTCGCCCGTGCTGTCGTGCTGACAGATGAACAGATCGAAAAATACGGCGATATTCTGCCTGAGCTTGAACCCGACAGATATTCCGATTTCAACTATGATACATTTGAAAAGGACGCACAGGAGCTTGCAAAGACGGCTGTAGATACGTTCACACCTACGGCAAACGGCTTTAAGGCTACTTCCTCGTTCACTGAGGACAGATTCGTTACGTTCACTGTACCGTGGGAAAGCGGCTGGAGCGCAACAATCAACGGCGAGAAAGCCGAGATAGAAAAGGTAAACCGTGGCGTGATGGGAATAAAAGTACCTGCAGGCGAATGCAATATAGAATTCAATTATGTCACACCCGGACTTAAAGCAGGCGTTGTCTGCACGGTCGGAGCGGCATTTATTATCGTTATATATTACATCGTTCTGAAAAAGGTATTCAGATATAAGCCGAATCCCAATGTTCATCTGTACGAACAGCAACAGCTTGATACCGTTATAAATCATAACGCATATATCAGGACGATAGAAAAAACGGTTGACGAACAGCTTGAAAGCAGTGAACTGTCCAAGGGAGATAACGACAGTGATGAAAGCAATGAAAATGCGGATATATCCGATGACGATATAGCTAAATAAACCGCAGAAAAGAGGACAATATGCATTTATTTGAAAAGACGATCGACAGCGAAGTAAAGTACGAGGGAAAGATTCTCACCGTATGCTCGGATAAGGCGGAGCTTGAAAACGGTGCGATAGTATCCCGTGACGTTATCCGCCACAGCGGCGGTGTGGGCGTTGTTCCCGTTACCGATGAGGGAGATGTTCTGTTTGTAAGGCAGTTCAGATACCCGTTCCAGAAGGTACTTATGGAAATTCCTGCAGGAAAACTCAACGCAGGCGAAGATCACGCAGAAGCCGGCAGGAGAGAGCTGCAGGAGGAAACAGGCTGCACCTGCAAGCAGTTCAGATATATGGGATATATGATTCCTACACCGGCCTACTGTCAGGAGATAACGCATATGTACCTTGCGACAGGACTTGAGGGCGGAAAGCAGAACCTTGACGATGACGAATTTCTTGAGGTCGTGAAGATACCGCTTGATAAAGCCGTTGAAATGGTTATGAACGGCGAAATCGAGGACGGAAAGACACAGCTTGCTTTACTTAAAGCAAAGATGATACTCGGCTGAGCGACCGCATATAATTAACTCTATTGACTGAAAGGACAGGAGTACAATGGAAGATTTCCTTACAGGAAAAAAGCACGTTCATTTTATCGGAATAGGCGGAAGCGGTATGTATCCGCTGGCGCAGATACTTCACAGCAAGGGCTTTTATCTTACAGGCTCGGACAATAACGAAACAGAAACGCTAAAAGCGGTACGCAATATGGGAATACCCGTATATATGGGGCAGAGAGCCGAAAATATAGAGGGTGCTGACCTTATAGTATACACTGCGGCTATAATGAGCGATAATCCTGAGCTTATTGCCGCTAAAGCAAGCGGTGTAAAGACCGTAGAACGCTGTGAACTGCTCGGACTTGTTACAAGCTGGTACAATAAGGCTGTATGCGTATCAGGTACACACGGCAAGACAACAACATCTTCAATGCTGACGCATATGTATCTTGCGCAGAACGTTGACCTGTCTACCGTTATCGGCGGAAAGCTGAAAGCTATAGGCGGCAGCGGAAGGGCAGGCTCAAGCGATGTTATGGTATGCGAGGCGTGCGAATTTTCAAATACGTTCCTGCACCTGTTCCCCAATATTTCTATAATACTGAACATTGATGCAGACCACCTTGATTTCTTCAAGACAATGGATAATCTCAGAGCATCATTCACGAAGTTCTGCGATAATACGACCGACATTCTTGTCGTAAACGGCGATGATGAAAACACGATGAGGGCGGTTAAGGCATCGGGCTTTGACAAGCAGATTATCACATTCGGAAAGACTGATAAGAACAGATATTACCCGGAAAATATCAAGCGCATATCCGATTTTCAGACCGACTTTGACCTTATGGAAAACGGCAGTAAGATAGAGCGTATTTCAATACACGTTCCCGGTGCGCATAATGTGCTTAATGCGGTAGCTGCCTGTGCCGCCGCACTTGCTACGGGAGTTACCCCCGAAAACATCAATAAAGGACTCAGCACATTCTGGGGTGCGGGAAGAAGATTTGAACGTCTTGCGACTATCGGAGGCATAACCGTTGTTGACGATTACGCTCATCACCCTGCCGAAGTAGCCGCAACATTAAAGACGGCAAAGGCTATGCAGGATTTCAAGCGTGTATGGGCTGTACATCAGCCGTTCACCTATTCGAGAACCTTCACGCTCATGGATGATTTCGCCTCAGCACTTGAAATAGCTGACAGGGTAGTGCTTACCGAGATAATGGGCAGCCGTGAAAAGAACACATACAACGTCTATTCTGCCGACCTTGCGGCCAAGATTCCCGGTTGTAAGTGGTTCCCCACCTTTGAAGAAGTGGCACGTTATGTTGCAGACAACGCCGAAAGCGGCGATATGATAATCACGCTGGGTTGCGGCGATGTGTATAAGGTCGCATTCAGAATTGAAGAAATGCTGAAGGAAAAATACGGCGAGTAATTCAAAAAATTCGACATTTAAAAGCTGTTCGCATTAATTTGCGGACGGCTTTTTTACAGCTTTTATTGACCGTTTCGGATAATTATGATATAATTTAAATATATCAAGTACATAAAAGGAGAAAAAATGGGACTTGGAATATTTAACAAACTTTCGGCACCGATAGTTCTGAAAGAAGACAGCAATGCCGAAGAACAGTTAAGGCAGATGGAATATTATCTGCTCGTTGCTCCCGAAGCCACAAAGCAAGTTATAGAGCGTGACAAGCAATTCGTAAAATACGGTATAGCAGGGGAAAATGCTATTATGTATGAACTGAAAAACAGTCATATTCCTATGTATATAATTCATGATTTGTACTTGGAATATAACGGCTGTACCGCTCAGATTGATTTTCTTATTATAACCAGAAAAGTAACAATACTAATTGAAAGCAAAAATCTTTACGGTAATATTTTTGTTGACAGCAATGGCAATTTCATACGCAGAACAGGAAACGGAAAAACGTTCAGACAAGAAGGCATGTACAGCCCGATAACGCAGAATGAAAGACATCTGGCACTTATAAAAGAAATGCGCAAAGGCACCAAAAACTTTTTGACAAGAGGATTGTTTGAAAACAATTTTGATAACAATTACCGTTCACTTATTGTAATGGCTAACACTAAAAGTATTATAGATTACAGATATGCTCCGAAAGACATAAAGGATAAAATCGTCAGAGCGGACGGACTTGTAAGAAAAATCAATGAGATCTGTTCCGATAACAATATCAGCGAAATGTCGGATAAGCAGATGAAAGAACTGGCTGATTTCTTTATGGCTCATCATACTCTTAACAAGAAAAATTATACGGCTAAATATCAGAATATGATAAATCAAGAAACAGCGAAAGAAACGACTGATAAGCCCGTTTCCTGCTCTTTTGCGAAAGATAACGCTTCTATCCCACAATGCGTTGCCACACCCTTATGTACTGCCGATATAAGCGGATTCGATGCTACCTTATTGGCAAATATAGCTGATGAAAATATAGCCAACTATGAAAACCTGCCTTTATACAAGGCGCTTAAACAATACCGTTACGAAAAGAGCAAAGCCGAAAACATCAAGGCATATTATGTATTTAAGAATGATGAACTGATAGAAATTATCAAGCTGATGCCAACTGTCCCTGAACAACTCAAAAGTATAAGAGGATTCGGCGAGGGAAAAATACAAAAATACGGCAATGAAATTGTAAATATTGTTAACAAGTACCGGTAAATAACTGCTCCTCTGCATCTTTACAGAGGGGTTTATTTTGTTATTGATAAACTTACTTTGCATTGATTGTCATTTTATTTTTTGCGAATTTCTTTGTACGAAGTATCTGAATACATTCCTTTTCCTCAAAAATTCCGCTGTCATCAAAACAATCCCCCACCCCCACACAGCTCGTAAGGCTTACTTTTGTTTTCAATTAACCTACACAAAAAAACACCCCTGCGTTGCATTAAATCGCAACGCAGGGGTGTTATCTGTTTATGTTTACTGAGCAGTAGTTCCTGCCGCTGTTGCATTGTCGGGAGCGGGAGTTTCCGCTGTGGTCGTATCGCTCGGAGCCGGAGTAGTCGCTGACGGGCGGATGCTCTTTCTTGTAGTGGTGGTAGCCTCTGTTTCGGTTATTGTCGGGATTGTGGCGATTTCGATTTTCTTGATTATTATCGAAACTGCGGGTTTAGAGGCGATGCCGGCCTCATCGTCAATGGAATTGCCGGATGAAACCTCGACAGCACTTATCTTGTCAAGGAAATCAAGCCCTTCTATAGCCTGCCCGAATATCGTATATTTACCGTCAATGCTGAATGCACCGCCGCTTGAAAGGTACTTTGCTTTTACATCGTCCGGAACGGAGTTGAGCTTTGAAAGATAATCGGTATAAGTCTTTTTGTCCTCCTCCTTCAGTCTGTCCTTGTATTCTTCAAGGTCGGAGGAAATATTCGCAGCAGTCTTTGCAATGTCAAACGGCGTTTTGTTGTTAACGATAAAGAACTGGCTGTTGATGCCGTCACTGCCTTCCGCATATCCCAGCGCACCGTAATAAGCTCTCATACGGTTGTTCGTTTCACGGGGAATCTCGGTCTTGTCGGCTGTTGTTCCGCCTGTGCCGTTACCCCTGAGCGAGCCGCCCTGTATCATAAAATCCTTGATTACTCTGTGGATTGTCTTGCCGTCATAATATCCGCTCTGAGCCAGCTTGACAAAGTTATCGACTCCCTTAGGCGCAACCTCGGGGAAGAGTTTGAAACGTATCTTTCCCGTTTCCTCGCCTATCTGAATCGTCATTTCGGCAAGGGTATCGCCGGGTCCTACGGTTATTTCTGCTGTGTTATCGTTTTTCTCGTTATTACAGCCGCTTGCCGTTATCATGGCTGCGGCGAGAGTTACCGCCGCTGCAGCTTTGCATAAAGACTTAAACCTCATTTTTATCGGTCCTTTCGCCTGCAGGCTTTAGTTTGATGATGAATCCGAAGAACCTGCCGTTGAGCTGTTACTGCCGCTTGTACCGTTGGATTCGTTTTGAAGCTCTGCAATTTCTTCGGCAGTAAGATATTTGTCGGAAGTAGGTTCTTCTATGGTGAACTTTCCGTCCTTGTAGGAGTCAAGTGTAACTTTTACTATTTTGATTTCCTCAAGAGGCTTCATAGTGCTCTTGTCGGAAGCCGACCAGAGTATCTTGTCGAGCGTGTCAAAGCCGTTTATCACCTGTCCGAAAACTGTGTAAGTGCCGGCAAAGCCCGGAACACTGCCTCTTTTCTCAAAGGCTGTTATAAGCTCATCGGGGATTACTTGTGCGCTTGTTTCCTGGTCTGTATAGCCTCTCAGCTCTTTTTTGTTTTCTTCGGTTATCTCAAGCGCTCCCGTGAAGAAGAAACGGCTGTCCGAGTAGCCCTGCTGTGAGCTGTATCCTAAAAGTGCGCCCTTGAACGGCCAAAGGTTGACTGAGCATTCGTTCTCAATGAACTTGCCGTCGTCGGTAATGCCCTCCGTACCTTCATCGTTTGAAGCGCCGGTAATTGCGTAAATACCTTTTTGTAACGCAAAGAACGGCTTTCCGTCATAGAATCCCTCCTCGGCACGCTTCTTGAAGTTTGCCACGGTTTTTGGAGCAAATTCGGCATATAAAACAGCCGTTATCGTGCCAAGATTTGTTTCTATCACTGCAACGTCCTGACCCTCCGAAGGCTTGTTGAGCTGTACCAGATCCATCTGTGTAAAGTCGTAAGTGCCGAGTGCGTTAGTTGTCTGATTGCCGAGCATTGAACAGCCCGAAAAGGCGGTTACCGTAATTATTCCGGCTAATACCGCCGCTAATTTTCTTCTGAATTTCAATTTGTATTCCTTTCAGTTTATGCTTTTTATAAACATTTTGTCTTAAAGGAAAGCCTGCTGCTGCAGACAGTCCTTCTTTTGCCTGTTTTATTTATTATATTTCACACCGCTTTAAAAGTCAAGAAATCAGCGGGTTAAAAGCGTTTTGAGCCACGTTTTGACAAATGAGATAAAACACTCAGTCGCCGAGCCTTAACATTTCGTCTATGCAACGCTTTGCGCCGAGCCTGATTTCTTCGTCAAGCACGATTTCTTCTCCTGCATTGCCACATATGCAGTTGTATACTGTGGCGAGATTTGTAAGGTGCATATTGTGACAGACGCAGTCCTTTGACAGCGGATAGAATTTCTTGTCCGGCTCGTCAAAGCTGAGATGCTCCACTATGCTGTTTTCTGTGCCGATGATAAATTCTTTTGCGTCACTTTTTTTGGCATAACTCATTATGCCCGTTGTACTGCCTGCATAGTCAGCAAGAGCCGTTACCGCCGGAGCACATTCGGGATGAACAAGAAGAAGTGCGTCAGGGTGCTGTGCCTTTGCTTTTTCAACATCCTTTACTGTCATACGCAGATGGGTAGGACAGCCGCCGCTCACCAGCTTGAATGTCTTGTCGGGGCATTGCTTCTGAACATAATCGCCAAGGTTGCAATCGGGTATGAAAAGTATCTTGTCGCTGTCCAGCTTTTTCACTATCTTTACAGCACTTGACGAGGTCACGCATACATCGCATACCGTTTTAAGCTCCGAGGTCGTATTGATATAAGCCACGACCTTATAGTCAGGGTACATCTCCTTAAGCTGCAGGATAAGGTCCTTATCCATCTGTTCAGCCATAGGACAGCCTGCATTGCTGTCTGAAAGTAAAACCTTCTTTTGAGGTGAAAGTATCTTTACCGTTTCAGCCATAAAGCGTACTCCGCACATAAGAACAGTGCTTTGAGGCGCTTTTGCCGCCATCTGACTCAATGCAAACGAATCACCGACAAAATCGGCTACATCCAGTATATCCTGTCTTTGATATGCGTGAGCCAGTATGCAGATGTCTTTTTCTTTCTTTATTCTCAGGATTTCATCCTGCATTTCTCTAACTGTCATTGCTTGTCCCTTTCTTAAAACCGGCGGGTTGATTTTTTGCATAAGATTATTATACCGTTTTTTACGGTTATCGTCAAGTGAAAAGCCACGAACGGCAATAAAAGTATGCAGAAATTCACAGCAAGGTACTTTGTATGAGCCTTAAAGCCGTTTCGGCAATTCTGCGTGATATAATTATTCGCAGAGCCGTTTACAGCCCTGCGAATATATCGGCTTACCTGCGGCAAAAACCGCATATTAAAGCTGCTGTATTGCGAGGATCGAGCTGTTGTAGCTTGATTTCAGCTCGTCCAGCATTTCCGGAGTGGTTTCGTCCGTTTTCTGCCGCAGAGCCTCGGTGACCTTATATGCGGCTTTGTAGAGATTTTCAAGACCGAGATTAAGACAGATACCTTTAAGCGTATGTGCCGCACGAAAAGCCGTTTCATAATCATTGTTTTCAAGTGCGGCGAAAATATCCCTGTAGCTTGTGTCCTCTGTGAACTTGTTGAGATATTTTGTTATCATCTTGTCGTCAATCAGCCTTGCAAGAACTTCCGAATAACTTCCTCCAAGCGCCCTGTAACATTCTTCGAGAGTCATTTTCCCTCCTTTGAAGCGTTCTTATCTAAATACATAAGTCTGTCTGCTTCTGTCAATGCGTTTTCTATCGGTTGGATTCCGTACACACCGCCGATTGCGGCGGCACATTTAATATCAGGGTAATCAGGCAGCTTTATTTCCGAGATTCTTTGCTTTATCTCCGATATTTTCTGATAAAACACAATTTCGGGAATATTAGCCATAAGAAGCACAAACTCATCGCCGCCAAGCCTTATAAGAATATCACTGCTTCTTATACATTCCTTTATGCTTTCGCATACCGCCTTCAGCAAGCAATCTCCTGCGGCGTGTCCGTAATGATCGTTTATGCCCTTGAAATTGTTAGCGTCAAGCATCGCCACAGCGTCTATATAACGCATGGACTTAGCCTGTTCTTCATAATAACGGCGGTTATAAGCGCCTGTCAGCGCATCGTGATACAGCTGTCTGTTATAGTTTACGATATTGTCCATAAAATCGGTTTTACCGTAAGCACCGAGCAGAACGCCGTCATTATCCTTGTATATCATCTCAAGCACATACGGCTTTCCGCTGATTTCAACATATTTTGAAATTATCTGGAATATGCTGTCGTCGGCAAATTCCAGCTTGCTGACCTGCCCACGCTTTTCAAAAGCCTTTGACGATACGCAGTTTTTACAACGCTGTGTCTTGCCCCATATCGCATAGCATTTATCCCCACGGCAAGCGTTTATCATTTCCTCGTTGCCGGGCTTACAGCCGCTTCTGACGATTTCGTTGTCGGTTATATCGACCAGTCTTACCACATCGAATACCTGAGTCAGCTTGCTTATCGTTTGCCTTATTTCTGCGTCGTCGTTTTCTGAAATGCGGTATTCGGGACGAACAATAGCAAGCTCGCTGTCATTTATATCAATTATTCTGCCGAGTATACCCGTATATTTCGGATTTTCCTCGTTGCTCCAGAGCGTCCTTATCCTTATTTCGTACCAGCGACGTGGCCCGTTTAGCGAAATATGCTTCTTTATTTTTACGACAGGCTTTTCTAAAGAAGCCTCGCTTTGCATAGCGTCCAGTATAGTCTGTATATTCTGTGCGCCGAGATAACCCTGCTTAAGACCTCTCGGATGCATAGTCAGCTCCTGAAGTCCCAGTACCTTAGCGCCGTATTTGGTCAATCGCAGTACATCAAGTATTGCGTCATACTCAAACTGAATTTCTCCCGAGCCGTCAGAGAAGAAATTCCAGCGATCTCTTGCGGCAATAGGCAGGTGAGCGGAGAAGTCGATTTTGTCCGAAGAAATCTTGTTTTCTACAAGCTCCTCGGTCGCACGGATGAGCAGTCTGTCGTCCTGAGTTGTGTCTATCGAGTCTGAAAACTCCGCAAGGATCTGCTTTTCACAGTCCTTAAGGCACTGAAGAAGCACAGGGTTGAAAGCACCGCATTGCCCGTCGAGTATCATTTCCATCGCTTTTTCGTGCGAAAACGCCTTTTTATAGCATCGGTTGCTTGTCAGTGCGTCATATACATCCGCAAGAGAAGTGACCTGAGCTGAGATAGGTATCTCCTCGCCTTTCAGCCCGTCGGGATAGCCTTTTCCGTCATATCTCTCGTGGTGCCAGCGACATATCTCATAGGCTTTGTCAAAAAGGGGATAGTTGTGCGTGTTATGCAGATCGTTAAGCATTTCCGCACCGATGACCGAGTGAGTTTTTATAACCTCAAATTCTTCCGCCGTCAGTCTTCCGGGCTTGTTGAGTATCTTGTCGTCTATCGAGATTTTTCCTATATCGTGCAGGGAGGATGCTGTGCTGATAAGCAGTATATCGTTTTCTGTAAGGTGATACTTGTCCGTCTTTTCGATAAGATTCTGCAGAAGTATAGATGTAAGCTGTTTTATGTGATGAACGTGCATTCCGCTCTCGCCGTTTCTGAATTCAACGATATGGGCAAGAACGTTTATCATCATACTGTTGTTCTTTTCGTTCTCGTAAACCTGCTCCTCAAGGGCACTTAGCAGCTTTTTCTGCTTGCGGTAGAGCATAAGCGTATTCGAAACACGTTTGTGTATGATAAAGCTGTCAAACGGTCTGATAATATAGTCGGTAACACCGAGTTCGAACGCTTTTCGGATGTAGCTCTGCGATGTTTCGGAGGAGATCATTATTACAGGAGTGTTATCTATCCAGTGGTAGCGTTTCATAACATCAAGCACACCGAATCCGTCAACAGCAGGCATTATTATATCAAGCAGAACGAGATCTATATCATATACACGCTCTTTGAGGATACTGAGCGCTTCTTCTCCGTCAGCCGCTTCGACAATATCATAATCATCGCTCAGCATATCACTCAGCATATCACGGTTCATCTCAGAGTCGTCAACAATAAGTATACGGGCGTTCTTTTCCGCCGCATTATTCACATTATCCCTCCTTTGCAGATTATAGTTATCGGATTCTATTATCACTATATTTAAGTATAACCTTTTTTGGCTTTCAAGTCAATAGAAATCATCGAATTAGTGCATTGACAGCCAAATCGGCAATTCAGACGGATAACGTTAAAAGCCTTTTGATATAGCTGAAACGAGCCTTTTGCTTTTTTGCAAACGGCTCATTCCAGACTGTCGATAAATCTATATAATTTTTAAAAATGGGGTTTGGGGCGTAGCCCCAAGCGGGGTGAGGGCGGCAG